>Ga0335085_10001412_pt1 | contig 51537 bp, 52 predicted proteins | sample Lox_Sample_45_FD_206712 | JGI IMG/M metagenome (GOLD analysis project Ga0335085, IMG submission 206712) | Soil microbial communities from Loxahatchee National Wildlife Refuge, Florida, United States - Lox_Sample_4.5 | ecosystem: Environmental > Terrestrial > Soil > Wetlands | place: USA... | reverse complement strand
CCACCGTCTTGAACGCCATCGCCTCGAGCTATCTGCTCTCCATCGACGGCTCGGCGACCCAGCTCGACAGTCTCGATCTGTCAGGCCTGACCACGCCGCACATCGAACTCACCTTCGTCAACCTCAACCACGACGTCACCGTCGAAGGCTCCATCTTCGACATCAATCTGGCCCATCTGCTGGTCGCCAACGATGCGGTGACCGTCAAGGCCTATTCCTCCGGCGGCCAGACCGGCACCGAGATCGATCTCACCGGCACCGACGGCAACGCCCACAAGATCATCCTCATCGGCACCGATCCGGGCAGCCTCGACGTCTACACCCCGCTCGATACCGGCATGCCTCTGGGTGCCCACGGCACCCAGGTCACAGGCGGCGTCACCGTCGCCCAGGCCCTTGCCGGATCGGGATCGGTCGCCATCACCGATACGGCGGCGAACGTGTCCGCAAACCTGGATGCATTGGAGCAAATCTTCGGCGAACTGACCGGCATCGGGTTCAACGATGGCGGTACCCCGGCCATCACGCTCACCGAACAGCAGCTGTCGTCAGACCACGATCTTCTCGGCCTCTTTTCAGGCGACTACACCTTGACGATTACCAATGTCGCGGCCGCCGATGCCGTTGGACTCGCCGGCAACACGGATGTCGGTGCACTTTACGTTGCCGATACAGGCAGCGATCTGGCCGCGGACCTGGATCAGCTCGAACATGTCTTCAAGCTCGGCAAGCTCGATGGCGTGTCCGTCACATCGGGCGATCTCGGAACACTCACGGAAACGCAGCTGATCGCGGATTCAGATGTCCTGAAGCTCGTCGGCTTCAACGCTGAACACCTTCTGGGATAGCGGCTCGGCAAAGCCCATCTCACTGACCAGTCAGTCAGCAGGCGGCGAGTTCCAATTGCGCGGCGCAAATGAAAAACGAATGCGCGGTGTGGAATTGGGTCCGGATTGCGTGGCGCAAATGTCAAACAACTCTCACGATGTTGTGGCTACTCCCGGACCGGACACCAGATCTGAATTGCTGCCACGGTCTGAAAACGACCACACCTTCTGTTGTGGTTTCTGCCGGATCGGAAACAAGATCCCAGGTGTTCAGTTCGATCATCATCGGTCAGGGGATGGCGCACCCGACAGGATTCGAACCTGTGACCTTCGCCTTCGGAGGGCGACACTCTATCCAGCTGAGCTACGGGTGCGTGCGCCCTCTATACTCCGGACAATCGGCGGCTAGCAAACAGCGGCGCCTATGGCAGTCCCGGTGCGGTGCCGAGTTCCTTCATCAGACGGTAAGTGAACTCGACCGTCTGATAGAAATTGCCCTGCTCGTCGCGTTCGTCGCGGCCATGGGCGCGGATGTCGTTGATGTCCCACCAGCCGCCGCCAACGCCGTAGCTCGGTATTCCGGCGGCGCGCGTGAAGATAGAGTCGCTGGCGCCGGCGGCCATCACCGGCATCACCTTCACGCCCGGCCACATCGAATGAACGACTTTGGTCACCGACGCCATGACCTTCGGATCGGGAACCGTCTCCTTCGCTTCCTGCACGGGCTCGAGCCGTGTCACCTTGATTCCGGGATCGCCGGCGACCTTTGCCAAGGTTGCGCGGGTCTGCTCGACCGTTTCACCGGGGAACACGCGGCACTGGATTGTGGCGTCGGCGCTTGACGGCAGCGCATTCTCCTGCACGCCGGCCTTCAACATGGTCGCGACGCATGTCGTGTGGAGGATCGCGTTGAGCGAGACGTCCTTGGCGAGGCGCGATGCGGCTTTCTGATCCAGCGGCTCCCTGGAGATGGCCAGGAGGTCGCTTCGCTTCTGGCCAGTTTCCGTGCTCGCGATGGCGGCGAAGTAGGCTCGCGTGGTCGCATTCGTTTTATAGGCGAATTGGTATTGCGCAAGCTTCATCAGCCCTGCCGCGAGCTGATAGATCGCGTTGTCGGGCCGCGGTTCTGACGAATGGCCGCCCTTGTTCGCGGTCTCCATCGTGAACGTCATGTAGGTTTTCTGGACGGTCTCGATTGCGAAATCGAGGCGCTTGCCGTTGGCGATCTCGCCCGAGCCGCCATCCGGATTCATCACGAGGCCGGCGTCGACAAGATTTCGCTTTTGGGTGACGAGGAAGTTGGGTCCGTCCTGCTCCAGACCGACTTCCTCGTCGGCAGTAAACGCGACGATCAGATCGCGATCGGGAACAAAGTGCTCCTTCCTCAATCGGACCAGCGCGGCGGCAAGAGCCGCATCCTCATCCTTCATGTCGGACGTGCCGCGGCCGTAGAAGTAGCCGCTTTTTTCAGTGAACTTGTAAGGATCGAGACCGGGCGTCCAGTCCTCCTTCTTGGCATCCACCACGTCCATGTGGCCGATCCACATGACGGGGTTGCCGTGGCTCTTGCCTTTGAGGCGCACCACGACGTTCACTTGTTTCGGGTATTTGGTCTCCGGCACCACGCTGATTTCCGAATCGGTGAAGCCGTTTGCCTTGAGATACTTCACCAGAATATCGGCAACGCCCTTGGTGCCGATGTCGTGCACGGAGCGGACTTCGACGATGTCGCGGAAGATGTCGTGCGCGAGCCTCTGATTGTCCGCCGGGGGCATCGGGCCAGGCGGCGGAACGGACGGGTCCGCCGCGACGGATGTCCCCAGAGCCATGATGACCGCACTCATTCCGACGCAACTGCCTAGCGCCGCCCGCAACGATCTCGTCATGCTGAATGCCCCTCGCGATAGCCTGCGTGGGACCCTAGACCCGCGTGAAGGTTTCAGGCAATTGCAGCGAGCGCCGCAGTCACGGTTTCGTGCGCATGGTCCCAGACCTTGCGCTTCCAATCCGCCGTATCGGGATAGAACGCGGAACGGATCTCGCGCTTGATCGATTGGGCCCGCGCATGAGCCATGCCCGCATAGGCATGCAACCAGTTGTCCTTGCGCAACGCATCAAACACGTCGCGAATTGGCGCCGTACCGACCTCCAGCGCGGCGAAGGTGAGCTCCTTGCCTGTCATCCAGCGCGCCACCGCCTTGTCGATCGTGCCCTTGAGCGGCGCGGAAACCGATTCGCCTGCCTCACTCGAATGCACACGGTCGCGCCACAGCGATTTGGCGCGGACGTAGCCGGGCGTACCGGGCATATCCTCGGTGATCATTTCGGCAGAGCCGCAATCGCCTAGCCCGGTATGGAAGTCGATGACCGTGAGGGATTCAGTCCCGGCGAGTTCATGGGCGAAGACCCCCGTCAGCATCTTCGCCGACCAGCTCTCGCATTGACCGCCATAGTAGACGCCCTTGGCGTGGCGCCACTGTCCGGCGCTGATCGCCTCCTGCAACGCAAAGGCACCGTGGACTTTGGCAAAGCCACCAAGTTTCGCGTTTGCGCGCTGGAGGATGTCTTCGCTGAGATCGCTGGGCGAAATAGCGTCCGCAAGTTCGTCATAGGCTTCGTTGCCCGGTGGATTGGCATGGTCAACGAAATTGCGGTTCACATCCGCGTTGTCCTCATTGACGCGCCGGTTCCACGAGAAGCCGAACGGATTGAGCGCATGCAGCAACACGATTTTGCTCTTGCGGAAAGCGCGTTTCGCCAAGCCTCCGCGCAGCAGACCGGTCTGAACTCCCGAGCCGAAATAGCCTTCGACACCATGGGTCCCGGAAATCAGCAGTAGGGCCGACCTTGCATCCCTGGGTCCGATCACGGCCGTATCCAGATACAATGGTCCGCCGTCTAGCCCGCGTTCCGACGGATGGCGTCGGCTGGTCACCCCGGCGCCGCTTTGGCTGCAGGCTTCGAGAAATGCGGCGCGCGCCTGCCGATAGTCCGCCGGAAAGTGCTGTTCAGGCTTCATCCCACAGACACTAACGCAAAACCGGGCGAAAGGCGCCGTCCCAGGTGGCACCCGGCGGATGTTTTTCGTACCAGTCGATGCGCGCCAGATGCAGGTCGTAAAGCCGCTGGCTTGCGCCGGAAAGCTTGCGGCACTGCTCGATCAGGAGGCGCGCCTTCCGCCATTGCTGCGTGCGGATGGAATTGAAGATGTGTTCGTGGAAGGTGGAGAGCGCCCGGAATTTCGGCGAGGCGCGCACCAGCGGATTGCCGAGCATTGCATAAAGTTTTATCGGCTGGTCCTCCGCGCCCGCCGCGATGTAGTCGACCTCGAGAAAGGCGAAGCCCCGCTCGGCCGCCTTGCGCGTATCTTCGCTGACAACGATGGCCGGACCATATTGTACCGAAAGATCGCGAATGTGCTCGGCGACGATGGCGCAATCGCCGGAGACGGAATAGGCGCTGCGGCCATTGGCGAAGCCGCCGGCGATCGCGGGACCAGTCGAGATTCCAATGCCGATTTCGATCGACTCAAAGGCTGTACCATCCGTGCGCCGCTCGCGCGACAATTCCTCGTTGACGCGGGCAAGCGTCAGACTCATGCGATTGGCTGCTTCGCAGGCATGAATGGCATGTTCCGGATCATCAAGCGGCGCGTTCCAGAATGCTGCGAACCGTTCGCCCGAGAAATATGCAACCGTGCCGCCGCTTTGCACTGCGGCATCGAGCAATGGCGACATCGTCCGGCTCATCAGCCGGGTGAAGCCAACCGCGTCGCCGGCGAAGGACTCGAGCAGCCGCGCGTACCCGCGGAGGGTGCAGGACAGATAACTGATCGTCCGCGTTTCGCCGTCCATCTTGAGAAGCGACGGCGTGCGCGCGATCTGCTCGAGCGCGGGCAATGGCAATGCGTCGGCGAAAGAGCGTTGCAGTTCGGCGCGGGCGTGCGTGATCTGTGCAGCGCGCGTCGCCAGTCCGCCAAGGAAGGCGGCGGCGATGGCGATTGACGGATTCATGGAGTCGATCAGCAGGCGTGCGTTGGCGAACAAAAACCAGGTGGAGGCTTGCGCGCCCAGAATCGCAACGATGGCCAGTACGGCCGCCCATAAAACGCCGGCCCGCGCGAAAAGGACGACAAGCCCGGCACCGGCGACGGCCAGGAAGAGCAGTTCGGCAACGAGATTGGAGGCATCCTTGAGCGAGTTGCCGAGCAGGATGTTTTCCATCGCTTCGGCACGCACCTCGCCTTCGGGACGCATTCCGGACGGCGTGAGCGCACGGGCCGCGGGCGGCGAGATGTAGACGATGGCATTCTTCAGGACGCCTGGCTCAAGCGCGCCTTCGTCCAGATCGAACGCCGATACCAGCCGTTGATCGTCCGGGCCGGAATAATAGATGGCGAGCGTGCCGTCGCTTCGGATGGGAATTTCGATGGAGCCGGCTTCCGCGCTGGTCATGCGGGAGCCGAACCATCCATTGTCGTCGGCGCGAATGGTGACGGCGGACTTTGCACTGACCAGGCGGATGGCTTCCGCCTCAAGAGAAGGAACTGCCGTGTCCTTCAGGCGAAACACGACCGGCAACGATCGCAAATGACCGTCGCTGTCGGGTTCGAGATTGAGCGCGCCGATACCGGCACTCTTCGCTTCGAAAATCGGAAGCGCTGAATCAACATCCTGGAACTGGCGCGCGCCGCGCAGTGCATCGGTTGCTCCATCGGCGTCAAAGGTCGCCTTGAGTTGCGGCGGGTTGCCGATTTCTCCCAGGGTAAAGCCGGTCACGGCCTTGATGCCGCCAAGACTCATTGCAAACAGCGTGTCCGGCGAGGGAAGTTTCGCAATCTGAGCAGCGCCGTCTTTGCCGAACAGGCCCGCAAGATGCTCCGGTGTGTTCGGATCCGGTGCGTCGAGCGGGAAGTCGTAAATGACGATGCTCGCGCCGGCCGCCTTCATTTCGTCCGTGAGCTTTGCGAGAACCGCACGCGACCACGGCCACGGTCCGAACCGCTCGATTGAGGCGCGGTCGATGGTGAGAACGCGAACCGCGTAGTTGCTCTTCGCGGCCGTATCCTCGTATTCCCGCGGCTTCCAGCGCTGATAGGTATCGTACTGGATGCCGCGAAGGTGGATGGCAAGGCCACCGGGATCGCCCAGTAGAATGATCGCGAAAACCGCCAGAATGGCGAGCGGAATCGCCCAGACTGTCGCTGTTTTTGCCGGTATTTGCATGCGCCCGCTTCGCGTTGGGCGCGCATCCTATCATTTTGATTGGGTTGGCAAAGGCGGATCGTCTGGCGAACCTTAACGCGGCTGGCGGGAAAACGCGGCCGTGATCGGGTACACTGCAAGCGAGACTGCAAACAGGGCAGCCGCGGCAAGAACGATTGACGGCCCCGCTGGCGCATTGGTGATCCACGCAAGCTCGATCCCAAGCGGCGCTGATGCAGCGCCAAGAATGGCGGACAGGACTGCCATCGCTTCCGGCGTCCGGGAAAAGGTTCTGGCCGCCGCAGGCGGAATGAGGATCAACGCCACGATCAGCAGAGCACCAACGATTTTGAGCCCGAACGCGACCAGGATCGCAACCAGCACAAGGAAGGCAGTATCGGCGAGGCGATGGTGCGTCCCCTCTGCGACGGCGATCTCGCGGTTGATGCTGAGCGCAATCAGCGGCCGCCACAGCACGGCGATTGCTATCAGCAAGCCGGCGCTGGCGGCGGCGATCCATACGATTTCCGTGGTGGAAAGCGCCAGAACATCACCGAACAGATAGCCCAGAAGATCGGCACGCACGGTGTCCATCGTTGCCAGCAGGACGAAGCCGAGCGCCAGTCCGACATGGCCGACAATGCCGATGATCGTGCCGGAAGGGATGAGCCCTCGGGCGCCTTCACTTGCTTTCGCCATGACCAATGCCGAAAGGATCGCCAGCACCACAACGCCGACAATCGGCGAAATTCCAAGCAGGATTCCCGCCGCAACGCCGGTCAATCCCAGATGCGCAACCGACTCGCCCAGATAAGCCATGCGCCGCCACAGCACGATGCATCCGATCGGTCCCGCTGCCGCGCCGAGCAGACCGGCGCCGACAATCGCACGGAGCAGAAAATCATCCATGACTGTGGCCGGAAATGTCGTGGGTGTGGTTGTGAACGTGGGTGTAAAGCGCAAGCTCGCGTGCGGCGCGATCGCCGAACTGGCGTGCGAATTCCGGACTGCGGATGACAGCCTCCGGTGTGCCTTCGCAACAGATGTGACGGTTCAGGCAGATCACGCGCGTCGCCTCCGCCATCACGATGTGCAGATCGTGACTGACAAGCAGCACGCCGCAGCCCAGTTCATCGCGCAGTTCCGCGATCAGGTGGTACAGCGCGGCCTCGCCCTGCACGTCTACGCCAGCAAGTGGTTCGTCGAGGATCAACAGATCGGGTTTGCGTGCGACCGCGCGGGCCAGCAACACGCGAGCCATTTCGCCGCCCGACAATGTCGCGACCTGCGCCTCCGCCAACTGGGCGATTCCGATTCGGGCGAGCGCAGCGTCGGCGTCCGATTGGCTTGCGCCGCCCAACCGCATCAGCCGGCGAACCGTAAGGGGAAGACTGGGATCCCGCGCGAAGATCTGCGGGACGTACCCGGTGCGCAGCTCGGGCCGTTTCGTGACGCTGCCCCGGCTCGGAATCAGCCCCTGGAGGGCCCGCAAGAGGGTCGTTTTCCCGGAGCCGTTTGGGCCGATCAGAACGACAATTTCGCCTTTGTGGACAGACAGATGGACGTCCTCGACGATCGCGCGACCGTCGGCAAAAACGGTCAAATGATCAGCTTGGATGAGGCATGGGTCCGACTGGACGAGGATGGTCATTGAGCCCGCACCTATACCTGCTGTTCAGAAAAACCAAACAAAGCATTCAAAAAATATGACGGAGGCGTCATTTTAATTGCCGTCGGCCCCGCGGAGGCGTATTTTGCCCTGCCGCTGATTGGAGCCAGCCCATGGACAACATCACCAAGGATCCGGCCTACAACGCTGTCGATCCGCACGATTTCCCCGCGATGCTGGATGTTGATCGTTACGGTCAGCGCTCGACGGCGTTCGATAAGATCATCTCGGCCACCCACGATCATTTCTGGGATCCGCTCGATGCGAAATACATTGACTTCAACCAGCCCTTCGACATGGAGAGCGAGTATCTCATCAATCCCGGCCTCAACAGCGATCTGAAGACGGCGATCGGCGACAAGCTCGACGAGAAGGGCAAGATCAAGCTCGTCAATCTCGACATGTCGTGGACCATGTCGTCCATTCTGCACGGTGAGCAGGGGGCGCTGTCGCTGTCGGCGTCGCTGTGCCACATCCTGCGAGATCCGGGCGCCCAGGAATACGCGGCGAATCAGACGCGCGAGGAAGCGCGCCATGTCACGGCCTTCACGAAATACATCCAGGCGCGCTGGACGAAGCCGGTGCAGGTTGGTCCCGCGCTCGGCGATCTGTTGAACGACATCGTGGCCTCACCGCTCGTGTGGAAGAAGATCGTCGGCATGCAGATGCTGATCGAGGGACTCGCCATGGGCGCGTTCGCCTCGCTTTGGAAGGAGGCGCGCGATCCGCTGCTGCGGCAGACCTGTCAGCTGGTGATGACCGATGAAGCCTTCCATCACAAATTTGGAAAGATCTGGGCCGATCGCACCATCCCGCATCTGTCCAAGCAGGAACATGAACTGATCGAGGATTGGGCGGCGCAGGTGTTCCAGGTGCTTCTGTTCAACCTCGGCTCACCGGATCAGAAGAAATGGGTCTATCGCGAGGTGGGCCTCGATCCGGACTGGTGCCAGGCTGCGTTCATGGAAGCCCTGACCGATGCGGGCATCCGCGAGGAATTGCAGGAATCGACCAACATCTTCCGCGTTCTGATCAAGACGCTGCTGAAGGCGGGGATCATTACCGATCGCACGCGCGGCGTGTACGCGGCCTATGTCGATATGCACGAGCTTTACGCCGAGGGCGATCGCATGGTGGGTGACGATATCGCGGAAGAGGGCATCAAGTATCTGCTCGCGCTGAACGGCGGCAAGGCGAATTTCCCATCTCTCCTGGCGGCGGAATAAATATGGCGCGCAAGCGCAAGGGCGATGGGCAGACGGCCCTTGTCACCGGCGCGTCCGGCGGCATCGGTGTCGACCTTGCCGAATGTTTTGCGAAGGATGGCTACGATCTCATTCTGGCCGCGCGATCCGAAAGCGCACTCAACGACGTCGCGGCGAAACTGTCCGAGAAATACAAGGTGCTGGCGACGCCAATTGCCATCGATCTGGGCGCCATGGGCGCAGGACGAAAGCTGGCGGATGAAATCGCGACGCGCGGAAAATCCGTCGATGTGCTTGTGAACAATGCAGGTTACGGAACGGCCGGCGCGTTTGCGGAATCGGATGAAGCAAATCAGCTGGGCATGGTCGATCTCAACGTGCGCGCCCTCGTTGAACTGACGCACATCTATTGGCCGCGGATGCTTGCGAACAAATGTGGCGGGGTTCTGAATGTTGCTTCGACGGCGGCATTCCAGCCCGGTCCCCTGATGGCGATCTACTACGCGACCAAAGCGTTCGTGCTGTCGTTCTCGGAAGCGCTGTGGAAGGAAGCCGAAGGGACCGGCGTGCATGTGAGCTGCCTTTGTCCGGGCCCTACCGTCAGCAATTTCCGCGAGCGCGCCGGCACGGGCAAAACGCGGCTGTCGCGCGTCGGCACGCCAATGAGCTCGGCAAGCGTCGCAAGGCAGGGCTATCGCGGGCTCCAGAGGAACACACGCGTTGTCGTCACCGGCGGTCGCAACAGGCTTCTGGCCAGCCTGGTGCCGTATCTGCCGCGGCGGACCATCCTGACGATGGTGCACAATCTGCAGAGTCCGGCCTGACCGTCAGGCAGCCGTCCTCTCTTTGGCGTTCAGCACGCGGCCACCCGTCATTTCGTGGAGGCGCGCAAGGGCGGCCTTGAGGACAATATCGCCGTACTCGGCGTTCGCGTGCCTTCGGTCTGGCGTTCCACCGCGGATTTCGCGCTCCGTCGGCACTTTACCAAACTCGCGCTTGGTGAACCCGGGAAACGCAACCGTCGATTCGTCTTGCCATAGAATTGCGCATCCGACGCGATTGCCAATCGCATCACCTGCCGCCTTGGCGTGCGAAACGATGGAGGACATCAGTGCCGCATCGCGGAACACGCCGCGATCATTCAATTCGGGCTCGTCGAGAACCTTCTCGGGACGGAACGGCGAAGGACAAAGAATGATCGGCGCTACAGTGCGCTCGCGCAATTCCGCAGCAATTCTGACCGCGCTGCTGCTCGCCAAAGTGCCGCGGATATAGGCGGCGTAGCAGTCGTCCGACACAAGGTTTTTAACGGGGCCCCACCTCGTGTGCCCAGCAACGCCGTACTCCTCGGCGAAAGCCATCACATCAATAGCGAACTCGATCCCCACGAGCAGAAACGCATCGTAGTCGCGAATTTCGATCCGATCGCTTCGACCCGATGTATCGATCAGTCTTTGCCGGAGTTCGTCGCGACGCGCGACAAGCGAATCGCCCCGCAGCCGCAGTCCGCGGAGCATGATCACAGGTGCTGCGAAGAAAGTCGCCGTGAAGCCGGGTACGACGTCATAGTGACGCTCATCCCAGGCCTCCTTGATTGCCCCGACATGCGAATTGCCGATGACGCAGAGAGAGAAGGGCTTTTCGGCTGGCAAGGAACCGTTTCCAGAAAAGGTTTCGCAAACCTAGCACGAACAGCGACCATCACAACGAAGGCGCATTGCGCCACGGTCCGGCCTGGAACAGCATGCGAGCTCTATTCCCCGGGATCGCCCATGAAAGCCGCCGTGTTCCATGCACTGCATCAGCCCCTCGCCGTCGAAGACGTGCACGACCCTGCGCCTGCCGCGGGCGAAGTGGTGATCAAGGTTGGCCGCTGCGGCATCTGCGGCAGCGATCTGCACATGACGGAGGAGCCGGCGTTCGGAACCCAGCCCGGCGCCATCCTTGGGCACGAATTCGCGGGCGAGGTTGTCGCGTGCGGCAAAGGCGTGGACGGCTTGCGCGTGGGCGATCGTGTGGCGGCGGCGCCGCTTCGTGGTTGTGGCGAATGTCCGACCTGCCAACGCGGCGAACCGGCCTGGTGCGCAAGCATGATGCTGCAGGGCGGCGGCTACGGCGAATTCACGGCAACGACGGCGCATCAGTGCCGCAAGCTTCCATCGACCACGTCGCTCGAAGACGGCGCACTGGTGGAACCGCTGGCGGTCGCCCTGCACGGCGTGATGCTGTCGGAGATGAAGCCGGGTGCGCGGGTGTTGGTGATGGGCGCAGGTCCCATCGGCCTTGGCTGTGCCTTTTGGGCAAAGCGCCTGGGGGCTGCGAAAGTGGTGGTGAGCGACATCTCGACCGTTCAACGCGACCTCGCAATGACCGTTGGAGCTACCGACTTCCTGAAAGTTGAGGACGATCGCTTCGATCGTGTGAAGCACCTGCTGGGCGGCCCGCCGGATATCGTTTTCGAGTGTGTTGGCCGGCCGGGTATTTTGGCGGAAGCGCTGGAGCATGTCGCCGTGCACGGCATGATCGTGATGCTGGGACTTTGTACGGCGCTCGATTCCTTCGTGCCCTTCCGCGCGGTGACCAAGGAGGTCCGCTTCGTCACGTCGGCGTTCTTCACGATGCGGGAATATGAGGCCGCGCTCGACATGCTGGACGGCGGTCATGCGCCACCGCATGCGATGATCTCTGAGACGGTCTTACTTGCCGAAATGCCGACGGCGTTCGAAGCGCTTAAGAAGCGCACCACGCAATGCAAGGTGATGGTCAAGCCGCACTAGGACTCATGCTTCATCTCGTGGGTGAACGAAATCCACGGATGTTTGGTGCCTTCGTAAATCGAGCGTGCCGGAGGTGGAAAGTTCGGATCGGCGAACATGCCGACCGCAATGGCGACTTGTCCCGCCCGCTTGGTTGCTTCCCACAGGACCACGCTCCCGCACTCCGGGCAGAAATGGTTCGTCACTTCGCGATCTTCGATCGGGCGCCGATAGGTCTTGTATTCCCCGCTGATCCTCACTCGATCCCTCGGATACCAGGCGCCGAGCCCGAACGGCGATCCCGTGCGGCGCTGGCAGTGCGTGCAGTTGCACAGGGAAACGATCAGCGGTTCGCCGTCCGCTTCGACGCCAAGCTGTCCGCAGGTACAATGGGCGTTGCGTGTTGTCATGGCGCGATGATGAATGGTCCTGAGTGGCGATCAAATGGGCCCGGCCAGCATGGCGGCCATGCGGCGCGCGAAATCCTCGCCCGTCATGCTGCCGTAGGCGCGCCTGCGAAACCAGGAAACGGGATTAGGCCCAGCCGTGAGGTTTCGCCCCAGCTTGCGGCTGTCGTCGAGGACGGTCTCGATGCGATGTCGCCGCCGTTTCTCGAAGGAAGCAAGGGCTGCTGGGACTCCGTCCCGTCCGGCGCGCGAAAGCTCATCGGCCAGAACCGCTGCGGATTCCATCGCCATTGCGGCACCGATCTTCGCAAGCGGCACGAAACTGCACGCGGCGTCGCCGAGCAGAACGATGCGGCCCTTGCGCCAGTTTCTGGCAATCGAGTCCGTCAGCGGAGACCAGAATACGTCAGGGGGAAGCGATTCGAGCGCCGCGCGCGAGAACGCGTCCGCTTTTCGGAATGCGCGTGTCATCCGTGCCTTGCGCTTGTCGCCATCGCCTTCCAGGACACGCGAGGGAGCCGCGGCCACAACGGCGATTCGGTTTGGCGAGGCGTAAAGGCCGACGAAGCGCCCACCGGCCGCGTGCTCAAAGGCGCCGCGCTCCTGCCGTCCACGATCCGACCACCAGGTAAGGCACATCCACCTTGACCGGGTTCGATCGACCGCCGATCCGATCAATTCGCGAACTTGCGAGCGTGCACCATCCGCAGCCACGACCAGATCGTAGGCGCGATCCTGTCCACTGCTGAATCCGACGCGGCCATCTTCGCTGTTCAGACTCGTGACAGACACGCCCAGCCGGATTTCCGGTTGATGGCCTGCGCGGCTCAGCAGCGACACAAGCTCCGCGCGATCCAGAATGCGCATATCATCGCCGAGGGGCGCGCTGAGGTTCATGAAGGTACGATGCATTCCGAGACCGTGCAGAACGCGGCTGCCCAGCGTGTGGAGCGCCAGAGGATGGCCTTTCGCCGCAAGGCTGGGTGCGCTGTCGATAATATCCGGCGCGAGCCCCCGCTGCCGCAGAAGGGCCGCGAGGGTCAATCCGCCTACGCCGGCGCCGACAATCAGGATACGCATACCCATGCCCCCGTGGAGCAAATCATAGCGCAGGCCGTGTGACGGTTATGCAAAATCCTTGGCGAGTTCGGCCCGGATTTCCGGCATCACGACCGCCATATGGCTGTAGGCGGGGTGGGCGACGCCCAGGACAACCTCGATCGACGGGTCCTTGAACTTCGCGATCTGCTGGGGCGAGAAGGCAAATCGCACCCAATGAACGGACGAGGTCTTGCCGTCCGGTGTTGTGCGCTCGTCGTATTCGGTCGGCGCGCCGGGAATGCGCTCGTCGTTCAACTGGAGGAAGGTCGCTTCCTCGACACCGGCGAGGCGGTAGAGTTCCCGCTCGCGGCGCTTCTCATCGTCGATCTCCAGCATGAGCGTCGCGATCAGTTCGGTGCCTTGCGGGATCAGCGGATTGTAGGTCTCGAGTTCGCCTTCGATCTGGCCGGAACCACCCTTTTCGATATGCAGCATTTCCTGCACTTGCAGCCACATCGTGTCGTAGTTCTCGAAATAGAATGTGGCGAAGGGGCCGACCTCTACGCGCCGGTTCTTCTTCATCGGAATCATATTCTTGCGGAATTCGGCGCGGTCGGCGGCGTACTTCTCGTACGCGATGATGTCTGCGGGTGTGATCTTGCGCTTTGGAGGCGTTGTTTCGGTCGTCGTCATGTCATGGTCTCCACCAAGCCAAACGCGCGCGCGAGAATTTGGATCGGATGTTCCGGCTCCTTCACGTACGCCTCCTTTCCGTCCTTCACCATCATCTCGCGCACGTTCTGAACGATGTGCTGGGCGGCCAGCGGACAATCCGAAACGATGTGCCCACGCGCCTGTTGCATCGCTGCGCGGAACACCGGACGCCCGACCTTCTCGGCCACCTTGTGCGTCTTCGTCACCACGCCGAACGTGCCGCCGTGTCCGGAACATCGCTCGATCACATCCACTGGTGTATCCGGGATGAGCCGCAGCATCTCGGCGGCCTTTGGGCCCATGTTCTGCGCGCGTGCATGGCAGGGCAGATGCACCGTCACGCCTTCGGGCAGGGGAGTCATCCCGGCGGGAAGACCCTCTTTCTTTGCGATGTCGACGACGTATTCGTCGATGTCGAAGGTGGCTTCCGACAGCCGCTTCACGTCATCATTGTCGGGTACGATCAGCGGCCACTCGAACTTCAGCATGAGACCGCAGGAGGCAGTGAGCGCGACGATGTCGTAACCCGCGTCGATCAGTTTCGCGAGTTCTTTCGAAACCTTCGCCGCCTGATCGGCGACGCGCGCAATCTCCGCTTGCTCGAGGAACGGCATGCCGCAGCAGCCGGGATAGGCCGTGCGGGTCTCGACCCCCAGATGGTTGAGCACCGCACGTGCCGCCATGCCGGTGTCCGGCTTGTTGTAGTTCACGAAGCAGGTGGCGTAGAGCGCGGCTTTGCGCTTGCCGAATGCCGGCGCGCTCTGGTTCGGCGCGACAGGATTTTTCTTGTCTGCACGCATGAAGGTTTGCGACGCGAATTTCGGCAGAGAGGCATGCGCATCGATGCCGAGCGTCTTTTCCATCAGCGGCCGCATGAGCTTGTTGTTGCGATCCGCACCCCAGTTGACGAGGCCGCTGAGTGGCACGGCCATGCGGCCATTGCGATCCATCTCAGCCAACTGCCGTTGCGTGAAATCCTTGCGACCGCTCGCCGCCTCGGCCGCGCGGTGGCGCAGCATGAGATGCGGGAAGTCGAGCATGAATTCATGCGGCGGCACGTACGGGCACTTCGTCATGAAGCACATGTCGCAAAGCGTGCAGGCTTCGACGATCTTGGGGAAATCGTCGCTCTTAACGCCGTCGACTTCGCCGGTGGGACCGTTGTCGATCAGGTCGAACAGGCGCGGGAAGGAATCGCACAGATTGAAACAGCGGCGGCAGCCATGACACACATCGAAGATGCGCCGCATTTCCGCGTCGAGCTTCTGCTCGTCGGTGAAATCCGGATCCTTCCACGCGATCGGCTCGCGTGTCGGCGCATCAAGACTACCTTCTCTAGACATAGCGAATTGTGAGTAGCGAATAGCGAATAGGGGGACCGCGAAACGGCGAGCAGCGGCTATTCCCTATTCGCTACTCGCCATTCGCTATTCACTTACTTTCCTAATGTATCCAGCGCTTTCTGGAAGCGGCCGGCGTGCGACTTCTCGGCTTTGGCGAGCGTCTCGAACCAGTCGGCGATCTCGTCGAAACCTTCGTCGCGCGCGGTGCGCGCCATGCCGGGATACATGTCGGTGTATTCGTGCGTCTCGCCGGCGATGGCCGCCTTGAGATTGAGATCGGTGCCGCCGATGGGCTGGCCGGTCGCCGGATCGCCGACCGCCTCGAGGAACTCGAGATGCCCGTGGGCGTGGCCGGTCTCGCCTTCCGCCGTCGAGCGGAACACGGCGGAGACATCGTTGTAGCCTTCGACGTCGGCCTTCTGCGCGAAATAGAGATAGCGGCGGTTGGCCTGACTTTCGCCGGCGAACGCATCCGCCAGATTCTTGGCGGTCTTGGAGCCCTTCAGGTGTGCCATGTGATCCTCCTTGTTGATCCATCGGGCTTGCTAGCAGCCCGGTGCCGATTGCGAACTTGCCCCTTCGCCACCCGCCCGTCAACAGTTTGGAATAATTCTAAAACGAAATTTGTGCGACAGATGAAACGGTCAGGCACGCTTCACCCGCACCACCACATCCACGCGATCCACCGCCATGCCCTTGGGCGGCTGCGGCACGCGCGAAACTTCAATGGCATCGCCCGGAATATCGATCAGTTCTCCGTCATCCTCGCAAAAGAAATGCTGGTGCGAACCGGTGTTGGTATCGAAATGGGAGCGCGCCGAATCCACTACCACCTGGTTCAGCAGGCCAGCGTGGGTGAACTGGTGCAGCGTGTTGTAGACCGTCGCCAGCGATACCGGGATTCCGGCGCGTTTGGCTTCCTCGTGCAACGCCTCGGCTGTCACATGACGGTGCTCCCAGCCTAGAAGACCGGCCAGCGCAATCCGCTGGCGCGTCGGCCGCAAACCCGCCGCTCTCAGCCGCTGCATCGCTTCCTGAGCCTTGATTTTCCCTGGCTTGCGCAAACTCAACACACCTTGGCGAGTGGGCCGAATGGCTGCTGACGCTCTCGGCCGAACTCTGCTATCTTCGTGACGCACAGGTAATCTAGAATTCCTCTAAGAAAATATCAATCGCCCGGATTGAGCGTTCAATCCGAGGGAGGCACCGAAAGGAACGGTTCACAAATGTTAGGCAGGCCATCGAGTTTTGATCTGCAAAGCCTTCTCGCCTGCGCTCGTGGCGAGATGTTCGGCAAGGGAAATGCGCAACTGCCGCTGCCGCCGATGCTGATGTTCGACCGCATCACCAGGATTTCCGACAAGGGTGGCAGCGCCGACAAGGGCCAGATCGAGGCCGAGTTCGACATCAAGCCGGATCTCTGGTTCTTCAAATGCCATTTCCAGGGCGATCCCGTGATGCCGGGCTGCCTCGGCGTCGATGCCATGTGGCAGCTGGTCGGGTTTTTTCTGGCGTGGCTCGGCGGCATCGGCAGAGGCAGGGCGCTGGGCGTCGGCGAAGTGAAATTCTCCGGCATGGTGCTGCCGACGAACAAGCTCGTCAGTTATTACATTGATCTGCAGCGCGTGATCATGCGCCGGCTCGTGGTCGGCATCGGCAACGGCATCATGAAGGTGGACGGCAAGGTGATCTACGAGGCGAAGGATCTTCGCGTTGGCCTCTTCACCGACGATGCCGCCCCTGCTACGGCCTAGAGGGCTGGCTCAATTGAACCCGTGCCGGCGATAAACCGCTGTCGCCGAGCGAAGGAGAACATCGATGAGACGCGTCGCTGTCACCGGAATGGGGATCGTCTCCTCCATCGGCAACAACACCCAGGAGGTACTCGCGTCCCTGCGCGAGGCGAAATCCGGTATCAGCACCGGGCCGGAGATGAAGGAGTACGGCTTCCGCAGCCAAGTGCAGGGCAAGCCGATCATCGATCTCGACGCCATGATCGATCGCCGCGCCAAGCGCTTCATGGGCGACACGGCGGCGTACGCTTACATCTCGATGGATCAGGCGCTGCGGGATTCCGGGCTTGAGGAGAAGGACGTTATCAACGAGCGCACCGGATTGATCGTGGGCTCGGGCGGGCCTTCCGTCGATGTTATCGTCAACGCGGCGGATATCACCCGCCAGAACCACAGCCCCAAGCGCATCGGGCCATTTGCCGTCCCCAAGGCCATGTCGTCGACCTGCTCGGCTGTGCTTTCGACCTGGTTCAAGATCAAGGGCGTGAACTACTCGATCAGCTCGGCGTGCTCCACGAGTGCGCATTGCATTGGCAATGCGGCCGAGATGATCCAGTACGGAAAGCAGGACATCGTATTCGCCGGCGGTGCCGAGCAGCTCGACTGGGAACTATCGGCGTTGTTCGACGCGATGGGCGCGATGTCCTCCAAGTACAACGACACACCGGCACGTGCCTCCCGCGCCTTCGACAAGAACCGCGATGGCTTCGTCATCGCTGGCGGCGGAGGCATCGTCGTCCTGGAAGAGCTGGAACACGCCAAGGCACGCGGCGCGAAGATCTACTGCGAGCTTGTTGGTTACGGCGCGACCAGCGATGGCCACGACATGGTCGCACCGTCCGGCGAGGGAGCCGTCCGTTGCATGAAGCAGGCGATTTCGACCGTCAAAGGCCCGATCGATTATGTGAATGCGCACGGGACGTCCACGCCGGTCGGCGACGTCACCGAGGTCAAGGCCATGCGCGAAGTGTTCGGCGACCGTATGCCGCTGGTGAACTCCACGAAATCGCTCAGCGGCCATTCGTTAGGTGGTGCGGGCGTGTGGGAAGCGATTTTCTCCATCCTGCAAATGAAGAATGGCTTCGTCGCGGAAAGCGCCAACATCGACGAGCTCGATCCGGAGATCGCCGATGCGCCCATCGTGCGTTCGCGCGTTGATGGTGCCAAGCTTGAGCGCGTGCTGTCGAACTCGTTCGGCTTCGGTGGAACCAACGCCACTCTCGTCTTCCAACGCTACGATTCGTGATGCATGGCTGATGCGCCGATCATGAAAGGAAGGCGCGGACTGGTGATGGGGGTCGCCAACGATCATTCCATCGCCTGGGGCATCGCACGCAAACTGGCCGATCATGGGGCCGAGATCGCGTTCACCTATCAGGGCGATGCGCAGGCCAAGCGACTGAAGCCCCTCGCCGAGTCCATCGGTTCGAAGTTGATGATGCCGGCCGATGTCGAAAGCGATCCGGAGCTTGACGCCGCATTCGACGTGCTGCGGCGTGAATGGGGCCGCCTCGATTTCGTCGTGCATGCCATCGCGTACTCAGACCGCGAGGAGCTGAAGGGCCGTTACGTCAACACGAGTCGGGAGAATTTCCGCCGCTCGCTCGCCATCTCCTGTTTCTCCTTCACCGATGTCGCGCGCCGCGCGTTGCCGCTGATGAAAGACCATGGCGGATCGCTGCTCACGCTGACCTATCTGGGATCGGAGCGCGTGACGCCGAACTACAATGTGATGGGCGTGGCGAAGGCCGGTCTCGAGGCCAGCGTAAAGTATCTCGCCGCCGATCTCGGCCAGGACAACATCCGCGTGAATGCGATTTCCGCAGGCCCCATGCGTACGCTGGCCGGCTCGGTGATCGGCGAGAGCCGCGTGGTGTTCCGCTGGAACAAGGCGCAGTCGCCGCTCAAGCGCACCGTTAACCTCGACAATGTCGGCAACGCGGCTCTTTACCTTCTCAGCGATATGTCGTTGGGGGTGACCGGCGAGATTCATTATGTTGATGCCGGCTACAGCATCATCGGTACGCCGCCGTCGAGCCGCCTCACCGGCTGGACGGACGGCGACGAGAGTTGAGGGTTTGCACATGAGCGGGATTCGCGTGGCGATCGGCGCAGCAGCGCTGGCGATGGGATTCGCAAGCGCGGCACAGGCCAGCTGGCAGGATGTCGCCTCGCGTCATGATATCGAGCGGCTCGGCAGGCTCGACGAAGCACGCAGCCGCGCAGGCGCCGGTGACCGCGAGACCCGGCCAATTTCCGAACGCGAACTCGCCGGCAATTGGCGCTGCCGTACGGTGAAATCCGGCGGACCGATGCCGGCGATTTCGTATTCCTGGTTCCACTGCCGTGTGAGCAACCGCGGCGGACACCTCTTCTTCCAGAAGCTGTCCGGTTCGCAGCGCCTTGCGGGCTATCTCTATCCCCATGAGTCTGGCGGTTTCGTACTGCTCGGCGGCTGGAGCGTGAAGGGCGAACCAATGCACGCCTATTCCGGGAATGGCGCGTCGGCCGGGGCGCAGGGCACGCCGGACGACGCGATTGGGCTGCTCTCCGGCAGTGGCGATGGCGCGCGCATCGAATTTCCCTATCCCGGGCCCGAGTCTTACTATGACGTGATGGAGCTGCGGCGCTAATCTCGCCCGCATGCGCCTCAACCAGGTTACCGTTCCTGCGCTTGATCTCGAGCGCTCGATTGCGTTCTATCAGACACTCGGCCTCAAGCTCATCGTGAAGTCGGAGCACTATGCCCGCTTCGAAGTCGGCGACGGCACCGACACGTTCTCCCTGCATCTGGCGAACGATGCGAGCGGCGCTGCGAACGGTCCGCATGTCTATTTCGAATGCGACGATCTGGATGCGCGTGTAGCCGCACTGAAAGAAAGAGGCATCGCGTTCGATTTGGGTCCGGTCGATCAGAGCTGGTTGTGGCGCGAAGCCTGGCTCACCGATCCGGCCGGCGTGAAGCTTTGCCTCTATCATGCCGGCAAGAACCGCCGCTTCCCGCCGTGGCGACTGAAGGACTAGGCGGCAGCGGCGAGGCGCGTCGCTTCCTGCTTGATCTCTTCGAGCAGGCGCAATTCTGCCGGCGCGATTTGCCCGTCCGCCGAAATCACCGCAGATGCCGTCGCGAACAGCTCGGCAAGATCTTCCAGTGAATCGCGCTCCAACAGACGCAACGCCGGATCGAGTTGCATCAGTGACGGACGATAATCGGCGACGTAGGCCGCGAACGCGGCGCGTCCGGACTCGCTGACCGCAATTTCGTGCCGCTTCGCCATCGCCACGCAGTGATCGACGATGATCTTCTGCTCTGCCGGCACCGAGGAACCATCCACTTTCGAAAGCAGCATGAGCGGAATCAAGTGGTGCGCCACGAAAGCCCGCAGATGCTCGATGTCGTCGGAACAGGAGGCTTCAGTCGACGGCCCCGCTTCAACCGGCGCCGCGCAATTGCCGCGCACGAAAGTCCCAAAGCGGCCAACCAGCAAACCCAAGCTCATGAAGTCGCGCCCCTGCTCTCCGGTGACAAAGCCATTTCACACCAGTGGCGGATCGATGTCACGAGCTGGAATCGACAGCTGTCCAGCTTCACTTGACAGTCACTGTGCCCACCATCTTCGGGTGAATGGAGCACAGGTATTTATAGGTGCCCGTCTTGTAGAATTTGAAGGTGAAGCTCTGGTTGGTGTCGAGCGCGCCGGAGCGAAACGCGCCGTCCACGCTGGTCACGGTGTGCGGCTCGCCGTCGTCATTCTTCCACGTCACCGAAGAACCGGCTGTGATCGTCACGTTCATCGGGTTGAAGTCGAAATTTTTGATCGTGACGGTCGCATCCTCCGCAAATGCGGAGGTCGCCCCGAACGCAAGCGCCAGGGCGCATGCAAGAGATCGCATCTTGGTCTCCATCATCCGATCGTCGCGTCGGAAAGCAGCGCATGGCGGCGGAGCGTCACGCTGGTCAGGCCGAGCATCTTCGGCAGCCGCTCCAGCGGCACGGCGAGCGGACCGGGTCCCGGCCCATCGCCGGCCGCCGGCTGCGGGAACGCAGTGGAGCGGGCGGTGTGAAAGACCATGTTGCCTTCCACCTTCTGGACGATCTGGTGGATGTGCCCGTTCAGCACGGTGACGGAACCGAAGCGCTTGAGGAGCGCAAGGGCCTGATCAGCGTCCTCCGTACCCCAGCCCCATGGTTCGTAAATCGTCCATAGCGGCATGTGAGCGAAGACAACGATCGGCTGGCTTGCCGGCCGACCGGCCAGATCGCTCTTCAGCCAGGCGATCTGTTCGTTGCCCAGTCCACCGAGTCCGCCCGCCTTGAAGTTCAGCACATTGATCAGCGCGACAAAGTGAACGCCGCGCGAGTCGAAGGCGTAGTAGCCGCGGTTGTTCGAAGCCTTGCCATAACGCGCGAAATACTCGGTGCCAGTGCCATCGGTGACATCATGTTCGCCGGGAACCGTGTGCAATTCGCTGGTGTTGAGGCCCTTCAGCAATTGCGCGGCCGTGTCGAATTCCTCCGGTTTCGACAGGTGCGTGATGTCACCGGTGTGCAGAACCAGCGAAGGATTGTAGGCATTCGCCAGCGCCACGGTTTCCATCAAGGTCAGATTGACGTTCGGGTTGGCGTTCTTCGAAAAGCCGATATGGCTGTCGCTGATCTGGACGAAGGACGCTGCGGGCGATGTTTTGCGCGGTGCGGCGAGCGCAAGATCGGTGGCGGTCAAGACGCCGCCGGAGAGCGTGAACACGGTGCCTGCGCCGAAGCCCAGGCATTTCAAGGCATCGCGGCGGGAAGTTTTCGGATCGTCCATCATGGGCCTCATCGATTGACGAGGACCAATACCGGCGAAGGCGACGTTTTATTCCCGCTCGGCTTTCACGAGACGCACGAATTCGCCGAGTTCTTTCATATCGGTGTCGCTCACGGCGGAATAATCCAGATCGCCCACCTGCCAGGAGATCACATGATAGCCGTGACGCGTGGCCGATTCCGCCGCCCTGCTTCCATGCCAGACGTACAGGTCGATCACGTGTTTGCCGTGTCCATACACGATTACCGCCGCCGGGTAACCGTCAGCGCGATCCAGCCGGCCGCCCCGAAGCGCAAAGCCCTGCGCGGTGAAATCCTCAACGGCCGGTGACAGATCGATCTTGCCGGCAAACCACGGCTTCACCGTATGGTGGTCGCTGGATGCGACCTGGATCAACGGCCCGTTCATCAGCGCCTGAACATGCGAATCCGTGATTTTGTCGGCAAGCGTCTCCGCGGATGGAGGCAGGAAAAGCAGGAGCCCCGCCACGCACGCTGCCAGCGCGGCCACGCCGCCGCCGGTCACGGCGCCAAGCCAGAAGAAGCGCCGCGCCGTGCCCGGCGCCATGACATCGCGCCGCACCTTCGCACGCAACAGATCGGGCGCGCTGTAACGCGTGGCTTGACCCTGAACAGCACCGCGTATCGCGCGCGTGTCCGCCGCCAGTGCAGTGCATTCGGCGCAGGTTTCGAGATGCGCTTCGGCCGCGCGGGCATCTTGGCCCTCAAGCTCGCCATCCAGAAGCAATTGCGTGCGGCTCAAATCATCGCAAGGCATAGTTTGTCATCCACATCTCCTTGAGCATCGCACGCGCCCGCGACAGCCGCGACATCACCGTCCCGATCGGCGCCGCGATCACGTCCGCGATTTCGCGATAGCTGAGATCTTCCATCTCGCGCAGGATCAGCACTTCGCGGAATTCCTCCGGCAGCGCGGCCAGCGCGTCGTCCAGCTTGCGCCGGTCACTGGCCGACGAAGCCGCGTCTTCCGGATTGGGCGCGCTGTCGACCAGCTCGCCATCCTCCGCCGAGGCCAAAGGCACCTGGGCGCGGCGACGCGTCTCCGCGAGTGCGTCGTGCCGGCAATTGCGAACGATGGCGAGCAGCCAGGGCCGCACATTGTCTCCGCGAAACCCATCGAAACCGCGAAAGGCGCGCAGCATCGCCTCCTGCACGATGTCGTCGGCCAGAGCCGGGTCGAGCCACCGCGCAAGATTGTAGGCCGCATCGAGATGCGGCAGGGCTTGCGCCTCGAACTTGCGGCGCTTGTCGTCCATCCGAAAGCTTTACCTTCGACGGCGCCAGTCTATTCCAGATGGATGCGAAAATCTAAGCGCGCGCTTTGGCGGCCTTCGCGAACCGCTCGAACAAATAGTGCGAATCCATCGGACCGGGCGAGGCCTCGGGATGGTACTGCACGCTGAACACGGTCTTGTCCTTGAGGCGCAGCCCGCAATTCGTTTTATCGAACAGTGAAATGTGGGTCTGGATGACATTAGACGGCAAGGTTTCGGCGTCCACCGTGAAGCCATGGTTCATCGACACGATCTCGACCTTGCCGGTTTCGAGATCCTTCACCGGATGGTTGGCGCCGTGATGGCCCTGCGCCATCTTGCGCGTGGTGCCGCCGAGCGCGAGCCCCAGCATCTGATGGCCCAAGCAGATGCCGAACACCGGCACATTCGATTCGACCAGGCCCTTGATGGTGGGAATCGCGTAGGCGCCGGTCGCCGCCGGATCGCCGGGGCCGTTCGAAAGCAGCACGCCATGCGGCGAATGCCGCATCACCTCGTCGTAGGTCGCGTGGCACGGCAGCACGACGATGTCGGCGCCATGCGCCGCCAACTGGCGCAGGATGTTGCGCTTCACGCCATAGTCGAGCACGATCGCGCGCCACGTCGGCGTGGCTTCCAGCCCGTAGCCCGCGCTCCACGCCCATGGCGTCTCGCGCCACGAATACATCTGGCGGCAGCTGACATCCTTGGCCAGATCGAGTCCGACGAGTCCGGGAAATTCGTGCGCCTGCTTCACCAGCGCTGCTTGATCGAATTCGCCACGTGCATCGTTCGCCACCACGCCGTGCGGCATGCCATGCTCACGGATGCGGTTGGTCAGCGCCCGCGTGTCGATGCCGGCGATGGCGGGTATGTTGTGCTGCTTCAGCCAGCGGTCGAGTGCGGCGAGCGCACGGTAGTTGGACGGGTGCTCGGAATCGGCGCGCACGATCATCCCGCGCACCACCGGCGTCAGCGATTCGACGTCCTCCGAATTGGTGCCGACGATGCCGATATGCGGGAAGGTGAAGGCGACGATCTGCCCGGCGTAGGACGGATCGGTGAGGATCTCCTGATAGCCGGTCATCGCGGTGTTGAAGCAGACCTCGCCGACAGCCGCGGTTTCCGCACCGAACCCGGTTCCCTCGAACGCCGTGCCGTCCGCCAGAACTAGCCGCCCGGATTTTGTGCGTGGAGCGCCTTGGGCGCGCGAAAAGCTGTCCGCCGGGCGAGCGGCGGCGACGGAACTGGCCTGATTCATGGGAGCCTCGATTTGGGCGAAAATAGGAATGTGACCGGGGCGGGTCAACCCCGCTCTTTCCTTCTATGCTGCCGCGTTCTATCCGGACATTCTCAAATGTGTGGAGAACAGCCATGGGCCTGCGCGACCGGTTCAACGAGCAGCTGAAAGAGGCGATGAAGGCGAAGGACGCCAAGCGCGTCTCGACCTTGCGCATGGTCAACGCCGCGCTCAAGGACAAGGACATCGCCGCGCGTACGGAAACTTCGCGCGAAGGCATCTCCGACGACGATGTGCTCGGCCTTCTCGCCAAGATGATCAAGCAGCGCGAGGAATCGGCGGACGCCTTCGACAAGGGTGGGCGCCCGGAGCTTGCCGCCAACGAGCGCGATGAGATCGCCATCATCCGCGAATTCATGCCGAAGCAGATGTCGCCCGAGGACGCGCGCGCCGCCGCACAGGCGATCATCGCGGAGGCGGGCGCTGCCTCGATGAAGGATATGGGCAAAGTGATGGCGGTGCTGAAAGAGCGCTACGCCGGCCAGATGGATTTCGCCAAGGCCAGCGGCATGGTGAAGGATCTGCTGAGCGCGCCAAAATGAGCGAGACGCCAACGTCCACTCCGGCCGCGCGCATTCGTGGACTGTCGCACATCGGCATGCGCGTGCACGATCTGGCGCGCTCGCGCGCGTTCTACGAGTTGCTGGGGTTTCAATTCGAGTGGGGCCCGGCCGGGCCCGAGCCGGTGACCGCGATGTGCCACGCGTCGGGCCTGGAGATCAACTTCATTCTCAACGCAAAGTCCGCGACAGGGCCGAACATCCTCATGAATGTGCCCGAAAAGCGCGCCGGCTACACGCACATCGCACTTAAGATCGACGATGTTGCCAGGACGGAAGAAGCGTTGGCACGAGCCGGCATTGCGATCACGGGCCGGCGCGGCACGGCCGCGCTGTTCATCCGCGATCCGGATCGCAATGTGATCGAACTCGCCACCGACTAGGGTTACGGGGTGGCTGCTGTTGTGGTGTGATCGGCATTACCGAACAAGGAGGCGCGCGTGAAGAGCGCACTCGCACTTTTACTGTTGATGTTCTCGGCGACGTACGCCGACGCCGCAATGACGCGATGCACCGAGCCCGGGTCGCTCGTCAGGATGACCACCTATTTTCATCTGAAGGGCGGAGAGTTCGGTCCGTTTGTCACCGCACTCCACCGCTTCGCGAACAACGAAGGCTTCATCTACAGCCGCGCAACCGTAACCAGATCGCGGTCCGGCCAGCTGGATGCGTGGCTGGTGATCCGCAACACGGGGCCGGCCATTCGTGTTCGGAGCACGGCCGAAGGGGCGGCGCCGGGTCGGACCATGATCGTCGCGGAAATGGCGGAATGCCGTAACGACACGCAAACGCCATGGCTGCCCTATTGGACGAAGTTCTACCATTTTGTGCAGCGGTACGCAGGTGCGAGACGATGACCATCGCAGTGAAGGTGGCGGAAAGCGACGCAGATATTCGCTGCTGTTATCCAGTCATGAGGGAGCTCAGGTCGCACATCGCCAGCGAAGATGAACTCGCTGCGCGCGTACGGCGGCAGCACGAACAATCCGGTTACCGGCTCATCTACGTGGAAGACGGCGGCCAGCCGGTTGCCTGTGCCGGCTTCCGCATCTCGGAATGGCTTGCCTGGGGCAAGGCGTTCTATGTCGACGATCTGATTTGCCTTGAATCACACCGCGGCAAAGGTTTCGCCGAAGCGCTGATGCGTTGGATGGAAGAGCACGCGCGGGCCGAGGGTTGCGCGCAATTCCATCTCGATTCCGGAACGCATCGCCTGGCCGCGCACCGCTTCTATCATCGCATGAAGCTCGCGATCACGAGCTTCCATTTCTCGAAATCGCTCTAGGGCGCCGTAACGGTCTGTCCGCTTCCGGACTGGCCGCGCCGCCAGGCGTAATAGTCGTCCAGTACCTTGAGCCGGGCCATGTTCGGAAGGGGGATCGTTTCCGGCGAAACATCGATCCTCATCACGGTCGGTGATGCGTTCGAATAGGCAGGCCATTCCGCAACACCGCCGCCGTTAGGATTGCCCGTGCGCGCGAAATTGATCCAGTAGGTCTCGATCGCATCCGAGGCCTTGCGGTCAGCATCCGTCCAGCCGGCCTCGGCATTGCCGAACACATAGGCGATTTCAGACCCGTGCGACGCCTTCATATCCTTCATCATGGGGAATTTGTCGTAGCCCGGCGGGCGGTGCGTCCACTCGTAGACATAGACGGGATTCGTACCCGCCGCCGATTGCAGCCGCGCCCAGGCATAGGTCGGCCACACGAATCCGGTATCGGAGAACATGTCCCGCTCGGCCCGCAGCGCCGTCGCATCGTCGGTGGCCGGATAGGCGGCGAGAATCGCGTCCGCCTTTTCGCCATAGCCTTTCCGCACATTCTGCTGATGCGAGGCAAGCGTGGCTTCGCGCACGAACACCGCACCCTCATCTTCGTTGAAGCCGATCAGCGCCGGCGTTGCGTTGTACTTTCCCTGCTCATAGAGCGCGTATTCGTCGCCCGGCAGCACGTTGTCATCGAGCACCGGCCAGAACACGGCGAGCTGGGGGCCCTGCGCCTTGATGATCGTGTCGGCGGAAATCTTCCGCGCCTCCGCGATCGATTTCGCGCCGATCTTCTGCAGGAAGGCCGTGCCTTGCGCATCGCCGATCGCCTGCGAGTCGAGATTGAACCCGCCTTCGTCCCCGCTGGTCTTGGCTGGCGCGAAATTGGCGCCACTTTCCGCGATGACATGCGCGAACAATCCTTTCGCCTTGGGTGACGCCGCCAGCATGCTCACCGAATACCCGCCAGCCGATTCGCCGAAGATGGTGACGTTGTTGGGATCGCCGCCGAACGCGGCGATGTTCTTCTGCACCCATTGCAGGCCTGCGATCTGGTCCATCAAACCGTAGGTGCCGGAGCCCCGGCCGGATTCTTTGTCGAGATCAGGATGGGCCAGAAACCCGAACGCGCCGACGCGATAGGCAATGCTGACGAGCACCACGCCTTTGCCCGCAAGATGCGCGCCGTCATAAACAGGGTAGCCGCTGGCGCCGCCGGTGAACCCGCCGCCATAGATCCACACCATCACGGGTAGCCTGGCGTTCGGCGATTGCGCCGGCGTCCACACATTCAGGTAGAGGCAATCCTCGCTGAGCGGGAGCTCTGGCAGGCCGATGAACTTGTTGACGCTCTGATCCTGAATGCATGCTGGAGCCTGCGCATCCGCCTTGCGCACGCCGGTCCAGGGGGCTGCCGGTTGCGGTGCGCGCCAACGGAGGTCACCGATGGGAGGTGCGGCAAACGGAATACCCTTGTAGGCGGTGATGCCGTTCACCGTTGTGCCTTCGACGAGGCCTGAATCGGTCTTGACGGGCGTCGCGTCCGCCGTGGCGACGAACGAGAGCAGTGCGGCAGTGCAGGCAGAAATAAGCGTCAGGCGCATCGGGTTCCCCAGCATCGATGACGGACAAGCGTGATGTGCCGATGGCGCGGCTGTCAATCGCGGCACTGGTTGCAGAGCGCAATCGGAACTGCACTCGGCGGGAAGATCAGGCGTTCGCGGCCGGCAGATCGAGCGAGAAAACAGCACCGCCGTTTGTGCCCGGCGCGTAGCGCAAGTGCCCGCCCTGCGCTTCGACAAGATTGCGGCAGATGGAAAGCCCCACACCCATGCCGTCCGCTTTCGTCGTGGTGAAGGGCTGGAACAGTCGCTCCACCACGGCCGGAGCGATGCCGGGACCGGAATCCGCTACCGAAATTTCCACGCCGCCATTGGCGCGTTTTGCCGACACGACGATCTCGCGCTTCGGGCTTCCGTCCATCGCCTCCAGCGCATTGCGCACGAGATTGAGCAGCACCTGCTGGATCTGCACCTTGTCCACCATCGCTGCGGGAAGATCGCGCTGCGCGCGCACTTCGATCCTGGCACCCCGGTGACTGGGATCGAGCTGCGCCAATTGCACGGCCTCCTCGATCATCGGCCCGACCTTTTCTGCCGCGATGTGATTGTCCTCGCGTTTCACGAAGCCACGCACGCGCTGGATGATTTCGCTCGTTCGAACGAGTTGGCTTTGCGCCTTGTCCAGCACGGTCAGCAGGTGTTCCGGCTTTGCGCCCGCGGCATAGAAGCGTCGCGCCGCGGCGAGATAATTCTGCGCCGCCGCCAGAGGCTGGTTCAGTTCGTGCGCCAGCGCCGATGCCATCTGGCCCATTTCGGTGAGCCGGCCCAGATGCGCGATTTCGCTCTGCAGTCTCTCGAGCCGCTCCTTCGCTTCTCTTCTACCCGTGATGTCCATGGTTACACCGGCAAAGCGCGTGGCTTCGCCGTTGACACCGGCCAGTACCTGACCGCGCACGCGAATCCAGCGCTGCTCGCCATTCGGCCAGATAGCGCGGAATTCCGTCTGGAACGGTTCGCCGGACAACAGTGCCGCATCGAACGCTTGCTTGTAGGCGACGCGATCGTCGTCGTGAATCGCGCGCATGTAGTCGCCGGATGTGAAGGACTCGTTGGCTTTGCGGCCGAACATGGCCTTGCAGATGGGCGAAGCGGTCAGCGCACCGGTCACCAGATTCAGTTCGCAAGCACCCATACCGCCGGCGCTGAGCGCGATCGACAGCCGCTCCTCATTTTGCGCCAGCTCCTGGCGCGCCTGGATGGCGGAGAGCGCCGCAGCAGTCGAGCGCGCCAGCGCTTCCAGGATCACGAGCTCCGACTCATCGAAGTCGCGCGTTTCCGACCAGTAGGCGCCGATGGCCGCGATCGGCTCCGGCGCCTTCACGGGAGTCATCACCAGACTTTTCACGAAGGTGGGCCGGTAGGCATCGTGCGGGATGCGCGGATCGGCATAGATGTCGGAGATGGCGGCCATCTCGCCATTGAGCATCACCCAGCCCGAGATGCAGGCCGACATGGGGAATCGCTTGCCTTTCCACAGGGGTGCGATCGCATCCTCGTCCACATAGTGGCATTGGTCGCCATCGCGCAGCACGAAGGTGATGCCATCGGCGCCGGAGACCTCGCGCGCCGTCTGGCGGACAACATCGATTACCTCGGGAATGGACCTGGTGGCGGCCAGCCGCTCGACCGCTTCGACGAGCGCGATGAGGCGGAAGCCTCGCCGGAAAAAGGCGGAAGGCGTGGGAAATTGCCTGGCTGGCTCAGCCATCGTCCCTCACTTTCCCCGACAAACGCTACGCTAGGTTGCCACTCCTGATAGACCGTGAAAAGCCGTCTTCGTCCGCAGATAGCCTTCGGCATTCACAGGAATTGAGAGCGAAGGCGCACTATATCGGTTCCGAAACCCGTACACTGCCATCATGCGCTTCAGCCCGAATCTGCTGGAAGAGATCCTGCGGCGGACCGACCTTGTTCAGCTGGTCGGCCGGCGGGTGAAGCTCGTCCGCAAGGGCCGCGTGATGTGGGGCTGCTGCCCGTTCCACAAGGAGAAGACGCCCTCCTTCAAGGTGGAGAACGAGCGGCGCACCTATCATTGCTTCGGCTGCGGCGCCGGCGGCGATGCGTTCAAATGGCTCACCGAAACCGAAGGCCTCACCTTTCCGGAAGCCGTCGAGAAGCTTGCCGGCGAAGCCGGCGTCGAGCTGCCGAAATGGTCAGCGGAAGACGAAGCGCGCGAAGAGAAGAAGAAGTCGCTGTACGAAATCGTCGAACTGGCCTGCGGTTTCTTCGAGGAACAGCTACGCGGGTCGGCGGGGGCAGAAGCGCGCGACTATCTGAAATCGCGCGGGTTGAATGGCGAGGATGCCAAGCGATTCCGCCTTGGCTATGCGCCGTCGAACGATGCGCTGAAGGAGCACCTCTACAAGAAGAACGTGCCGCTGGACGACATGGTGGCCGCCGGTCTGGTGCGGCCGCAGGACGGCGACCGAAGTCCGCGCGACTTCTTCTTCAACCGGCTGATGTTTCCCATCACCGATGGCCGCGGACGCGTGATCGCGTTCGGCGGGCGCGGCCTCGATCCCGATGCCAAGCCGAAATACATCAACACCGGCGAGACGCCGCTCTTCTCCAAGGGCCGCCTGCTCTACAATTTCGTTACCGCGCGCCCAGCTGCACTCAAAGCCGGCACGATCATCCTTGCCGAAGGCTACATGGATGTGATCGCGCTGGTGCGCGCCGGGTTCGACTATGCGGTGGCGCCGCTCGGCACGGCGCTGACCGAAGATCAGCTGCACCTGTTGTGGCGCACGGCGCCCGAGCCGATCCTCGCCTTCGATGGCGACGATGCGGGCCTGCGCGCCGGCAATCGCGCCGCGCGCCTGGCGCTGCCGCATCTGAAGCCCGGTTATTCGTTGCGCTTTGCGTTCCTGCCGGCGGGCGAGGACCCGGACAGTCTCATCCGCGTCAGCGGCGCCTCCGCGATGAAGAAGATTCTCGACGAAGCCGAGCCGCTCGCAAAGGTGCTGTGGCGGGTCGAAACCGAAGGCAAGGATTTCTCGACGCCGGAACGGCGCGCCGGTCTGGAACGGGCGCTGGCGGACATCACCTCCGCCATCTCCGATCCCAAGATCGCCGACTATTACCGCCGCGAGTTCGAGCAGAAGGTGTTCGAGCAGTTCAAGCGCCGCCCGTTCACCCCGCGTGCGAGCCAATCCGACCGTCCAAACCCGCGCAGGTTCCCGCCCGGCCAATCGTTTCCGCAGCGGCCGGTCGAGACCGTTTCGCCCGCGGTGAAGAACAGCCTGCTTGCCCGCTCCGGGACCGGCGCCCGCCGGACCAAGGAACTCGAGCTCATGCAAATGCTGGTCGAGGCGCCGGAAATTGCCTTGCGGCAAGGCGAGGCGCTTGCGGCCCTGCCCCTCTCCGACCGTTCGCTTGACAGGCTGAGGCGCGAGGTCCTAGACCTCGCCGCCTCCGGGTTCAGGCTTGAAAAGAGGGGCCTGGAAAACCATCTCATTCAGGCAGGTTTGGGCGAATTGCTTGAGCGTTTCCGCGCGCAGCAAGGGCCCGGCGGCCTTAGCGGACAAGGAGACGCCGAGGTCGATGCACTCGAGGCCCGCTGGCTCAGCGCCGCCGCTCATTTGCGGGAATTGGCCGAAATTGCTCCCGAACGCATGGCCGCGATGGAGCGTTTCAAAGCGGATGGCAGCGAGGAAAGCTGGCAGGAAGCGCACCGGCTTCTGGCCCGCAACCTCCCGAACGAGTAGTTCGGCACTCGGATAGCGAAAAGCCGCTTCTGCCCACATAGGGTAGGGGCACTCATTTTGGATACGGACTGGCGTGGCGAAGACGGCAAACAAGAAGACGGCGAAACCGGCAAAAACCCCTCTCAAGGTGAAGGCGAAGCCTCAGGCCAAGGCCGCTGTGGCGAAATCCGCCGCCAGGAAGCAGGCGAAACCGCCGGCCAAGCCTGAGAAGAAGGCCGCCCCGGCCAAATCCACGCCCGTCAAGCCGGTTGCCGCCAAGGCCGCTGCTTCCAGGCGGCCCGAGACCAAGACCAACGGCAAAGGCGGTCCCCACACCATCGTGGCCGAGGCCGCGAAGAAGCCGGTCCTCCCCCAGAAGGGTGTGAAGCCGGGCGAGCCGGGCGATCCCAACATCCAGCGCGAGGATGCCGATTCCCCCCTGCTGGACATGACCGATGTGTCCGTCCGCAAGATGGTGACGCGCGCCAAGCAGCGCGGCTACGTCACCTATGACGAGCTGAACAAGGTTCTGCCATCCGAGAAAGTGTCCTCCGAGCAGATCGAGGACACGATGTCGATGCTCAGCGAGATGGGCATCAACGTCATCGAATCCGAAGAGCAGGAAGAGCAGGCCGAAGGCGCGGTGCCGGCGGTGGCGCAAGGCAAGGCTGTCGTTGCCAAGGCCGACGGCGAAGACGAGCCGTACGACCGCACCGACGATCCCGTGCGCATGTATCTGCGCGAGATGGGATCGGTGGAGCTGCTTTCGCGCGAAGGCGAGATCGCCATCGCCAAGCGCATCGAGGCCGGCCGCGAGCTGATGATCGGCGCGCTCTGCGAATCCCCGCTCACCTTCGAGGCGCTCACCGTGTGGCGCGACGAGCTGAACGAAGGAAAGGTTCTGCTCCGCGACATCATCGATCTCGAAGCCATGTATTCGATGGGCCCGGACGGCAAGCCGAACGTGCCGCCGCCGGTCGGCCCGGATGGCAAGCCGCTGCAGAACGTGCCGGAGTCTGTGTTCACCGACCCGAGCGGCCGGCCGATCAACGGTGCGCCGATGGCCGCCGCTGTCGCGCCGCGCCCCGAATTCCGCAAACCCGCACCGCCGCCGCCGCGCCCTCAGCCTGCCTTCGACGATGATCCCGTCGCTGCCGCGGCCGCCGCCGATGCCGCCGCTGCCGCCGCCGCGGAAGCCGAAGAGCTGGAGGAGGAAGGCAATCTGCCGCTCTCCGCCATGGAAGCGGCGCTGAAGCCGCAGGTGCTGGAGACGCTCGACAAGATCGCCAACCTCTACAAGAAGCTCGGCAAGCTGCAGGATGCGAGCGTGGAAGCAGCGCTCGGCGCGGACGAACTTTCCACCGGCCAGGAGCGCCGCTTCAAGAAGCTGCGCAACGATACGGTCGATCTCGTCAAATCGCTCAAGCTGAACAACAACCGCATCGAGGCCCTCGTCGACCAGATGTACGGCATCAACCGGCGTCTGCTCAGCCTCGAAGGCAAATTGCTGCGGCTTGCCGAATCCCACGGTGTCGATCGTGTCGACTTCCTCAAGGAGCATTTCGGCAACGAGCTCGATCCCAACTGGGCGCGCCGTGTCGGCCGTCTCTCCCGCATGGGCTGGAAGGATTTCGTCGCCGAGGAGCGCGAGAAGGTCCACGAGCACCGCGACGAGATTCAGGTTCTGGCGCAGGAGACCCGCCAGTCGCCCACCGATTTCCGCCGCATCGTGCACACGGTGCAGAAGGGCGAGCGCGAATCGAGCCAGGCGAAGAAGGAGATGATCGAGGCCAATCTGCGCCTGGTGATCTCCATCGCCAAGAAATACACCAACCGCGGCCTGCAATTCCTTGATCTCATCCAGGAAGGCAACATCGGCCTGATGAAGGCGGTGGACAAATTCGAATACCGCCGCGGCTACAAATTTAGTACCTACGCCACGTGGTGGATTCGGCAGGCGATCACGCGCAGCATCGCCGATCAGGCGCGCACCATCCGCATTCCGGTCCACATGATCGAGACGATCAACAAGCTCGTTCGCACCGGCCGCCAGATGCTGCACGAGATCGGCCGCGAAGCGACGCCGGAGGAGCTGGCCGAGCGCCTCGGCATGCCGCTCGAAAAGGTGCGCAAGGTCCTGAAGATCGCCAAGGAGCCCATCAGCCTCGAAACGCCGATCGGCGACGAAGAGGATAGCCATCTCGGCGACTTCATCGAGGACAAGAACGCGGTGCTGCCGATCGATGCCGCGATCCAGGCGAATTTGCGCGAAACGACCACGCGGGTGCTCGCCACGCTCACGCCGCGCGAGGAACGCGTGCTGCGCATGCGCTTCGGCATCGGCATGAACACCGATCACACGCTCGAAGAAGTGGGCCAACAGTTCAGTGTGACGCGCGAACGCATCCGCCAGATCGAGGCGAAGGCCTTGCGCAAGCTGAAACACCCGAGCCGGTCACGGAAGCTGCGGTCCTTCCTCGACAATTGACTGGCCTGGCTTTGCGGACATGCGGCGTGCGCCGCGCGCCCGCGTTAATGATGGGCGGCGCCTGTGCCGTTCCCGACACTCGAACAAGGACATGCAATGAGAGACCTCAACGACAGCGGCTTTGCCGATCGCCTGAACACCGGCGCCAAAGCCAAGGCCGCGCAGCTCGAACGCGCGCACGCCAGACTGCGCGCCAGTCAGGCCGCGGCACCGGAGCGCGATGCCGCGCGGCGCAGATTGATCGCCGAACGCGATCGGCGCGCGGCCGAGCGCACCGGTGCCAAGGCGGAAGCCGTTGCGCGCATGAAGGCCCAGCGCGCCGCCGAGGAAGCCGCGCGCCTCGAAGCCGAGCAGCAGGCGGCCACCGAACGCAAGCGCAAGGCCGATGAAGATCGTGCCAGGCTCGCGCAGATCCTGATCGACCAGAAGAACGTGCGCGACGCGCGCTATGCCGCGCGCAAGGCGCGAAACGGCAAGAAATGACCGTGACAGAAAAGGTCGATCGACCCTTGAGCGATCTCGCCGGCGCGCCGCCACCGAAGCCTCCCGCCGCATACAAGGCCAAGCGCGGCTTCAGATATCCGAGCGAGGACGAATGCTATGTGCGCCGGTTCGGCAGCGCGGTGCTGGCAACGTGGAGCATGCTGCCGCCCGAATTGCAGCAGCGCATCCTGGCAGAAGCGGCATCCGCGTGGGATCGCGAATACGGCGTCGCCCAGCTGCCGCAGAAACTTGAAAGCTTCGTCAAGCGCCATCCCGGCCGGGTGGGGTGAGATCGCTGGTCGAAGTGGATGCGGAGACGAAAGCGCTGCTCGAAGGCCGCGCGGCCGAACGCGGCGTGGGCGTTTCCCAGCTGGTTTCGGAGCTCGCGCTGCTGGCTGCCGATTCCACCACGATCATGGAACTCGACCGCCGCTGGGCCGCCATCGAACGCGGCGAACAGACGGTTCCTCGCGACGAAGTCGCCCGCTGGCTGAAGACCCAGGGAACGCCGGGCTTCAGGCCCCGACGCATATCCGGGTGACTCTTGCGCCGGTTATGACGGGATATCTCCGACGGAAGTAAGAAGCGGCACTACGGTGGTCTGAAGAAGTTCAGCAATCTCGGGCGGGGTGTTCTTGCCCCGCATCCAGTTGCGATGCACGAAGTTCGGATTGAATTTCTTACTATTCTTATAGCTCATCGTGACGCCAGCCTTCGCGGCATCGAAAATTTTTCCAACGACCAAGCCCTTCTTGCCGTCGCCGATGGACCAGTCGCCCTTGTACAGGCGCCTAACCTGAGCTTTCCATTCCTCTCCAGGATAGATCAATTTCATCACCACACTCGCCGCATAGAGCAGAATCCATTTTCGCTCCAGAGCCGCACGCGAATCCGCATCACTTTCTTGGTCGCGGACCTCCTTTAAATGAGGCGCAAATTCTTGTGCGAGCCAGTATATCCCGGCCCGCAGCCTAAATTCTTCCTCGGGCATTCGCTGCCATACCTTATGGCCGTCGCCAAATACCTTTGTATAGCCGCCGCTAGGATCGGTGTTGAATAGAAACGAGGTCGAACCAGAAAAATCTGTTGGATCGTATAAGAATGCATAAACAGATTTCGCGAACTCCTCCAGTCGAATTACCTCAGAGTTGGATGGGACTCTATCAGTCCGCTTTGGAAGATACGCGATTCGCTTGCCGCCTCGCGAAATATCGCCGAACTGCTTACGCAAATTGGATTGCACATCGTCATTGCTTCGGAAGTCGGAAATCTTGATGGTATTTTGGGTATTGTTGTACTGAGTAATTTTCTCTCGAACGCTACCCGCAGAACCGTAGCCCTCAGGCACTTCAGTTATTCTAACCAAGACATATGGCGCCGAAGCGGACCAAATATCCTTGCCATTACGCTTAGCGTCACGGTCTGCATAAACCAGCGCCTTGACAGTCTGCGCTCCATTGATGACCTGCAAGCCGGATACGGAAACTGATTTTTCTGACGGTGTCACTTTGGAAGCGAGGCACGAAATGCCATTATTATATAGGAAGAAGTTTTCACTATTTTGCTCAGCGGTCTTGATGATCGCCTTGTTGGTGCTCGTATTGCCGATGTAATTTCGGATGTTTAGCGAGAAGAGGGCGTCTTTATCCAACTCTTGATAGGCCTTTATGAGTTGCCGCGCATCTAGTGCCATTATGAAGGATCGGTATTCGCCAGCTGTAACTTCGACCACGGATGTTCCTCGTTTCCCTTTCTCTCCAACGGGAAAAAGGTCAATCGTACGGCTTGATGCACCTCGTTGAAGGTTTCGCGCGCTTCGCAGTTCCACATTGAGTTCGTTTTCGTCAAAAAAGTGCCACTCGCATCGTTGATCAAGGTCAGTGACGTCATCAGGATAGTTTGGCTGCTGAGCTGAAATTCGACGGGCTTGCCCATCGATTTTTCCGAATGTCGAAAATATTAGCTCGAACGAATCGTTTTCCCAATCGATGTCACTCAGTGCCTCGCGTAGGTGCTTGTTTGGCGTGAGCGAGGGATTTCGGAATCTCTTTAGAATGGACTGAAAGTGGCTTATTTCAGATGCTTCCTCGGGGGTGCCAGCTTTTCGATACTTCGCCTGAATAACGAGGACGTGACCGTCGTCTCGGTGGATGAAGTCGCAACCCAAGTCGTTTGGCCCGTCGACAATGGCTTCTAAAAGATCGTCATCCAATATTGGCGATCTGAGCTGATTGTGAATCTCTCTCACATAGAACTTTGTGCTTGCTATGGATTGCTGCTTGGCGTCGAGGGTACCTAACGGCTGCCCGAGGTCGTTCTCGGTGAGTCTAAATAGCTCGTCTCGCGCCTTTTCCTTGAGAACTTCGGCAGCCAATCGCGCCTCCATGCAAGCTGCGAGGACCTTGAAACCGGTCCGTCAAACTACGAATGTGCCACAGGCTAATTGATTCCTACCCGCCTGTCGTGGAAATCTCCGGTCAAATCACTGTCGGTTGGAGGGCCCGTGCCTGACGACAAGAAACGCGAAGAACTCGTGGGGCAGCTCAAGCAGCCGGGGTGGCGGCTGAAGACCGGCGACAGCGAGCCGGCAGCCGAAGGTACGCTCGAGGATGTCGCGCGCGCTGCGCACGCACGAAAGCAGAGCGGCGATGAGCCGGGTCTCGTCCAGCGCATCGAAAACGCTGTCGAGCTCGACCTGTTCGACCTCGAGCAGCTGTGGTGGCACCTCGGCCTGCCGACGTAAATGGTCTACCCGCCAAAGCTTCTCGCGGGAATCGGATGGATCATTCTCTTTGCCGCGGCGCTCGCCTGGCACGGCATCAACGTCTGGAAGCGCAAGCGCAAAGGCAAATCGAAGCGATAAAAGGCGTGGTATAGCTCCGCCATGGCCCTGGTTGTCTTCCTGCGCGGCGTCAATGTAGGTGGCCACCGGACGTTTCGCCCCAGCCAGTTCGCCAAGGATTTGCGCGCCTTCGACGTGGTGAGCGTCGGCGCGGCCGGGACCTTCGTCGTGCGCAAGCCGGGATCGCTCGCAAAATTCCGTGCCGCGTTGCAGGCGATGCTGCCGTTCGAAACCTCGGTGATGATCTGCGAGGGGCGCGATGTTCTGGCGCTGGAAACGCGCCATCCGTTCGGAAGCAAGGCGCCCGAGCGCGACACGGTGCGATTCCTCAGCGTGCTGTCGAAAGCCGGAAGCGTGAAGCCGTCGATTCCGTTCGCACTGCCGGCAGGCGGCGACTGGCTGGTGCGGGTGATTGGGGCCAGCGACCGCTTCGTGTTCGGCGAATACCGCCGGCACATGAAGACGATCGGCTATCTCGGCCAGCTCGACCGGCTGTTCGGCGAACAGGCCACGACACGCAACTGGAACACGGTCGCAGCGATCATGGCCCTTCTGAAGGGTGACGCCGGTCAAGCGAAGCCGGTACGAAAAGCAGACCGCGCCGGCCGGAAGCCGAAATAGTGGTTGCCTCGCCCCTCCCTCCGGGCTGCACGCAGGTCCAATGGATTCTCGCGCGCCGCAGCGGCTAAAGCGGCTGAGGCAAAGAGTGAGTCGGTAAGCCATGACGACCTGGGAATATGGAATCGATACCCTCGGCAGCGATCTGAATGACATGAAGGAGCTTCTTGGACAGCGCGGCATGCATGGGTGGGAACTCGTGTCGCTCCTTCCGGTCAAAAGCACCCATCCGTTCATTGCCGTGTTCCGGCGTGAGGCGGATTCCGCGCTGGGCGCTCCAGATGCCGGGACCAGGCCTGCACCGGCCGCGCCAGGTGGCCCGAAACACTGACGTTAGGGTGCGCTCGACAGCGCCACGCTGGTCAAATCGCAACCTTGTGCGGATCGCCCGCGTTGCCGGGAGCAAGATTGTTTCTGGGGCGCGCAAGATCGGGAGATCAGCATGGCCAGAAAGTATTCGCGCAGCGCCGGCAAAGAGGTAAAGCGCGCGATGCACAAGAAGAAACGCGGCACGCTTCGCAGAGGCAAAGGCGGCAAGGGCGGCAAGGTGAGAAGCCGCAAGCAGGCGATTGCCATCGGGCTTTCGGAAGCGCGCAAGAAGGGCAAAAAGGTTCCGAAGAAGCGCACAGGCCCCAAGCGGAAGGGCGGCCGCAAGAAGAAGTCCTGACGCGGCTTACAGCTTCAGCATGATGTGACGCGGCACGGTGTAATCCTCCAGCGCGTACGTCGAGAGGTCCTTGCCGTAGCCGGATTGCTTCAGTCCGCCATGCGGCATCTCGTTCGTCAGCATGAAGTGGCAATTGATCCAGGTGCAGCCATAACGCAGGCGTGCCGCCGTCTGCATTCCGCGCGAAAGATCGCGCGTCCAGATGGAGGAGGCTAGGCCATAATCGGAATCGTTCGCCCAGGCGATGGCCTCTTCGGTATCGGAGAACCGCGTGACCGAAATCACCGGCCCGAACACTTCGCGGCGCACGATCTCGTCGGATTGCGCGGCACCGGCGACGATCGTGGGCCGGTAATAGAATCCGTTTCCCTTCGGCGCCTCGCCGCCCGTCGTGATCTCGATGTGTTTTGTGGCTTTCGCGCGATCGACGAAACCTGACACGCGTTCGCGCTGACGTTCGGAAATCAGCGGCCCGAGTTCATTTTGCGTGTCATCGGCTTCGTTGAACTTGAGTGACGACGCAGCGGACGACAGATCGGCGACGAGATTGTCGTACAGCCGGTCGCTGGCGTAGACGCGGCACGCCGCCGTGCAATCCTGTCCCGCATTGTAGAAGCCGAAGGTTCGCAAGCCCCCAACCACTTCTTCGAGGTTCGCGTCGTCGAACACGATCACAGGCGCCTTTCCGCCGAGTTCCAGATGCGTGCGCTTCAAGGTGGCCTGCGCGGCCGCGATCACCTTGCGCCCCGTTCCGACATCGCCGGTGAGCGAAATCATCGCCACCTGCGGGTGATTGATGAGCCGGTTGCCGACCGTAGCACCGCGCCCGGCAACGATGTTCGCTACACCTTCGGGCAGAACCTCCGCCAGCGTGCGCGCCAGCTTCAATGCCGTGAGCGGCGTCTGCTCGCTTGGCTTCAGCACGATGGTGTTGCCGGCGGCGAGCGCCGGCGCGAGCTTCCACGCCGCCATCATCAGGGGATAATTCCACGGTGCGATGGAGGCGACGACGCCGACGGGATCGCGCCTTATCATCGAGGTGTGGCCGGCAAGGTATTCGCCCGCCAGCGGTCCGTGCATCGTCCTCACCGCTCCGGCGAAAAACCGGAAGCAATCGACGATGGCGGGGATTTCGTCGGCCAGCACAAGATGGCGCGGCTTGCCGCAGTTGAGAGATTCGAGGTCTGCGAAGGTCTCAGCGTCGCGTTCGATCGCGTCGGCGACCTTCAGCAGCGCCGTACTGCGCTCGGCCGGCGTGGTGCGCGACCACGATTCGAATGCGCCAGCCGCCGCTTCAACCGCAGCATCCACCTGCGCGTCCGAGGCTTCCGGCAATTCGACAATCAGCTGCCCGTTGCGCGGATTGACAATGCGCTCCGCCGCCCCTTGGCCAGCCCCGAATTTGGTACCGATGAGAAGTTGCGTATCCATTGTTGCCCCGGCTCGCGACATCCCCTTCTACCCTCGTTGACGCAGCAACGCGACCGGTTGAAAGATCGCGGTGCGGAGTAGGGGCTGGGCTCATGGATGCTATCAACAAGGATGCCGACAGCGCGCAGCTGGCGGCGCTGGGCTACACGGCAAAATTCGACCGCTCGATGAGCGTGTGGGAGAATTTCGCGCTCGGCTTCACCTATCTCTCTCCCGTCGTCGGCGTCTATTCCGTGTTCGATCTGGGCCTGTCGACCGGCGGGCCGCCGATGTGGTGGTCCTACTTCCTCGCTGCCGCTGGACAATTCCTTGTCTGTCTTATCTTCGGCGAAGTGGTGTCGCAATTCCCGATTTCCGGCGGGCTTTACCCCTGGGCGCGGCGGCTCGTCGGCAAGCAGTGGGCTTGGATGGCCGGCTGGATCTATGGCTGGGCGCTGTTCACGACCATCGCCGCGGTGGCCGTCGGCGCCGGGCCGTTCCTCGCCACCTTGCTTGGCTTTAGCGCGACACCGCTGATCACCACCGCGGTGGCGCTGGGACTTGTGGCGCTGTCGACCCTCATCAATCTCGCCGGCACCAAGCTGTTAGCGCGCGTCGCAATGTTCGGATTCCTCTGCGAGATCGTTGGTGCCATCGTTGTCGGCGGCTACCTGCTCGCGTTCCATCGTCACCAGCCGCTGTCTGTGGTGACGAACAGCTTCGGCATTGGAGCGGATACCTCCTACTGGCCATACTTCCTGGCTGCGGCCGTCACCGGTCTCTTCACCTGCTACGGCTTCGAGGCGTGCGGCGACGTGGCGGAAGAAACGCCGAACCCCGGCCTCTCCATCCCCCGTGCCATGCGCATGACGATCTATGTCGGCATGGCGGCGGCGGCGTTCGTTTGCCTTGCGCTGATCCTTGCGCAGCCAGACATCGCTGCCGTGATCGCCGGCAAGAACACGACGCCGGTGGAAACCGTGCTGTTGTCCGTATTCGGTCCGCTTGGTGCGAGGCTGGTCGTCGCCGTGGTGATGGTGTCGTTCATGTCCTGCATCCTGTCACTGCAGGCGGCGACCTCCAGACTTGTCTTCGCCTACGCGCGTGACCGCATGATCGTGGCCAGCGACTATCTGTCGGCCATCTCGCCCCACACCCATGTTCCGGTGCGGGCGCTGGTGCTGTCGGGCATCGTGGCGGGCGCGATCGTCTGTCTCGGCTATTTCTTCGCCAACGCCATCGCCACCATCGTGAACTCCGCCATCATCGGCATCTATGCAGCATTCCAGATGATCGTATTCGGCGCGCTTCTGGCGCGAGCCCGCGGCTGGAAATCCGCTGGCCAGTTCCGCCTCGGCGCTTGGGCCTGGCCGGTCAACATCGTGGCGCTGATCTACGGTGTCGGCGCGCTCGTCGACATGTTGTGGCCGCGCACGCCGTCGGCGCCGTGGTACATCGACGATGCCATGGGTGTGACCTGGCTCGTCATCGTGGGCTTGGGCGCATTCTATATGTTCGTTGCGCGGCCGTACGACGTTGGAACGGCGCCGGCAGGCGATGCGTGGAAGCTTGCGAAGGCTTGACGGTTTCGCTGCCCGCTAAAATCCAACACGAAGTCTCGACGATCTTATCCATCGTGCATGCGGCTCTGAATCGAATTCTCTGAAATCCTTCACGTTGCGTTTACGAGCCTCTTCACGCTTCCGCCGGACATCATTCGACTTCCCCGGCCATCGGCTCACACTCTTCCCTGCCAGAACAATAAGAAGAGGGAGAGTGGCAATGTTCAAGATCGCAATCATTGCGGCCGTTGTGACCTTCGCCCTGACTGGTTCGGCGATCGCGCGAGACAGACATCCATCATCCGGTCTTCAGAAGATCGACCTGCGCAGCAACGATGTGTCAGCCGAACGCGACGCTTTGTGCGCCCATGCGGCTTCCGTCGTTGCACGCACCGGCGTTTCCAACAATCAGGCGCTGTCGCAGGAACAACTGTTCAGCATGTTCCTGCTGATGAGTCTGAAACAGAACGCAACACAACACTCCTGAGTTGGTGTCGGAAAAATCGAACGCACGACGGAAACGTTTCGTTGGTGAGTTCATCGTGCGTGATTTGCCGAATAAGGGTGGCGAGCGCAACGTGACTTGCGCGGGGTGTGATTGGGTGGTGTGCGATGCGGCGAACTTCGAGACTCCTGAGCGGCGCGGCGCTGGTGGGCAGCGTGGCAATGGCGGTAACGGCCTCACAGGCACAAGCGTCTCCCGATTCACAATGGATTATGGACCGCCAGAGCAGATGCTATGTCCTCTACACCGATCAGCAGTTTGCCGACGATGTGACGTGGACGGGCAATTGCGCTGGCGGAACTGCGAACGGTGCCGGCACGGCCACATTCATGCACGGTGGACGGTTCGTCTCCCAGGTCACCGGCAATTTCACGAACGGCGCCGCGACGGGTGCCGTTCGCGTGAGCTGGTCGGATGGCGCGCATTTCGAAGGCGACGAGCAGTCGGGCCGATTCAACGGACAGGGCGCACTCACCGCCGCGACCGGAGATCTTTTCGAAGGCGTGTGGGCCAATGGCCAGTTGAACGGCAAGGGCTCCGTCAAATGGACCAATGGCGATCGCTACGACGGCGATTGGCGCGACAACCGGGCCGATGGTTACGGTGTCCAGATCTGGGCCGATGGTCGCAAATACGAAGGCGCATGGAAGAATGACCTGCCCAATGGGCACGGCGTCCTCACGCGCAAGGATGGAACGGCATTCGAAGGTGATTTCGCCGATGGCGAACCGAAACCCGCAGCCGGAGCGGCAGGCCAAAGCACCCCAACGGCCCCCGCCGCCCAGCAGCAGCCCACCGCGCCGGCTGCGGGCCCTCTTTCAGTTGCGAGTGACGCGCAAGCGGCGGCCGCCTCAGCTCCAGCCAACGCACAGCGTTGGTTCGATGCGCTTGTCGGGCTGAAGCTCCTAGCGGTCGACGGATCGAGCATCGCGCTGTCCGCCACCGATGACGGGCTTTCCCGCCAGCTTGTTTCCGCGAACGGCAACGCCGAGACCACCGACCTCACTTTCGTGAACGCGCGGCAGGGAACAGTCGCCAGCGCACGCGATAAATCGAAGGTGGTCGGCATGTTCCGGTTGAGCGACGTGTCGCTCGATATCGACTACGCCGACGGCCGCACGGAATCGCTGATCGCCAATGCCGGAGGCGGACTTTCGATGGCCAGCCATTCTGCGGATGGCTCGTCGTGCAGCGTGTGGTATCCGGCCGGCCACACGTTCAGCCAGGCCGAACGCGAAGCTGCCGTCGCGGCCTACGCGCATCGCCTGGGCCTCGCCACGCCTGGCGCAAAGAACCTGACGCAATCGGCATGTGCCCAACACGTCGCGGCAGCGCCTGCGCCGGTGCCCGCGCAGCCCGCGGCACCTGCGACGGACAGCAACGCTTCCCACCACGGGAGCAAGAGCAAGCATTCGGCCCGAAACGCGAAAACCGCCGCCGCCGATCAGGTGCTCGATCCAACCCAGCCGATCGTTGTTCGATCGAGCCAGGTGCATCTGATCGACGTGCCGGTGACCGCGACAAGCGTGAACGCGGCCGATCGCGCGTCGCATTGCCTCTCCGTCGATACCGATGGCGCGAGCTGGGGCTTTCGCAACATCTGCGGCTTTCCCGTGCAGTTCGCATGGTGCGTGATGGGTGGCAGCGACGAACGCAATTCCTGCGATGGCGGCGGCATTTCCGGCGCGGTCGCGAGCAATAGCTTCGATGCGCTTTTCGCAGAATCCAATCTGAAGGCGGAGCACGACCTGCGCTGGATCGCCTGCGAAGGCGGTCAGAGCGATGTCACGCCGCGCTTGGTCCGCGCCGATCCGCCAGCGGGGCGGTGCGTCAGAGGGCGCGCCTCATAGTTCACAAAGCCAACAACAGACCAACAACAAGAAGGGGACTCTTATGAGGACGACTATACTGCGAGTAAGCGTGGCTTCGCTGACCTTGCTGGGCCTTACGGGGCAGGCCTTTGCGGGTTGTGCAAATCGCGAAGACCGGATGGCCATGCGGGTCGCCGCCTTGCAACAGGAGCTGATGGTGGCGGCGCTGACCTGCCATGAAACACCGCTCTACAATGCCTTTGTGATTTCCTATCGCGGGGAATTGCAGGCCTCCGATGATGCTTTGAAGTCGTACTTCCAGCACACGGCCGGTGTCGCGGAGTATCACGCGTTCAAGACGCGGCTGGCCAACGAAGATTCGATGCGTAGCATCCACGATGCCAATTACTGTTACGAGACCGGTGCGGCCTTCGAAGCGGCACGCGACGCCCGGTCCCTTTCGTCGCTTGTGGCGCACACGCCGGTGATGATGGATAGCTCCTACGCGTCGTGCGATGCCGATATGGCAGCGGACGATATGCGAGGGCAGCGCGTGGCGTCCTCTCCGGATTCTTCGTCCGATGGTTACGACGCGCCGCGGCGTCACTCGTTCATGCCGGACCACTAGTCATTTCGCCGTCGCAACGCCGTCGAGGAAAATCTCGACGGCCAGCGCGGCGATCCGCTCTGGCTCAACCCGGCCCCCCGGGTCAAGCCAGGTGTGCGTCCAGTTGATCATGCCGAAGTAAAGCATGGCAGCTGGACGCGCTAGCGGACTTGGCCGCCCCAGTGATGGCGCGATCTCGCCTATCAGTTTCTCCACAATCGCGATCAGCTTGCGCTGAATGCTCACCACATCCGCGCGGCGATCCGGCGGCAAATTGTTCAATTCGTTCAGCAGGACCTTGTGACGCGCCGCTGCGCCGACATAGAGCGCGATGAAGGCGAGCGTGATGGCATTTAGTTTGTCGCGCGCGGTGCCTCCGCCCCTGACGATTCGTTCGGCAGCCTCGAGCAACGCGCTGACATGGCCATGCATCACCTCGAAGAGGATGTCCTCCTTCGAGGCGAAGTAGTGATAGATGAGCGACTTCGAGGTGCTGCAGGCGTCGGCAAGATCGGACAGCGAGGCGCCGAGAAAGCCGCGGCTGGCATAGAGTTCCGCCGCCCGTTCCACGATGCGGGTACGGCGTTCCTCGAAATCCCTCGCCTGGGTCCGTGCCAAGCCTTAGGCCTCCCGCAGTTCGGTTGAAACCGACTGGTCATCCGGTTAATTCATCGAAGATGTCCGTTCAAGCTGAACCGCGAACCCCTGCCCGCAACGATGCGCCCGATCCGAGTATCGATTGGCGGCGGGTTGCCTACCTCGTGCAAGTGTCGCGCGCGCTCGATGAGCTGGAAGAGAAGACCCTCGTTCCGGCGCGCAAGATGTTCTACCAGTTCTCGGCACGCGGCCACGACGTGGCGCAGGTGTTGCTGGGCACGCAACTGACCGGCCGTCACGACGCCATCTGCGGGTACTACCGCTCGCGGCCCGTTCTGCTGTCCCTCGGCGTTTCGATTGCCGATGCACTCAGTTCCGCGTTGATGCGCGAGGGCGGCTATTCCGGCGGCCGCGACATCGGCACGGTGTTCAACTATCCGAACCCGAACGGACCTTCTGCCTTGCCGATGTGCGGCGGCGTCGGTGCGCAATTCACCCCAACGGCGGGATGGGCGCAGGCCATCGACTATCGTGCCACGGTGCTGAACGAGCCCGGCTACGGCGCCTCCATCGGCGTGGCGCTTGGCGGCGATGCCTCTGTGGCAACCAACGGATTCTGGTCGGCGCTGACGATGGCCACCGCGCTGAAGCTGCCCATGCTGTTCTACATCGAGGACAATGGCTACGGCATCTCCGTGCCCTCCAATTTGCAGACACCAGGCGCTGACATCGCTGCGAATCTCGCAAGCTTTCGTGGGCTGCGGATCCTCTCCGGCGATGGGACCGAGCCGCAGGAAGCCGCGAGCCTCGTCAAGGATGCGGTCGGCTTCGTGCGGAACGAGCGCGCGCCCGCCCTGCTGCGGCTGACCGTGCCGCGGCTCGAGGGCCACTCGTTCCAGGATACGCAGACCTACAAGTCGGAGGCGATCGTCAAATCAGAATGGGCGCGCGATCCGCTGCCGAAGCTGCGGACCCACCTGTACGACTTGCTTGGCGCGGATTGGGACCGCATTGCCGATGAGGCTCGCCGTGATGTGGCAGCCGCGCTCGTTGACGCAGAGGCGTGCGCGGTGGCGGATCTGTCGCGCACCGCGCGGCACGTGTTCTTCGACGGAGAGATGCAAGGTGCAGGCGGACAATGGAGCGAGGGCTACCAGCCTCCGGCGTCAACCGATGCATCGCTCCGCGAAGGCCAGCGCATCAACATGGTGACGGCAATCCGGCGCGCCTTGGAGCACGAACTCGCCATCAATCCGCGCATGGTAGTGTTCGGCGAGGATGTTGGGCCCAAGGGTGGCGTGCATGCGGTGACCCTGGGCTTGCAGGAGAAATTCGGCGAAGCGCGCGTGTTCGACACGTCGCTGTCGGAAGAAGGAATCATCGGCCGTGCCGTCGGCATGGCGCTGGCGGGACTCGTGCCGGTGCCGGAAATCCAGTTCCGCAAATACGCCGAGCCGGCAGCAGAGCAGCTTAGCGATTGCGGCACCTTGCGCTGGCGTACTAACAACCGCTTCGCTGCACCGATCGTCGTGCGCATGCCGATCGGTTTCTTCAAATGCGGCGATCCATGGCACAGCCAGACCAACGAAGTGCAATTCGTGCACGCGCCGGGATGGAAAGTGGCCGTGCCGTGCAATGCCGAAGACGCGGTGGGATTGCTGCGTGGCGCATTGCGCGGCAATGACCCGGTGATGTTCTTCGAACACCGCAACATGCTCGATGCGACCAGCGCCCGGCGGCCCTATCCGGGCGATGATTTTGTGCTGCCGTTTGGTGTGGCGCGAACGATCCTGGAAGGCGACGATCTCACGATCGTCACCTGGGGTGCGATGGTGGAACGCTGCCTGGAAGCGGCAAGTGAGCATTCGGTGCACATTCTCGATTTGCGCACATTGATGCCTTGGGATCGGGATGCGGTGATCGGGTCGGTGAAGCGCACACGCCGTTGCCTTGTCGTGCATGAGGATCTTATGACGGCGGGCTTTGGCGCGGAGATCGCGGCGGTCGTCGCCAGCGAATGCTTCCTCGATCTCGATGCACCAGTGTCGCGGCTCGCGATGCCCGACATCCCAAGCCCGCACAATCCAGCTCTGATGGAATGGGCGCTGCCATCCGTGGAAGGCATCGCCGCAAAGATCGAAGATCTGATCGGGTTCTGACCATGGCGACAGACATCCGCGCGCCGGAAGAGCAGGAAGGCACCAAGGCCGTCCTCAAGACATGGCTGAAGAAGGTGGGCGATCCGGTTCGTCTCAACGATCCGATTGTTGAACTCGAAACCGACAAGGTTGCGGTAGAGGTCGCCGCCGAAGCCGAAGGGATTTTGTCGGAGATCGTTGTCGAGGAAGGCGCCGAGGTGGAACCCGGAACGATTCTCGGCCGCATTGCGGATTCTGCTGCGGCGCAGGCCGAGAAAGCGATGGAGTCGAGCGCGGGCATTGCGCGGAAACGGGCGACTGCGCCATCCGCGCGATCATCTCCCGAGCAACTCCCGCCCGGCATTCGCCGCTTGCTGGACGAGCACGGACTGGCGGCGAGTGACGTACCACTGTCCGGCGCACGGCTGACGCGCGAAGACATTCAGGCCGAAGTGGAGCGGCGTAGCAAGGCGCCGGCCGCCGGCGTCACGCGCGTCCTGCACGACACGATGAGGCGGCGCATCGCCGAGCATCTGACGCGCTCGATGCAGACCGCGCCACATGTCACGGCGGTATTCGAAGCGGACTTCACGGTCATCGCAGCCCATCGCGCCGCGAACAAGGTAGGCTTTGCGCGGCAAGGCGCTAATCTCACCTTCACGCCGTATTTCGTGGCGGCATCGGTCGCAGCGATGAGAGTGGCACCGGCCGTGAACGGCCGCTGGTACGACGATCGCATCGACATCTATGACGACATCAATATCGGCATCGGCACGGCATTGGGTGAGAAGGGACTCATCGTCCCGGTTATCCATCGCGCGCAGACTCTTTCCCTGCTGGACATCGCAAAGCAGCTGACCGATCTCACCGAGCGCGCTCGCAACAACAAGCTTGGGCAGGAAGATGTGCGCGGAGGGACATTTTCCATCTCCAATCACGGCGTGTCGGGATCGCTGATCGCCGCACCGATCATCATCAACCAGCCGCAGTCGGCGATCCTCGGTGTCGGCAAGCTGGAAAAGCGTGCTATGGTTCGCGACGACGAGGTTGTCATCCGTCCGATGGCGTATGTGTCGCTCACCATAGATCACCGCGCGATCGACGCGTTCCAGACCAATGCGTGGCTCACCAAATTCGTCGAGACGCTGGAGACCTGGGCCTGATCATTTCCTGTGATCGAACACGCGTTTGGCCTTTCCTTCCGAACGCGGCAATGTTCCTGGCGCTTCTACAATTACTCGTGTCGTGATGCCGTATTGCGCTTTCATGCGATGCGAAAGACGGTGTGACGCCTCTTCTGCGACTCCGGAGCTTTCGACTGTGATGCTCAGTTCGTCGAGCGTGCCTTCACGCCGGATGTCGATCCGGTAGTGCGGCGATAGCGCCGCGTCCGAAAGAATCAGCTCCTCGATCTGGCGCGGGAAGATGTTGACGCCCCGGATGATGAGCATGTCGTCGCTGCGCCCCAGGATGTGCGCCATGCGCCGCATCGGAACATCGCCTTCTGGCGGCAACAGGCGCGTGAGATCGCCGGTGCGATAGCGGATGACCGGGACTGCTTCCTTGCTCAGCGAGGTGAGTACCAATTCGCCCTCCCCGCCTTCAGCAAGGATTGCGCCTGTCGTGGGATCGATGATTTCGGGATAGAAAGCATCCTCCCAAACGGTGAGCGCGCCGCGGCAATCGGCTCGCTCCTGCGCAATCCCGGGCCCGAGAACCTCGGACAGTCCATAAATGTCGAGAGCGACGATGCCGAACCGCTGCTCGATCTCGCGACGCAGTTCATCGCTCCACGGCTCGGCGCCGTGGATGCCGATCTCGAGCGACGTCTGGCGTGGGTCGGCGCCCGCGCGTTCGAGTGCCTCGCCCAGTGCAAGCATGTAGGATGGCGTGCAGCAGATGATGCGCGGTTTCAGGTCGAGGATAAGTTGGACCTGACGCTCCGTCTGCCCGCCGCTGGCGGGGATCACCGTACAGCCGAGCGCTTCCGCCCCGCCATGCAGGCCAAGCCCGCCTGTGAACAGGCCGTAGCCATAGGCATTGTGCAGGATGTCTCCCGGCCTGCCGCCAGCGACTAGAATGCAGCGCGCGATCAGGCCGTCCCACAATTCGAGATCGCTTTTCGTGTAGCCGACAATGGTTGGCTTGTCGGTGGTGCCGCTTGAGGCGTGGATGCGGACCAGCCGGTCGCGCAGCACAGCACACATGCCGAAGGGATAGTTGCCGCGAAAATCATCCTTCAGCGTGAACGGAAAATTTCGCAGGTCGTCAAGTGATTGCAAATCAGACAGACTCGGTCCGGCCGCATCGCATTTCGTCTTGTAGTAGGCGGTGTTGTTGTACGCGTGTGCGATCGACCATTTCAGCCGCCGCAACTGCTCCGCTTCCAGTTCGGCGCGCGAAGTAAAGGCCGGCAGGAAGTCGGCCATCAGACAGCGTTCATCGTCAGCAGTTCGTAGGTGGCGACAGTCTCATCCGCCTGGTTGGTGAGCGTCACTGCCCAGCGCACTTCGCCATACTGCTCGTTGCGCTGCGATTTCGATTTCGCAGTGAGCTGCACCTTGATCGAATCGCCGGGCTTTGCCGGCCTGGTGAAGCGCAGATTGTCGAGACCGTAATTCGCCAGCACTGGGCCGGGCGCGGGATCGACGAACAATCCCGCCGCAAAGGACAGCAACAAATAGCCGTGTGCCACCCGCCCGCCGAAGAACGGGTTGGCAGCGGCCGCCTCCTCGTCCATATGGGCGTAGAATGTGTCGCCAGTGAAATGGGCGAAATGCTCGATGTCTTCGAGTGTGATGGTCCGGGGCTGCGTGATGAGAGTCTTGCCGATTTCCAGCTCGCCGAATTTGAGGCGGAACGGATGCGGCGGCTCCCGATGTTCCGGCGAGCCCTGAATCCACGATCCGGTGACGGCACCCAGCATGCGCGGGCTGCCCTGGAGCGCCGTGCGCTGCATGTAATGCATCATGCCGCGCAAACCGCCAAGCTCTTCGCCGCCGCCCGCGCGGCCAGGGCCGCCATGGACGAGCATCGGCAAGGGCGAACCGTGACCCGTCGATTCCTTGGCGCAATCACGATCCACAATGAGCAGGCGACCGTGGAAGGCGCCGGAACCCGTCAGTACCGCGCGCGTGACGGCGGGATCAAAGGTGAACAGCGACATCACTAGCGAGCCATTGCCCTTGTTCACCAGGCGCACGGCATCGGCGATGGCGTTGTACGGCATCAACGTAGCGACGGGACCAAAGGCTTCCACCTCGTGAACGACAGTCGCGCGATCCGGGGAATCGCAGCGCAGCAGAACGGGCTCAAGGAATGCGCCCTTGCCGTCGTTTTTGTGCGGATCGCCGGCGACGATGCGCGCTTCCCGAGAAAGTTTTTCGATCTGCGCGCGCACGTCTTCGCGCTGTGAAGTGCTGACCAGCGCGCCCATCTGTGTTTTCTCGTCGCGCGGATTGCCGATAGTCACCTTTGCCAGCCGCTCCTTCAGGGCCGTTTCGGCGGTATCGATGAGATTGGCGGGGACAAATGCGCGGCGGATGGCAGTGCATTTCTGCCCCGCTTTGGCCGTCATCTCGCGCACGACTTCCTTCACGAACAGGTCGAATTCCGGCTGTTCGGGCGTCGCATCCGGTCCCAACACGGCGGCGTTCAGTGAATCGCGTTCCGCGATGAAACGCACGCTTTCCCGTGCAATCACCGGATGGCGCTGCAGTTTCTGCGCTGTATTCGCCGAGCCGGTGAAGGAGACGACATCCTGTCCCGTGAGATGATCGAACAGATCACCGGTCGGCCCAACAATCAGCTGTATCGCGCCATCTGGCAGTGCCTTGGCTTCGATAAGTATGCGAAAGGCCGCCTCGGCCACATAAGCGGAAGCTGTCGCCGGCTTCACGATAGCGGGCACGCCAGCAAGCAATGTCGGCGCGAGTTTTTCGAGCATGCCCCAGACGGGGAAATTAAAGGCGTTGATGTGAACGGCGCAGCCTTGCAGCGATGTCAGCACATGTTGTCCGACAAAGGTGCCCCGCTTCGACAAACCTTCCACCACACCATCGATCAGGATCGTGTCGTTCGGCAGCTCGCGTCGGCCCTTGGAGGAATAGGCGAACAGCGTCCCGGCGCCACCTTCGATATCGATCCAGCCGTCGGCGCGCGTAGCACCGGTTTCGTACGAGAGTTCGTACAGCTCCTCCTTCCACGCCATGATGGCTTCGGCCAGCGCCTTCAGCAGCTTCGCGCGGCTGTGGAATGCCATCGCGCGCAGCGCCGGCCCGCCAACGGTGCGCGCGTAATTCAGCATCGCCGCAAAATCGCGCGCGCCGCTA
>Ga0335085_10001410_pt1 | contig 51633 bp, 42 predicted proteins | sample Lox_Sample_45_FD_206712 | JGI IMG/M metagenome (GOLD analysis project Ga0335085, IMG submission 206712) | Soil microbial communities from Loxahatchee National Wildlife Refuge, Florida, United States - Lox_Sample_4.5 | ecosystem: Environmental > Terrestrial > Soil > Wetlands | place: USA... | reverse complement strand
GTGGGGGTGCCGCTGAGCACCCCGGCAGCACTCAGCATCACGCCGGCGGGCAGCGCCCCGGTCTCACTGAACGTCGGCACGGGGAAGCCGGAGGCCGTGACCGTGAAGGCACCGGCCGATCCCACGGTGAATGAAGTGTTGCTGGAGCTGGTGATGGTCGGAGGCCGATTCACGATGAAATTGATTGGGTTCGAGGGGCCTCCCCCCGGGGTTGGATTGGTGACGACCACCGGGAAGTTGCCGCCCGCCGCCTGATCCCCCGCGCTGAGTTGGATCGTCAACTGCGTCACGCTGATAAAAGTGGCGGCGTGCGCTACTCCATTGTAGGTCACCGTCGAAGTGGCAAGAAAATTCGTGCCATTGAGGGTCAAGACTTGCGCTTCCGCGCCTACGCTGGCGGAGGGAGGAGACAGGCTGTTAAGGCTGGGCGCCGGGTTTGTGCCCGTGCCGGTCATGGTTACGGACTGCGGGCTACCGGGGGCATTATCCGTGATGGTCACGCTGGCGGTGCGGTTCCCGAGGGCGGAAGGCGTGAATGTGGCACTCGCGGTGCAGCTGGCTCCAGGGGCCAGTGAACTGCCACAAGTGGTGTTCATCTTGAAGTCACTGGAATTGGCGCCCCCAACGACGATGCTGCTGAAGGTCAAGGCCGTGTTGCCCGTGTTCATCAGAGTTACGGTTTGATTTGTGCTGGTCGTGCCTAAGAGTTGATTGCCGAAAGCAAAGCTGGCGGGATTGACGGAGAGAAGTACCGAGACCGGAATCGTCGATCCTCCCGCGCAGGAAGCGGACACCACGGCGAGGAACAGGCCAAGGATGGACAGAACGGTTGATCTCATTCGCCGCCGATGCACGAGTGCCACTTTCATTGCCCAAGATCCCAAGACCCCGAACTCACCCGCCGGCCCCGCGAAGCCAGTCCGGGCGCCGCCCACGCTCCGCAAGACCCCCCGGAGACAGAAGCCTCCCGGAAGCCCAGTCTGTGATGCGATTCGGGTAAAAGTGGGCTCATCGACGGTTCTTCCTGATTTGGAACTTGCAGCGCTTTCGAAGATCCTTGATGGGCGACCTGTCGTACTTGAGCCTGACCTCGCCGATTCGAGGGAAAGCGTACGCTGAGTCGCTTATCTTACAGGAGGAGGGATGGCCGGGGCGAGAGGAATTGCGGCGGGGAGCCAATGCTTCGAGAGGTTGAGGCGATTCCCTATCGTACTCAGAATAAATCGCTTACGGAATAATGGGCAGGATTTCTTTGCCCAGCGGAGGGGCTGAATTCAAGTCGGGAACTCCCGAAGGATCGCAGCAGGGCATGCGGAGCTGCACTCATTCGCGTCCGGCTGGTTCCGGTTTCAAAGTGAATAGTTGCCGGGGCGATTACAGAGTGCAGGGAACAGCCGGGAAATGCCCAGCCCCTTCCGGCCTCTCTTTAGTGTGCTACCCCGTTCGCTCCAATAAAACCTTCACGCTCGAGGTGGAGAAAGATTTCCTGAGCGACCTCTTCGGGAGTCAGGTCGCAAGTATCCGCCACCACGTCTGCGTCCGTTGGGGCTTCATACGGGTCGGAGATCCCGGTGAATTGTTTGACCAAACCGGCGCGTGCCTTGGCATACAGGCCTTTGCGGTCTCTCGTCTCACAGGTCTCCAGGGGGGTGGACAAATGAACCAGGATGAAACCGCCACAGGGCTCAATCATCGCGCGGACTTCTTTGCGCACCTGGTCGTAGGGTGCGATCGGCGCACAAAGGGCGATGCCGCCATTCTTTGTGATTTCTGAAGCGACGAATCCGATGCGCCGGATATTGATGTCTCGATGCTCGCGGGAGAACCCCAATTCCGAAGAAAGATGCTTGCGAACTATATCGCCATCCAGCAAGGTGACCGGGCGCCCGCCCATTTCCAGGAGTTTCACGCGTAAGACGTTGGCGATGGTGGATTTTCCCGCTCCGGAGAGCCCGGTGAAGAACACAGTGAAACCCTGGCGATGACGCGGGGGATAGCTCCGCTGCAGCTCGCCGACGACCTCCGGAAACGTAAACCAGGAGGGAATTTCTCGCCCTTCTGAGAGACGCGTGCGCAACTCCGTCCCGGAAATGTTCAGGACGCGCGAGCCTTTCGGAATCTCGTCGTCCGGCACATAGGTGTCCTGATCCTCCAGGTAGACCATCATCTGGAACGGCACCATGGTGATCCCGATCTCCTGCTGATGAGTGCCGAGCAGTTCCTGGGCAGCGTACGGCCCATAGAAGGGCTTTCCGTGCTCGTCATTTCCGGGACCGGCGTGATCGCGACCTACGATCAGATGGCTGGCGCCATGGTTCTTGCGGATGATGGCGTGCCATACGGCTTCCCGCGGTCCACCCATGCGCATGGCCAGCGGCAGCAGGGAGAGTTTGACCGTGTCCTTCGGATATTTTGACAGCAGGGCCTTGTAGCAGCGCACGCGGACGTAGTACTCGACGTCGCCCGGTTTGGTCATGCCCACCGAAGGATGGAGCAGGAGATTCGCCTCCACTTTCTTGGCGGCGCGAAGTGTGAGCTCCTGATGGGCGCGGTGCATCGGGTTGCGCGTCTGAAACGCCACGATTCGGCGCCAGCCGGCCCGGAGAAATTCGGCGCGCAGTTCCGCCGGCGTCAGCCGCACGTCTCGAAAATCATAGTGGTGGGGAAGTTGAAGTCCCTCGAGACGGCCGCCGAGATACCACGGATGGGCCCGTTCGAGCAGGTAATTCACGCCGGGATGAAACGTGCCGGTGGTTCCGAACACGGATTGAGCTTCTCCGCGCCGGTCGGGCTGCCAGACCTCCTCCACGTGCAACACGGCAAGCATCACGCCTTCCGGGTCGCGCAGTGCGATGGACTGGCCCGGGCCAACTTTTCGAGCAAACTCTTCCGGAACGTCCAGCGTAATAGGCATGGGCCAAAGGGTTCCGTTTGCCAGCCGCATCTTGCCGCACGTGGATTCGTAGTCGGCACGGTTCATGAATCCCCGCAGCGGAGAGAAACCACCGGTCAGCAGCAGTTCGAGGTCGCAGAGCTGCCGGTCCGTCAAATCCCAGGACGGCCAGTCGCGAGAATGCGCTTGCAGTTCGAGCGTCCGCTCAGGTGTTGCGAGGAGATTGACAAGCTCTCCACCGTGCGGGGGATTGAGATGATCCTTCATCGAATGAATGCTCCCTTCCCATGGTCCGGGAATACTCGATTATGCCGGAGGAAACCCTTCGGTATTTTCGCTATTCAATCCCCCGATGGCCACCGGAGCTTGCTCTATTTTTTCTACCGCGTATCCCGCAGGCTGAAGCATCGCGGCAAAGGGCCATGGAGGCGCTAACCGGCGAACCGTTCAGAACAGTTTGTACCCCAGGAAAAGCAGGGTCGTTGCCAATGCCGGCTGAAGAATTCTCTCCGGCACCACCGCGCTCATTCTGCTGCCGGCCCATACCCCGGGAATCGAGCCGAGCAGCAGCGCCCCCAGCAGGGGGAAATTGATGTTGCCGATTCCCAAGTGTCCCAGCGCCGAGATCCCCACGAGGATCAGCGCGTGCAAGATGTCGGAACCGACGATTCGCCGCATCGGGGTGGAGGGATACAAAACGACCAGGCTGGCCACGATCAGGCTCCCGCTTCCAACCGACGTCAGGCTCACGAGAAATCCAATGAGTGCTCCCACGAGGGAGGTTACCCAGGCGGGTCCTGCTGAATCCATCGGCGCCCTCGCGGGCTCCGGGCGGATTCCGCGAAGAGTGCGGACAAACAGGCTCACGGAGACACAGATGAGCGCTACAGCCAGCATTCGAACAAGAACCCGATCCATGGCCTCGCTTCCACGGCTGTTCAGATGGGCCAAGAGCGCGAGGCCCGCCAGGGCTCCTGGAATGCTCCCGAGCGCCAGCCGGCGAACGATCAGAAAATCGATGGTTTTCTGCCGGGAGTGCGCCACGGTGCCCACCGCCTTGGTCAGCGCTCCCCACACCAGATCCGTTCCGACGGCGATGGCCGGCCGGGCCAGACCAAACAGGATGAGAGCGGGGGTCATCAGCGCGCCGCCACCCATTCCAGTGAGGCCGACCAGAAAGCCCACCACCAATCCCAAAACTGAGATACCCAGATCCATTTCCCTCATCCATCGCTGTTACAAATGTCGGCCACCGAAGTGTTGTCCAGAATGCTGGAAGCGGCGTCTCGGACAGCCAGGAGAACGCGGAACAGGGCGCGGTGCTTCGCGTCGCGCTGTACCAGCCGGCGCAACGATTCCGCATCCCCAAAGGGAGCGAGCGGCCCGTCGATGGTGCGAATAATCTCGCCCAGAAAGATATTTGAGGGCGGCCGTTTCAGCCGATAGCCGCCTTTTGCGCCGCGAACGCTTTCTACGATGCGCGCGTGCTTAAGCTCCAGGAGGATCATCTCCAGGAATTTTTCCGGCAGCTCTTCCTCGGTCGCGATGGCGTGAATTTTCACCGCATCTTCCGGGAAGCGGCGCGCCAGGAGCATCAATGCCTTCAGGGCGTAAAGGCCTTTTTGGGAAACTTGCATGGCAAGCCGCCGGATAAGCTTAACCTAACTAAGCCTACCGGAAAACTAGACTATGCAATCAAAATGCCAAGCCAAGCTGAGCGGGCAAGCCTCCTCCGTTTGGACAGATCCACGTATCCATGCTATCTCTTTATTGCTGAATAGATTACGAATTGCTCCCCGCCTCGCCTAAGGCGTCGGCCCCTGGCAGGGCTGCTCTATGTTGGCGGTCTCTAAATAGTTCATGCATGACGGAAATAGATTGGCCGGAAGGAGCAGAATGCCTGCAGGGGGTTAAGGACCGGGAGCGGGATGCACTTTGGACGCGTCAGTCTGCCCCTCGGTGGCCGCAAATGAGGTTTTCGGAAAGCGTGCGAGCGAGCGACGGAGTTCCTGTACCGTATTCAAGACTTTGGGCAAACGGCGGAGGACGGTGACTGGGGGGCATCTCATTTCCCGAATCTGAAGTGGAACTTCTTCAATTTTGACTCCCAGCCGCCATGCCAAGAGTACGATTTCCGATTGGAACACTTCATCGGTGGTCACGGCTAACTGACACAACTTTTTGGCCAGAGGGGTTTCCAGGCTCTTGAGGCCATGAGTGTCCGTGCCGGGATAGCCGATGCCAAGCCGCAGAAAGATGAAATTAAACAGGGCAGTCAAAACGCGGCGTTTGAGCGGACGGCGGTCAATCGATTGCGGGTGGCGCTTGGATCCAACCACGAAAGCAGCCCGGTTTTGCCGAAAGATGGCGATGGAAGCCGAAACGAATTGGGCATAGAGAAAGTCGCACTCCAAAATGGACAAATGGGTTCCGCGGCTCTCCAACATGCCTTTCTTGATGGCCTCCCCATAACTGCCGCGGGGAATGGCGACCGCGCGGACGAGACCGGGAAACCGCTTCTCCAGGCGCTGGCACGCATCCCACGTCCCGTCGTTCGACCCGTTTTCGACGATGATGATTTCCGCCAGGACCTCCGCCACGTCGCCGGGGAGCGTCTGAACGAAGTTGAGGACGGCGCTTTCCAAACCCGCGGCTTCGTTGTGGGCTGGGATCACGACGCTGAGATTCATTGCCGCATCCCCATCACCGTTGTCCGGGCGGATTCCATGGAATCTTCCATGCTGATGTAGTCCCAGAGACCATATCGTCCGATGGGATAAACCTGCGCTTCCCGCAACCTGGCCAGGATTGCCGCCAGGGCGCTATCGCGTTGCGGGGTGTGATGAATATAGGCGTGCCGCATCTCGTGAATCACCACGCAACTGATTTCCCGGCTTTCCACCCAGCCCAGTGCGTTCAGCGATTCCAGAACTTTGAGCTGCAGGTCGTGAACCAAGTCGGTGCGATCGACCTCCTGTGGCTGCATGCCGACTTCCACGTAGAGGGCCCCATGGCCCGGGGTAGTCGTTCCGCTCCCGATATTTGAGTAGAACCCAACACGGTAGAAAGGAATGGCGCGATCCGGCACATAGAGCCAGTGAATCCCTTCGAATTCGGGGCGCAACGGGCCGCGCAGGCCGATATTGAAACTGATGGTAGAACTGTGCGAGAGATCCCCCGCCGCTCTGACCAGGTCCTGGTCATCCGTCATTTCGCAAAGCGACTTCAGCGGGATGCTGGAAACGATCGCATCCCAGTGATAGGTTTCCTGGTTTGCCGTGCGGAGAGTTTTGCGGCGGAGATCGACGGCAACGGCGGCCTGGTTCACGGCGTAACGAGAGATACCGGACCGCAGCCCATCCACCAGCCGGCCGATTCCGCCGGATTTGGGATACCAGAAAGTAGAGTTATAGCCCCCCGCGGACGCAGCTCCGGGGGTCATTCCCCTGCGGACCAGCTTTTCATCCGGAGCGGGGAAAAACCGCCGGACCGCGCGCCTCGATAGGCGCTGGAGAGAAATGGCCATGGTCTTTTCATTTTGCGGGATGAGGAACAGGTCGGCCAGAGCCTGCCCGAAGCCGCTCACGATATAGTCTCGAAATGTCGCATCTTCACCGTCCGGCAGTGTGGGCCGGGCGTCATAGGAGTTCGCGCAGGCGGTAAAGAGCGCGGGAGGCAATTCCGAAAGATTGTATTGAATAGGCGCGGTGATGAATTTTCCGCCTACGAAGCAGCAGGAGCGCCGGGTAATCGTGGCCCACTCATCGTCTTTCAAATTTGCGTATGGGATGTCCGCGGGCGTGGCATGGCGGCAGAGATGCAGAAAGTGTCCGGTATAGTCGAAGCAGAATTCGCCCACCTCTACGGTGCGGGTGAGCCCGCCGAGGGTGGGGCATCGTTCCAACAGCAGGTAATCACACTGTTGCTCCTGCAGGGCACGGGCGGCAGTCAACCCGGAGATGCCGCCACCCAGCACGATGACCGGGGACTTCAGTGTTGACTTCAGCGTCGCATCCCCCAATCGCCAAAGAGTAGCACGCAAGACTTAGCGGATTGATGGACGTGCGTTGTGCAAGTTCCATTCCCAAAATGTTTCGTGGGTTGCGTCCGCCAGGGACTTGGCACCGGTTTTCGAGGTCACCCCGCTACCGGCTGAGGCAGTCCCCAGCTCTGCCACGGGAGCACGCGAGGAGGCCAGGTACAACGCGCATCCCTTCACGGAGAGCGCCGGGGCCACATTCCAGTCTGCGCCCAGGTCTCCGAGGATGCGTTGATCTTCCTGGCGGAAAATGTGGCAGAAAAGAATCCAGGCTCTTCGCGTGCCCGGAGCCAGGCCGGCCTGCATCTCGACAGCGTATTTCTCGGGTTCCTGTTGGTGATAATCGCTATACAGGAAGCGCGGATCGCGTTGTTTTAGGTAGAAATCCACGGCGGGCACGGCACCCGGATAGACGAACACATTGTCTCCAGGTTCCATGTGTCCATGCAAGAACTGCAGAACCTGCTGCATATCCTCGACCTCCGCGTATGGCTTCAGCGAGCGGATTTGGAGGGCGCCGGATAGGACCACCAAGCCGGCCATCGCGGCGAAAACCAGTACATTGGCGCGGCCCGCAAACCGTTCGGAAATTTCGACCAGGCATGTGGCGGCAAACAGGCACATCACCGGGGCCAGAAACAGGCATTGGCGAACGGGACCATATGGATAAAGGTGCAAAAGCGAAAACGCCAGCACCGTGCCGAACGAAGTAAAGGCCAGCACCGCGAGTGGAGACAGGGATCGTCGCCGCACCGCGAGGGTCAGGTAAAGCAACATTGCGGCAACGGAGATCAGAGCAGCACCCAAGCCCGGCAACAAAAAAGATGTGAAGAGGTAGTGGGTATTCGTCCCAAAGAATCGAAGAAGATTTGAACCGGGGGACCAGTAGTAGTCTTTCAGATACCAGGCAGATCCTTCCCATTGATAGCGGAGTGTGAGCAAGTAAGACAGCAAACAGCCCAAGGCCAGAAACGCGGAGGCGATCAGGATGTGCCCGAATCTACGTCCGCGTTCCGCGCCCGTGAAATCCACAATCAACAGGGCGGCGAGGATGCTCCCGCTGAACAACACCAGACCGTATTGGATAAAAGGAGCGACAAACAGAACCAGCAGGAATGGAATCGGCGCGCCGCGCCGTTTGCCCCCCGAAAGATATGCCAGGAAAGCGTATAAGAGCACACCGGCATACAGAACCGAAAAAGAGTATTCCCTTACCTCCTGGGCATACCGGATTTGAGCGGCAGAAACTGAGAGCATCAAGGCGGAAAGCGCCGCGGCGCGGGTGCCGACGGAGGGGATTGCGGCGAAGCAGAGCATTAACATCACTGCAAGAAGGCTTGCCACCAGGGAAGGAAGACGCACCGCCAGCGGCCCGTCCCCGACTTTTTCGACCGCGTAAAGGACCATTGGATCCAGGATTGGCGCGCTGTGCAATCCACGCGTCAACGTCAAGGTCTGCGCCAACGTGCCACGCGAAATGTTCGCGGCAATCGCTTCGTCGAGCCAGAGGCTGCGCTGCGACAGATGGTAGATGCGCAGGCAAAAGGCCAGCGCGATAATCAGGGTGGAAAGCAGCAAGAAGCCGCGCCACGCCGGACTTATCAAGCCGTTCGGCGCGCCGGTCGATTTTATTGAGAACTGTGGAGGCAAATCAGGAATGCCCTGGGGAGAAGTGGTCAACGGAGGCGATACACCAGGATTTTTCCATACACCTTGCTGGGCACGCTCAAGATCAGGCTCGCTCCCGGCTCGGGAATGCCACCGGCGGCCCAATTCTGGTAATAGGGGTTGTTTGTTTCCGCATTCCGCTCCTTGATGACGAGCGCCGCGACGTTGTTTGCGGCGATGTATCGGAGTGCAGTCGCTTGGGAGGCATACGGGTACGGGCGATAAATCCCACCGGAATAAAAAGCGATTCGGTTATCCGTGTCCATGACCACTGGTCCGTTCGACAAGAGGCCTTTCAGCCGCAATCCTACTGTTTTAAGAGCCGGGTCATCCCCCCGCAGATTGTCTATGTGATTGACGGCAGGCCAAGCGACCAGGAGTAATGCTCCCGCTGCCACCAGCAGGCCGCCCGTCCGGCCCCACCTCGCGCGATCCGGTGAGCGCAAAACGGCCTGCACGGTGTTTCCGCTCCAGCCTGCAAACTCTGCGATTCCTTTCGCGGTCCAAAGAACCAGGATCAGCAAAATAGGGACGACATAACGAAAATTGAAATAGTCGACCAGCGAAAGGATGGGAAGGAAGAGGCAGAGCAGAAACACCATCAGGATCATTTCGCCGGCCACTCTCTCCCGGCTCCAAGGGGACGAGAATAGCCCGAGACTCACAAGACCGATCAAAACGAATCCTCCCACTGCCCTTTCCTCCAGCAGGTCACCCGCGAAACTGCGGATGTTGTCGTGCGCGGCGAGTCTGAGAATCTGCGCGGCAATCGGCAGGCTGAATTTTGTGGTTTGAAGGACGTCGAGGTCTGTCCTCATGCTGAGGCCGACGGGGTTTAGATTGTCATCGACACGGCGGTAGGCAGGTTCCCAGCTTTCTCCGGCCAAGCGCATCTTTCCAAAGGCGAAATTGTTGGCGCTCTTGGCCTCCAGGCGGAACTGCCCTGTATGCGATTTGAGAAACCACACGTACGGCGCTCCGACCAGGATACAGGCTAAACCCAGACAAGCGGCCACCCCCACCGCCTTCGATTTGTCTTTCCGGCCGCACAAGAGGACCAGCACAGCCAGAAAGGCCGTCTCCATCAGCGATTCGGTGCGGGTCAGGTATGCCAGGCCGAACAGAGCGCCCGCCGCAATTGCCTTCCCATAGGACTGCTCGATGGCGGAGCGGAGTCCCCAATAAAATGCCAGGAAGAGAATGCACAAATACGTAGACTCAGAAAATACCGCCGCAGAAATTCCAACCAGGACAGGGTGCAGTGCGACAATCATACCCGCGAGATACCCGACGCTTTGACCGTACCATTCCCTGGCAATCAGAAAGATCGGAATCACAAGAAAGGTGCCAAAAAGAATGGAGATGAGTCTTCCTGCAATCTCTGCGTCATGAAACAACGGATAAGTTCCCGCAATGAGCAACGGGTACAAGGGGGGATAGAAGACCTGCAAATGCCCTTGCGTGCCGATCCAACCCTTCCCCAAGGCAATGTTTTCCGCCATGCGCGCGTAGTTGGCTCCCTCGCCTTCGATTACGGTTACCCGGCTGAGGAGCCACCAACAACGCGCGGTCAAGGCGAGCAGTAGCAAGAGCCCGAGGAACTTCCAGGATAAGTCGTCGCGATGGCCCGAGAAAAGCCGGCCCGCATCAGGAGCCAGGTCCGATTTTGCCGCGGTCCTGCCCCCCCCAGGATGGTTGGTTCCGTTTTTAGCGTTTTGCACGAATCTACCTACGAATGGATAGGCTGGTGATGGAGCCAACAGCGATTCCGCGTGATCGAAGGATTTCCAGCCCTCTTTGATGCCGGGTGTGCTGCGCTGGCCGGCCTCGCCTCCCGTGCGCCCACACTCATAAATCCGCGCTTCCGGGAGCGGGAAGATTCGCCGCCCAGCCGTCGATGATCAGCACCCAGTCATTGTGGTCGGGTGGCGTGAACTTCCGACTTCCGGTGGCCGCAGCAGCGCCGATGTAGCTGCTTGAACCATCGCGAGGGTTAAACCACCAGCACCTGGCCCGGAAACCTGGATCAAGCACCTTGCTCATATCTATGGTGATCGTGGTCGCGTTTCCGGTCAAAACGTAAGCAATGATCGTCTGTCCGTCGTCGGTCCGAGCTGCAACGGAGGACTGGTCACCCACGCGGTAGGCCGCGCGATAGATATAACTTCGGATGGATTCTCGAACAGAACTGAGAGGGCCACGCGAATCATAACCCGCGGTCATCACCGAGTGATCGAGGTCCGGCACTAATTTCCAGTGCTCACGCGAGCGAAACAGCCGGCCCAGGTACATTTGTCCCAGAGACCCAGGGGATCCGAGTTCGTGCTTCCAACTGGGTTCGCCAGCTTTGGCATCGGGGCCGCCATTGAAATACCAGATGGGACTGTTTCCGAATCCGCCGTTTCCAAGATAGGAGCCCCCCAAAACGGCCCAATATCCCTGCGACCGGAGCTGTAATTCGTTCAAGCCATTGGTGTGTTCGTACCAAGCCTCGCCCAGAAACGGAGGTAGGAAGGGGACTCGCGTGAAATTATACGGCGCCCCGGTGAGGATATTCTCCGTGTGGAAATACAGCCAGTTCAGATCCATCCAGGTCGTGCCGGCGAAGGTGTCCAGCGCAGCGGCCTGTGGTTTGCCTTCAGCAGCCATCAGGTGAACGGAGTCTTTCGAGCGGATTCCTTCGGCGAGCGCGGTCAGCTTTGGCACCACGCCGGTATTCGGGTCCACATCTCCGCCCAGGGCCCACACGATATTCGGAAAGCTTCGATATCGGTCGCCGAGAAACGCCCCATAAGCCCTCATCACTTCACTCGAACTATTCTGGTAGCTGGTGAGATAGCCCCCCGTCGAAGTCAACCCGACAAACCCGGGATTCAAAGCGACCGTAATCCCGAAACCGGCAGCACGATGAAGGACTGAGTCGATGTGCGCCCAGTATTTTGGGTCCTCATGGGTGAAATCCGGCCCATCGAACGGAGCAACGCCGTCGGCATTCTTTGGCGGATTGGACTGATAGTAATTGTCGGCGGCGCCGCACTCGATGAAGTTGAACCCCCGCCCTGCGCGGTCTGAAAGATAAACCTGGACATCGGAATCGTCCAGTTGCGTCATCAGGGTCCAAGCTGCGTCTCCGGTGATGAAAACGGGTTTTTTAGTGATGGAATTCACGACAAACCTTCCGGTGGGATCGAGAGTCATGAACTGCCCGTCCGCGCGGACAATCGGCCCGGAGTTCTTTCTCAGGTTCTGGGATTTCTCAGTCGCTGGTGAGGTCTCGAATCCCGCTGCGGCAGGCATTGCGGGTGATTGCCGGTGCAGGCCGAAGAAAACAGTGACGGCAAACAGTGACGCGACAGCCAGGAGAGCCCCCACCCGCCAGCGGCTCCTTGCCCCAGGTGCAGGGAAACTGCAGGCGGCAGCTCCAATGCGAGCCGGCATCGGTTTCTCGCTGTTGATTGAGGCTTACTTCTGGTAACCGAGGGCCTTCATCCCCGCCGCGGCCTCGCGCGCGATGATCCAGCGTTCATACCAGCTGAGCTGGGCGCGTTTGGCTGTGCCGCCCACAGAGGCCGAGAGAGCGACGTGTTCGCGGATTTCCAGCCCAAGCCACGATTCCAATTTGCGGAAATCAACTTTGCCTGCAATCAAATCCTCATACCTGATGTGAACACAGGGAAATCCGGCCGGCAGGCGGGACCAACTCACAGCGAGGCGATTCCAGTGACGCGCGAAATTTAGAGCCGAATCAACATCTGCATCGGGATATCGGTAATAGACCTGACCCCAGCCTGCATCGGCCAACGAGCGGTAAGAGTCGAAAGGATGGCGGGAAATGATCGCAAACTTGGCGTGCGGATACAACCAGTGCAACAGGCTTGCCTCGGTTGCGCCCAAGCGTACTTCCTTGAAGCCCCAGCGGGCAAAGCCGCGCTGGCGAGCAGGCTCTTCCAACCACCCATCAAAGAGACGGCGCAGCCCTGTGCGAAAGTCATTTCCCGGAGGATACAGGTTCGCGATCCAGGAAGAGGACATTTCCGCCGAGGCGGGATCCGGTTGGCTATTCCAGAGCTTCCGATTCCGCGGGCTAATCGAATGACTGATTGTCTCTGCCAGTCTCGAGACTATGGTCATTTCACCGAGCGGCTCCCCCCAAAGTAGCAGCCGCGGATCCGTCACAAGAACCCGCTGGAGTAATGTGGACCCCGCTCTCCAGCCGGTAGAAAGCAAGAAGATGGGGGCCTCGGATTCCCTCTCCGCGGGTGATTCGTCAGAAATCGGTGGCTGATAGATTGCCAGGGATTGGACGAGTTGTTCGACCTCCGGCACTGTCACTCTTGGAGATCGCATCCAGGCAGCGAGTTCCCTTCTACAACCCCTGAATCCGCGGACGAAGTCCCCTAGCCAGCCCTTACGCAGGCGGTCATATGCCCAGCTTTGTTTGTATCCCGCGGTCCTCGAAACAGTCATAGAATTGCTATCCGCGCCGGAGCGAGACGCACCTGGAGTTTGCGCTTTAACTGGCATTGCCGTCTGCACCAGGGGATCGCCGCCAGCGCCGGGATTCCACAATCTGACCCACCAGCCAGCGCACCCGCGTGCGGCGGTAAAATCGGTCTGAAGGCTGGACGGCGATCATCCACAGCAGGACCCAGACCGCAAGTCTGCGAAACAAGTAGACTGGAATCCCACCGACGAACCACCGAGTCTTGGGCGGAAAGCCCAGCTCGCGAAGGTCCGAACGACCTTTATCAAACCACCAGGCTAGGAAGTACTCTTTCCGGAGGCGTTGCTCCGGTACCGGGTGATGGACAAGGGCGGAGGGTTGATACCTCAACTGTTCTCCGGCGGCCATTAATCGGCGGCCGAATTCTGTATCCTCGCTTGGCCTGGGAATCTCGGGGCAGGGACTCGGTCCGAGATCGGTGCGGAAGCAGCCGTACTTCTCAAACATTTTCCTTTGAAAAGCCATGTTTGTACCAAACGGAGGATCTTTGAGGATTCCGGGCTCCGTCCCCGGATCAAACAAAGCGAGCGTGCCTCGCCAATAACTGCGTTCGAAGGACAGCCAGCGAGGAAGAGATAGGTCGCCCTGGGGCAATATGCGACCACCGGCTCCTGCGCACTCGCCGGAGCGTAAATCGGCGGTCAGATTCTGCAGCCAGGTCAGTTCCACAGTCACGTCGTCATCCAGGAATGCAAGGACACCACCACGGGCTTCGCGGATTCCGGCGTTGAGTGCATTTGATTTGCCCGGCTGGGGCTCAAAGAGATACCGGAAGCGGCCGGGGTAGCGTGAGCAGTAATCCTCGACCACAGCACGCGTCTGATCCGCAGAATTATTGTCCACGACGAGCACTTCCCACTCAACGGAGGCCGGAAGTGACTGAGCAGCGACACATTCGAGGGTCATTGCAAGGCTCTGGCAACGGTTGAATGTGCACAGAATTACGGAAATGTCCACGGAGTGGCCGGATGAATTCTCCCCAACGGCGCCTGGACTCGCGGCTCGGTTGTCCGGCATCACAGGATCCGTCCGATCGATCTGCCCATCAAGTTAAACCAAGCAGCTGAAGCACAGGCTTGAGAGGCCGGCCGATCAGCAGTGGTCGTGTTGCCACAGCGCGTCCGGCAGCCAGAATGGATCGCAGGCGTTTCCGCTCTTTCCAATACGACCCTGCGATCGCAAGGTATACATCGGCGATTTGCCATCGTTCTAGATATTTCCGATCCGGAGACCCTAGCAGCCGGCTGGCGGCTTCGCGGGCGCTTGAAAATTCTCCGGCCTGGCGGAGGCTGCGGAGCCAGACCAGGTAGTCGCTGGCGGCAGTCACCTGCTGGGTGGCCTCGGAAATTCCGCCCGCGGCAAGAAGCTCCGGGGTAATTTGCTCTGCTGCGTCCAGCGGATCTGGATCCCTGTTCCTCCTGGCGGTTGCTGAATATTGCGCGGCAAGCACACACAGGGTTTGCTGCATCCGCATTCGCAGCGTCAACTGGAACGGATGAATCCTGTACTTGAGCACCACCTGCCTCAGGTTTGCGACGTCGAAATGCTCTGAAAGCCGGAGCCACAAGTCATAGTCTTCGGCTTGGGCAAAGATCTCCCGATAACCGCCCAGGAGGAGAAAGGCTTCCCTTCGTATGAGTACCGTGGGCTGACAGAACGGGCAGCGAACAAGTAGAGCCGCTCTGATTTCGGAATCCTCAGTCGGCGGGGTGTCGATCCGCAATTGCTGGCCTGAAGCGTTGATCCATTCGCTGGCACCCCCCAGCAAAGCGACCTTGGGAGATGCGTCCAGGAACGCAACCTGCTGCATCAATCGCTCTGGCTCAGCTACGTCATCGGCGTCCATGACGGCGATGTATTGCCCCTGGGCGAAGGAACTGCCCGCGTTCCGCGCCGCAACAAGGCCGCAATGGGGGATTTCGTGGAGTTTTACTCGGCTATCCTGTGCCGCGTATCGCGCGGCAATCGATTTGGAACGGTCCGTGGATCCAAAATCGACGATGATAAATTCGAAATCGCGGAAGGATTGGCTGAGGATGCTCTCGATCGACTCAGCCAGAAATCGATCCGCATTGCATACGACCATAACCACTGAAACCACAGGGCGTTCCATTGTCATTCAGCAACGATTTGCGGCGGAATCACTGCGAAGGGAAATCTTGACTTGCTGGAACGGGGCGATCGTATTCACACTCGGTGTGAAGCTCCCGCTCCCGGAGCCGCCGGGCCCTCGGCTTGAACCGGAAGATCGCGCGCGGGGTGGGGCTGACTTGTCTTGCGCCGCCAGTAGCGCAGCCCCGTTGCCATTGTCGCGGCTGGATTGACCGCATTCCAAAATAATTCTCCGGCGACATGCAGCGCCAGGCGACGGCGATCCAAAGTCTCTCCGAGAGTCAGCAATCCCCGGACATGATATTGCCAAAACTCGACCTCCCGGCCGCGGAGGTATTCCCTGGCCAAGACTTTGTAGTATTCCCGCCTGACCCGTTTCTGCAAAGGCACCGCTTCCTCGGATTCAAGAAAAACGGAGGCATAGCGCCGCACCAGAATATAGCGGTCCAGCGAATTCGGCTGGAAGTCGCGGACCGCAGAGGAAATGGAGGCATTGTCCGCGCGTGAGAAGGAAAGCACCTGGTGGACGAAGCCAAAATCCCAGCTTCGGAGAATCTGCATGCACTTCTCCGAATCCTCGTGCAACTGGGCCGGGTCATAAAAGGGCTGGCCTTTCCGGATGATGGAAGACCGGTACATGACGGCCGTGGGCGAGCCGAAGACCCACACCCCTTGGCGGAGATATAGCCGTGCCATCTCCTTACCAGCCAGAATGGGCGACGGAAAGGGGTAACCGGAGCCGCGCAGCTCGTTTCCCTTAATCCAATAGGAACTCACCAGCCCGACAGATTCGTGCTGCTCGAAAACCTGCACCATCCGGGACAAGCATTCCGGGAAAATAAAATCGTCCGCTTGCACCACCTTGCAATAGCAGCTGGCATCGGAGATTTCGTCCAACGCGCGATTGTAATTCTCGACCTGCGAAAGAAGCTGCGGCCGGCGAATCAGGCGAATTCGAGGGTCGCGGCGGGCAAATGACTCCGCAATGTCAGCGGATCCATCCGTGCTGCAATTGTCCACGAGAATGTACTCGAAGTTCTCGTAGCTCTGGGCAAGCACACTTTCCATGCACTCCGCGAGGTACGGCGCGGTATTGTGGAAAGGAGTCAGGACGCTGACAAAGGGTTGGTCCACGATCGATTCCGGGGTGGATGAGTTACGCGCTCCCACTCATGAACGTCTACCCTAACTGCTGGACAATTGCGATCTGTGGCTCTCCCACTTTTCTCGAGCCTGGCCTACTTAGCGGCCGTTTGAGGCTACTTCGCAGGGTGCCACCTCTTGTTCGGTAGTCTTTTGCCCCGAGTCAGTCCGCTTGGGACCCACGCGTTCCAGCCAAATTTCCCGCCAATATGCGTAGATGCCTCTGGGACAGAATAAGCGGCATTCGCTGTACCGGGACTCGCACACCACCGCGTCGAGAATAAAGCACGGAGTTTTCATCTCCAGCATTTTCCCGGTCTTCTCATGAATGATTTTTGTGACGCGCTTTAGTACACGATGAGTCTCACCGCAATAAGGCACTTCCTCGGCATCAAAGTAGAGGCCGCGATTTTTATTCCGTGTATTGAGGGTGCCCAGAATCTCCTTGAACGGCCTGATGCGAACCAATTCCCCCGGCTGAAGGTCGAGATTGGCCACCGGAGTGGGATCCCCTTCGGGAATTACGCCCTGCCTTCGAGGGAATGGCGCACCGCCCCACAGGGGATAGAAGTGATCGTAGGACCATCGGATGATGCGGCCCAGCCCGATTCCCGCACGGCTCAGCCAGTAGAAGAAAAAATAAGCGGCCCCGCAGAATATGCGCCAGAGGCTGACATTGCCTGACGTAAAGTCCTCGAAATACTGGCTGAAATCCCACCACTCCAGCGGCGTGGTGGCGTACGGGAGTTGCGTGGCTTGGCAAACGTAGTGAGTCTCGCTACCCTGCGAATGAGCGGCCAGCGTCCCAGCTTGCACACAGGATTCAGTGCAGGAGGGAGCCACCGCAGCCGTGCCTGCCGGCTTCGAGTTCGGATGAGAGCCGCCCCCGGCCGCAATGGGATCGTCGCCGATCGGTTTCAGCCACGCGTCCTTCCAGAAGAGCAGGCAACTCGCCTGGCAGCCGCCGTGGGCGCTCCCATCGCAGCGCGTCTCGAGGTGGACGGCGTGACTGACCCTGCGGCCGCGAACCGGAAATACGGTGTCGCAGGTTTTGTGCGCCCGCTTGTGGACTTGAAATCTCAGCCCGCAAAACGCGAACATCTCCGGCATGAACGGCATGCCTTCAAGGCGGCCGTCGCCATCCAGGGTGCGCAGAATTTCTTCTTTGCTGAGCACCTCCACCCAATCGCCCACCCGCAGCGTGGATGAACCCGCCTTCATCTTTGCTCCGCAGCGTGCGGCCTCATCACGACAGCGTCAGCCTTTCTTCCGCGCGATCACGATACTGTACTGGCCAAGCCCCATGAGTTCCTTCAGACGCCGAAAAATGGCCGCCATTCGCGGGCCGAAGGCCTCATTCAGGCGCCGCGAATTCACCCACCGCAAGATTCCTAGATTTCCTCTGGGCATGGCCGTGGAGGAGTGTTCGATTACCAGCCCAGCCTGGCGGACCAATGCGTGCAACTCCCCGCGCGTAAGCCAGTGGGCCGCAGGACCGCTTTCCAGCCGAACCGACGGCGTACGCTGGATGCGATCATAAACAAACCGATTGATGGCGGTGATCACGACCTGTCCGTCCGGCCGCACGCACTGGGCGATTTTTCCCATGGCGAGCGCCTGATCCCTGAACAGATAGATCGCATCGACACATACCACCAGGTCAAACGGGTGAGCGGGCAGTGGCCAGTCGTGAAAATCTGCCGCCTCATAGGTCGGAGAGTTCGCAGGGGCCAGGGGAGAACGCCGCCCGCTTTTTTGCCGCGCAATCTCTATGGCTGCCGGAGAAAGATCCAGCCCGTGATAGCTGGAATACTCGAGCATCCGCGAAAGCGTTCCCGTGCCACAGCCAACTTCCAGAACACGGCAGTCCCGCTTTCGAGTCACGCGATTGACGGCAGCGGCTGCCCGGGCGAAAAGCTCGCTGGAAACCGGATCATTGTCGTCCTTGCTGCGGTGAGAGGTATTCCACAGATCCCACCAGGACCTTTCATCCATATCGCGTGAGCGATCCACCACCTCGGGCTTTGTGGTCAGCATGGTGAATGTCTGATCGGCAGACTGAGCTGAAGTGTCCGCACGGGCGATGGAAGCCGCTGAATCTGTCTTCGAACCATCCCCGCAAGCCGGAAACCAATGAATACGGTCGCCGAGGGCTTTCTACTTTTTGCGATACCCACGATCACCGGTGTGAAAATTGGCGGCCCATTTCCTTGGGGGGCGGGAAAAACTCCCGAAACTGCCGGGCATGCTTTCGCTTCATGCGCACTCCTCTGAGTCGAATCTCCGGAGGCTAGCCGGGTCTTTCGCAATTCCTGCAAGGCGCGCATCTGCGGCCCTGCAAATCTCCTGATGGATAACCCGTGGAAAACAGTGGACGATGCCCCGCGCGCCACCATCGGAACTGACGTAGATGGTTGCCGCAGGCTCGCACTGGTCATACAACGTCTGGATGTCGTACCGGTACAGGAGTACCGAAGGAAAGTAAGTACCGTCGGCCAGGTTCAAGTGGAGTTCGAAGGTGCAGCGGTATGTATCTCCCGGCTCAAGGTCAAACGTCCCGTGGCCTAAACGGTCTGTCGAGGTTTCAAAGATTTCGACAAGATTTTGATCGAGAAGATACATGGTCACCGACATCCGGGGACATCGCGTGTGCGCGGCCAGCTCAACATCGACCCACATTTTCTGCCCGGACTCAAATCGGATCGATTCCCCAGTCTCATTTCGGACTCTCACACTGGAGATGCGCACCGGGCCGGTGTTGGAATCAACCGCCGGTTGCATGGACGGCTTTTGAAGGTAGGTGGCGATCACTTTCTCCGCCGGACCTTGGTTTACGGTTTTTCCCTTGTCGAGCAGCAAGCAGCGATGGCAGAACTCAGCGACAGTTTTCATGTTGTGGGAGACGAAGAGCACCGCGGCTCCACTGCGAAGAACCTCGCGCATCCGTTCGATGCACTTTTGCTGGAACACATGGTCGCCTACGCTGAGCACTTCGTCCACGATTAGCACGTCGGGATCCACGTGGGCGGCCACGGAGAAGCCGAGTCTGGCGAACATCCCCGAAGAATATCGCTTCACCGGCGTGTCAATGAATTCCTCCAAGCCGGAAAAAGCAATCATCTGGTCGAGTTTGGACTCAATCTCGCGCTTGGACATCCCCAGGATTGTCCCGTTTAGAAAAATATTTTCGCGGCCGGTGAGATCCTGGTGAAAGCCGGCGGTGACTTCAATCAGTGCGGAAAGCCGTCCGTTGACAAGCATCCGGCCTTTGGTGGGCTTCATGATCCGGCTCAGGATTTTCAGCGCGGTGCTTTTGCCGGCGCCGTTATGCCCGATAATGCCTAGACATTCCCCAGGCTTCACTTCAAAGGAAAGATCCTGCAGGGCCCAGAATTCCCTGCGGTCCGTTTCGCTAAGTTCTTCCTGTTGGAACATTCTTCCGGTCAGTGCCGGCAGCAGATCGCGCAGGGAGTTGTACACCTCCCCTTTGCGGAACTTCTTATAGACATGCTCCATGCGGATGGCAACGTCAGACATTCCGTTCACCGATTAAATGCTTTCCGCAAAGCCCGGCTCCAGGTGCTTAAAGAAGACGTACCCGCCAATCAACAGCACCAGAGCGCTGATCACGCTGTAGGTGAGCCAGGGCAGATTCGGAGACTGATGGCGGGCGATGCACGCGCCAAACCCATCCAGAATCGGACTGACCGGATTCAGCAGGAGCCATTTTGCCTTTTCGCCGAACAGGCTGACTTCGTAGAAGACCGGGGTGAAAAAGATTCCGAAAGTCAGAAACACTTCCACGATGAATTTGACATCACGGAAATAGAGGCTGGCCGCGGCTACGATCATGCCGATTCCCGTGGCCAGCAGCACCAGCGTCAAAAGCAGCGCCGGAGCCCAAACCATGTAGAGGCTCCAACCGATGGGGAGCGCCAAGAGGAAAAGAGCCAGCGCGCCGGAAGCGACCAGGAGATCAAAGAAGCTTGCCAGGATAGCGGCGATGGGGAAAATCTCTTTGGGAAAATAAATCTTAGTGACCAATTCCTTGTTGTTGATCAGACTGAGGCAGGAAAACCGGATGCTCGAAACCAGAAAAGCCCAGGGAAGCGATTTCACCGCCACGCTGGCAATATCCGCGGTCTGAAGTGATGTGTGGGCCGCCATGGCATAGGCAAACCGGACCACGACGCCGGAAAGAACGATTAAGACAGGCATCAGAATGGCCCACAAAAATCCCATGATGGATTGCTTGTAACGGACCTTGATATCGCGGTAGGCGATCATGTACAACAGCCCGCGATACTTGTAGAGCTCGTGTAATTCTTCCTTCATGACGCCAGTGTTTCCGCTCCCTTAGTTGTACCCGCGCAGAGCCGGCTTTACCGGGCGCCCTTCCAGGTACTTCTCAATTCCTTCGTCCAAGGCCTTGCGGTAAACGATGTGAGCTTCGTACACCGCTTCGGCCGTGTGTTCGATATCCGCATCCGTGTGCGAGAAGCTCAGCACGAAGGACGGTGCGATGATTCCCCTGCGGATGAGTTCTTGCATGAAAAGGGTTCGGAAAGCCTGTGACTTGACATGTTCCTGGTCGTAGGTCGCAAAGATGAGATTGCACGGCCGCCCGAGTGCTTCGAAGTAACCTCCCAGGTGGTTTTCCGCGATCGACTTGTTGATGAGGGTCCGGAGGCGCTCCCCCTGCCGCCAGAGATACTCGACCACACACCGCTGGCGATAAACCCGGATGGTTTCAAGGGAGGCTGCCAGGGCATGGGTTTCGGCGCCGTGGGTGGTGGAGAGAAGGAAGACGCGAGGCTGATCATGGTCCAGGCCGCCGAGCCGCATGATGTCCCGCTTACCGGCGAGTGCGGCGATGGCGAAGCCATTGGCCATGGCCTTGCCGAACGTGGACAAATGGGGAATGACTCCGTGAAACTTTTGCGTGCCTCCCAGATGCCAGCGGAAGCCGGTAATCATTTCGTCGAAGATCAACAGAGCGCCGCGGCTCTCACAGAACTCCTTGAGCGATTGGAGATAGCCAGGGGCCGGGATCGTTGCGGCTTCTGCCTCCAGCAAAACGCAGGCAATTTGGCCCGGATACTGATCGAAGAGTTGCTGCAAGCTCACCAAATCGTTGTAAGGGAACTTCAAAGTCATTTCCCGAATCGGCTTCGGGATCCCGGAATTCATCTCCGTGGTCCCGATAAACCAGTCATCCGTCGAAAAAAATGGCTGATCGGCGCAGATAGCCACAAGATCCCTTCCGGTATACGCCCTGGCGAGCTTAACGGCCGCGGTGGTGACGTCGGAGCCGTTTTTCGCGAACTTCACCATGTCGGCCCCATCGACAATCTCGAGCATGGACTCCGCCAGGTCCAGTTCGATCTTTGCGGGCCGGTTGAAGTTGATTCCCTGTTGCATTTGCCGGTAAGCGGCTTCCACCACCGTGTCATAGGCGTGTCCGAGAGTGACGGCACGGAGCCCCATCCCGTATTCGATGAATTCGTTGCCGTCCAGATCCCAGACGTGGCAGCCCTTGCCACGGACGATGAATCCGGGAGAATGTTCAGGATACTGGTCGTCTCCTTTTGCGTATGTGTGGGCGCCCCCGGGGATGAGGCGATGAGCCTTCGATTGCAGGGCACGGGACTGCGAAAAGTCTTTGGAGGCGGTGGGGCAGAACTCCAGGTCCGTCGGCCGATCCTTACCGCGAGCCACGACGAGCCTCGCTTTCCCCGGTGGCCTGGAAGACAGCTTTTCGCGCAAAGAAAGCTTCCGCATAACCACTGGGAGCGTTTGACTCCATGCCGCGAATCCGCATCAGGCCGAGGAACGTCTGGCGGTCAAACCAATGTTTGTCACGTTGCGAACCAAAGGACTGAAAGAGGTATTCCACCTTCTTCTCGTAATGCGCAGAGTCCAGGGGCACGAAGAAATTTGGCCGGCCCATATCGCCATCGTACTTCGGGACTTCGTATTCCAGTATCAGGTGATTTCGAAATGTGTTCCAGGTAAGTTCGGAGACCAAGCGGTGATCCTGATGGGCGTCGCCGCTCCAGTGGGTAAGAATCACGTCCGGTTGAACCTGTCCCTTCAGCTCTTCGAAAACATCCTTTACTTCGCCGCCACTGTAGGGGAAAAACCCGTCCCGGAATCCTTTCAGGACCACTTCCTTCGCGCATCCTGCGGTGAAGAGTTCTGCCGCCGCCGCGGCTTCGTGGGCGCGCAGTCCAGTGGCGCTGAATACCACCCAATGAAATTTGAGCTGGGCGACAGCCGATTTGAGATGCAGAAGCGTGCCGCCGCAGCCGATTTCGATATCATCGCTGTGTGCGCCGAGACAGAGGACTGTCAGCGCTTGCCCTGCTGTTTTTCCAAGGTCCAGGCTCAGCATTGGGTCGCCAGGGTTTCGTGCTTGCCGCCTCGTACCGGATGCGAGGCGCCTCGTGGCCTTCCATCCGGCGCCAGTTCTGGGTCGCCTCGGGAAGCGTTGCTCAGGAGGCCTTCGGGGAAGATGCGAATTGCAGTTCTGTGCCGTCCTGGTACAACGTCAGCGCATCGGGCGGAAGTCGCGAGAAATCCGTCCCTCTCAGGAAATCGCCCATCGAAGTACCGGTGCAAGCGGAGTCGATGTTCGGCGCTCCCGTCCGGGACAGTACGTCATCCAGGTGCACGGTACGAAAGTCGATGCTGTAGCGGGTGAATCCCGAGGTATTCGGTACCGTGGAATGCAGTTGTGCGGAGGAGAATTGATAGACGGCGCCGGGCTCGCAGATCAGCCGGAATTGGGGCTCCAATTCGACGGGTTCCTCCGGTTTCGGCTGCACGCGGGTATCGGTCTTGATGTGCCGGGCAGCGTTGTGGCGGCTCTCCAGATTCCACTTGTGATAGTTGTAGTGGCTCGAGCCGTTGCGTATGGGCTCGCTCCAATAGCGGGGATGGATGGCCATGCAGTTATCCGGGCCAATGGAGTAAACGGGCATCCACCAGTTGATTTGGCACAGAGGCGCGGAATACCAGGAGTCCCGGTGCGGGTGAAAGGCGTAAGCGATTCCTGTTTTCAAGTAATCGCCCGGAAAAGCCGTGCGCAAACGCGGCACATCAAAAAACGTTTTCTCCAGATCGCATCCCAATTCGGCCAGCATTCCCTGAATGTGCTCTTTCGATTTGGGATGGTGGATGAATTTCGGCTTCAACTCAGAAAGAACTGCGGCCGTTTGCTCCGCATCGAGCGAGTCTTGAATTTTGCGCGGATCGAGCGGGTGGAACGCCTGTTCGACCATGTCCCGCGCCAATTGGCAGAGCTTCAGGGCATGCTCGCACGGGGCGTGGAAAAAGATGGCGCCCTGGTACAACTGCATTCTGCGGTCGCGATCGCTCATTTTTGAATCGATGAAAACGTTCATGAAGTGAACTCCTTATGCGAGGCGAGGTCAGTTTCAGGCCGCTGCGAGCCGCAGATATCAAGCAACCACGCGCGGCGCGGCATGCCCGTTCTTCCACACGCGCCAGGGAGCGGTGCCCGTGGCGTCGAGTTCATCCAGAATCTGTTTATCTCGGAAGGTATCCATACATTGCCAGAAACCGTTGTAGCGATGCGTCCAAACCCGGCCCTCAGAGATCATGCGCTGGAAGGGTTCATACACCAGTTCTTCACCAGGTTTGATGTAGCGGAAGACGTCCTTCCGCAGAACAAAGTAACCCCCGTTGATCCAGATATCGGCGTCCTTCATCGTCTTGATGGCACGGACGCCGCCCTCTTCGTTCATCTGCACCGTGTCCAGGCTGCTGGATCGAGGTTGTACGGAGAGGAATCCGGCATAGCTGTCGCGGCGGGAGAAGTCGTCAATCAACTGCGGAAGATAGAAGTCGGTCAGGCCGTCGCTGTAGTTGGCGAGGAACATCTCTTCCCCATTCAGATGCGGCTCGACCAGCCGTAACCGGTCCGCAATCGTCGACCGCATCCCCGTGTCCACGAACGTGATGGTCCAATCGTCGATGTCCCGCTGCATGAATTCCAGCTTCCTGCCTCCCTGCGAGAAGACAAAGTCGTTGGAAACGGATTCCTCATACTTCAGAAAGTAATTCTTGATGACGTCTGCCTTGTAGCCGAGGCAGAGAATGAACTCCTTGTGCCCAAAGTGGGCGTAATACTTCATCACGTGCCACAGCACCGGCCGCGCGCCGATCGTGACCATCGGCTTCGGAACATCTTCGGAGTATCCGCGGAGGCGCATTCCGGCGCCGCCACAGAAGATCACCACCTTCATCGCTCACCTCCACGCACAGCGATCAGCAAACGGCCGCCTCCGGAATGGGAATGACAAAATGTCCGCCCCACTCGCGAATAAACTGGAGCTGCCCCATGATCTCGTCCTTCAGATTCCACGGCAGGATCACCACGTAATCGGGTTTGGTCTCACGGATGCGGTCCGGGTGGTAAATCGGAATATGCGTACCCGGCAGAAACCTGCCTTGTTTATGGGGATTCCGGTCCACCGTGTATGCGATCAAGTCCTTGCCAATGCCGCAGGAGTGCAGCAGCGTGGCGCTCTTGCCGGGCGCGCCGTACGCGGCGACTTTTTTCCCCTCACGCGCCGCAGTGAGCAGGAAGTCCACCAGGGCCAGCTTGGTCTGCCGGACTCTTGCCGCGAAGCCCTTGTAGCCCTCCAGGGTATTCAGCCCGGCGAGGGATTCCTGCCGAAGAACTTCGCTGACCCGGGGATCGGTGCCACGCTGCGCCTCTTCCGCGCGGCAGGCGTAAACGCGCAAAGACCCCCCGTGGGTGGGCAGTTCTTCCACGTCGAAAATGCCCAGCCCATGGCGTTCCAGGATCTGCCGCGTCGTCAGCAGCGAAAAATACGAAAAATGTTCGTGGTAGATGGTGTCAAACTGGTTTTGCCGGATCAACTGTAGCAGGTGCGGAAACTCCAGCGTGAGCACGCCCTGCGGTTTGAGCAGGATTCGCAGCCCTTCTACAAAGTCGTTCAGGTCCGGCACCTGCGCCAGCACATTATTGCCGAGCACCAGGTCCGCGCCGCCGCGCGTGGCGGCAAGCCGGGTGGCCAGGTCCGCGCCGAAGAACTCGACCAGTGTCGGCACTCCCTTTTCGACCGCCACTTTGGCCACGTTTGCGGCGGGTTCAACGCCCAGCACGGGCACGCCGCGCCGGACGAAATACTGCAGCAGATAGCCGTCGTTGCTGGCGATTTCTGCGACAAAACTCTGCGTGCCGAGCGCCAATGTACGGATCATTTTCTCGCAGTAGCGCTCACAATGCTGGAGCCAGGAATCGGAGTAGGAAGAAAAATACGGGTAGTCGCTGAAGATCTTCTCGCGGCTCTCGAACTCTTCGAGTTGTACAAGAAAGCATCGCTCGCACACCTGCACGTGCAAAGGGTAGTAGATTTCACCGCGGCTCAGTTCGGCCGCGGAGGGATACGTCTCGCAGAGCGGGGACATTCCCAGATCCACGAAGGTACGCTGCAGCGCGTTTCCACAGAAGCGGCAAGGCCGGAGCAGACTTTTCCGATCCGGCTCAGGAGCCACGATCATCGAAACCATGGATTGTTCCACGTCTTCAGCCAAGGCGGTTCGCCCTTCACCTTCTTGAAATTTGCGGAACGGCGCCAGCGGGTTGTGTCCAGCGCAGGCCGTCATCCAGCCGCGCGGCTTGGAGCAGCCGCTGGATGTGCTTGATGCGAACGTAGCGGCCGCTCTCCATGTGGCCAGCGGTGAGGCCGGCCTGGCGGTAGGCGTCGTAAAGTTCTTGCGCGCCTTTACGCGCCGTCCATTGCGGGCGGAAGCCGGGCAACAGACGGCGAATCTTGTCGCAATTGATGCGATAGCATCGCTTGTCCGGCCCGCCGCCGGGCGCATACTCCACCTGCGAGCCGGGAACGGTAGCCTTCACGATCTCCGCCAGCTCGCTGATCCGGTAGTTTTCTTCAGCCAGCCCGACGTTGAACACCTGGTTGTGAATGACCTCGCGGGGAGCATCCAATGCGCTCAGCATCGCCGCGGTGATGTCGCGAATATGAATGATGGGCCGCCAGGGGGTGCCGTCGCTCTTGATGTAGACGCGGCCAGTGGTATAGGCCGAAGCGACCAGATCGTTCAACACGATATCCAGGCGAAGGCGAGGTGAAATTCCGTAGGCAGTGGCATTTCTCATGAACGTCGGGCTGAACTTGTCGTCTGCAAGGAGGGCAATGTCCCGCTCCGCCAGCACCTTGGACTCTCCGTAGGGCGTCACGGGATTGAGCGGCGCGGTTTCGTCGTGAATTGCATCCCCGGCCGCCCCGTAGGTGCTGCAGGAGGAGGAAAAAACGAAGCGCTGCACTCCGGCCGCCTTGGCCAGTTCCGCCAGCCGGACGGAAGCCAGGTGGTTGATGTCATAGGTAATCTGGGGATCGAGGTCGCCAAGGGGATCATTCGACAGAGCCGCCAGATGTGCCACGGCGTCGAAGCCTGCGAGGTCCGACCGGGTCAGATCCCGCAGGTCTTTGCGCAGTTCGGGGATTCGCCCGGGCGGTTCGCCGAAGTCCGCGCCTTCGAACAGGTCGGTGTCGAGGCCAACCACGTCGTGGCCCGCGGCGCAAAACATTGGCCCGGCGACAGCGCCGATATAACCACGGTGTCCGGTTAAAAGGATTCGCATGTGGAGTCTTCTTGGATTGATTGGAACCAAACTCGGGAAAAAAGAAAAGCAGTGTTAGCGGCCGTGGTGCGCATTCTGCCGGGTGACCTCCGGCTCGAGGCACTTTCCGGGATCCGCCTTCGACGCGAGATCCAGCAGGCCACCCTGGCGCAGTATTTCCGCGGCAGCGCGAATTCTGTGGAAGGGAAGGCCCGAGCGTTCTGCGATGTCCAGCAGAGAGTGATTCCCGTCTGAGAGATTCAAGACCCAAAGTCGCGCGTTGACTTCCTCTTGCAGCCCTTCTCCACCCCGCGCGGGATACAGGTTGCGCTTGCCCAGTTGGGGCTCGCAGAACGGATTCAGGCTTCGGTACAAGCGATTGTTCTCCAGCACGTCCAGCAAAGCTGCACAGAGGCGCAGTGCCCCGCCCAGTTGTGCAGGGTGGATAAACTCCAGATTATCCGCGGAGGTGTGATACTCGGGATACGTTCCCCAGACACTGCGCATCAGGCAGCCGACTGGAAGATTAAATCCCGGGGAACAGTACTGCCGCTCGTCGTAACCATACGGCGAGAATTCCAGGATCTCCACCGGCTCGGAGAAGTGCGCGAGAATGCGCGCGGCCGCGCGGTCAATTTCCGCATTCCCGCGCCTGCTTTTTTTGTAGTGGAGCTTTCCCCGGTCTCCGAGGCCGCTTAGGACCAGCCCGTGCCGAATGTTTTCCACCGCGTTCTGATTGCGCGCCAGCCAGGTGATTGCGCCGATGGTTCCCGGGATAAACAGGAAGCGGTAGGAGTAGCGAAGCTCTCTGCCGGTCAGAAGCTGCGCCAGAAACGTGGCCACCGCGAGCCCGGACAGGTTGTCGTTTGCCAGGGAAGGGTGGCAGGCGTGGCAGGAGACTAACACCTCCTCCGTAGATTGCCCGGGAACATAATACTCACCGTAGGTGAGGTGACCGGCCTCCAGGCTGGAGTCCACGCAAACTTCGTAATCCCGATCTTCGAGCGCCAGCATCTGGGAGTGAGCGAGGCAGAAACCCCAATTCTCCTGATAGTAGGAGGTACGGTAGGGAATCCAGCCGGGATGCTCGGCCAGCGTGAAAAGATGCGGCTTCAACTCCTCGAGGGACATGGTGGCGCGCACCGGCATGCTGTAATTCAAAACGTGCAGGTTGGACTTCTGGAAGTCCACCACCCGCTCCCCTCCGGGAACTTTGATGTACGCATCCCGGATGTTCCATTCCTTGGGAACGGTCCAGTCGAATACCGGAGTGCCGGAAGGCACTTCACGAATTTGCAGCGGGATTCGCTCCCGAACGAGCGCCAACGTTCGGCGGAGGCCGTCGCCGGTGATGCTCCGGCAAATCGGAAACAGCTCCTGGGCAAACCGGTGGAGCTGCTCTCCGGGGACGTTGGCTCCGGCCTGATCAAAGATTTCCAGCAAGTCCATAGCAGCTTATCGAAAATCCGGATACGTCCGGTCACGCCCGGAGATCACCTGCACCGGTGCCGGCCAGTCTATGCGAAAGGCGGGATCATCCCAGCGAACTCCGCGCGCCGAGCCTGCGTCATATACTTCCGACATTTGATAAAAGACTTCGGTGTCATCCGCCAGGGTGAGAAAGCCATGGGCGCACCCTTCCGGGACATACATCATGTGGCGGTTTCCCGCGGTCAGGACCGCGGCGACCCAGCCCTTAAACGTCGGGGATTGGGGCCGCAAATCCACAACCACGTCGTGAATGGCTCCCTGAGTGCACCGCACGAGTTTGCACTCTTGAAAGGGAGGCGCCTGGAGATGCAGGCCACGCAGCGTTCCCTTTTTCTTGTTGAACGAAATGCTGCACTGCACGAGCCCGGGGCTGAGCCCGCGGACCTCGAATTCCTTCCGGCACCAGGTTCGCGCAAAGAATCCGCGCTCGTCGGCGAGGGGTTCGAGGCGGATTTCGAACACTCCGGGGATGCTGGTTTCATGAAACGTCATGTTGGCCGGCTCACGGAATGGGTTACTGCACCGGATTGTGACAGTGCCGGCCGCGCGGGGAGACCCCCGCCAGATTTCGTTTCGCCGGACACTCGGCCAGCTCGAATTTCAGCCCGTCCCCATCTTGCACCGCATAAGCCAGGCGCGCTCGATCGCTTTGTGGCCCCTCGATTGCCCATTCGTCCCCGCGAGCGACGAGATGCATCTGGCTCCTGGCCCTCCACCATTGGTCCACGTCTCCGGGAAGCGCGGTCCACAGGTCTTCGGCATCCGCCCGGTTCCGCAAGTAAGCGAGCAGAGCCTCATAGGCCGCGCGCTCTCGTTTTCCGTGCAGGTAATCCGGGTGGGCTAGGACACTGATCAGGCCATTTCTCCGCCGAATCATCTCGATTTGACGTTTCCAGACCTCCAGCGAATAGTCCCCCAGGATGTGAAATACCGAGTAGTCCTGGCATGTGGTCAGCGGGAGTTCCAGGACGTTGCCGACAAAGTACGGAAACACCGTGCAACAGCCTCCGCGCTTCGGTTCGAGATGCGCGACATTGGGTACGGACATGTCGTAGGAAAATTCATAGGCATCGTACCAATCCTGGATCCGATACATGGAGCCTGCCCGGAATCCCCGGGCCTGGTAATGGTGAACGTACCGATTGATTTGCTTCGCCCGGCGCAGAAACTCTGCTCTCTGACGATAGAGGCTGCCATCGTGATTCAAGTCGTGGATATTGAATTCGAAGCCGCGGTTGCGGATCTCCTGCACAAAGCGGTCTGACACTTCGTATCGCTTTTCGGGGATCACCTGGAAGGAAGCCTTAAAACCATACGCGTCATCCAGATTCATGAGTTGTGGAGTGAAGTCCCGGCCCGCTGAGGTTTCCACGTCGTGCGTAAGGATGATGCAACCGGGAGCGCCTTCAGGCCAGAACCAGATGAACGGCGCGCGCCGAAGTCCGGCCGCCCGCATGGACAGCAGCAGAGTCTTTTCCTGAAGCAAGTCCGCGGTGAAATCGACAGGCCAGGCTGGAAACGCGCGCGACTTCCAGTCGCTGAAATACGCCCGCTGCAAGCTCCGACGCACGGGCCCGGGCAAGACGTCGCGGATAAAATAATAGGTCTTGCGCACCCACTCCTGTGAGAGCAAGCGCTCCCGGCCTGGAATCAGGCTGAGCTCGTACTGTTCGCGACGCAGGTTTTCGACCACCTGCGAAGGATCGAACGGCAGGGAGGGCACCGACCCGTTCAGCGAAATCCTGCCGGCCATGTCGTCCAGTGGACTCTTAGGGCTTCTGACCACCTTGCCCGCCGAGGCCTGACCGTAACAAAGAATCTCAGAGCCGAAACGGAAGTAGCCGCGATTCGGTCCGAGCTTACCAGCCAGCTTAAAATGTCCCAACGCTTCAGGACACTGGAAATGCTCGACAAGCTGATGATTCGTCCGATTCGTGCCATTCCCGCCGACACCTGCCGAACTGCCATCCAACGGCACACCGGGACGAGATGCCTTTCTTTTTCCGCTATCCGAAGTTGGCTGTTTGCGACCCATTTAGCTTCGTAAGCTATCCCGTCTACCGATCGCGAAATCCGGTGCTGGATCTCCCTGTTGCTTTCAACCTGAGCATTCCTGCGCTTGAGCAACCCCCACCGCCTCTCCCCGCCGGAGGATTTCGCGCGCTGCGGCCAGGAGGGACGGGGCGGCCAGGTCTGCGGAGTGATTCACGGGCTCCTTGGAGTCTTGCAGCAGGGCGGTCTTGCAGCCCACGCTGCGTCCCGCCTCCATGTCTCCGGCCGTGTCTCCGATCATCCAGGAGGTCTTGAGATCAATCTTGTGTTCCCTAGCGGCTTTCAGAATCAGGCCCGGTGCGGGCTTGCGGCAGCCGCAAGGCGGTTGCGAATCATGGGGACAGTAATAGACTGCGTCGATCGCGGCGCCTTCGGCGGAGAGCTTCTCGCGCATCCGGTGATGGATGGACTCCAGCTCGGGAACCGAGAGTAAACCTTTGGCCACACACCGCTGGTTACTGACGACAATAGTGAGGAATCCTGCTCGACGGAGCAGGATGATGGCTTCGGCCACTCCGGGCAAAAAGCTCATCTCCTCCCAACGGGTCACATACTGGCCTTCCGGCATTTTCCGGTTGATCACTCCGTCCCGGTCGAGAAAGGCGGCCTTATTCATTCCTTTTATTTCCTGGAAAGGCTAGATCGCCCGGTCCCAGTGATCCAGCATGGCTTGAAGCGTCTGGGCCAGTGAAAAACGTGGTACCCACCCGGTGTCCCGGAAAATCTTCTTCGTGCTCCCAAAGATAATCCTTTCGTCCGATGGACGCATAAGGCGCGGGACTGGACGGACCTCCACCTTCACCCCGGAGAGGCGAATCGCTGTCTGCAAGACCTCGGAAATCGGAAACGTCTGACGGGCGCAAAGATTGTAGGATTCTCCGCGTTTGCCTTTCAGCGCCGCCAGATAGAAGCCGGAGACGGTGTCCTGGACATCGAGAAAAGCGCGGTGCGGCTTGAGATTGCCCACTTCGATCACCGGTGCCTGCAAGCCCTTCCGGATGCGAACCAACTGGCGGACGAAATCCGACGGCGCGTCATTGGTTTTTCCCGGGCCGGTCGTATTGAACAGCCGAATGTTCACCGCTGGAATCGCGAAATCGAGGAAGTACTCTCTGGCCAGCAGGTCCAGACACACCTTACTGATTCCGTAGGGGTGCAGTGGCCGCAGGGGTTGCTGCTCGGTGACGGGAATCTCCCGCGCATGCACGTGGCCGTACTCCGCGCTGGAACACGCTGAGACGACTGCCGGCGGCCTCTTCATGTGCCGCAACGCCTCAAACAGATGCAGCGAGCCCATGATGTTGGACTTAAACGTTTCCACCGGGTCCGCCCAGGAAACTGTGGGCAAGCTTTGAGCGCCGAGGTGAAACACGTGCGTCGGCCGGACCGTAGCGAGCACCTGCTCGACGCGCTGGCCGTTCCGCAGGTCGCACTGTTCAAATGAAAGCGAAGGATCATCGGAGGTGCAGGATGCGATTCCGTGCAGCCGGTGGGTTCCTACCACCTTCCAGCCCTTCGCATGCAGGAATTTCACCAGATGTGAGCCGATAAAGCCCTCTGCTCCCGTGACTAAGGCAGTTTTCATCATTCGAGATTACTCATGGAGGCGGGAGCCCGCGCGCACGCGTTCAGCCGATGTGCCGATAGAGGACTTTTCCGGCGGCAGACAGTACCGAATCCGGAAGCCACGCGAAAAATTGACGCACGGGGCGCGAATCCCACTTTGAGGAATTCAATTGCTGCTTTAATTCGGGATAACGATAGTAGGTTAGCGTCCGGCTGGTCGTGCCCCACTTGTTTTTGAAGGCGATTAAACCTTCGTTATCCAGATCGGATCGGCCAAAGTCAATCCGCTCGGTGCCAGACGCCTTGCTCTCCTGAATCATTCGCCAGAAGAGTAGCGGCATGGCCCCCAGATTATGAAACCGTTCGTCGGAGCACCCATACTTGTAAACGGTTACGGACCCGTGGTGAAGGGTGAGCAGGGCTGCAATCGCTTCACCGTTCTTTCGCGCTACACGGATGAGAAGCTTTTCTCCCAGGCACTCCGACAGATTCCTGAACCAGGCCCGAGGCTGCGGGGGCAAGACATGCCGCTTTCGGGTCATCACTAGAAGCCGATAGAACTCCTTCTGGAGCTGTTCCGACCGACCTGCCTCGTAACTGAGATGCTCTCGCTCAGCGCGCTGGATTTTCCGTTGGATGGAGTCCTTATGCAGCCGGTCAAAAAGCTGGCCCTCAGCGGGACGGACGTCAAGCTCGTGGAAGCAATACGACTGGCTGGGGCGCAGCATCTCCTCCGCCTGCGCCCACGGATGCAGGGGTCTCAACTCCACGTACTTGTAATGATGGCGTTCGCATTCCGCCTGCAACCAGGTTAGGAATTCCCCGCGCGCGCCCTCGCGGGTGAGAAGCGGCGCGCAATGATCGGCGAATGGCAGTGAAACGAGCCGGGTTCCCGTCAGCCAGCTCGATACCCGGCACAGCGCGATGCCGTCGGTCAGCGGTTCTCCCGGCGGCGAACTGGTGAGCACAAAGGGGGCATAACCGTAGGTCCGGCGCAGCGCCTCCAGCCATCCCCGCTCGTGGAACACGGAGGCGTTGGAATGCCGTGCCACCAGTTCATCCCAGCGTCCGTCAAAAAGCGGGTCAATGCTGTACAGGCTCACGGAATTCTCAAGCCGCACGCCGCTTCTCGCCACGCCGAGCGGAGTAGGAGTTTCCAGTTCAGGGTCCAGCAAAATGTCCGCTTGGCGCATGGAGAGGCGCTACTTGCTGGCCAAATTGTGTTCGCGGAGCGCCGGCTGCCCCTCGGTAACCGCCCGTTCTACCGCATCGCAGAGCGAATGCCCGATCAGGATGTGGCACTCCTGGATGCGCGGCGTTTCCTCAGAAGGGGCGGCAATCAGCACGTCCACGAACTCGCGCAATGCGCCGCCTGAGGATCCGGTCAACGCAATCGTGGTCAGGCCGAGGCGGCGAGCGGCCCGCACGGCTTGGATCACATTCGGCGAGTTACCGGAAGTGCTGATTCCCACGGCAACGTCTCCGGCAACGGCCAGCGCCTCCAGTTGCCTGGCAAACACTTCCGCGTAGCCATAGTCGTTTCCGATAGCGGTCACGGCGGAAGAGTTTGCGTTCAGCGCCAGCGCCGGCAGGGGAACCCGCTCGCGGAGATATCGGCCCACAAACTCGGCTGCCAAGTGCTGCGCATCGGCCGCGCTGCCCCCGTTGCCGAAGAAAATGGCCTTGCGGCCGGCACGGTACGCGGCAATCAGTGCGTCCGCAGCCTTCGCCATCGAAGGCAAGCAAGCGGAAAGAACGCGGCCATGAACTTCCAGGCTGCGTTCGATATTGGCGCGAAGAATGTCCGCGGTCATCTTTACCTCCGGGGAGATGCGGGAGCAGACCGGAGAATTCCTGCGCGGCTCTCCCGCTGGTACGACCTTAGGGTGTCGTTGTGCTTCTCTCGGCGCTGGCAAGCACATCCTGCGCCTCGCGGAATCGCTCCGGCGTGCCGATATCCGTGCACCCACCCTGGCTGAAAAATACGCGAATCGAGTGACCTGCCTCGAGCCATTGAGGAAACAGTTGTCGTTCCAGGGACACCTGTAGCCCGGATGGGATCTCGAGGAGCAGGGTCTTCGACAGCAGGTAAATTCCGGCGTTGATATACGGCGCTCCGCGATCACTCTCCTTCTCATTGAATCCGGTGAGCTTTCCGCGCTCGTCCGCGAACACGCTGCCGCAATCCTGGCGGTCATCGGCCGGAACCACCACGAGTGAAGCTTCCGCTCCCGAAATTCGGTGCTGCTCCACGAATTGGCGCAGGTCCACGTCCGTGTAGCTGTCGCCGTTCATGACCAGGACGCTTTCGGATTCCAACTCATCCACTGCGTTGCGCAGGGCGCCCCCTGTCCCCAGGGGCGAAGATTCTTCCGAGTAGATGACCTTGAGCCCGCAGGCTTCGGCGCCGAAATGGGAGCGAATCGAGTCCTTCTGGTAGCCGACGGCCATGATTACGCGCTGGAATCCATGCCGGTGGAGCTGGCGGAGAAGCAATTCCAGAAAGGGCCGGCCGGCAATGCTGGCCATGGATTTCGGAGCGTCCCCGGTGACGCTGCGCAGCCGCAGCCCGGCGCCTCCACACAGCACCACGGCATCAGGAAGACTGGGCATAGACCTCAGACCGTTCCGCAGCCAGCGCTTTGTCGAACGCCGCCTCAGGCTCGTAAACCACCACATGGCTTCCGCGGTTGGAGAAGGAGATTGGGATGCAGAGCAGCTTGCGCAGGCTCTCGCGCAGGGCCTGCCGTCGATCCGGCGGTACGTAGAACAGCATAAAACCGCCGCCACCCGCTCCCAGCAATTTGCCTCCCAAGGCGCCGGCGTGCAATCCCGCCTCATAGATATCGTCAATATCGGTGTTGGAGATTTTCTGGCTCAGAGTTTTCTTGAGTTTCCAGCCTTCATGAAGTAGGCCGCCGAATTCGTCGAGCGGGCGGGCAGGACTAGAGAGAATCGATTCCCCCTCGTTGACCAACTGCATCATGGCGTGCAGTTCGTTGGCGCGTTGCGGGGTCATGCGGATTTGCTCTTTGGCGATCTCGGAGGCGATGCGCGAAAATCCCGTGAAGTAGAGCGCCAGGTGCTGCCCGAGTTCAGCCAGGCGGCTGGGAGCGGTGAGAATGGGCTTCACCTCCACCATGCCATTCTGGTGGAAGTTAATGCGATTCAGGCCTCCATGGGCGGCGCTCACCTGGTCCTGCGCTCCAACCGCCTCCTGAAGAATTTCCTGTTCAACGTGGATGGCATCGGCGGCCAGGGCCTGCTTGTCGCGCATCTGATCCTTCAGCCCGTAGAGGGCGAGAAGTAGACCCACCGTAAAGGCCGAGCTAGTGCCCAGGCCGGCGCGCGCGGGCAAGTCCGCAACGTGATGGATTTCCACCCCCTCTTCCATTCCCATGAACTGCAGGCACCCGCGCACGGAAGGGTGTTCGATCGCGCTGTTCGCAACTACGTTTTCGACCCGCGTGTACGAAACCCGGCTGTGGTATTCAAAAAATGGCGGCAGCCAGCGGCAGGTGATGTAGCAGCATTTGTTGATGGTGGTGGACAGCACGGCGCCGCCATGCTCACGGTACCAGACGGGATAGTCCGTGCCGCCGCCGAAAAAGGAAATGCGCATAGGGGTACGGGTGATAATCATGTGTTCAGTCTCCACTGTGCTGCGAGATCAAAGCGTTTCGGGGAGGCATGGCCTGAAAGGACCTGGCAAACAGTATTCAAAGGGTTTGCTCTACCGCGCGACACCGCGCGGAAATTTCGCATGTCCTAATTCAATTGAATCGCATTCATGGCGTCGCCGCCCCGGCCATCGGGCCGATTGCGAGCTTCCAGCTTGTACATGGCCCGGTCCCAGTCTGTAACCAACGAAATCCTCATCAGCGGAAATACTCGCTGCGCCCATTTCGCGGCTTTCCACCCAAGCACCGGCTTCATCCAGGCGTATTTCCAGCGCAGTCGGGGCACTTCCAAACGGCCCTGAAGCTGCGCGGCCAATTCTTGCAGCTCCTTGACGAGATCCGGACGTTCCGGATAAAAGACCAGGAACCAGGTTTGCAGATACGCGAAACAAGCTTTGCGGACACGGTCGCTGGTTTCCAGTGAACGAAGATATTTGATGTGCAGCTTCATGGAAAGAATCAGCGCATCCTTTTTCTTATCGGACGCGCCGACGTGGCTTAACCGGTTGGACGAAGTGACCCTGTAAAACACCCGCGCCCCGGGCACAAATCGAGTGCCGGTGGATGCCAAGAGCACGCGGCCGAAATACTCTCCATCGTCATCCGAAAGCAGTCTCGTGTCCCACATTCCTGCTGCTTTGGCCAGTTCCCGGCTGGTCAGCCAAGTGGCCGGCTGCATGTGCAGGTTTTCGCCCATTTTGCGCAGGAGCCACTCGACGGGAGAAAGGTCTTGCCAGAGAGACGTAGGAACGAACTGGGCGCGATGGGTCCGATAATAAAAGTAGGCCCAGGGAGAGGAGAGCAGGGTCCGTCCGCCGTCGCCTGGTCGCAGCCCTGCTAGCTGCCGCTCAATCTTGTCCGGGGCAAGAAGATCGTCCGCGTCCAGCCACTGGATGTAGTCCCCATGGCTCAATTGCAAGGCATGATTGCGGGTCGCCGCCGCGCCCTGGTGCTGCAACCCAACAATACGCACCGATTCCGACTCAAACTGGCGCGCGATCGCCAGGGTTTGATCGGTGGAACCGTCGTCAACGACAATGATCTCCTTGCGTTTCCATGTTTGGGCAAGGGCAGAGCGAATTGCTTCTGCAATCCATTTTTCAGCGTTATATGCGGGAATCAGAATCGACACCAGGACATTTTCAAATTCTCGTGGGACCTGCGCAACTCGTCCCGCCGGTTTGGCCTGGTTGTTGACCCCTTGCCGGGACTCGAACCCGTACATCAGCCTGTCCCATTCCCTCAACATCGAGGATTTCCACTGTGGAAGCACTCTCTGCGCGAATGTCGCCACTCCCCGGCCGGTGATCGGCCTCATCCATGCGTATTTCCACCGGAGGTGGGGCATTTCAAGGCGGCCATCGAGTTCCGCTGCAAGGCTTTGCAACTCCGCAACCAGGTCCGGTCTCTCGGGACAAAAGTTCTCGTACCAGGTCTGCAAGTAGGTTAGACAAGCTTTCCGGACGCGAGCACTGTCTTCCAACGATCGGAGGTATTGAATATGAAGTTTCATCGAAAGCAGCAGCGACACCTTTTTCTTGTTTGACCCGCCGATGTAACTGACCCGGTTCGGCCCGCTCATTCTGTAGAACACTCCGCTCTCGGGCACAAATCGCGTGCCTTCCGATGCCAGGAGCACGCGGGCGAAATACTCTCCGTCGTCATCAAACGCAAGGCGTGTGTCCCATGGGCCTGCTGCTTCAGCCAGTTCCCGGCTCGTCAGCCAGGTGGCCGTTTGCATGTGGAGGTTTTCGCCCAGCTTCCTCAGGAGCCACTCGACCGGACTCAGGTCCTGACACAAAGAATTCTGGATGAAGCGGGCACGGCGGATCCGGTAGTAAAAATAAGCCCAGGGAGAGGAGAGCAGGATTCGCCGGCCGCCAGTGCCCGGTAGCGCCTCCAGTTGCCGTTCGATTTTATCCGGGGCTAGAAGATCATCCGCGTCGAGCCACTGGATGTAGTCGCCTTTGCTGAGCTGAAGGGCAAAGTTGCGCGCGGCCGCGACCCCCTGGTTTGCTGTAGAGATGACAGTAACTTCGGAGGAATCCAGTCGCCGCGCCACTTCCGCGGTCCTGTCCGTCGACCCGTCATCCACCACAATGATTTCCTTACGGGCCCAGGTCTGGGCGACTGCCGACTGAAGTGTCTCGGAAATCCAACGCTCCATGTTGAAAGCGGGAATCAGAATGGAGACCAGGGGTTTCATCGAGATGTGTCTCCCAGCAGTTCCAGGTAGACTTCCCGGGTAATCCGGCCGACCACATCCCAGGAATGCCGTGCTTCCGCGAATGCCCGGATTGCCTCTCGCCGGCGCTCAAGGTCTGTGTACATCGGAGTGTGGAAATACCGATCGATCGTTTCGGCCAGATCCTTCCGATCTTCCGGTCTGCACAGGAATCCGGTCTCTCCCGGAAGTATGTCTTCGGCGAGAGAACCGACATCGCACGCGATGACCGGCAAACCGAAACTGTATGCCAGGAAAAGTACACCGCTCTGGAAAACAATCCGGTAGGGCAGCACCGCCACGTCCGCTGCCTTGAAATACAGCTCCGTCTCATCATCCGGAATAAAACAGATTTTCTGGATGATTCTTTCCCCATTGGCATGCTCGCGGATCTTCCGCTGGATTTCCTTCCAATATCCTTCGCAGCCGGCCCGCGGCGTGCCGGCGATGATCAGCCGGTAGTCGGGATGGGAGGCAGCGGCAGCAAGGAATGCGTCCACAAGGCAGTCCAGCCCCTTGTAGGGGGCGATATGGCCAAAGAACAGGATCGCTTTCTCTCCTTGGGCGATGCCCAATCGAGCCCTTGCCTCCAGGGGGCCAAGATCCGTCACTTTCAAGGAGTTGTTGATCCCGAAGGGAATGACGGAGACCTTTCGCTCGCACACAGAAAACGCGCTGAGGAGATCGCGCTTCATTTTTTCCGTGTGCACGAAGATGTGATTGGCCATCCCGTACTGCGCCCGCAGGCTCAGCCGGTTGAGCAACGAGTCGTTCGAATCGCGCAATCCCGCGTTCACGTTATGGGCGGTGAAAATGATCTTCTTGCCCAGGAGCCGGTAGTACAGCAAAAGCAAGGTGCGGTCGAACAGCTCGAGTTTGTTGTTCCAGAGAATGTGAAAAAGTTTCGGTTTGGCCCCGGCTGCATAACGAATCAGGCGGGCGTAGTAGCGCAGAACCCGAACACTCTTTTCCACCAGGCTCGCATCCCGGCTCTGGTCCCCCCGGAGATTCAGATAATGGATGCGGGGGGACTCATGGAACTCCGGAAAGTCCACGGCATCGCCCCCAATCACTTCCAACTGAATTCCCTCTGCACTGAGGGCCATGGTGATGCCGTACGCATAGGGCGCATCCCGGCCCCCCGTGAGTAGCGCGACTTCGATTTTCCCCGTTTTGCTTCCTGGTGTTTCCGCTCCGGTTGCGACTTGGTCCGCAGGAGACAACGGGGGAGGAAGTTGTGAAGTGACAGACATGGTTAGGAAGCGCGCGATGGCTTTGAGTGAGGGGGAGGCGCGATGGGCGAATCAAGCGGCGCCCCGGGAAAACCCGAGTGCTCCCAGGAGGTCTCGGAATGCCAGGACCTCCTCTCGAACCTTGGGGATCAGGGCCGAAAACGAGTAGGCGGCGCCAAATCCCAGCGCGGCCACCAGAAGCTGCGAGAGCACGCGCTCGGGGGCAACCACGCGGAGCGCCAACTCAGCGAACAGAACGGCTGCGAAACAGAGTGAGATCGGGTACACGATCGCCTGCCCCAGGCGCGGCAGAGTCAAGTTGGTCCCGCGGAAGGCAAAGTGGAGCATCCACGGCAGGATGGCGATCTGGACCAGGGAGCCAGCCAAGGCCACTCCCTTAATCCCGTAAGGCAGGCCAACGAGAAATCCTCCGACGAGGATCGGGGAAATGACCAGCAGCAGCTTGAGCAATCGCCCGGAGAGCCCTCGGCTGATCAAGAGCCAAATGGTCGTTTCCAGGAATAGCTGCCCTAACGCGGAGATCGCCAGAATCTGAAATACGGGTGCCGCTTCTCCCCACTTATTTCCGAGGACCAGCGCAATCACCGGACTAGCGGCGACAAAGAGAAATCCAAACAGGGGGGCGCAAATCCACAGGATCAGACTGATGGCTCCCAGATAATAGCGCGCAAAACGTTCCGGATCTCCTTGCAGTCTGCTGAATGCGGGCACGGCGACATTTCCCGCCGGAATGCTCAGCTGGCGAACGGGAAGCATAAGGAGGTTGTAGGCCCTGGAATACAATCCCAGCGGGCCCGCGCCCCAAAACCAGCCAATCAGGGAAGCGTCGGCGCTGCGGTTTACATTTGCGATGAAGTAGGAAGCAGAGACATTGCCACCGAAAGCGATCATGGAGCGCACGCCGATACCGCGCCGCGGCAGGCCCGGCCTCCATCGGACCATCACCCAGGATAGAACCATCTGAATGAGATTCAGCGTCATGGGAAGAGCCACCAACGCCCAGTAACTGGCTCCCCGCCAAGCCATAACAATTGCAATCGGCACCGCCAACAGATACGAAGTGATATCCCGGACGGCGAGGGCCGTGAACCGCATCTGCCGCTTCAGCAGAGCATTGGGCTGTACCTTCAGGCCGCCGATGAGAAACGTGAGGGAAAGCAGAAGGGTGATGCTTTGGAGCCGCGGTTCTCGGTACAGCCACGCCAGCAATGGTCCTAGAGCCGCCGCGATCACCGTGAGCCCCAGCCCGATGGCCACGTTGATCCAAAACAAGGTGCTCACTTGGTCGTGGTTGACATCTTTGCGCTGGATCGTCGCTTCTGAGAGTCCGAAATCAGCGAATGCGCTGCCCAACCCGGTGATCGCCGTGACCATGGCCACCAGTCCGAAGTCGGCGGGAGTCAGTAGCCGGGCCAGCACCATCGTGGATACGGTCTGCATCGCAAACTGGGCACCTTGCGACGTCAGCGTGAGCACACCCCCACGGACGGACCGGCCCTTCAAGTCCGTATCCAAATGCTCCGTGCTCAGGGCATCGAGCGCTTGAAGTTGCGGGGCCATGGAGGCGATTGAGGAGACCCAATCCGGTGACTGACCAGACCGCGTGAGCTACCGCTTCGGTGCCGTTGCTCTGCTTTCTCGCAACTGAGGCTTTCGTTTGCCGTTGGGCTCGAAAGACGGCGCGTTCAGAGCGATTCCAATCCACGTGCGCTGATTTCGCAAGGAACCGGCTGGGCCTGAACGGCGGACGGCCCTTGGGGCTCGCGGTGACCGAGCTGATCGAAAATTGCGTCCATGATTCTCGCGGTGAGCCGGATCTCCCGAAACGGGATGGGAGGGGGAGCGCCGTTAACGATCGAGCTGTAAAAGGATTCGAAGAGATACTTCATTCCGGAATCCAGGTGAAAATCCCGGGCCAGGAACCGCCGGACGTTGTATGCAAAATTTCCTAGGTGCTGTTTTGCAAACGCCACCGGGGGAATGAACTTGTCGGCGAAACTCGGAAGGCTCTTGCCGTGAAGCTTGAGCAGGATTTCGTGGTCCTGGTCGAGAATCAAGCCGTTCTTGGGACCATATACTCGAAATTCATGCATGGAAGGCTTCATCTGGCTCGAGAAAGTAAAGTAAGCGGTCGTCCGGTTTTCTTCGCAGATGATCACGCGAAGTTCATCCACGATGTCATTCTCGCCGATGCTTTTGAGCAAGGGGCTTACGAAACCGCACACGGTCACTTGGGGAGCATCCGCGGTCAGAAATTCCGCGATCCTGGCCACGCCGTGGCTGATCACATTTTGCAGGAGTTTTCCCGGCAGCCTGCGGACCCAATGCTGCTTGTCGCCCAGCAGCGCCTTGGCATAACTGGGATCTCCGAGGTTGTAGCCGTAGTAGCTCTCCATGTGCACTGCATTTCCGCCCAGGTAGCCGCTCTCCACCAGGGCCCTCATGCGCCGCGCCACGTGCGAGAATTGATAGTTATGTCCTACGGTGAGCTTGAGGCCTTTTCTTTCCGCGAGGTTGAGCAGGCTCTCCGCTTCTCCTGCGTGCACCGTGAATGGCTTTTCCACGTACACGTGGCAGCCTTTTTCCAGACAGAGTCGGGCAATCTCAAAATGGCTTTCCGGTGGCGTTGTGATATGGACGACATCCGGCCGCGCCTGCTCCAATAATTCACCGATGTCCGCGAACTGGCCTTTGATCGGGAATCGTTCGCAGATCTGCCGGGCCATGAGCGGCTCACGATCGCACACGCCCACGATTTCACACCCATCTATGTTCTGGATGAGCGACGCGTGGGAATCTGCAATCTTGCCGCAACCCGCGATAGCGATTTTAAGCATGCTGTAATTTCCGTCCGCAGGCTCGGAAGTGGCGCCGCAATCCCTCGGCAGTAGGAACTTTCGGAACCCATCCAAGCATGGTCTTCAGTTTCTGGTTGCTGTACCGCGTCTTTTTCCAATAGGCGTGCCATCGTCTGCGATTGAAGGCCGGCGGCAGTTGCCCCCTCGACCAGTCCGAGTACTTCTCCCATAGAAAACACAGCAAGTGGCTCAGAGCATGGGGCACGTAGAGCGATTTGAATGTCTGCACATCTTGCTTGTACCAGCGCAGATATTGGCGACTCGTGGGTAGATCATCGTCCACCACATTAAAGATTTCGCCGTCCACACCCTTCACCAGGCCGGCCAGGATGATGGCCTCGGCACAATTCTCGACGTAGGTAAAGGGGATGGGATTGGAGCCACCCATGTGGAGGAAGATGCCGAACGTACCGATACCGACCCGGCCACTGATCGCCACCTTGCTCTCGCCATAGACGCTTCCAGGCCGGAGCACCACAGCAGGGATGCCAAACTTACGGCTGTATTCGGCGACGATCCGTTCCTGCTGCACCTTTGCGAATCCATATGCCTCGCCGCGGAGTTCGATGTGCTCATCAACGGGGCACGACTCGTCCAGAATCTCTCGCCGTGGCTTCTGGCGGTTCGAGTACACCGAGAACGAGCTGATGAGAACAAATCGCCGCAGGCGCGCTCCCGCCAGGGTGGCGTCCAACAGGTTGCGCGTGGTCACAACGGAATTCATGAATGCGTCGGGATAGGATTTCTCTCCCGTCCCTGCAGCCAGGTGATAAATTAGCGCCACATCCCGGCATGCTGCTTCACAATCCTCTCGGGAGAGGAGATTTCCTCTCCGCACTTCAATGTTCGCGCCGTCCGGGCGCTGCTTGACGATGGCGTCAATCCCGGTAGGTTCACTCGATGGGCGCGCAAAACACACCAGATTTCGGAAACCGCGATCCAAGAGGCCTTGGACGACCCGAGAACCGATGAACCCCGACGCGCCGGTAATCAGGATTCGGTCCTCCGGGCTGACGAGATAGCTGTCGCGGATCGGAGCCATTGATGCAGGACCCGTTTCCGTCCCGCCATCTTTGCGGGCGTAGGAAGTCATCGGTTGGCCTCAAACGGGGCGGCCATGCCGGCCCCCGCATGGATCAAAACATCCACATAGTTTCCCGGTTCTTGTGCATCGATTCTGTGGAAATCGCCAGCCTCATGCCTCCGCAAGCGCAGGCTGGGCAGATCGCCGCCGTGATTTGCCCCAAGCTTTATAGCGGCCCTGTTCAGCTCCCCATCCTCAACGTCGAATGAAGCGGAGCGGCGTTTTTTGAACCAGGCGACCGCCTCTCCCGCCGTCGCAAACCACGCGCCGCGATCCTTCAGTTCCTGAAGAATTTCAGCGTACAGCCCTCCCCAGAGCCTTTCCGGGGCCAGGCTCCGATCATGCCAATTGATGGTCAGGCAGCCGCCAAGTCTCGAAGCATTTTCGATCATGGAGCCTACCAGTCGCTTCGCCTCCCGCCGGGTGAGCCCGAGATAGCTGTGATAGAAAAGCGCGGTGTCCATGACGTGCATCGGCAGTTCAAGAATGTGGCGCGCTTCCAGGGGCCCGAAAGCCTGCGTGGTGCCTGCGCGGTATCCCACCGTCTCGTTGTAGCCGATCGTGGAATCGTAGGCGACTCCCGCTTTTTCCAGGACTGCCGGCGATTCACCGTTGAAGTACAGCCAGTGCATGCGCGCGCCGATTTCTGAAGCCCCGCTCAGGGCCTGGATCTCCCGCAATTCCTCGCCCGCCGCCTCGGTACTCAGCCAGGCGTCGATTCCGTGCAAACCGACCTCATGACCCGCGGCCGTCAGCTTCCGGATCGTGTTCGCCAGATCCTTGGCCTGATAGCCGGCCGCGCGGCGGCCGGGCGCCGCGCCATCCGTCTTCCTTCCCGGGCGATTTTTGAAGGGGATCACAAAAAAAGTGGAGACCAGTCCTTCTTCTAGCTCCAGATAGCGATCATCAAAGTCGCGCCAGAAGTCTTTCGCCCACCCCAGTTGCACGAACGGCAACTTGAGCGCGGCAAGCCAATTGTGAAGCAGGTCGCGAAGGGAAATGTGTCCGCGGATCAGGTTCCAGCACGATTCGAACACCGCGCGGAACAAAAACCCGATGGTCGTGCTGTCCCACTGGTGGTGCCGAAGCGAAGGATGATCCACATCGTGCGTCAGGCACGCGATAAAGCGAAATCCCTCCGGGACCGGGGGGATCTCCACCAGGGAAACTCCGCATGCGGTGATCAGGGTTCTCAGGAATTCGATGTGCAGATCCAGCGCCGGCATGGAGGCGTAGGCGATCGGCTGCCCAGTGGTCAGAAGTGAACGCACCTCCCGGAAAAGGTCGTACCCTATTCGTGCGCGGAAGCTCCCGCTGGTTGCGTCCACGTATGCCACACTCTCGTTGGTCCCTTCCTTCGTCAGCAGGCTCTGGCCCTGAATCGCAAACGTCGCGGTCCGCCCATAAATTGGAATTCGCTTCCCCTGGAATGAGAGCACGCACGCCTCGGTCCGTTCACCGCCCACAGCCGCATTCCGTCCCTCGTCGAATCGCGTTTTCGTTCCAGCGTAGAGCAGCGCTAGTGGGGCGGATTCGTCGAATTCGCCTTCTCCAGTGCAGAGGACTACGTCGTACCGCCGGTTTCTGCGATAGAATTCCCAAGGAGTCTTGAAGAGCTCGAAGAATTCACGGACCACATCCTGTTCCTCGATGTTCGCAATGACGCCGATCATTGCCGGGCCCCTTCAGCTCAGCACGGCAACCGGTTCTTCCTGCGCCCGGAGCCACTGCTCAAAAACGATCAGGCTGAACAGAATCTTGTGGTTGTCGTTTCGTCCAGAAGCGTGTTGTTCGAAAAGCCCCTGGACCGCCTGGGGACGCAGGTAGCGATAGATCTTCGAATGATTGTCCGCGAGGGCCCCGGCCATCTTGCCGTCCATAGCGCCGCGGAACCAGTCATCCACGACGTTGACCGCAAAACCCCGCTTCGGGCGCTTGACGATCGATTCCGGCAGGAACGTGCGGCACACCTGGCGGTGCAGCCACTTCCGGGAGCCGTTTCTGACTTTCAAGTTCGCGGGAAGGCGCTCCACATATTCAACGATTTCCTTGTCCACAAAGGGCACCCGAAGTTCAAGGCCGTGCGCCATGGAGAGCTTGTCGGCATACATCAGAAGTTCGTCGGGGAGGCTGGATCGAACTTCCAGGAACTGGAGCCCGCCCATCTCGTCCGTTGACGGCATCAGGCCCTCGAGATCTCGCCAGCAATCCAGAATGGCATCGCCGGAATCCGGTGCTAGCAGCCCGTCCTGGAAGAGTTGGTCCACTTGCGCGGCTGGAAGCAAAGAGAACACGTTTTGGTACCTGCGCAGGCGGTCCGCGGTCGCCAGCGACTGTACTCCCCGCTTCAGCGTCTCATTTCTTGGCAGCGCCGCGACTGCGGAAGAGATCGGGGCACGCATCCAATTGGGCAAGCGAGCCCACATGGCGCCGTAGCGGACTCCCAGGTGCCGAAGGTACCCCCCAAATAATTCATCCGGGCCTTGACCGACGAGCGCAACCTTCACGTCCTGCCGTGCCCGCTCGCAAATGAAGTACATGGGCACAATGGAGGACGCGGCGATAGGCTCTTCCAGGGCAGCCACGATCTTTGGCAGCGCGTCTTCGAAGATGGCTTTGGTGATCGTCAGGCTTGCGTGTTTCGATCCGAGAACGCGAGCCGTCTCTGCGGCATCCGCCAGTTCGTCATCCGCGAAGGAGGATCCATATCCAACCGTATAGGTGGGCCAGGAACTGCCGTTCAGATTCATCAATGCCAGCAGGAGGCCGGAATCCAGCCCGCCGCTCAGAAGCAGGCCCACCGGCACATCACTGATGAGCTGCCGCCGTATCGCACGCTTGTAAATCGCGAGCAGCTCTTCGGCGGCTTCTCCAGGCGATTTGGGAGGCGAAAACGGAATCGGCTGAAACTTGTACCACCGGCTTACCTGGCAAGAGCCGTTTTCAACGGTGAGCTTGGTGCCCGGCGCCAGTTTGTGGACGCCCTTGAGAATCGTGAAGGGGGAAGGCGTATAGCGATACCTCAAAAACAAATTCAATGCGGTGGGATCGACCTCCGGTGTCTCCGGCATCGCCGCCAAAACCGCGCGCATCTCCGAGCCGAAATAGAACTGATCCCCATCCACGCGGTAGTAGATCAATTTGATTCCAAACGCATCGCGGGCCACCACCAGGCGCTTCTTCCGGGCGTCCCAGATGGCCAAGCCGAACATGCCGTTGAGGTGATTCAGCACCTCATCGCCCCATTGCTTGTACCCGTGGATGATGACTTCGGTATCCGAATTGGTGCGGAAGACGTGGCCGTGTCCCTCGAGTTCACTCCGCAACTCCGGAAAGTTGTAGATCTCGCCGTTGAAAACTACCCAGACGGACTCTTCCTGGTCCGCCATGGGCTGATGGCCGCCGGAAAGATCGATGATGGATAGCCTGCGGAACCCGAAGCCGAGTGGCCCGGCAATGTAATAGCCTTCGTCGTCAGGACCGCGATGAGCGATGGACCTAGTCATCGCCTCAATGGTCCCTCGTTGTACCGGGGCCGGGCTGCCGAAGTTAAGTTGTCCGCAGATTCCGCACATCGCGTTTACGAGTTCACGGATTGAAATGCGAGCGGCCGGACCGCTGCTCCCGATGAATTCTCCCGGGGAGCTGTCACGTTGTGGAGCAGGAAAAGGCTCAGCGCGCGAAAGATCTGGGACTGTGCCCAGCGATGCATGGGGACATTGTCCCAGCCGGCGAGGAGTTCGCGGGCGCGGAAAGAACCGTCCGGCTTCTGCCAACGAGACAGCAGGTCGGCAATCAAGCCGGAGAGAATTCTGTCCAACTCCGGAAAGCGCCCGCTCAACAGCACGGCGAGATTCACGCACTCCGCGCAATCGTAAAGCTCCCTGCGGTAGACGGTTAACCGGGGGGCTTTGGAGAACGGCGCCGGCAGGCCGTTTGCATCGAACAGGTTGTTGATGTAATAGGCGGCGCCGCGCTCGATGGCCTGCCGGCACGCCGCGTTTCCGGTGAGCTGCTCGATTTTAACCAGCGCCTTCATTACAAAACATGTGTGGAAGTGATCTACGAAGTCGCGTACACCGTCGGTGGAGTAAAACCAGGAGCCATTGGAATTCTGCGACTCCAGGACGAAGTTCAGGTTCTTTTCGGCAACCTTCCGGAACTGCTCGTCGGAAAAATCCTGCGCAGCTTTCGTCAGCAGGAACGACCGGTAGGCGCTCGCATTGATGACTCCGCACTTATCCTTCGGATCGGGAGTGTAGGAACACGACGCGGCCGTTGGGGATGTCACCACGTCGTGATAGTCGAGCAGGGCGTGCCGGGCGATGGAAAGCATCACTTCACGCCACCGGGGGTCTCCATCGATTCTGTAAACCTGCGAAAACGCTTCGTAGCAATAGGGCACAGTGGTGATCAGCGGCGTGCAGGCTTTGATCGTGCCGTTTCGCGTGACCCAATCGAATGGATATCCCCAGGCGTAATGCTCGAAGCCCGCACTCCGCGTCTGCTGGAGAACCTCAAGAAAGTGTACGGCCCGCTTGAGGTGCGTCTCCCGCTGAGTGCTTTCGAACAAGAAAGCGAACCCCATGGCATAGTGCGCGTCGGCGATGGGAAATCGCAGGGGCTTCCAGAAAAGTTTGCGTGCCGAGGGAAGGAACGCCTCGCAAAGAATCATCGGCGCGACGGCCAGGGTTCCCAGCAGCGGTTTCCGGTAGTAGAGGGCCTTGGCGCGTCCACCCACGGGACCTGCAAAAAAACTCTGCTGGTCGAAGGAATCCTCACCATAGCGCCCAAGCCATGCGATAAATCGGTTGACCGCAGCCTGTACCTTCTGGTTCGACTCGTCCGAGCTAAAATTCACAGTCATGGAGAAAACTAGCTCCGCCCCACGCTGAAATTATCTACTCGGCCAAATCGAATCAGAGACTTGAAAATCGCCTTGAGCTTGCTCATCTGTTCCTTGCGGTGAAAGGCCATGAGTTCGGCGGAAACCGGGCGCGGTGTCCGGCGGAGAAAGGCCCAGCAATATCCCGCCCCCAGTGATAGCCCCCCCGCGAGATAAGGAGACTTTGTGGCTTGAAAGGCCACGCGGACGATTTCCCAGAGTGGGTGCCCGCCGAGGTAGTAGTCCTTCTCGCCGTAGGAAAACAAGGAGGACAACTTGCCGCGCTCAGCAGTTCCCAGGTGCCGATAGTGGAAGAACCACTTCTCCCGGAAAGAGTTGGTTTTCCAGCCCTTCATGCGCGCCGTCGCTACTGCCATCCAATCTACGCCGCCAGCCCGGTGAGCTGTGTATCCGCCGATTTCCGCCCAGCACTTCCGCCGGAACAACTGGCACTGGCCGGGAACATGTTTGTGGCCTTCAAAGCTGTCAGTCTCCGAGCTGTAGCCTTCCTCCCGGAAGACGGTCCCGGCAACGCCGAGAGAAGGATCCCCCCCAAATTTTCCGGCCAGAAACTCAAGATGGTCAGAATCAAAGGAAATGTCCGCGTCTAGGTTCCCGATGATCTCAAACGGCAGGTCCTTCACCTTCTCGTACCCGGCGTTGAATGCCCCGACCTTGGCAGCAAAGCTGCGGTCGCGCCGCAGGGGCATCTGGACAAGTTCCATCCAGGTGTGGCCGGGAAGGTAGCGGTTGACGATCGTCGCCGTCGCATCCGTTGAGCCATCGTCAACAATCACCCACTTGAGTGGAAGATGCGTTTGACGAATCATGGATTCGATGGTCTTCTCGATGAAGGCCTCTTCGTTCCGGGCAGGAGTCACCAGGACGTAAGGCAAGAGGCGGGAGACGTGGTGTGTGGACATCTCGCGTGCCTTGAGCCCAGTCGCAGCAGGTTCGTCCAAGGCCGCAGTCGTGCAGGCGTTCGCCGTGGATTCCCGGCTACCCATTCAGCAGCTCTCCAATTCGGCCAAGAAGCGTCCGTCGTTCCTGCTCCCACGCATGCTGCTGGTAAATCCGCTGTCCGTTCCGAGCGATATCCAGGACCTCCCGGGGATGGGAGAACGCAAACTCGATCTGCCGGGCCAAATCCCGCGAATCCCCTGCCTCGAAGAACAGCAGGGACTTGTCGTCGAAATAGTCCAGAATGCCCTGCGTGGAAGGGGCGATGACCGGCTTCCCCAGGGTCAAGTATTCAAAGATGCGCGTCGGTGTATTGATATCCGTGAATGCGTTGCGATGGTTGGGAATCACGCCCAGATCGCAAGCTTCGATCTCGTTGACCAATTCCTCCAGCCGCTTGGCCCCGAAGTGCCGAATCATGCGGTCCACGTTTTTCTTCCGCGCCTCCTCCATCACGCGTTCGAGGAAGGGCGTGGGCGCGCCAAAAACGCGCAGCTCCACCTGAGGGATCGTCTGCCGCAGGTGAACCAGCGCATCGACCGCCACATCCAATCCGTTCCGCTCCACCAGGGATCCGTGGTACATGATTACGTAAGGCTTTTTCGTTTCAAGGGCGGTGGCCGGCCTCAGCTGTGCCGCCCGGAACGGAAAGATCGTGCCATCGGGCGCATTCATGACCACGGCAACCTTCTCCGGTTTGCAACTGCGATCGGAGAAGATGCGCTTGCAGGCGATATTCACCGTGATGACGAGGTCCGCGCGGGCGATACTCCACTTCTCAAGACCCTTCAGCAGACGGACGCTCCGGCTCTCCTCGGGCGCGCGGAAGATGGTCTTCATCAATTCCGGCATCGGATCGTGAAGATCAAGGACAACCTTCGCCCCCATCAATTTGGGCAGTAGAGCGCTCAGCACGAGAATGTCCGGCATGTTATGTACGTAAACCAGGTCATAGCGGCCGCGCAGCGAGCGCCAGGCGAAAACCGCCGAGGAAATCAGGATAAACGCTCCATAGCGGAACCCATATTCCAGCTTTCCGCGCCGCGGATTCTTGAGTGGAACGCGCAAGACGTTGATGCCGTCGAGAGATTCGCGCCGCGGAACACCTTCACCGCCCAGGCAGACCAGGTCCACGGTCGCGCCTTCTGACACCAGAGCGTCTATCGCTCGGCGCGGCCGCGGGTCGTTTGGGTACGCCGAAAAGGTGACCATCGCCACCCGTTTGCCGGCAAACCGGGCTCGGACTTCTGGGGCCGCCGGCGCCACTCGCGGAGCGGTTTGAACCTGTTCGCCGCTGGACGTGGAGAGCATGTGGGGTTGACCATCGCCCGGCCGCCCACCGCAAGGAACCGGCGGCCTGGAAATCGTGGATCAGCTTCTGGAAACCGTCTCCTTGACAGCTTCAGTTTCCAATTTCTTCCGCGCTTCCCGCTCCATCTTGGCGCGATTCGAGGCCTCCATCGCCTTCAACAGCGCCGAATCACAATGCCTGCGCAGGATTTCAATATTGGGCATCACACAGTGGCCGCCGATCACCCCGGGGAAATACTTTGTCGTCGGGAAAAACGAAATCTCGTCGTAAAAGGAAACAATTTCTTCATACGATTGGCCCGCGGCATCACAATACCGCTCCACCTCCTGGGCCCAGGCGATCATCAAGCCGAAGTAGGTCGTCTCAGTCAGTTTGGCCAGTTCCGTCGCCTCCGGCGCGGCCAGAATCTTGGTCTGTAGCCCCGCGCCTTCGAAATGTCCAGCGGCATGTTTGCTGCTGGCGGCGTCTATGCCTCCCACGAATTTCGTGTACTTGCGGAGCTCCTGAAGCATGCGCGCATGTTTGCCGCGTACCGGGCTATGGGCCAAAGCGGCGCCGGTGCGCTCTGCCACCTTTCGGGTGGTGCCGACGGCCACGGTGCTGTTAATCACCGTCAGCGCGGGTTGGAAGCGCTCGATGTAACGCGCGGTCTCGCCCACAAAATCCTTGATTTCGAAGGGATAGCAGATGTGCAGGACATCCACTTTGCCCACGGGCCGCGGGGGCGGGGCGATATCCACCCCGATCACGCTATAGTTTTCAGAGAGCAGCTCGAGAAGAGGCCGGCCCACCTCTCCAAGCCCTGCCACAATCACGCCGTTTTTCTCAGTCACTGGCTGGCCTCCTGGAGAAAATGCCACCGTCGCTGTGGTTGCTTCCCAAGTTTCTTACGATTGCGTCCGCTGTTCATCTCGGATCCCGCTTCGCCCGTTCACCGTCCTGCTGGAAAACAATCCTGCGATCTGAATTATTGCGTTGCGTGTGTTTCTGGCGTCACGTAGCGGAGCACGCGCGCCGGGTTGCCCGCGACGATGGCGTTGGCCGGGACATCGCGGGTCACTACGCTTCCTGCGCCTACAATCGCCCGTTCGCCGATCACCACGTTGGAGAGAATCGTCGAGCCCGAGCCGATTGAAGCGCCCTTCTTCACCAGCGTCTTCTCCACCTTCCAGTCCTGTTCGGTCTGCATGGCCCCCGCTTCGGTCGTCGCCCGGGGATAGGAGTCGTTGATGAAGGTCACGCTGTGGCCAACGAACACGCCGTCTTCGAT
>Ga0335085_10001409_pt1 | contig 51639 bp, 44 predicted proteins | sample Lox_Sample_45_FD_206712 | JGI IMG/M metagenome (GOLD analysis project Ga0335085, IMG submission 206712) | Soil microbial communities from Loxahatchee National Wildlife Refuge, Florida, United States - Lox_Sample_4.5 | ecosystem: Environmental > Terrestrial > Soil > Wetlands | place: USA... | reverse complement strand
GAAACGGGCTAGAGTTTTAATGCCCCCTTCCCCCGCCCGTATTATCATGGGCCATCCCATTGAGGCGGGCCCCATGAAACACGAAATGACAACCACCGCCTTCGAGCTGGAGGGCCACCAGGTCGCCAAAAACCTCGGCGTGGTGCGGGGCATCACGGTCCGTTCCCGTTCGGTCATCGGCAACTTGGGCGCCGGCATCCAGGCCATCTTTGGCGGTAACATCACCATCTTCACGAGCCTTTGCGAGAAGGCCCGGGAAGAGGCCTTTGAGATGATGGTGGAGCACGCCGAGCAATTGGGCGCCAACGCGGTCTTGGGCGTGCGTTACGACGCCACCGAGATCATGCAAGGCATCACCGAGGTGCTTTGTTACGGCACCGCGGCGGTCGTGAAGGAAAAATAAGCTTTCCTAGCGGACACCCATGCCCATCCCCTTCAAACGCAAACTTTACTTCGGCTTCGGCGCCCTGACGGCGGTCATCCTGGGCATGGGGGCCCTTTCCCATTTGAGCATCAACCGGATGCTGGAAGGCAACGCCCTGGTGGACCACACAACGGCGGTGATCTCCCACATCCAGCAATTCGACGCCAACCTCAAGAAAGCCCAGGCCGACTACCGGGCCTACATGTTGACCCGCAACCCCGCCTTCCTGAAGTCCGCCCAGGCCAGCATGAACCTGGTGCTGCCCGGGGCCTTGGAAACCGAGCACATGACCGAGGACAACCCCCAGCAGCGGGAAAACTTCAAGCAGCTGGTTCCCCTGCTGAAAAACCGTGCGGACAATTCCATCTCCCTTCGGTCCGACGATCCCCAACGCTTTACCAAAGCCATCGCCCGCTTGAAAGACCCCCAGAATACGCAGGTCAACGAATCCATCGATAAGCTGACCTCCCAGATGATCGTCGAGGAGGAAAACCTCCTGGTAAAACGCCGGGAAGAGGAGGAAACGAACGCCCACTGGTTCCTGGCCATCCTATTGTTGGGCGCCGTCAGTTCCACCCTCTTCGCCTTCGGCATGCTGTTGGTGTTGCGGCAGGAGGTGGGAAAAAGGGAAAAAGTCCAGGAGATGCTCCAACTCAACGAATACCGCCTCTTTCAATTCCTGGAGGCCGTGCCTTTGGGTATCTTTGTTTTGGACAAAAGCGGCAAGCCCTTTTACGCCAACCAGAAGGCCCGGGAGCTTCTGGGCAAGGGCGTGGTCCAGTCGGCCGATCCCAGCCAATTGAGCACGCTTTACAAGGCCTACCGGACGGGCACGCAGGAGCCTTATCCCTCCGAGGAAATCCCCATCGCGCGGGCCTTGAAGGGGGAGAAGTCCTCCATCGAGGATCTGGAAATCCACGATTCGGACGGGCGCATCATCCCCCTGCAGATCTGGGGGACCCCCGTGGTCAACATGAAGGGCGAGCTGCAGTACGCCCTGGCCATCTTCAGTGACATCACCGAGCGCCGCCACGTGGAGGAGATGAAGCAGAGCCTGATCTCCGTGGCCTCCCACCAGCTCAAGACCCCCGTGGGCGAGATCAACGGCTACATCGAGAACATGCTGGAAGGCCTGGCGGGGGAGCTTTCGCCCAAGCAGTCTGAATACCTGATGGACATGCGGGAAATCGGCATGAACAACTACCGGCTGATCTCGGACTTCCTGAACCTTTCCAAGATCGAGCGGGGCCTGACTTCCGCCGTCCTGGAGAAGCACGCCCTAATGGAACTGGTGGCCCTGGCCCTGCGCGATTACGAGGACATCATGGCCCGCAAGGGCCTCACCCTGAGGCTGGAGGGGATCGCCACGGCCCCCGACGTGATCGTGGACCGGGACAAGCTGGTGGAAACCCTGCGGAACCTTTTTAACAACGCCATCAAATTCACCGACAAGGGCGGCATCACCTTGACGGCTGAAGTGAAAGACCGGGTCATCCTCTTGCAGGTGCGGGACACGGGCCGGGGCATCAGCGAAGCCGCCATGGCCCAGTTGTTCACCCAAAAACGGGTCTTGGGCGAGGAGGCGGGCCGGGCCGGGGCGGGCCTGGGGCTTTATGTGGCCAAACACTTCATGAAGGCCCTGGGCGGGGACATCACCGCCACCACTACCCCCGGCAAGGGGAGCTGTTTTACCCTCACTATTCCCCGGGCCCTCTGACCCGTGCCTTCTTCCGGCCTTTCCTCCAAGATCCTCCTGGCCGTCTTCGTGGCCGCCCTCGGCTATTTCGTCGACGCCTACGACATCATGCTTTTTTCCATCATCCGCACCAAGAGCCTGCTGGGCATCGGGGTGCCCGAGTCGGGCGTCTTCGGGCTGGGCGTGGAGCTTTTGAACTGGCAGCTGGTGGGCCTGCTCCTGGGCGGTATCTTCTGGGGAATCCTGGGCGACAAGCGGGGCCGCCTTTCGGTCCTGTTCGGTTCCATCCTGCTTTATTCCATCGCCAATATCGCCAACGGCTTCGTGGATTCGGTGGAGGGCTACCGCTGGATGCGCTTCCTGGCCGGGCTGGGCCTGGCCGGGGAATTGGGCGCGGGCATGACCCTGGTTTCCGAACTCATGGATCGCGCTTCCCGGGGTTGGGGCACCATGGTCATCGCCACCGTGGGCGTCTTGGGCGTAGTGGTGGCCTGCCTGGTGGGGGCCGCCTTTTCCTGGCGGGTTTCCTATTTCGTGGGCGGGGGCATGGGCCTGGTATTGCTCGTCCTGCGGCTGGGCGTCCTCGAGTCGGGGCTTTACCAGTCCCTCCGGAAGAAAACGAAAGTGGAGCGGGGAAACTTCCTTTCCCTTTTTTCGACGCCGCGCCGGGCCTGGAAATATTTCTCCGTCATCCTGGTGGCCCTTCCGGTCTGGTACGTGGTCGGGGTTCTCATGACCTTCTCCCCGGAGATCGGAAAAAGCCTGGGCCTTTCCGGGGTGCCGGAGGCGGGCCGGGCCATCTTCTTCGCCTATATCGGCCTGACCCTGGGGGACGCGGCCAGCGGGGCCTTGAGCCAGGTCCTGAGGAACCGCAAGAAGGTCGTCACCGGATTCCTTTTCCTGCTCCTGGCCTGCATCGCGGTTTACTGCCTGGGCGGGGGGATTTCCCTGGGGATGTTTTACGGCGTCTGCTTTGGGCTCGGCTTCGCCTGCGGCTACTGGGCGGTGCTGATGGTCACCTGCACCGAGCTCTACGGCACCAACCTTCGCGCCACCGCCGCCACGACGGGCCCTAATTTCGTGCGCGGTTCAGCCGTGCTCCTAACCCTGGCCTTTAAGGCCTTGGCCCCCCGCTTCGGCCCCGTCGGAAGCGCCGCCCTGGTCGGCCTGGTCGTGATGGTTTTGGCCTTCATTTCCCTTGGGAATTTGGAGGAAACCTACGGCAAGGATTTGGACTTCCTCGAGCCGGTTTAAGCCGGGCGCGAGCGGCTTCCCCCTAGCGGCGTTAGGCGTCCCGGCCGGTTTTAGCCTGCGGCCCGGTTGGGCCGGATTCTTCTATTATTCCCCATCTCCTGGGCCGTCTTCGCCTCGGCTTTTTTTTCCTCCTCCATCTGGGCCAGGCGGCGGTAGAGGGGAACGGGCATGAAGAGGCGGCCGATGCCGTGGGCCAGGAAGGCCGCCACCATGAAGGGGATGAGAAGTCCGCTTTGGTCCGTCATTTCCATGACGATGATGACCGACGTCAACGGGGCCTGGACCACGCCGGAAAAAAAAGCCACCATGCCGATGAGGGCGCAGGCCCTCAGGCCCGGGATATGGAGCAGTTGGGCCGCGGTGAACCCCATGCCCGACCCTATCGAGAGGCAGGGGGAGAAGATGCCCCCGGCCATCCCCGAAAGGTACGAAAAAACCGTGGTGAGGAACTTCGCCGGGAACAGCAGGGGCGAGAGAAGGGACCCCGGACTGTCCATGAACTGCTTGGTCACCTCGTAGCCGGAGCCCGAGGTGTCCGCATGGGTCGCCAGGTTCAGGAGCGCCACGACCGCGCCGCAGGCCAGGGCCTTGGTCCACCAATTCTTGGAGGGCAGGATCGAAAGGTGCTGGCGGGTGAGGATCAGGGCGAAAAGCCCCCCGAAAAGCCCCCCCAGGACGCCCAACAGCAGGCAGACCCAGTAAATGGACGAAGAGAGGTTCTCGATGACCGGGTGCCCGAAATAAAGGTAATTGCCGCCGATGGCCTGGGCCGTGATGCCGCCCACGATGACCGCCAGCATGACGGTGCGCTTGAACTGGGCGAAGGAATGCTCGGCGATCTCCTCCAGGGCGAAGGTGATCCCGGCCAGCGGGGTGTTGAAGGCCGCCGAGATGCCGGCCGAGGCCCCGGCGATGAGGTAGGACTGGTAGTCCAAGGTGCCGAAGAACCGCCGGGCATGGCGGGCCGTGAAGGCGAAAAGGGAGGAAGCCACCTGCACGGTGGGTCCTTCCCGCCCGATGGAGGCGCCCCCCAGGATGCCCACCGTGCTGGAAAGGACCTTGAAGGCCGCCGTCCGGATGGAAACCAGCGGCCCGACGGTGGTGCGGGGCTCCCCCGCGGAAGTCTCGTCGATGGCCTGGAGCACCTGGGGAATGCCGCTTCCCTTGGCCGCCGGGGCGAATTTCACGACCAGCCAGGTGGCCGCCACGAAGAGGGCGGGACCTGCCAACGAAAGCAGGTAAGGATGGCCCCGGAACAGGGAGTAATAGAGGGTTTGGGTGAGGGCGATGAGTTGGGCGTAGCCGAAGGCGCAAAATCCCACCACTACCGCCGCCAGTAGCAGGGAGGCCTGCATGGAAGTCTTGGGATGGATGGGGTTGAGTTCCCGGGCCACATCCGAAATTCCGCTTCCCAGTTGGTTCAGCGAATCGCTCAGTTGCGGGTCGGTTTTCCTCCGGTGGGTCGCCGGCATCAAGTTTCCTTAGAAGGGGTGTCTTGCCTAAAAAACGGGCCTAGTTTCTCCGAACTTCAGCTTACCCCAATCCTCCGCCGTTACCAACCCTCAAAAAAAGCCGGGTTGAATTTCTGGCGCCGCCGGGGTTACTTTAAGAAGGGAGGTATGCAGTCTCCATTTCCCATCCGCCTGTTCCGGCCAGGAAACGCATAAACCAGCTGGGCGTGGATGATCTCGATTTGACACAAGGAGATCACCCTTGAAAGACTACCTCGACAAGTCCATCCGGAAAATCGCCGAGGCCTCCAGCCGGGCCGCCATCCGCGCCGAAAAGCTCCAGGAATTTTCCCACATCACCACCCGCGATTCCCTGCTGGAATTGGTGGGCAGGAAGTTAAAGGACCGGAAACTGATCCTGGTCTCCAACCGGGAACCTTACGCCCACGTCTTCAAGGGCGATAAGATCGCCGTTATCCGCAACGCCGGCGGGCTCACCATCGCCCTGGACTCCATCGCCCGGGCCTTCCATTCCACCTGGGTGTGCCACGGCGGCGCCAACGCCGATTTCAAGGTGGTCGACAAGGACGGACTGGTGGCCGTCCCCCCGCACGAGCCCAGTTACCACCTGAGGCGCCTCAGGCTGACCCGCCGGGAGGAGCAGGGCTATTACGAGGGCTTTTCCAACGAGACCCTGTGGCCCCTCTGCCATGTCTGCTACGTCCGTCCCAAATTCCTCCCCTCCGACTGGCAGGCTTACGACGAGGTCAACCGCAAGTTCGCGCAGGCGGTGGCCGAAACGGCCGAAAAGGAAAGCCTGGTCTTCCTCCAGGATTACCACCTGTGCCGGGTGGCCTACCATTTGAAAGCCCTCAGGCCGGACCTCGTCACCGCCCTTTTTTGGCACATTCCCTGGCCCAACCCGGAAATTTTCCGCATCCTTCCCTGGAAAAAGGGGGTCCTGGAAGGCCTGCTGGCCAACGACGTCCTGGGATTCCACCTGAAATACCACGCGGACAACTTCCTGGAGACGGTGGGGCTGGAGCTGGAATGCCGGATCGACTGGGAAAAGCTGCGGGTGGAGCGGGGGGACCGGGTCTCCCAAGTAAGCGCCTATCCCATCTCCATCGACTTTGATTCCATCTTCCGCCAGTCCCAAACCCCCTCGGTATTGAAAACCTGCTGGGACCTGTCCGCCGAGCAGCGGTTGGGGGGCCTGAAGCTCATCCTGGGCGTGGACCGCCTGGATTACACCAAGGGCATACCCGAAAGACTGGAAGCCTTCGACCGGCTTTTGGACACCCACCCCGAGTACGTGGGCAAGGTCAAGCTGGTCCAAATCGGCGTTCCCAGCCGCACCGGCCTGGAGGACTACCAGCAGGTCGTCTCCAATATCGAGGAACGCTGCGCCACCCTGAACGCCCGCTACTCCAGCGAGGATTGGGAACCGGTGTTGTTCCTCAAGGGGCACCAGGATTTCGACACCCTCCTGCCCTACTACCGAATGGCCGACGTCTGCGTGGTTTCTTCCCTGCACGACGGCATGAACCTGGTGGCCAAGGAATTCGTCGCCGCTTCCAGCAACGACCGGGGGGTGCTGGTCCTGTCCCAGTTCACCGGGGCCGCCCGGGAATTGGAACAGGCGCTGCTGGTCAACCCCTACGACGCGGCTTCCTTCGCCGAAACCCTGCACCAGGCCCTCACCATGCCGCCCGAGGAGCAGAAAGCCCGGCTGGAGCGCATGCGCCTGACGGTGGCGGAGAACAACATTTATTCCTGGGCCCAGTCCATCCTGAGCGACGTCATCCGGGTGGCGGAGCACCAGGCGCTGAGGAAAGAACAGGCCGGATAATTTTTTCGGGGAGGTTTCTATGGAACCGACGACAAGCGGGGACGATTTCTGGATGGGGCCCCTCAAGCAATTGGCGGGCGACTTCGGCAGTTGGGCGCCCCACCTCCTGGCCGCCCTGCTGGCGCTGGCCGTGGGGCTGGTGGCGGCCTGGCTTTGCCGTTACCTGGCCCTGGCCCTCTTCAAGGTCCTCAAGCTGGATTCGAAGATCCAGGACCTCTGGTTCTTCCGCCTCTGGTCCCGGGGCCTGCACGGGCGCAAACCCACCGACTCGGTGGCGGCGTTTATTTTCTACCTCATCCTGTTCCTGGCGATCCTGGTGGCCATCCACCTCCTGGGCGTGGAAGGCGGGCAGGCCATCTTGACCTCGCTCCTGGGGGTCATTCCCCGCGTCCTGAGCTTCATGTTGATTCTCTTCCTGGGCACCTTGCTGGCCATGTTCTTCTCCGTGGTGGCCCAGGTGGCCCTGTTGGGGTCGGGGGTCCAGCACCCCAGTTTCTGGGGCAAGGTCATCGCCTGGTGCACTTTCGGGGTCACGGTGATGTTTTCCCTGGAGCCCCTCGGCCTGGTCGGTAGGTTCCTGACCATCACGGCCTATATCGCCCTGGGGGTATTGGGCCTGGCCGCCGCCATCGCCTTCGGGCTGGGATGCAAGGACCTGGCCCGGGAATTCGTCATTGAATTGTTGAAGGAAAACAAGCAGGACTGACGGGGTGCCCATGTTCGGACCTTTCATTTTCATGACCTCGGTGGAAGCGGTCCAACTGACGGGCCGGAAAGCCGCCAGCCTGATGGAGCTTTACCTGGGCTTGGGGGAAGCGGAGGGCTCCACCCTCTACCATCACACCCACCGATTCTATCGGGCCCATTCCTTCCTGGGGCCCTGGGACAGGTCCGATTTTGCCTTGTGGGTCTCCCAAAACCTCAAGGAAGAGGCCCTGGCGGAGCGGATGGGTTCGTTGGACTTGAGGGATTACCGGACCTTGGAGGAGCTCCGGACCGCTTTGTTGGAGGCCATGGCGCCCTTGATGGAGGATAAGGATCGGTGGATCCGCCGCGTTCCACCGGGATTAGAGTTCCATTTCTGCAAGTCGGTAAGTTTGGTCCTGCCCACGGGACACCGGGCCCGCAACCTGGAGGAGTTCCAGGAGGCGCTGGAGAGGGTGGATATCGCCTGCCTCTACCACCACCTGATCGAGGCCCCCCTCCATTTCCAGGGCCTGGCCCGGCGCTACCCCAACGACTTCTCGCAATGGCTGGCCGAGTCGGGCCTTTCCCGGGAGGCGGAGGCCCTGGCCGGCGTGGACCCCTACCACGGGGACCTGGAATCGGCGCGCCGGAGGCTGCTGGCGGCCCTGGGCCGGGGCCGATTGCGGGAAAAAATGCAAAGCCTCGCCGAGCGCCTGGAGCGCGAGCCCTCCGGAGCCCCCGCCGCCCAGTGGCTGCGGCGTTGGCGGAAGGGGGATTGAATGTCCTCCCCCTATTCGGATTACCGGTCCATTATCGGCGGGGCGGAGCACGACCTGATCGCGCGGCTCGCCGAATGGCTGAGGGGCCGGGAGGTCGCCATGGTCAATTCCACCCGCGACGGCGGCGGGGTGGCTGAGATCCTCCGGAACATGGTGCCTCTCATGAACGAACTGGGGGTTCCCGTCACCTGGGAGGTCATCGAGGGAAGGCCCGATTTTTTCGCGGCCACTAAGACTCTCCACAACGCCCTGCATGGCCGGGCCGAGCCCCTGACCCCCGGGATGGTGGCGGCTTATTGGGAGGTCGCGGAGGCCAACGCGGCCAAGCTGGGGGAGCGCCTGGCCAAATCCATCGTCTTCATCCACGACCCCCAACCCGCGGGTCTCTTGCGCCGTTTGAGGAAGGAAGGCCAGCATTGGATCTACCGCTGCCACGTGGACGTTTCCAGCCCCTATCCCCCGGCCTGGGATTTCCTGGGGCCCATCGTCGGCGAATACGACGCCTCGGTCTTTTCCCATCCCAGCTTCGCGCAAAAGATGGACATCCCCCAGTTCCTGATCGCCCCCTCCATCGACCCGCTTTCGGACAAGAACAAGCCCCTGCCCGAATCCTTCGTCCGCCGAACCCTGGAAAGGTACCATTTGGACCCGGACCGGCCCCTCATTACCCAGGTCTCCCGCTTTGACAAACTGAAGGATCCCTTGGGCGTCATCGAGGCCTTCAAGAAAGTGAACCGCTTCCGTCCCGATGCACAGCTTGTTTTGGCGGGCGGGGCCGCTTCGGACGATCCGGAGTCCGCCCATATCCTCCCGGCGATCCAGGAGGCCGCGGGCAAGGACGAGTCCATCCACGTGCTGGACCTCCCCCCTTTCTCGGACCTGGAAATTAACGCCCTGCAGAGGGCCAGTACGGTGGTTTTGCAGAAATCCCTCAAGGAAGGTTTCGCCTTGACCGTGGCTGAGGCCCTTTGGAAGGAAAGGCCGGTGGTGGCCATGGCGGTGGGGGGAATCCCCTTGCAGGTTTTACCGGGGAAGACCGGTTACCTGGTCCACACGGTGGAGGGGACGGCGGCGGCCCTGTTGAGGGCCCTCAACAATCCGGGGGAAGCTTCCGCCCTGGCGAAGAACGGCCGGGAGCACGTCCGCCAGAACTTCCTCATCACCCGCCACATCCGGGATTACCTGGCCCTGTTCCTCTGCGTGCTGAACCCCGGCAAGGCCGTGGTCCAGCTTTCCCAACCGGCGGTTTGAGGTGAATTTTCCTTTGAGGAGGCCCATGATGGAACCCAACTACCGGCCGGACGCCCCCCGAAACCAAAAGGCCTTCGCCGTCCTGGGGTCGCTCCTACTCTCCCTTTTGATCGTTTACGTGGACTACCTGAGCGGATTGGAAGTCCACTTGACCGCCCTTCTCTTGATTCCGGTTTATTTCGCCTCCTGGTACGGGGGTTTCCGTTATGGGATTTCGATCTCCTTCCTTTGCTCCTCCAGCCTGTTGATTGATCCCCTCCTGGAGCGGAAGATCTACCCCCACCTTTGGGAGGTTTTTTGGAATATCGTCGCCCTCTTCATTTTCTTCGTCGCCTTCAACTACTTGTTGATCCGCCTGAAGCGGGAGCTGGACCATACGCGGGAATTGGCCCGCACCGACAACCTGACCGGGCTCCTGAACGCCCGGGCCTTCTTCGAGCTGGCCGAGCAGGAAAGGGCGCAAGCCGTGCGGTACGGCCGCCCTTTGAGCCTGTGTTTCCTGGACCTGGACAACTTCAAGCAGGTCAACGACAAGCTGGGGCACATGATCGGGGATGAGCTCCTGAGGATCGTGGCCGAGACCCTGAGGAAGGAGGTCCGGAAATCGGACGTGGTGGTGCGCCTGGGAGGGGACGAATTCGCCGTGCTTTTCCCCGAGACGGGCCCCGAGGTGGCGGACACCGTCGTGCCCAAGCTGCATTCCGCCGTCAACCTTGCCGTCCAACAGAGGGGCTGGGCGGTGACCCCCAGCTTCGGCACGGCCACCTTCTACGAGGTTCCGGGAACGGTCAACGACATGCTCCACCACGCCGACCAGGTCATGTATGAGGCCAAACGGGAGGGGAAAAACCGGATCAAGTCCGTGGTCCTGGGGGTGCCGCCTCCCGCCGCGCCGAAAGAAGCCTGATGGCCCCCCCTTCTCCGCCGGTGCGGGGCCACCCTGCCCATCCCGGTGCTGTTTTCTTCGCGTAGAAGACCTTCATCCAGGGCATCGCCATGAGCGGTTTGAAGGAATAGTTGAGTTGGAATCCTTTCCCGCATTTGCTAGGGTGAGGAGTCCTTCCATTTTAAAGAGGAAAAGCCTAATGGATTGGTTCCGGAATGACTTAACTCCCTCGGGGTTCCTGGCGGCCTGGACTACTATGGGCTGGTTCCTGGGCCGCTGGGCCTCCCACGCCGCTTTCCAGTTTGAAAGCACCCTTTTGGAATCCCTGCCCTTCCCCTAAAGGACGGTGGAGTTCAAGGGGAATCCTCCGCCCGCAAAGTTGTGACCAGGGGAATGTGAAAATCCGGCCTGGAAAGGGTTCAACATGAGAGGTTTTTTTAAGGCGTTTGGCGCCGCTTCCCTTGCCTTGTTTTTCATATCCCCCGTCGCCGGGGCCGGGGAGAACCGGCCCCCGGTGAGGGAAGTCTTGAAAAAAGTGGACGACCTCTACCGGGGCGCGACCAGCCGGGGCGAGGTGGAGATGACCGTGGAAACGCCCGACTGGAAACGCACCATGGATATGAAGATCTGGAGCGAGGGCATGGACAAGACCTTCGTGGTCATCCTCTCCCCGGCCAAGGACGCGGGCGTGGCCACCCTGCGCGTGAAGCGGGACATGTGGAACTTTTTCCCCCATATCAACAAGACCCTGAAGGTGCCGCCTTCCATGATGATGGGCTCCTGGATGGGGTCGGACTTCACCAACGACGACCTGGTGAAGGAATCCACCTTCCTGGACGACTACGACGCTCGCTGGGCGCGGGAGGAGAAGCCCGGCGCCTGGACCCTGGAGCTGACCCCCAAGGCCCAAACGGCCACGGTCTGGGGAAAGATCGAAATGACGGTCAAGTCCGGGACCCTCATACCCGTTGAGGAGGATTATTTCGACGAGCACGGGGAAAAGGTGAGGATCATGAAGTTCAGCGGCGTGCAAACGGTCGGGAGCCGCACTCTGCCCATGACCATGGAGTTGACACCCTTGAGGAAACCGGGCAACCGGACCCTGCTTACCTATAAATCCCTCGAGTTCGACATGCCCCTCGACCCCTCGGTCTTCAGCCTGCAGAACCTCCACCAGGCGCGTTGACCCTTGTTCACCCTCCGCTTGGCCTTTCGGAACCTGAGGCGCCAGAAACGCCGCACCTTTTTCACGGGGCTCATGATGGTGGGCGGCTTCTGGCTTTGCTCGCTCTTCCTGGGCGTGGCCGAGGGGAGCTACGATTCCATCATCGACTTTTTCACGCGGGACCACACGGGCCACCTTCAAATCCATAAGAAAGGCTACCTGGACAACCCTTCCCTGCAGGCCACGATCAACGACTGGGACCGCGTACACGTGACGCTCTCCGGCGACCCCCGGGTGGCTTCCAGCGCGCCCCGGGTTTACGCGGCGGCCCTGGCCTTCGTGGGCGACAAGACCACGGGCGCCCGCCTAGTCGGGGTGGACCCGGCCTTGGAGGCCTCCACCACCCGGCTAAAACAAAAGGTCGCGCAGGGCTCCTATTTCCAGCCCCAGGGGCATAATGACGTCCTGGCGGGCAAGGGTATCGCGGGGGCCCTGGGGCTGAAGGTGGGGAGCCAGGTGGCCCTGGTTTCCCAGGGCGCGGACGGGTCGGTGGCCAACGACCTTTTCACGGTCGTGGGCCTCATCCAGGACGGCGGCCAGGAAGGGGTGGACCGCAACCTCTACCTGCGCCTCTCCGACGCCCAAAGCTTCCTGGTCCTGGGGGGGCGCATCCATGAGGTGGCGGTGCTTTTAAAGGATATCCGCCTCGCCCGGAGTGAGGCCGCGGCCCTGGCCGCCCAATTGGGCGACCCAAGCCTTTCGGTGGAGCCCTGGCAGGTGGTGGAGAAGGATTTTTACAAGGCCATGACCGTGGATAAGGAGGGCGATTATTTCTCCCAAATCATCTTCCTGGTGCTGGTGGGGCTGGGCGTGTTGAACACGGTGCTGATGAACGTGCTGGAGCGGGTGCCCGAGTACGGGCTACTGAAGGCCCTGGGGACGAGGTCCTCCACGCTCACGGCCATGATCCTCTGGGAAATGCTCCTGCTTTCCCTATTCAGCCTCATCCCGGGGGCGGCGCTTTCCTGGGCCTCCAACGCCTGGCTGGCCGAATACGGGCTCAAGCTTCCCCATCCCTACACCTACGGCGGCATGGTTTTTTCCACCATGTACGGCCAGGTCTCCTGGCTGGTCTTCCTGGAGCCGGCCATCCTCATCGTCCTCGTGGCGGTCCTGGTTTGCGTCCCGGCGGCTTTCCGCATCCGGCGCCTGACCCCCATTGAAGCCTTGAGGAGGGCCTGACATGGGAATGCTCCTTCGCATGGGATGGCGCAATGTGATGCGCAACAAGCGCCGCACCCTCTTGACCGCCTCCATCATCGCGTTGGGGCTCGCCAGCCTCATCCTCACCGACGCCGTCATCCAGGGCATGCTGGGCGACATGGTGGCGACCGCCACGGGCACCTTCCTGGGGCAGGCCCAGGTGCACGCCCAGGGGTTCCGGACCGAGCAAAAGGTGGAACAAACCGTGAGGGACCTGCCCCGGGTGGAAGGCCTCTTAAAGGGGGACCCCTCGGTTTCGGCCTTCACCGAGCGCACGGAGGTCCTGGGCATGGTGAGCTCGGCTGCCGACGCCGAGTCGGTGGCCGTCTATGGCGTGGACCCGGAAGGTGAAAAGAAAATCTCCAAGATCGGCGCCGCGGTCATCCAGGGCGGGGACCTTCCGGATTCCGCCGGCAACGGCATCCTCCTGGGGGAACGGCTGGCCCAGACCCTGCAAGTAGGGCTGGGGGACCGGGTGGTGGTCACCTGCGCCAGGGCCCATACGGGGGAACTGGAACAGGAGATGTTCCGGGTCAGCGGGATTTTTTCCTTTCATTCCGCCGGCATGGACCGGGACCTGGCCTTCATCGGGCTCGCCAAATCCCTGAAACTGGAGGGTTTGGCCGGGGAAGTCCATGAGGTGGCCCTGCGCTTCAAGGAAGGCGACGGATCGGAGGCCGTCCACCGGGAACTTTACCGGAAATTGTCCGAGGGCGGCAACGAGGCCCTGGACTGGAGCCGCCTCATGCCGGACATGAAATCCGCCATGGACCTCTCCGGCTTCTCCTCGGCCATCCTGGCGCTCCTCCTGGCGGGTCTGGCGGGCCTGGCCATCTTGAACACCCTTTTCATGGCCCTCTACGAGCGGCTCTTCGAGTTCGGGGTCCTGCGGGCCTTGGGCACGCGGCCCTCCCGCCTGGCCCTGCTGGTGCTCTGCGAGTCGGCCTCCATGGGTTTTTTGAGCGTCCTGTTGGGCACGGCCATAGGGGTGGTGGTCACGGTCATCCTGAACGGGACCGGCATCAACTATTCGGGCATCGAGTTCGCCGGGGTCACTTTCCAGAAGGCCATCCATCCCGAGGTGCGGACACTGCAGTACACGCTTTTCCCCCTGGGGGTCTGGGTTTTCACGGTGCTGATCGCCCTTTACCCCGCCGTGCACGCGGCGCGCATCGTGCCGGCCAAGGCCCTTCACCGCAGTTTGGGTTGAGGCGAAAGGAAAAGACCGTTGAACCACCAAGACACCAAGGGCACCAAGAAAGGCATAAATAAAATCCGAAATGCCTGTGAAAGAAATGAAAAAAATTCTTGGGTTTGGATTTTGCCGTCCTTGGTGCCCTTGGTGTCTTGGTGGTTCAATTTGTTTTTAGGAGGTATTCATGAAGACCGCCGTTAAGACCCGAAAAACCGCTCCGGCCGTGATCAGGCTTCAGGGGGTCTCCCGTTTTTACGGGGAAGGAGAAACCCGGGTCCGGGCGCTCAACCGCGTGACGCTGGAGATCAAGAAGGGCGAATTCACGGCGGTGGTGGGGCCCTCGGGCTCCGGCAAGACCACGCTCCTGAACCTGATCGGGGGGCTGGACCAGCCCTCGGAGGGGCATCTCTGGCTAGGGGAACGGGAAATGGGGCAAATGGGCGGGAACGAGCTTTCCGACTTCCGCCGCGACCACCTGGGCTTCATCTTCCAGGCCTACAACCTGGTGCCGGTCCTGACGGTGCGGGAGAACATCGAGTACGTCCTGCTCCTCCAGGGCGTGGGGGAGGAGGAGCGCCGGGAGCGGGTGGCCAGGATGCTCAAGGAAGTGGGGCTTTCCGGGAGGGAGGACCGCTTTCCCAACGAGCTCTCGGGGGGCCAGCAACAGCGCGTGGCAGTGGCCCGCGCCATGGTCTCCGAGCCGGACCTCATCCTGGCCGACGAGCCCACCGCCAACCTGGACTCGGCCTCGGGCGCGGCCCTGCTGGACTTGATGCGGCATTTGAACGAGGAACACGGCCGCACCTTCCTTTTTTCCACCCACGACCGCATGGTCATGGAGCGGGCCCGGCGGCTGATTACCATCAAGGACGGGCGGGTGGTGGGCGATGAAACCGGGAAAAGAAACCAAGGCAAGGCGATTTAGCCACAGATGTCCCACATCTCATAAAGGGAGTTAATGATTTGCGGGGCTATACCGATCACCAAAAATTAAGTTAAAAAAAGATCGGCATAAATGGGATTCATGGGATGGCTCTAAACAAAAGATAAAAGGATAAAAGTTGAATCTTTACCCGGGAAAGAAGAAAAGGTTTTGGTTTTTGAGTTCATCCCTTTCATCCCATGCATCTGTGGCCCAAAAATTTTTTCTTTTCGCCTTGCTGTTATCTTCGCTTGCCTCGGCCGGGGCCGCCCAAGCGGATAATCCCTGGACCTTCTCGGGTTCGGTAAAGACCTACGCCTATTCGCTGGGCCGGGAGCCCCTGGCTGGTTCGGCCGGGGAGTTTCTTTCCTACAGTCCCTTTCGCCTGCGGCTTTTGTACAAACCCGACGCGGTGCTCACGGTGGAGGCGGCGGGGGAACTGGATTCCCTCTATCAATCCGGGGCCAACGGCTCCCTCGGGGCTTTCCTGCCGCCCGTTTCCTCCTACCGCCTCTTCGATTTTTCCAATCCCCTGGCCGGGCCCCAAGACGGCGATGGGGAAAGACTGCTCCAGAACTTGGACCGCCTCAACGCCTCCTTCCACTGGGGGAACCTGGACGTCATCCTCGGGCGGCAGGTGGTTTCCTTCGGGTCGGCGCGGCTGGTCAACCCCATGGACGTCCTGGCGCCCTTCAATTTCCAGACCCTGGACCAGGAAAACCGTTCCGGCGTGGACGCCCTGAGGCTGCGCTACGCCTGGGGTGAGTTCGGCGAATGGGATGGGGGCTTCGTGGCCGGCAAGGACGCCGGCTGGGGCCAGGACGCGGTTTTTCTCAAGCCCCATTTCCGCCTGGGAGGCTTGGACACCTCGGTCCTGGGGATGGTGTTCCAGGAAAACCTCCTCGCGGGCCTGGACCTGCAGGGGTCCCTGGGCGGGGCGGGGTGGTGGGCGGAGGGCGCCTGGGTCTGGCCTCACAATGGGGACGCCGGTTACGGCCGTTGGAGCGCGGGGGCGGACTATTATTTCACGGGTGACGTGGACGCTTCGTTGGAATACCACTTCAACGGGGCGGGACGGCAGGACGCCTCCCAATACCTGAACCTCAACCCCACGGCCTACGGCGCCGGGACGGTTTACCTCTTGGGAAGGCATTACCTTGCGCCTTCCCTTTCCTGGCAGGCCGGCCCCCTCCTGTCCCTCCAGGGCCAGGCGGTCATGAACCTGACCGACGGGTCCTGGTGGCTTCTGCTGCACGCCGAATACAACGCCTTGGACAACCTCTATGTCGACTTAGGGGTGGCCCAGCCCATCGGCGCGGGGCTCCAGGGTTTCCTGCCCCAATCGGAATTCGGCCTTTACCCCGCCTTCCAATACGCGGATTTGCGTTTCTACCTTTGAGGAAACCGGCGCCGAGCCGGGTCCGGACGCTCAGCCCAGGTTGGTCTCCATTTGGGACAGGAGCTCCCTCTGGCCTTGGGTGAGGTCGTACCAGTGGGAATCCATGAAGCCGATCTCGTCCATGGCCTCGTCATGGAATGCCGCGATCATCCCCTTGTCCTTCCCGATCAGGTCCCGCATGGAGGAGCGCTCCTGTTGGGTCAGCATCTTCGTTTCAAGGTCCTTCCGGGTTTTGGAGATTTGGGCCTGGTCTTTGCGGATCTCCTTTTGCGCCTGCAGGAGATCGGCGGTATCCGCCCGGATCTGGGCCAGCACTTGGGACTGGGTCAGCCATTCCCCGGCCCAGAGGGGCGAAAAAAGGGCGCCGCAAAAGGCCGTCGCAGCGAAAACAGCCATGATGGTTTTCATGATTTCCTCCTTGATCCTTGTTCGGGGGAATGTTTGCCCCCGTTATTTAACCTAGAAACAGGGCGGCCCGCGTTTCAAGCGCCGAAAATCAATTTCCGCATCAGGCGGGACGGCGGGAATATTAACGAGGAATGCGCTGAAGGTAAGCCAGCTCCACCAAAGCCCCTCAACTAGGCGGGGACGGCGAAGGATGGGAAGCCTGGGTTTCAGGCCTTGCTTTCCAATATCCGCCTTAATTCCGCCCGACCCCGTAATGGTTCAGGAGCCGCCTCATGCTCAAACCCTGCACCAGGACCGAGAAGAGCACGACCCCATAGGTGGCGGCCAGGATCAGGTTTTTTTCCGGCATGTCCGGAAGGGAAAGGGCCATGGCCACCGAAAGCCCGCCCCGGAGGCCCCCCCAGGTGAGGATGGCCGTGATTCCCCTCCGGTTATTGTTCCACCGCAGGACCGAGAGGGGCAGGAACACCGAAAGGAAGCGGGAAGCCAGCGCGATGGGCACCGCCGCCAGGGCCGCCAGCTGGAGGCCGGGGCTTATGTGAGTGTCGAAGATGTCCAGCCCGATCAAAAGGAAAAGAACGGCGTTCAGGATGTCGTCCACCATTCCCCAAAAGCTGTCCACGTGCTCCACGGTGCGGGGGCTCATGGCGAAGCGCCGGCCGTGGTTGCCGATCAAGAGTCCCGCCACCACCACCGCGATGGGGCCCGAGACCCCCAGGCGGAAGGAAAGGGAGTAGGTGAACATGACCAGGGCCAGGGTGATCAAGAGTTCCAACTGGTGGTAGTCGATGCTTTTAAGCATCCGGAAGGCCAGGTAGCCCAGGCTCAGGCCCAAAAGGACCCCACCCCCCACTTCCTGGGCGAACAACCAGGCTACCTGCAAGCCGCCGATGGAAAGGCTGGAGCCCTGGTCCCCGATACCCGCCAGCGCCGTCAAGGCGAAGAAAACCACCACGCCCACGCCGTCGTTAAAGAGGGATTCACCGGCGATGGTGGCTTCCAGGTCCTTGGGGGCACGGAGTTCCTTCAAGAGGCCCAGTACCGCGATGGGGTCGGTGGGCGAGATCAGGGCTCCGAAGACCAGGCAGAGGGCCAGGGAGACGGGCCGGCCCAGGGCCGTCAGGAGAATGAAGGCGCTTCCCCCCACCAGGACCGTGGAAAGCAGCACTCCCAGGGTGGCCAGTGCCAGGATGGTCCATTGGTTGGCCTTTAAGTCCTCGAGTTTGACCTGAAGCGCCCCCGCGAATAAAAGGAAACACAGCATGCCGTGCATCAAGGCCTGGTTGAAATTGATGCCCGCCAAGAAGACTTTCAACATGGCCTGCAGGTGCCACTGGGGGAACAGCCCGCTGACGGCCAGCAAAATCAGGCAGCTGAGGAGGGCTATGCCCAGGATACCCGTTGTGGAGGGGAGGCGCAGGAAGCGGTAGTTCAGGTAGCCGAAGGTGGCGGCCAGGGCGATCAAAACGGCGGAAATGTCGAAAAAGCTCATGGGGTTTTCAATCTCTCTTTACCGTGGATTGAATTCCACTCTAACCCCGTCTGGAAACCCTGTAAATTCAATTAGCCTTTGACAGGAACCCTCCCTTCAGGAAGCCCCTCGGATGGGTCGAGGAACCGGTAAGCCGCCAGTTTGATGCCGTCGTTCAGGAAAAACCAAGCCAGGGCATAGCCCCACACCGCCAGGGCCCAGCCCCAGCCGATGGGCGGCATGAGGATTCCGTAAACCGCCAGGATCGTCGCGATCAACTGGGTACCCAGGACCGCCCCCAGGAGGACCTTGGCGGGACGGTGGGACCAGAAGGGTCCCCGGGTCCGCGTGACGAAAATGGTCAGGTGCCCCGCCACCGAGAGTTTCAAATACATAAGGGTCTGGATGACATCGCGGTTTAAATGGAAAACCCTCTCTCCCAGGTAGAAAAGGCCGAAGGAAGCCACCACACCCGCCGTGCCCAGTACCGTGGCGATGCCCAGCACGGAGCGCATGTTCCAGGCCTCGGGTTCGTTCTTGTACTTCACCTTGTCGTAGGCGATGGAAAGGATGGCCCCGTCGTTAAGGATGGCCAGCAGCACGATCATGACGGCCGTCACGGGGTAGAAGTTGAAGGCGAGGATGGAAAGGGTCATGAAGAACAGCACCCGGATGGTCTCGGTGATGCGGTAGACGGCGTAGCTGTTCATGCGCTGGAAGATGCGGCGGCTTTCCTGGATGGCGTCGATGATGACGGAGAGGCCGGGGGTCAACAGCACCATGTCGGCCGCCGCGCGGGCCGCGTCGGTGGCGCCCGAGACCGCGATGCCGCAGTCGGCCTTCTTCAAGGCCGGGGCGTCGTTGACCCCGTCACCGGTCATTCCCAAGATATGGCCCCTCGCCTGGAGGGCCTCCACGATGCGGAACTTGTGTTCGGGGAAGACTTGGGCGAATCCATCCGCCTTTTCGGCCTCCACGCCCAATTCAGGAATGGGGGGGTGGCCGTCGCCGAATGCTTCCACTTCGAGGATGGAGGTTCCGAGCCCCAGCTGTTTGGCGGTTTCCCGCGCGATAGCCTCCTGGTCCCCGGTGACCATCTTGACCTTCACGCCCATCGCCCGGGCCGTGGCCAGGGTTTCCTTGGAATCCTCCCGGGGCGGGTCGAACAGCGGCAAAACCCCCAGGAACCGCCAGGGGCCTTCCCCGTCTTTCCTCGCCACGCCCAGCGAGCGGTAACCGCGGGCGGCGAATTCGTTGACGGCTTTTTCCACGGCGGGTTTCACGGCGGGCGCGTTGCCGGAGAGTTCCAGGATGACCTGGGGTGCACCCTTGGCCGCTTGGAAGGTTTTTCCATCGGGGGTTTTCACCGCCGCCTCAGTGCGCTTGTGTACCGGATCGAAGGGTTTGAAATCGGTGACGGTGAACCCCGCCAAGCGGGCCGGGTCCTTGAGCCCTGAGAGGACGGCGAGGTCAATGGTGTCCTGGTTTTCCGCGCGGGAGGCCAGGACCCCGGCCTGGAGGATTTCCTCCTGTGAGACCCCTTCCACGCAAAAGGGCTCCCCCAGGGTGAGCTTGTTCTGGGTCAGGGTCCCGGTTTTGTCCGAGCAAAGCACGTCCATGCCCGCCAGCTCCTCGATGGCGGAAAGCTTGGTGACGATGGCCTGCTTTTTCGCCAAAAGCCGCGCCCCCACCGCCATGGTGACCGACAAGACCGTGGGCATGGCCACGGGGATGGCCGCCACGGTCAAAACCAGCGCGAACTGGAGGGTGGCCATCCAGGGATCCCCCCGGAAAAAAGCCACGATGAGGATCAGGACCACCAGGGCCGCGGCCAGGGCGATCAGGTAGTCGCCGATCTTCAGTACGGCTTTCTGGAAATGGCTGATGGTGTGGGTCTCCTGCACCAGTTGGGTGGTGCGCCCGAAAAAGGTCTTTACCCCGGTGGCGGTCACTTTCGCGTCCGCCTCACCCTGGCGCAGGATGGAGCCGGAATAAACCGTCTCCCCGTTCTTCCGTTCGGCGGGCAGGGACTCGCCGGTCAGTGCCGACTGGTCCACTTCCACCGGCCCCCCCGAGAGCAGGGAGGCGTCGGCGGGCACGATGTCGCCCAGGCGCAGGCGGATGAGGTCGCCCGGCACGAGTTCCCTCGAGGGGAGGATCGTCCATTGGCCCTCGCGCTTGACCCGCGCCTTCAAGGCCAATTGGGCCTTCAGGGCCTCCACGGCGTTCCCGGCCTGGAACTCCTCCCAGAAACCCACCACCGCGTTGGCCAACAGAAGTACGAGGATGATCACAAAATCGGCCCAATGCTTTACCAGGGCGGATAGGACGACCGCCGCCTCGATCATCCAGGGAATGGGCCCCCAAAAATAAGAAAGGAACTTCAGGAGGGGGTTTGTTTTTGTCTCGGCGATTTCATTGGGTCCGTATTGGCCCAAGAGCTCGGCGGCTTCGGCCTTGGTAAGACCCTCGACAACGGCGGTTGGGGTGTCCATATCAAAACTCTTTTCGATGGGAAGACAAGGACTGCCGCGGAACGGGAAAAAGCGCGCGGGGCCGGAAAAAACTCAATCGGCGATTCGCGCCACCCGGATGTTATTGGTGACCTTTTGGACGCCGCCGATCTCCCGAACGGCCTCATCAAGGTCCCGCTTGGTTTCAAAATCATCCACGGCGCCCGTCAGGGTGACATGACCGCCCTTCACGCTGACGTGGATGTCATCCCCCATTTCCCGGATGCGGCGGATGATGAGGGATTCCAGTTCCACGTCCTTCGGGTCTGAAGCACCATAACTGGCCATAAAAGGCCTCCTGGGGCATGATGAAAACGCCACGGCTGTCTTTAAATTATCAAAGGGCGGAGTGGCTCCCTATGATTCGTGTCATTTCGGACGGATTCATTTTTTCGTCAAGTTGGGGGCAATAGCAAGGAGGTTCGAATGAAATTCAACGTTAAGGCATTCGGTTTAACTTGCGGGTTACTCTGGGGATTGGGCGTTTTCTTTTTGACCCGATGGATCATTTTTCTCGAGGGGCCGACCCATGACCTGTTCGTTCTCGGGCATATCTACCGCGGCTATGCCACCCGTCCGCTGGGTGGTTTGATCGGCTTGGTTTATGGACTGGCGGACGGCGGTGTGGGCGGTGTTGTTTTTGCCCGGCTTTATAACGTCCTGGCGCCTGACTCCATAAACTGTCCGTTCCCAAACCCGTGCGGGTTGACGGAGGGTTTTGCCTTCGTTTAAGGTAGGAGTCATTCCCGTCAAGGAGCCTTCATGAACGTCCTGCCCCTGATCCTGGCCTCCCTTTTGGTGATGGTCATCGCTTACCGCTACTACAGCGCTTTCCTGGCGGCCAAGGTGGTGGCCTTGAGCGATAAGCGCGTGACTCCCGCCCATGCCTTGAACGACGGCCACAACTACAAACCCATCCCCAAGTTCGTCCTTTTCGGCCAGCACTTCGCCAACATCGCGGGATCGGGCCCCCTGATCGGGCCCGTTTTGGCCGCCCAGTTCGGCTATGCCCCGGGCTTTATCTGGCTTTTGGCGGGAGTTTGCCTGGCCGGGGCCGTGCACGATTTCATGATCCTGGTGGCCTCCATCCGAAGGAAGGGCAAATCATTGGTCGAAATCCTGCGGCACGAGATCAGTCCCCTGGCGGCGGTCATGGGCGCCATCGCCATCTTCATCATCGTCATCATGGCCCTGGCGGGCCTAGGATTGGCCGTTGTGAACGCCCTCAAGGGCAGTCCCTGGGGTGTTTTTTCCATCGGAACCACCATCGCTACCGCCGTTGTCGTGGGCTTTTGGCTCTTCAAGTTCCGTGTGGGCAAGATCGCCGAGGTGAGCGTGTTCGGCGTGGTCGTCGTGGCTTCCGCGGTTATTTTCGGGAACGTGGTCGCCCATTCCTCCCTGGCGGGCTTCTTTACACTGCCCGCCAACGGCGTCATCGCCGCCCTGGCCCTCTACGGTTTCATCGCCTCAGTGCTCCCCGTTTGGATGCTCATGACCCCAATGGGTTATTTGAGCTCTTATATGAAGGTGGGAACCATCAGCGCCTTGGTGCTGGGCATCATCCTGGTCCACCCCAACCTCCAGATGCCGGCCTTCACCCAATATGTCGCGGGCGGCGGGCCCATCATCCCCGGCAAGCTCTTCCCCTTCGTCTTCATCACCATCGCCTGCGGCGCCATTTCGGGCTTCCACGCCCTGGTTTCTTCCGGCACGACTTCCAAGATGCTGGACAAGGAATCGGACGCCCGCACCATCGGCTACGGCGCCATGCTGGTGGAGGGGTTGGTCGGGGTGGTGGCGCTCCTGGCGACCTGTTCTCTCTTCCCCGCCGATTATTTCGCCATCAACCTTTCACCCGAGAAATTCGCGGCCTTGGGGCTCAACCCGGTCCACCTGCAGGAGCTCAGCCAGGCCGTGGGGGAAAACGTGACTGGGCGCCCGGGCGGCGCCGTTTCATTAGCCGTGGGTTTCGCCCAGATCTTCGCCGGCCTTCCCGGCTTGGAACAGCTAATGAGCTATTTCTACCATTTCATGATCATGTTCGAGGCCCTCTTCATCCTGACGACCATCGACGCGGGCACCCGGATCGGCCGGTTCCTTCTGCAGGAATTCTTCGGCCGGTTCTGGAAGAGGATGGACGACCCCCAATGGATACCAGGCTCCGTCCTTTGCACCGCCCTGGTGGTGGCGGCTTGGACTTACCTTTTAGGGACAGGCAACGTCAGCACCATCTGGCCCATGTTCGGGACCGCCAACCAGCTTTTGGCCAGCATCGCCCTGGCAGTGGCCACCAGCGCGATGATTAATTCGGGCCGGGCCCGCTACGCCTGGGCCACCTTCATCCCCATGCTCTTCGTGGCCTCCACCACCCTTTCGGCGGCCTTCCTGAACATCACCGACAACTTCTGGCCCCTGGCCCAGGCCCATCCCGAGAAGGCCGTTTCCGCCTATTGGATGATCGGCTTGACGGTCGTCATCATGGCCTGCGCGGCGGTGGTGTTGTGGGAGTCCTTCCATCGCTGGTACCAGATCCTGGTGATGAAGAAGCACCCCAAAGCGGTACACGGCACCTCCCACAAGGGCCACGAAATGCCCGAATACGGTTGTTGTTAACTTTTCTGTTCTGAATTTTTTCCGTTTCCCCCGGAAAAAATACCCCCAGCCCTTTTAATTCTTATTTCAAACCCACTAAACTGTGGGTCAAGAATTCCTAATTTCATTCCCTGGAGGATTTTTCCGTGCACATCGAAAAAGGCGACTTCACCGCTGGGCGGCGCATGCTTTGGATCACCTCCCTGGCCCTGGTGATCGGCGCCGTCTGTTCGGTGGTGGCTTTGGTGCTCCTGCGGCTGATCAGCCTTTTCACCAACCTGTTTTTCTTCCAGACCCTTTCCTGGTCCTTTACTTCTCCCGCGGCGAACCACCTGGGTTGGTGGGTGGTTGTTCCCCCCGTGGTGGGGGGCCTGCTGATCGGCCTGATGGCCCGCTACGGTTCGGACCGCATCCGGGGCCACGGCATTCCCGAGGCCCTGGAGGCCATCCTTTTCGGCAAGAGCAAGATGTCCCTGAAGGTGGCCCTGTTGAAGCCCATTTCCTCCGCCATTTCCATCGGTTCGGGGGGCCCCTTCGGCGCCGAAGGACCCATTATCATGACCGGCGGCGCCTTCGGTTCCCTCATGGCCCAGGCCTTCCACCTGACGGCGGCCGAGCGCAAAACCCTGCTGGTGGCGGGCGCCTGCGCGGGCATGTCGGCGGTCTTCTTTTCACCCCTGGCGGCGACTCTCCTGGCGGTGGAACTCCTGCTTTTTGAGTTGAAGCCCCGAAGCGTCGTCCCGGTGGCGGCCGCCTGCGTGGTGGCCGCGATGCTCCGGCCCTTCCTTTTGGGTCCCGGCCCCCTCTTTCCGGTCCCCGAGCACCCCGTGCTTCCCTTGAAGGGCCTGCTCTTCTCGGTCTTTTGCGGGCTCATCGCCGGGCTGGCCTCGGCCCTTTTGACCAAACTGGTTTATATCTTTGAGGACCTGTTCCTGAAACTGCCTTTCCACTGGATGTGGTTTCCCGCCATCGGCGGGTTGGTGGTGGGGATCGGCGGTTATTTCGAGCCCCGGGCCCTGGGCGTGGGCTATGACATCATCGCCGACTTCCTGAAAGGGGATACCACGGCCACCGGGGCTTTCTTCCTGATCCTGGTCAAGGCCTTCATCTGGTCCTTTGCCCTGGGGTCCGGGACCTCGGGCGGCGTACTGGCCCCCCTCCTGATCATGGGAGGCGGTTTGGGCGTGGCCGAAGCGGCCTTTTTTCCGGCCGAGGGCGCCAACAGCCTCTGGCCCCTGGTGAGCATGGCGGCCATTTTGGGCGGCGTGATGCGGGTGCCCTTTACCGCGGTGGCCTTCGCCCTGGAACTGACCCATGACACCAACGCCATTCTCCCGCTCCTCATCGCCTCCGTTTCGGCCTACGCCATCACGGTATTGACCATGAAACGGTCCATCCTGACCGAAAAAGTGGCGCGCCGGGGCTTCCATGTCCTGCGGGAATATACCGTCGACCTGCTGGAGAAAAACCACGTGGCGGAAGTCATGACCAAAAAAGCAGTGGTCCTGGTGGACGCCTGGCCCGTTTCCAGGGCCGCCAAAATGATCCTGGGCCAAAACCATAAACACCAGGGTTATCCGGTGCTGGATTCCAAGGGAAAGCTGGTGGGCATGGTCAGCCGGTGGGAAATCATGAAGAACAAGTCTTCCAGGCGCCAAAAGGTGGGCGGCCTGATGAACCCGAAACCGGTCGTCGCTTACCCCTTTGATGCCTGCCGGACGGCCGCGGCCCGCATGGCCCGCCACCATATCGGGCGGTTGCCGGTGGTTTCCCCCGAGCAGCCCTGGAAGCTCTTGGGCATTTTGACCCGCAGCGACCTTTTGAAATTGAACGAGCGGCATTTTGAGGAAGAGGAGATCCATGAAAAGTTCATCGGCATGGATCCTTCCAAAATCGTGAGGCTCCCGTCGTCCTCTTCCCGTTCCCCTTTTCGAAAAGGAGCCTAGGAGAATTTCCGGGCCCCACATGCCTGGGGCGGTTGGGGGTTACCTTGAGGTGGCCGGGATCAGGGCTGGAACTTCGTCACCATCAGGAAGATGATCACAGCCACCACCAGGATCAACAGCAGGCCGAGTTGGGTGGCTTTCCGCTCCAAGGCCCGGTACTCGGTGGAGTCCGGCCCTTTGGATTCCAGGGCCGCGATCTGGTTCTTTAAAAGCGGGGAATAAACCGTGATTCCCAGGACGGCCGTCAGCACCAAAAGCGTGACCGACATCCAGATCCAAAAGCTTGACCAGGAATAGCCGTTGATCCAAACCATGAGCGGCCCGGTGACGCCCAGGATCATATAGGCCGGGTTGGCTATGCGACTGTCCATGACCTTGATGCTTCTCAAAACGAAGAGCAGGGTTTCCTTGTCTTTCCGGGCGCGGGCCAGCCAGAAGCCGTAGCTTAGGTTGAAACCCACGGCCACCACTGCCGAAAGCACGTGCAGGTACTTCAAAAGAAGATAGAAGGTCACAGGAATCCCAGGACGAAAAAGACGAGGCCGACCGCCCCAAACCCCAGGCTCACGAACCAGAAGGGTTTGCGGCGGGTGAGGGCGGAGATGGCCCCGACGGCGATGGCCACTTGGAAGAGGGTCACGCTATGGGCCAGCGTCTCGTGGTGCTTCAAATGACCTTCCGAGTCTTCCTCGAATTTCTTGGCGTCTTCGCTGATTTTTTCCTGGTCGTCCTTATAGCCCTTGGCCTTTTCCTCGTCCTTGTCCGAAACGGGCTTCTTGAGGCTCTTGAGGAGTTCCAACTTGCTTTCCAAAACGGCCGACTTGATGCCCTTGGCCTGGTAGTAGCTCCATTGGTCCGAGGCCTTGATTCGGTCGATCATCGCCTCGTTGGCGTGGAAGCCCGCCATCAGGGCTGCCATGGCCGCGAAGGCCGCCAAAAAGGCGGAACTGAGGGCGACTCCCAAGACCCATTTTTGGCCGGACTCCTCGGCGCCGTGTTCCATGTGCTCGTGCAGGTGCTCGGTGGGCACTTCGATTTCTTCGGGCATATCCGGTCCTTTTGAGGGGTTTGAGCAGCGGGGCTAAATTTAGAAGGCCGAAGGAACCCTGTCAAGCCGGACGGCCCAAAATAAAAAGGGACGGGCTTTCGCCCGTCCCTTTCAAAAATTAATTTCCCGTGACCTAAGCGGCGATGCGGTTGTTCGACTTTCCTTCGACCAGTTCCTTGGGATGGGTCTGGATGTCCCAAACCAGGCCGAACCAGGAAAACACCTTCAGGACATAGTGCGACATGTCGATTTCCCACCAATAAATGCCCTGGGGCTCGGCGTAGGGGAACTTATGGTGGTTGTTGTGCCAACCTTCCCCCATGGTGATCAACGACAGGATGAAGTTGTTTTTGCTGTCGTCCCCGGTCTCAAACCGCTTGCTTCCGAAAACGTGGGACAAGGAATTGATGGTGAAGGTGCCGTGGTAAAGCAGTGTGGTGGAGGTGAAGAAGCCCCAGGTAATCATCTGGAGGCCGTTGGTGTGCAGCCCCGGCGCGGCGTGCTGGAGGAAAGACCCGAAGAAGAAGATGAGGGTCGCCAGGATGAAGGGCGCCAAACCGTGGTACTTGTTGAGGAACTTGAGTTCCGGGTACTTGGTCAGGTCCTTGACCGCCTCCTCGTTGGTGGGGGCGTAGCGCTTACAAAGCACCCATCCCCAATGGGCCCACCAGAAGCCCCTTAAGCCCGGTGAATGGATGTCCTCCGGCGTATCCGAGTACTTGTGGTGGTGGCGGTGATGGGCGGCCCACCAGAGCGGTCCCTGCTGGCCGCAGGAGGTTCCCCAGAAGGCCATGATGAACTGGAAGAACCGGCTGGTCTTGTAGGACCGGTGGGAGAAGTAGCGGTGGTAGATGCCGGTGATGGCGAACATGCGGGAGTAGTACATGAACAGGCACATGGCTACCGCCGCCCAGCTGATGCCGGTCACCCAGGCGCAGAGGCCGATCAGGTGCACACCGAAAAAGGCGATGCTGCCGCCCCAGTCGATCTGCTCTTCCTTGGTGAAGGTCCTCAAAAACTGGCGTTTGGTTTGAGTTTCGGCTTCGGGTTGGGTTGGGGTTTGGGTGGTTAGGGGTTGGGAAAGGGGTTGGATCTTCAATGACTCAACATCTGGTTGCATAACTAAAAATACCTCTTAAAAGTTTGGTTTTGGACAGACCGGCGGGTTGACCTGGAGGGAAGGAGGTTGGTTAAACCTCCTGCCACACGAAAGACCGCGCCACTATCTCGGGAAAAGTGCGCTTTGAACCAAAGGCTTCTGTTCCCGACGAAATTATACCCCTGGGGGGGGTAGTTGACACCTTAAAATGGCTTTTAGGACCTTTCCTGATTTTTTTCAGGACCAGGAACCATGGATTGTGGCAAAAATCTCCACCCACCCCAAAGGGAAGACGCTTATGGGTCATTTTTGGAAAGATTCGAGAACAGCCGTGGAGAAAACTGAGGGTTCAACCTGAGGAACGGCCCTGGATCAACCAGCCACTCCATTCATAATAGGATCTTGCCGCGGTTTGACGAGTCCCTTTTCTCCATTTAATTCCGTCAAAAATTGATGCCCAGGCTCCGGGTCACGGCCACGGCGGATTTTACCGCGTCCTCATGGAACCCGTCGCCGAAATAGCTGCCGCAATAATAGATGTTGTTGACCCCATTGAGTTTGGGCAGGTCCTTCTGGCTTTCCACTGCCGCCCTGTTGAAAGTCGGGCTGGTGTAATACATTTCCTTCACCACATACCTTTCCGGGATGGGCCTCACCCGGTTGAGGGTCACGAGATAGTTTTCCCTGGATTCCAGCCCCTGCTGGCGGTTGACATGGTAAGTGAGGGAAACAGGCTGGGAGAGGGTGGCGTCGATCTCCCGCACGTAGTTGAGGCAGGCCCAGGCGTTTTTTAAGGGCGGCATGACGTCCCGGTCGGTGTGAAGGACGGCGTTGTTCTTCTGGTAGCTCCAGGCCGAAAGAAGCCTCTGCTCCTCCTCGCTGGGATCGGTGAGGAGTCCCAAGGCTTCGTCGGCGTGGCAGGCCATCACCACCTTGTCATAGGCCTGCTCCTGGCCGGCGCGGGTGCGCACGAGAACCTGGTCCTTCTTGCGCTTCACTTCCTCCACGGCCTCGCCCAGGCGCACCCGGGTCTTGAAGGTTTTCAGGATGGCCTTGACGTAGCTTTGGCTGCCCCCCTCCACCCTCTGCCACTGCAGACGGTGGGGCTTGCCTAACAGGCCGAAGCTTTCCAAAACCCGCACGAAGAAGTCGGCGGGAAACTGCTCCACTTCCCTTACGGAATTGCACCAGACGGCCGCACCCAGGGGAAGCAGGCAGTCCCTCAGGAAGTCCCTCGTGTAATTTTGCTGTTGGGTATATTCACCCAGCGTCAAGGCGCCCAGCTTTCCCTCGGCCAGGTCCCGGCAGGAACGGCGCTTGAACCAGGTCCACTCGCGAAGGATCGTCCAGAACCCCGGGTTCCAGATATTCTCCCTTTCGGCGAAGAGACCGTTGAGCCCGGTGGCCGCGTATTGCAGGCCGCTTTTCTCGTCCCAATAGCCGAAGGAGAATTCGCTGGGGCGCAGGGGCACTTCCAGGCGCTGCAGGAGCCGGCGGAAAGTGGGATAGGTTTGGTCGTTGAGGAGGACGAAGCCCGTATCCACCGGTTTGCCCTTGTCCGGCCCGTTGGGGATGGTGATCGTGTTGGCGTGCCCGCCGGCGTAGGCGTTCTTGTCGTAGAGGGTGACCACATAATGCTGTTGGAGGAGATAGGCGGCCGTCAGGCCCGCCGCTCCCCCGCCGACGACCGCGATATTGGTGATTTCTTCGCCCATGAAAAAGCCTTCAAGCTTTCAGGTTAACCGGCAAGGAGGATTCTAATGAAAGGCGGGACGCGCCGAGGAAAATAAAAATGCGGCCGATCCCAAGCGCCGCGAATCGCTCAATTTCCTTTGCGCTTTTGGGGCGCCAGGGTGATCAGGACCACCGCCGCCACGATCAAGGCCGCCGCCAAAAAGAGGGAGGAGGTCAACGCTTCCCCGGCCAGTAGCCAGCCCAGGAAAACCGCGATGACGGGATTCACGAAGGCATAGGTGGAGGCCAAGTCCGGCGTGGATTTCTGCAGGACCCAGATATAGGAGGTGAACCCCACCAGCGAACCGATAAGGGTCAAATAGACCCAAGCCTCCACCGAGGGGGCGGTGCACTGGGACCAATGGAAATTGTCCTGTTCGCCGATTAAAAAGCCGACGGCTAATTGTTGGAGCCCGCCAGCGATCATCTCCATGGACGTGGCCAGAAGGGCGGAGGAAGGGAGGGGTGCCGAACGGGAGTAAAGGGAACCCCAGGACCAGGCCAGGGAAGTGCCCACCAGCAACAGGGCCCAAGGGATATCCACCCGTAGCGCCCCCTGCCCTGGCCGGAACAGGACCAAGACCGCGATGCCGGTGAACCCCAGGAAGATCCCGGTCCAAAGGCGCGGCCCCGGCCTTGGTCCTTTCTTCCAGAGCCATTCCAGGAGCACCATCCAAACCGGCACCGTTCCCACCAGCAGGGCCGTCATTCCCGAGGGGACTTTTTGCTCGGCCCAGCAAACCCCGCCGTTGCCGATGACCAAAAGGAAGAACCCGATGATCGCGGAGGATTTCCAATGGGTCCAGGTGATGGAAGGGAGTTTTTTCGACTTCACTTGGGCGGCTAAAACCAGCAGGCCCCATAAGATGAGGCCCGAAGTCAGGAACCGGGTGCCCGCCATGAGGAAGGGGGGAATGCTCTGGATGGCGAAACGGATTCCCAGGTAAGTGGAACCCCAAACGACATAAACGAGGCCCAAGGCGATCCAGACGCTGGAGGAGGCCCTCATTTTCAAGGGGCTATCGGGCGGAGCCCGAATACAGAAATGAGGGTGAGGCAGTTCCCAATATTTTGGGCCCTAGGCCCAATTTTAAATGGAAGAACAGGAGGGGTCTTTTGGCTTTTCACGGAATTTTGGCCGCCTTATGATGGTTGAAGTTGGATGGGAACATAACAGAGGAGGCCCCAAACTTCCATGGCTGAAATCCAGCAAGCCACTCCCCGCGTGAGGAAAAACCTCTTCCTGATCCGACTGCTTCTGGCCATCACCCTTTACTGTTTCGCCTTCCTATTCCTGCAGGGCCATCCTGAGCAAAAGATTACCGTCATCGCCTATGCCCTTGCGCTGGCGGCCACCTTTCTTCCCTTCTCATTCCTGGGCGAGGAGATCTTCGAGAAGGTCCGCTTCCAATACATTGTCTTTTCCATGGACTTCGTCTTCCTGCTGGCGGGCCTCTATCTTTTCGACCGTTTCGAGACCAACCTCTTGATCCTGACCTTCCTCACTTTTTTCATCTCGGCCGTCAGCCAGTCGGTGGGCCGCAGCCTTTTCGTGGCCGTCGCGGTGGTGGCCCTTTACGTCTACCTCATCTATTACAAGAGCGACGTCTTCAATTACATGGACCCCCTCTTGCTCCTCTCCTGCGCCCTGCTTTTCGTGGTTTCCATCCACTCGGCCTACCTGGCCTTCCGCGCGGTGCAGGAGGAAAAGGAGATCGCCGACCTGGCCCGCAAGGCCCGGCTGCTTTCGGAAAAGGTGAAGGAAGGCGACCAGATGGCCATGGAATATGCCGCCACACTGAAGAACGTGCTGGATTCCCTGCCCATCGGGGCCATCGCCGTCTCCACCGAGGGGAGCGTTATTTTCGTCAATGCGCCCGTGGGGAAGATCCTGGACTTGAACCCCAAGTCCCTCACCAACATTTACCTCCTCCGGGAAAATGCCCTGAGGGAGATCGGGGAAAGGATGGCCCAGTCGCTCAAGGACCGGAAGGAATTGAAGCGGGAGTACCTGGACATCGTTTGGAACAACAAACCGCGGCGCTTCCGGTTGGACAGCGCCTCCGGAACCAGTCCCTCGGGAAAGGTTTGGGGGATTCTTTTCCTGCTTCAGGAAGCCCAGAGGCCGGCGGAGGAAAATCCTTCCCCCGCGGCGGTTAGTGCAAAAGACCCCGCTTAGGAATCCCCCCAAAAGCTTCATTAGGAACCACTGTAAATTGGGTATCCCCCGGCTTTTCCCAGAGAAGATGGAAATCGAGGGCCACATCGGGATTGCTGTCCCTTTGGCAGGTTAAATCAAGGACATGCCAACCTGCCGTCAATAGGGCCCTCCCTTCCTTTGCCTGAAGGGTATCCACCACCTTTCGGCCGTCCAAATTCAGCTCACCCTTGTCCTGGGTTAGAAGCAGAAATTGATAAGACCCTGCTTTTTTTGCCAGGATTTTCCCGTTCCAGCGAACTCGAACCGGCGGGTGGGCGAAGGTTAAATCACCGATATTTGTAAAATTAATAAGGGGGCAGGGTGTGGGCCCCATTGTCTCTAATTCGTTTTTATTGACCGTTAAATACTCGCCCAGACCCCTTGGGTAAGAAATGGGTTTGACGGGCCCCGGCACATAGTAGAAAAACGCCAGGATTTTTCCGTACCGATCCTTGAAGGGTTCTTCGGTGCCATTGGGATAAAGGCTTTTCAGGAAGTCCAGTGTGGGGCTTTTTCCTTCGTCCAGGACAAAACAAACCTTGGAAAGATGGTTATCCAGAGGCATTGCGTCCATTTGACCTAGATCCAAAGGATGGATTCGGTTGGATTCAAAATAGTCCAGGTATTGCACCGTGAAATGCTGGTAAAAGGCGGGAACGAGGTAATAAACCGTGTCCGGGTGATCCACGATGGTTTTTCCGACGGTTGACGCCTCAATATTGAAATTACGCCAGCAGTCATACTCCCCTGCTTGATCCACGAAATAGGTCTTAAGGTTATCCACAGCCGCGAATAGCAAAAGTCCCAGGACTAGGCCTTTCACCCAAGGACGGAAGGAAGGAAAACGCTCCTCCGTTCCTTTCTGCCAGAGGAGTACCGCAGTGGAAGCAAAGAAAGCGGTGAAAGGGAGGGCACCGAGCATCCGGTGGGATTGGGTGGCCTCGCTGGAGAGCAGCCCAGGGAGGCTCATCACCCCAAACCCGCAAAGGGCGTAAAAATAAGGCCTTTGTCTCCATTTCCAAAGGGCCAGAGCCAATCCCAGGACAAAAAACATCCCGGTGACATCATCTAAAATCCGGCGGTTCTTGAGGTTGTGCCGGGGCTGCTCTTCCCCTTGCCGGTTGAACATGAAGGCCGTTTGAAGAACCTTCGCCACCAAGGGTTTCAGGCTTTTTTGCTCAATGACCGCCCTACCGATAAAAAGCTCCGATTCACGCGTCCCCAGGCTCCCTTGTTGGGCCCAGTAGTGCAGTAAAGGGGCCGCAAGAACGAGGCATAAGGCAGCCGATGCCAAGATGGGTTTTAAAAGGGTTTTGAAGGACTTGGGGTCCCGATGCCATTCATAAATCAGAAGGATTAACATCAGCAAAGGGAAGGCTTTGAAAGCCTGGTAGGTGTATAACCCGCCTGTTAAAAACAGGGCGCTCACGAAGAAAGGCCAGGCTTTCTTCGCCCTTAAACCGTGGATAAAAAACGCCAGCGTTCCGAACATGTAAAAAGGCACTTGAATGCCCCGAAAACCGATTCGGCTGAAAACCAGGTGCCACCGCATGATGGTGATGAAATAAAGGGTCAATAATGCGGTCCGGGGACCGGCCAATTGGCGGAGGGTCCAATAAATCAGGGGCAAAGCGGCTGTCGCGAAAAGGACGTAAAAGAGGAAAAGATGAACCTGGGTGGGGGAAAACCAGCGGAACCAAAAGGCCAAAAGATAGGCCAAATAAGAGGGGTTAGCGGCAAAGGCCGGCAACATGAAGGGGGGATGAAAGCCTTCATGAAGCATCTTTAACGCATAAAGGGCGGGGCCTGAGGCATCCAGATAAACGCCCGACGGAATTTCGCCGAGTTTGTAAACCCGCAGGAAGATTGCCGCCAGGAGGATAAGGCCGAAAAGAACCCCTTCCAGCCGGGGGGACAGGGGTTTCTCGGGGAAAAATTCATGCTTGGGGGTCTTCAGGCCGCAAAACCAGAAATAAAGGGAAAGAAGATATAAAGCCACGGCGGGAAAAAGGGTTGCGGATATTGCGTTTTGAGCCATCCACCATTGGCCCAGGACAGCTGAAGCTAGGGCGGCGGGAAAAGCCACTTGAGCAAGAGCCTTTTTACCAACAAACGATTTCAAAAGTTTCCTTTCGATTAACCCATGTCTTAGTTATATCTCAAAACATTGTGGCCTCCCACGCAAACTTTGAAATCCCAGCGTGGGAATTCCGCTAATTTCCCGATTGGATTGGCAAAAAGGTGGGTTTGACGTCGATCGTTTTATTTTTTCCAAACCTGTGAAAAATTCGATTTTAATTCCCGAGTCCGGCCTAAATTCACTGGCTCGCTTTATGCGTGAAAAAATTTTTGAATTTGAAAAATTCTTGTTGAGCGGAAAGCCTACTGGGGGAAAATAAAGGTGGTCGCACTGTCCATCAGAGTACGGGCCACTCCCATAAAAACCTGGGTGAGCCCCTGATCTCCGGAGTTCCGGAGCGTGCGGCCTTTTTTTTGCCAATTTCAAATGAAACCAATAACCAATTGGCAAAAACCCTGAGTAAGCGGAGCGCATCGAAGGGTAACCCCTTCTGTTACCCCTTGAAATTCCCCGTCCCGTTTTTAAATTAATCCTAACCGCACCTTCCGCGAGGAAAAGCCACAACTCTCTCCGTGGCTTCGAAGCCTTTAGTCTCAAGCTGAAGCGGTTTGTTCTCCCAAAGGATAAACAGGTGGGTGCGGCCTTGTTTTTAAAACCCCTTTAAATTTTTCGGTCTTTTAAGGGGATCACGAGTTTTAGCCCCGACCACGTCTCATCCACCGCGCAAACCTTGATGTCCACCAGCCCTGTTCTCAAGCCGTAATCCCGAACCACTTTCTCCGTTACGTCAGTCGAAACCTTGGAAGCCACCTTGGGCCAGGAAACCCAGATCATCCCGTCCTGCGCCAAAACCTTTTTTAATTGTGGCAGCCGCTTTTCATATTCCTTCCGGTCTTTGGTGAAAAAATGGATGAAATCCATCGGGACCTTGGGGGATGGGAGAACCCGGACACCCGGTGGTAGCTTCCCCAGGAGCTCGAAATAGCCGGGGGGTGCGTTCAGGGCCGCCATCCGGAAGGCTTCCTTCAGGCCAAGCTTCTTCAGGAGCGGGGTTCCAGAATAACCGGCCATATCAGGGGGTCGCAGTGGGAGTTGCCGTGAGAGTGGCCGTAGGTGTTTGGGTCGGGGTACGGGTGGGCCGGGGGGTGTTGGTGACAGTGGGAGTATTGGTGATGGTGGCGGTGGACGTAGCGGTGGGTAGGGGCGCTGGAACCGTTGGATTATTATTGTTGGTGTTGCAGGATTGCAAGCCCATGGAAACGACCGCCATGGCACAAAAAAGAGTCAGAACAAGGTTTCTATTCACGGGCGGCCTTTGGGGGAAGATGGGGCCTGATTATATCACTTCCTAAACCCGTCGTTTTGGCTCTCAAAACCCGGTGGGAAGGGGTTTTATTCCCTTTCCCTTTGGCTGGAAAAACGGTGCGCCGCCCAACCCACCACCCCAAAAGCGAAACCCAGGATGACCATCATCCAGCCGACCAGGGTAATGAAAAAGGCGGTCTCGACTACCCCGGTCCATTTTTGCCACCAACCGAGGGAGAAGATGGAGGCCCCTACGGCCATCACTAAAATGCCCGCACCCATAGAACCCCGGGACACGCGCTTTTCCTGCATCAAGCTGGCGCCGTAAGGGATCTGCTCGACCAGGGATAGAAAATTGGCCGCTCTTCGGGCCAGGCTTGGGCGGGGGGAGGAAGGTGGCATTTCCTTCCCCCTCGCGCGCCTGGGTTTTTTTTTCCTCCCGGAGGAGCGTTTCAATGGAACCGTTTCGCCTTATTTGATTCCCAATACATTGAAGACCACGTTCAGGATGAAAGCAAAGGTGCCCGCCCCCAGGAGGACGCAAACGGGGAGGGTCAAAACCCAAGCCAACACGATGTTCCGAAGCGTTTGCATCTGCAGACCGGACTTATTGGCCGCCATGGTACCCGCGATCCCGGAAGACAGGATGTGGGTGGTGCTGACGGGCAATCCATAGATGTCGGCCAACTCAATGGTGGCGAAGGTCACCAGCTCGGCGGAGGCCCCCTGGGCGTAAGTGAGGTGGGACTTGCCGATCTTCTCACCCACCGTCACCACGATTCGTTTCCAACCGATCATGGTGCCGAACCCCAGGGCCAAGGCCACGGCGAACTTGACCCAGACCGGGATGAACTTGGTGAGCTTGTCTATGTGCTTTTTCAAATCCCCCGCCGCTTTTTTCTCATCGGCGTCGGTGATAACGTTCGACTTGGTGGCTTTGCCCAAGGCTTCCGAAACCAGGAAAAGGTCGTTGCGTAGGCCGCGACGCTGGTCGTCGTTGAGTTCGGTCAGGCTCTTGTGGCCTTGGAGTTCTGCGGAAATCTCGCGGCATTTGGTGCCGATGGCCGCGAAGGTGTCCGTGGCCGCCTTGCCCGAGGGTTTCAGGTAGTCGGAAATATACTGCTCGGCTACCGGGCCGCCCGCCATGGCCGCTCCGGGCGAATGCTTGTCCATCTGGAAGGAGATGGTTTGGGTGGTGGCAGTCAAGTCCTGGAGGGCTTTTTCATTCGTGCTCAAATCCAACGCGTAGGTGGCGGGGACGATGCCGATCAAAATCAACATGATGAGCCCCATGCCCTTCTGCCCGTCGTTGGAGCCGTGGGCGAAGCTGACGCCGGTACAGGTCAAAACCAGGAGGCAGCGAATCCACAGGGGGGGCGGCGCGTCCTTTTTGGGGGATTCGTAAAGATCCTTGCGCTTGATGATGGCCTTGAAAAGAAGGAGAAGCAGGGCGGAACAGACGAAGCCGATGATGGGTGACAGGATAAGGGCCGTGCCGATATCCTTCGCCTTGGCCCAGTTGACGCCCTCGCCAAAAACGTGGCCGGGGGACATCATGGCATTGGCCAGGCCCACTCCCATGATGGAGCCGAACAGGGTGTGGGAGCTGGAGGCCGGCAGGCCGAAGTACCAGGTGCCTACGTTCCAAATGATGGCGGATATCAAGAGGGAGAAAACCATGGCGAAGCCCGGTGCCGAACCCACGTGGATGACCAGCTCCACGGGCAGGAGGGAGATCACGCCAAAGGCCACCATGCCGCTGGAGGTCAAAACACCCGTGAGGTTCCAAAGACCGGACCAGACCACTGCGATCCAAGGTTTAAGGCTATGGGTGTAGATGACCGTGGCCACCGCGTTGGCCGTATCGTGGAACCCGTTGACGAACTCAAAGGAAAGCGCCAGCCCCAAGGCCAACAAGAGAAAGACCACATGCCCCAACGATAAGGTCTGCCCGAATATTTCCACGAATGGCCTCCCGGAAGGATAGGTTAGCGGCGATAGCGGGAGGACTATGTCGGGGGGAGGTTTCTTGCGTGTTACAGGAAGGTCCAAATACGGTTAAAACCCACCGTTTGTGACTCAAAACAAGCGAATCACAACCAAGCTTTTATAAAAACCACCGGTTATCCTGAAAAAGGCATCTGTCTTATTTTTCAGGTTGATAGCAAAGCAGGACATTGCCATTTTTAAAAGACCGGTTTTGGGTGGGCCTCAAGGCCAGTTTTTGGGGAATGCCCTCGAAAAGAGTCCGTCCCCCGCCCAATACCACGGGGATCACCACAAATTGATACTCATCGATAAGCCCGTGCGGGGCCAATTGGGCCACGATGCTGCCGCTTCCCAGGATGACCATGCCGGGGCCGGGGGCTTCTTTCATCTTCCGCACTTCCGCCACCAGGTCGCCTTTAACGAGGGTGGTATTCTCCCAGGAAGCTTTTTCCATCTTCCGGGAAAAGACGACTTTCTTGCCCTTGTTCATCTTCGTGGCCACCTTCGGCAGGCTCTGGGTGGCCTGGGGCGTTGGCCAAAAACCGGACATCATGTCATAGGTAACCCTTCCGAATAGCATCACCCCGTCGCCGCTGACGTTTTGGCCGATATAGGCGTCCCACTCGGCGTCCTTTTGGGTGTTATGGGCCCACTGCATGCTTCCGCTCCCATCCACGAAATAACCGTCCAGGGACACATTGTTGAAAACGATCAATTTACCCATGACTCCCCCTCAATCTTCTTCGAGTTTAAAAGGAAATCATCTTCGCCTTTAACCGGGAGCGCTTTCAAGGCCCGCTTTTCAAACTTTCTTGCGTCTTACGGCTTTTCCGGGGAACTCCTGGGATAAAATAACGCCCTCCGCTCGAAGGGACTTATGAAAAAAATATTATTCTTCCTTTTAGCAATCGGCTTTCAACCCTTTTCGCTTTGGGCCCAATGCGCCCCGGTGAACGCCCGGATTTGGGTTTCGGGCGACGATACGACCCAGGTTTGGGTGGGCGGTTCCTACCTGGGTGAAAAGGGCTATTGCAACCTGGCGACGGGGGGCAACCCGGCCACACTGTTCTTCCCCGTGCCCTTGGAAAAACTCCCCGGCCCGCAGGTTTGCCTGGCTTTGGAGACCCTCAATGTCAACCCGGTGATGGTCTTCAGTTCCTGGGAACTGGAAGTGGATTGCGCGGGCGGCAGGCCCTATGTGTTCACCAATGAGGGCCTTTCCAAGGCGGGGGTTTCCCTTTATTGGGACCCGACGGGCGGTTCTTCCTGCGGGGTGGGAACTTCCCCTCCGGTTGACAGCCGGGGAAACGTCTGGACCGACCTGGAATACAACCCCGCCTCCAACCCCTTCACCTTCACTGGTTCGTTCGTGACGGCCAGCACCTGGACCTGCGCCAGGCTCAAGGAAGCCTCGACCGGCCTCGTGATTCCCTACGTCTCCTATGACGGCAATGCGGCAGGTTCGGGGCCCACCACCTCCTGCGGCATTCTTTACTGGCGCCAGGTCGTCCAATTACCGGCCTGGGTTCACACGGCCACTCCGACCGCCATTCTCACGGCAACCTTCACTTTCACCCCGACACCTACCCCAAGGCCGCTCTTGACCCCCACCTTTACTTACTCGCCATTGCCCAGTTTTACGCCGACTTTCACGCCGAGGCCCCGCCGCACACCCACGTCTCATATTATTTCGCGGCCCGCGCCGCCGACCCCCACCCCCCGGCGCGTAAGAATAAGGCCGACCCCCACCCTCCTTCCCTTTCGCCCTACGGCGACTTGGACGCCCCTGCGTCTTGCGCCTTGGACGCCGACTCCTCCACCTTTAAGGCCCCGGCCCACGCCCTTGCCGGCTTGGCTTCCACCCCCGGTAAAGGACCAAACCATCGTCTTCCAAACCCCGCCCGTTGAGATCTATATAACCTTTGCGGACGGCGTTGGCCGCTACCAATTACAGGTGGTGGACGGGCAAGGCCGTCCCTTGGAAGTGGTCTATGACAGGAAAATCGTGGGGGAAAAAGACGACTGGGTGACTTGGGACGGCAAGGATGGATGGGGCCGGGATGTTGCCCCGGGCCAGTATTACGTCATTTTCTACAAGGATGGAAAACCGCTCAGGAGTATTTCTGTTTATCGGTCGGGCATACCAACCAATAGATAAACCCTATTTTCCAAAAACCTTATCCCAGAGAAGGCGCAAGGGGTCGTAATACTTATCCACGACCCGCTCCTTGAGGGGAATGATGGCGTTGTCCGTGATATGGATGTCCTCGGGACAGACCTCGGTGCAACAACGGGTGATGTTGCAAAGCCCCAGGCCCTGCTGTTCCTTCAAAAGTCCCGTGCGGTCCAGGCCGTCGATGGGGTGCATTTCCAGGGAAGCGATGCGGGCAAAAAAGCGTGGGCCCGCGAAGGCCGTTTTCTTGTCGTGTTCCCGCAGGACATGGCAGGTGTTCTGGCACAGGAAGCATTCGATGCACTTGCGGAATTCCTGGATTCGGTCCACGTCATGCTGCTGCCAATGCCAGTCGGCGCCTTCCTTGGGAGTGAAGGGTGGGATCTTCCTGTTCACCTCGTAGTTCCAGGAAACGTCGGTCGCTAAGTCCTTCATCAAGGGGAAGGTCTTCATGGGGGTGACGGTGATGGTTTCCCCTTCCTCGAACTCATTCAGGCGGGTCATGCACATCAGGCGGGGCTTGCCGTTGATTTCCGCCGAGCAGCTGCCGCACTTTCCGGCCTTGCAGTTCCAACGGCAGGCCAGGTCGGAGGATTGGGTGGCTTGGATGCGGTGGATGGCGTCTAGGACCACCATGCCCTCGTCCACTTCGACGTTGTAGTCCTTGAGTTGTCCGCCTTCCGAGTTGCCCCGGTAGACCTTCATGTGAATGGTCGACATAGCTGCTCCCTTTTAAAGGCTCAGTGCGCGGGGGCTTCCCCGCGGATTTGCTTCAGGATTTCCGGCTTTAAGAAGCCTTCTTTCACCAGTTCGGCTTCCAAATCAGCAGGCACTTGAGGCAGGTCTTCCTGCGCCACTTCCATATCCTCGCCTTTTTGGCGGATGACCACTCGTTTCTTGGCGAAGTCCTTCGAATAAGTGGTGTAGTCGGTGCGGGTATGGCCCCCGCGCGATTCCTTGCGTTCTTTGGCCGCCCGCGCGATAGCCTCGCCCACGATGAGCATGTTCCGCATATCCATGGCCACATGCCAGCCGGGGTTGAACAGGCGGTTTCCTTCAGCGGAAACCTTCTTCAAGCGTTCCCGGAGGGAAGCCAAGTCCTTGATACAGCCTTCCAGCAGGGCTTCTTCCCGGTACATGCCCGCGCCCTTTTCCATGGCTTTTTGCAGGTCGGCCAGGAGGGCATAGGACACTTCCCCTCCCACGTTCTCGAAGGGCCGGTTCATTTCCTTGTTCAAATCGGAGAGGACGGCGTCGTTGATCTTGGGGGCGGCGTTCTTCTTGGCGAAGGCCGCGGCGTTTTCCCCGGCCAGCTTGCCGAAGACCACCAGATCGGAAAGGGAGTTCCCGCCCAGGCGGTTGGAGCCGTGCATGCCCGCCGAGCATTCGCCGGCGGCGAAAAGCCCCGGTACGTTGGACATCTGGGTCTCCGGGTCCACCTTGATGCCGCCCATCATGTAATGGCAGGTGGGGGCGATTTCCATGGGAACCTTGGTGATGTCCACGTCCGCCAATTGCTTGAACTGGTGGTACATGGAGGGAAGCTTCTTCTTGATGTCCTCGGGGGTGCGGCGGGAGGCGATATCCAGGTAGACGCCGCCGTGTTCCGTTCCCCGCCCTTCCTTGATCTCTGTCCAAAGGGCCCGGGCCGTCACGTCCCGGCTCATGAGCTCGGGGGGTTTGCGTTCCTTGACGTTTTCTTCCTTCTGGCCCTCCACTACGACCTTCTGGAACCAGGCGTTGGCCTCGGCTTCGGTATCGGCGTATTTACCCTGGTACTTGGGCGGGATGTATTTGAACATGAACCGCTCGCCCTTGTTGTTCTTCAAGACACCGCCTTCCCCCCGCACACCCTCGGTAATCAGAAGGCCTTTCACGGAAGGGGGCCAGACCATGCCCGTGGGATGGAACTGTACGTACTCCATGTCGGCCAGTTCGGCCCCGGCCAGGTAGGCCAGCGCGAAACCGTCTCCCGTGCACTCCCAGGAGTTGGAGTTGACCGAGTAGAGTTTTCCGATGCCCCCGGTGGACATGATGATAGCCTTGGCCCTAAAAAGGACTGGCCGGCCCGTTTCCCGGAAATAACCATAAGCCCCGGCGATCTTCTCGCCGTCCTTGAGAAGGGAGTAAATGGTGCATTCCATGTGCACGTCGATTCCGGAGTGCACTCCTTTATCCTGAAGTGTACGGATAAGCTCCAGCCCCGTGCGGTCGCCTACGTGGGCCAGTCGTTTATAAGTATGCCCGCCGAAATGGCGCACGTTGATGTTGCCCTTGCCGTCGGTGGTGCGGTCAAACACCGCCCCCCATTTTTCCAATTCCCGCACGCGGTCGGGCGCCTGCTTGGCGTGCAGTTCGGCCATCTTCCAGTGGTTGGCGAAATTACCGCCGATGAGGGTGTCGCAGAAATGCTGCTTCCAGGAATCGCGCGAATCGACCGTAGCCAGGGCCGCGGCGATGCCGCCTTCGGCCATGACCGTATGGGCCTTTCCCAGTAGGGATTTGCACACCAGCCCCGTCTTGCAGCCGGCCGCCGAGGCTTCAATGGCGGCCCTAAGGCCCGCGCCGCCAGCGCCGATCACCAAGACGTCGTAGTCAAAACTTTGGTAGTTATCGCTCATGATTCGGTTTTCCTTAAAAGATCTTGATATCGGTCCAAACGCCCATGGCCACCAGGCGCACATAAAGATCCGCGAACCCTACGGTGAAGAGGGATATCCAGGCCCAAAGCCCATGCTTTTCGTTGAATTTGCTCACTTGGCACCAAATCTTATAGCGGTAGGAAGGGCAGGCGGAGAAGCAGTCCTCCTTGCCGCCCACCAGGTGCCGCCAAGCGTGGCAGCTTCCCACGTAAAGGGTCAAAAATACCGTGTCGACGGCCAAGACCACCGTACCTAGCCCGACGTAATAATCCTTCGGCCCTTCTTTCGTGAAGGATACGGCCAAGTCCAACCAGTGGTTGATGACTAACAGGATCGCGAAATAGAGGAAATAACGGTGAAGGTTTTGCAGGATGAAGGGAAAGGCGGTCTCCCCCTTATATTCCCGGGATTCCTCACCCACCGCGCAGCCAGGCGGGTCTTGGAAGAAGGCCCGGTAGTAGGCCTTGCGGAAATAGTAGCAGGTAGCCCGGAAACCGGCGGGCGCCCAAAGGATGAGGATAGCCGGAGACCATTTGTACCAGGAAGGGCTGATGTAGGGGGAAAAGGCCGGGGACATATAGGACCCCCATTTGTACCAAACCTCGCCGTGGGGGCCGTAGGGGGTGAAGGCCGCGTAGGTCATATAGACGATGAAGCCGATCAGGCCTGCCGCGATAGCCAAGGGTTCCCCAAACCAGTTATCGGTTCTTAAGGAAACGCCCAAACCTTTTTGGGTCCTCACATCCATTGCCATAAATGCTCCTCTAATGAAAATGAAGACGGCTAATAAAGGGCCTTACCACTTTAAGTTCGAGCTATGGCCCGGTTCCGCCTTCTCGTTGGGGTTGATGTAGGTCTTGGCGAAGTTAACGGCCGTGGCGCCCTCGGCGAATCCTGTGGCGATCAGGTCCAATTTTCCCGGATGGGTCACGATGTCTCCCGCCGCGTAGATGCCCGGCACATTGGTTTCCATCTTCTGGTTGACCGGGATCTTGTTCTTTTCCAGTTGGATGCCCCAATCCTTGAGGAAGGAAAGGCTGGCCTGGAAACCGAAATTCAACACCACGAAATCCACGGGAAGGGATTCGTCCTTGTTGGTGTGGTTTTCATAAATGATGGCTTCTTCCACTTTGCCGTTTCCTTTTACCGTCCTCAGCTCGTACCACAACTTGATATCGACTTTCGAGGCTTTAAGCTTGCGGACCGACTCCTCATGGGCTCGGAATTCGTCGCGCCGGTGGATCAGGGTGACCTTGGAGCAAACGGGCTCCAGCATCAAGGCCCAGTCCAGGGCCGAATCGCCGCCGCCGACGACTAGGGCCCGCTTACCTTTGAAGGGCTCCATGGAAAGAATGCCATATTGGACGCCCTTGCCTTCGTAGGGAACCAATTCGGCGTTGGGGTGCTTCTTAGGAGTGAATGAACCCATCCCCAGGGTGAGGACGACCGTCTTAGCGTAGTGTTTGCCGCCTTTATCGGTGGTCAGCTCGAAAATGTTGTCGGGCCGTTTGACCAACGATGTCACCTTTTCACCCAGGGCCAGGGGGGGCTTGAAACGCATCAGCTGCTCTTCTAGGTCCACCACCAGCTTCTTGCCCGAAACGCGGGGAAAACCCGCAACATCGAAAATATCCTTTTCCGGATACATAGCCGAAACTTGTCCCCCCAATTGTTCGAGGGAATCGACGATTTTGAACTTCATTCCCCGCAAGCCCGCGTAGAAACCACCGAACATGCCGGCGGGGCCCCCACCGATAATGATGACGTCAAATATTTCCTCGGCCATGGAACTTCTCCTTTCAACCCACCGGGCCGGTTGAGAACCGACCCAAACTTTATTTTAAAAAGCACAAGCCCCTTTATGACGCGAGTCATAGACGGGCCTAAATCGGGGTAAAAAAAGAAAACGAACCGGAAGGTTCGTTTCTTCAACAGATTACGTCTGGCTTCAAACAAATAACTTTTGGCTTTGCCGTGTCAGCGGTTGGGCTTGTGGATCATCAGTTCCGCGGGCCGGTCCACCGTGATGCTGCCCTTGATGCAGACGGTTTCACACAGCTTGCAGCTGACGCATTTCTTCTCATCCACCACGGCGATCTTAAAAAACTCGGGATGGTCGTTGCGGGGCTGCATCGAGATGCAGTCGAAGGGGCAAACATCCACGCAAAATTCGCAGGCCGTGCACGTCTCGGGGTCCACCTTGGCCTTAGGGATGGCCAGGGGCTTGATCTTCTTTACCGTCTCACCACGCGCATCCACGATGGCCTCGACCGGGCAATGGATACCGCAGACGCCGCAGTCAATGCAGAGGGCGGGATCGATATGGAAAATGGATTTCTTTTCGCCGGCGATGGCTTCCGTGGGGCATTTCACCGCGCAGAGGGTGCAGCCAATGCAGTTGTCGAGAATGACGTGGGGCAACGAAGTACTCCGGAGGGTTGATTCGTAGAACTATTTAACCAAACCACCAGTAAAAAGAAAAGGCCCTTCTTTTTTTGGGAAAGAAGGGCCTTCATTGTCTTAGTTTTTGTTTTTAACGATGAACTTACACGTATTCTTGGATCAGCTTTTTGCGTTGTTCGCCGCTCAAGCCCAGTTTCTTCGTCTTGGCCAAACCCTGGCCCTGCAGGGCCGGATCTGCCGCGTCGATGGAAGGCTTGGGATTCGGGTTCTTGTAGAAGAGCCCGATGGGAATCTGGGCGCCCCATTCCTTGGAGCGGTCCATGGCCGCGTTCCAGTTGGTGGCGTCGTGGCCCTTGTCTTCCAGCTTGTACACGCGTTCCTTGAACCAACCAAAGGTATTCTGCTTGTTGAAGGTCACGCAGGGTGAGAACACGTCGATTAGAGCGAATCCCGGGTATTGGATGGCCTGGGTGTAAAGGCTCTTCAGGTGGTTGATGTCGCCGGAGAAGCCGCGCGCCACGAACCCGCAGCCGGCGGCCAGCGCCAGGGCGATGGGATTCAGTTGTCCCTCGGGATTTCCAAAGGGGGTAGACTTGGTCTTCATACCGGATTCAGAGGTCGGCGAGGTCTGGCCGGTGGTCAACCCGTAGATCTCGTTGTCCATGACGATATAGGTCAGGTTCACGTTGCGGCGCATGGAGTGGATGAAATGACCTTGGCCGATACCGTAGCCATCCCCATCGCCACCGCAGGCGATGACGGTCATCTCATGGTTGGCCATCTTGGCGCCGGTAGCCACCGGCAGGGAACGGCCATGTAGGGAATGCATTCCGTAGGACTTGAAGAATCCAGGGAGGTTGGACGAGCATCCGATGCCCGAAACCACCATGAGTTGTTCATTGGGAATTCCCAATTCGCCGCAGGCGCGCTGAAGGACGGTCAAAACCCCGTAATCCCCGCAGCCTGGGCACCAATCGGGCGGTACTTCCGGCTTATAAAGTTTCGCGTCCCTTGCTGGCAGTGTTGCTGTCGTCATCTTTTCCTCCTCAAGTTGGCTCCCCTTCCGGGGAGATGAATAGATCTAAATTAATGGGCCGCAGACGTGGAAAGCACTCCCGGTCCCGGCGGGTGCGGCGTGCGCCAGCCCGGCTCGAGGGATTGCACTTCCACCAGTTCCTTGCCCTTCAACACTTCCTTCACCCCGGCCACCACGTGCTTGGGTTCCATGGGCTCGCCGTCGTATTTACGGATATGGGCGTGGGCCGTGATGCCGGTTTCGGCGCGCAGGTGCCGCGCGAACTGGCCAGCCTTGTTGAGCTCGACCACCACGATCTTTTTGGCCTTGCCCAAGATGGCCTGGGCTTCTTTTTCTTGGAAAGGCACCAGGTATTTGAAGGAAAGCAGGTTGGCCTTGATCCCCTCTTTATTCAGGCGCTCCACCGCTTCGGTGGCCACGCCCCATGTGGACCCGTAGGTCACCAGGGTGACATCGGCATTCTCCGGGCCTTCCAGCTTGAGCTTGGCGGCGTAATCCTTAACCACACCCTCCATCTTTCGGGCCCGCTTATCCACCATCATCTTGCGCGTCACGGGGTCGGTGTAGACGTCGGAAATGGTCACACCGTCCTCATCGTGCTCGTCGGTGGCTGAAACGTAAAGGTGGTTCGGGATTCCGGGGATGGCCCGCGGGGAGATACCCGAAGGCGTGTTCTTGTAGCGATAGTAGGATTTGTTGCCGTCGTCCTCGAAGATCATCTCGCCGCGGTCGATCTTGAATTCGCGGTCCAAATAGGAGGTCTCGATGGAGAACCGGCCCTCGGAGAGGAGCAGGTCGGACAACACGAGCACCGGACACTGGTACTTCTCGGCCAGGTTGAAGGCTTCTTCCATCATGTCGTAACAGTCGGCCACCGAAATCGGCGCCATAATAATACGGGGGAAATCACCCTGGGAGGCGCCCACGGCCTGGTTCAGGTCTCCCTGTTCCTGCTTGGTGGGAAGGCCCGTGGAAGGCCCGCCGCGCATGACGTTGATCATGACGACAGGGGTTTCGATGATGGAAGCCATGCCGATGGCTTCGGTCATCAGGGCAAACCCGCCGCCCGAGGTGGCGCACATGGCGCGCACGCCCATTTGGGCCGCGCCGATGGTCATGTTGGCCACGCCGATCTCATCTTCGACCTGGCGCACGCAGATGCCCAAGGAAGGCCCGTGGGCCCCCATCCAGTGGAGGATACCCGAAGCCGGGCTCATGGGATAAGCGCAGTACACCTTGCAGCCCGCGTTGGCCGCGCCCATGGCCAGGATGTTGTTGCCGTGCACCATGGCCAGCTTCGCGTCGGTTTTCTTCAAGGGGTTGGGAATCGGCTTGTAAGTCTTGATGGCAAAATCATAGCCGGCCTTGGCTGCGTCCACATTAAGCTTCACCACTTGGGGCTTCTTGGCGAAGGTATGTTCGAAGACCGAGGAGAGTGCCGCGAAGTCCAGACCCAAAAGCCCGGTCAGGGCGCCCAGGGCTACGGTATTCTGCATGATCGGCAAAGCATCCTTGCCCGCCAACTCGAAGACCGGCAAGGGGCAGAGCTGCACGCCTTCGGGGGCCTTGCCCGGCTTGATCTTGTCGCCGTTGTAAACGCAGATGCCGCCCTTGGTGAGTTCCTGCAGGTGGCGGTCCATCGAATCCTGGTTCAGGGCGATCATGGCGCCCACTTGGTCACCGACGTTGTGTTTTTTCTGGGGGGAGATGCGAAGGCGGATCCAGGAATGGCCGCCACGGATGAGGGATTGGTAGCTGGTATAAACGTAAACGTGAAGTCCTAGGCGGGAAGAAGCTTGGGCCAGGTTGTCCCCGGTGGAAGCTCCACCGTCGCCCGCCGCGCCGCCGATGCCTACGATAATTTCATTTTCCATTGAAGCACTTCCTCCTCAAAATAATTTCGAATTCCCTGATGACCCGGCCCAAAAAGTTTTTCCATCCTTGGGTTGGTTCCACCCCCGGGGCGGAACAAGAGGACGGCAAGAGTCAACGGGCACGGACTCAATCTTTATTTCATTTTTAAGAAAGCCTCGAAAAACTCACCAATCGGGGGAAAAACATGACTTGGGGGGAGGCCAGGGGAAGCATGATACCTGTAGAAATGCTGTATTCGCAACTAATTTAAGGATAGTCCTCGACAACGAGTCACAGATAAGGCACGAAGTCCAAACATCTTGGGAAAATTACAACCCATTGAGGGTCAAAATAAAGGTCACCACAATTTCAAACCGCGCCCTTGGTTGAACCAACCATTTGGTCATGGCCTCGCTGCCATAGTCGGCCGCGGATCACCGGGTGTTGTAATGGATTATAGCCATGGCCGGTGCTTAGGGGGTTGAGGCTCCCGGCCCTTTTGTCAGGGCAACGGACTTGTCCTGGATCAGTTTCATCTTCGGTGAGTAAACCTCGATGGCCACCAAGCCAATCCCCTTGGCGTAGTAGTAAATAACCGTGTTGGAGGCCTTACCGCCTTTGAGCACCTTCTCGGTCACCACCACGCAATCCGGATAGGTCTTTTGGTAGACCTGGGCCTGGCCGAAAGCCGCTTTGGACTTGTGGACCGTGCCATCTTTTTCAGTTACTGCCCAACCCACGCCACCCGTGGCAGGAGGAACCTTGAAGACAAAATCCCCGGTTGTCGTCTGGCTGTCCTCGCCCATGTGCTCAATCTTGTTGTCGTAAAGGGAGTAATGGTCCTGCGTGACCTGGCCGTTTTCATTGGTTTGTAAAACCACCCGGACCGTTCCATTGGACATCGTCTTGGCGGCGGTGCATTTGACCGTATAAGTTCCCTTGGCGGTCTGCCCGGCCGAGGGCTTGAGGTATTCATAGGTCCATTGGGCGCCTTCCTGGATGGGGAAGTAATCGGTAAGCGCGCCCAACGAAACAGGGGCGCCGGAAGAAGCCGGTTCGGACGCCGAAGCTTTGGCCGTGGGAGTGAAGGTTGGCTCCGCCATCTTGGGAGAAGGAACAGCCGCAACCGCCTTCGTGGGAACCGAAGTAGGCTCCGCAATCGGGGGCGGTGGCAAAGCCGGTTGGGTCGTGGCGGGGGCCGCCTCGGTAGTTGTCTTGTCCCCTGGCAGCATGGGAACGACCACCGGCGTGGCTTGAGTCTGGTCCAGGGGGGGCGGCAAGGCCTCGTCCCCGCTGGGTATGGGGATAACGGGAGGAGTCGGTTGATCGGCCCACGAAAGCGGAGCCATCAGCAGGCAAGCCGCAAAGATGAAAGATTTTCTCAAAGAATCCTCCCTCAATTCAAAAAAGGATATCGGAATTCTCACCGGCAGATACAGGGGCAAATTATATCTCCCCTTCCCCGCCCTGTCACTTTACCCCAAAAATAAAAGCCTCCCACCGGGGTAGGAGGCTTTTGAGCCATCGGGCTTAAAACCGATTTCAGTTAGTCGACTCGCTTCATGCGGACGTTAAAGTCCACATTGTTCTTCACCCAGGCGAGGAACTTGTCCTGTTTCTCGATGGGCGTGTCGGGCAGGTAGATTTTGGGGTCAGTCCAGGTCGCCATGACCACCGCGTCCTGGGTCCATATCTTCACCCGCCGACGGGGAACCTGGTCCTCCCATTTCTTCCCCACCTCCGGGCTGGTGTACAAAAGCCGGACGGTGATGTTGCGGGAAAGCTTCTCCAGGGGATAAAGATCGATGCTCCGGTAATCATGCCGCCCGTTCTTGCCCGGCACGTCGATCATCCCGTCGCTGATCATGACGATGGAGATGGGTTTCAGGACCATCTTGCGGTCCTTGACCAGGTCCGAAACCTGCTCTAAGAAGGCGTTGAAATCGGTGTAAGGGTCCAGCTTGTTCCGTGGGAAAAGCTCCTTGAGCTTGGCGGCGATTTCAGCCGGCGACTTGTTCTGGAAGGTCTCGATGGGATAAAAGGCCTTGGGTTGGCCCGCTTTAGCCCCACCGATGGAACCCACGAAAACGGCGTTGGGCACTTCCAGCCCGTCCAACCCGTTCAGATGGGCGTAAAGGTAATTGGCCAGGAAATTCATCGAGTCGTCGAAGTACTTTCCTTGGACAAAGGAACCGCTGATATCCAACCCCACGAAGATCACCAGCCGCGGCTGGGGCTTTTCATTGAGGAAGGAACAGCCCGAAAGGAAAAAGACCGCGAGAACCGCCAACGCCGGGCGTAAAAAGGAGGGATGTCTCATGGTTGCACCTCCTGGGCACCGGCGGCCGGTTTGACCTTTTTCCCCTCCTTCTTGGTCTTCTTGCCGTTGACGGGCGCAAGAATGTCCTTGGAATGCATCACATCGCGGATGCTTTTGAAGGGGATCAAGAACAGGTGGTGCCCTGCCACCAGCAGGGTGAAGAAATTCACCACCGCCGAGACCACCTGCAGGGGCGGCAGGATGAAGGCGCCCAAGAGGTCGTCGCCCTTTTCTTGGATGAACTTCAGGTCAGTCTTCAGGTGGTAATAGAACCCCACCGTATAGGCGAAAGTGTCCTTGACCTGTTCCCGTTCCCCCGCCTCGGTGGGCTTCAGGCCCCGGCCCTGGATGATGGCGGTGATGATGGGAACCCCGTGGGCGACGAAAAGGAACCAGGTCATGCCCCGCACACCCAGCCAGGCCAGAACTGCGATGGCCAGCGTCCCCCCGATGCCTAGGTCGAAATCCTTCGAGGCGTGCTGGGCGAACCAGGGCACCAGCGAATCGACCAGCTCCCGGTAGAGGAACATGACCTCCACCAGGATGGCCACCGCCTCCACCGCCGCGATCTTGACGATGGTACCCCACTGCTTGCTCTTGAGCGCCTCAACGAAATTGGAAAGCACCGCGTAGCTTCCCAGGATGAGGAACAGGAGGAACAAAAAGAGGGGGATGCGGATCAGGGGCTCGGTCAGTTCCCCGCCGGTGAGGTTGGACAGGGTATCCATGACCAGCGGCGTCATGACATAGGTGAAGATGACGGCCTCCACCAGGCACCAGACGACGGTCAGGGTTACCGCGATCCAGGGAAGCCCTGGGGCCGAGATGTTCTTGGCCACAGTCTTAATGACCCTAAAAGGCGCCAAAAGCAGGTCCTGGATCAGCAGCCAAACCCCCACCACCAGCACCCGCACGAGGGCGAAAAGCGAATTGACGAGCACGAAGAGGAAGCGGAAAAAACCGCCCCAAAAGGCAAAGATGGACTTTCCCAAGTCCCACCAGGTGACCAGGAAGGCCTTGAAGAATTCCGTCCGCTTTTGCCGCACCACCACGGATAGTACGCAGAGGATGCTGGCCCAGAGGCTGGCGATGATGGCGCCCACGGGCAAAAGCAAAAAAACCCGCTTGGCGGCCATGAGCCACAAGGGGTCGCTGGCCCCCCAGGCAAAAGCAATCATGGTGTTTTCAAAAAAGGTGGGAAAGAAAAGGATTGAAACGACGAACTGCGAAATACTTCCGGCTTGATCGGCCATGAAGCGCCTCCTTTGACCATCTGGTAAAGAAAACGGACTTCAAGCTGGCCCTGGCCCGGATGACTCGGGTCCAACAGGACGTTTTGGTTTTTGACGGGCGAAATCCACATGGAACGCCCGGGTCTTCCACCGGAATTTTTTCCAGCGTCCGCAAAATTGGCGGCGGAAGAAAGTTCCTCCGCTTTTTATTATAGGTCCCGGCGAGAAAGCTTCCTCAAGCCCTAAGGAGCTTGAAAAGGTAACAGCTTTTCCCTGTCGCTTATGGAACACCGAGTAAAATTTACGACGGAGGCGCCCGGGGGATGAAACCTTGGCAGGTTTAACAACCGATGAAGGACTTTTAATGGAGGACTTGGCAGTGGAGCCCGCCCGAACCCCAGGCAAAGTCCGGCACGGCCACCACTTCGATTCCGGCTTTTTGGAAAAGCGCCTGGTTCTGGTCGAAATAGGGGTCGGGTTGGGCGGAAGCCCAATCCATGGTCTGCCAGACCGTTTCGATGGCCTGGCGCAACCAGCGGAAATTGAGTTCTTCCGGACTTTTTTCCCAGGCTTCACCCCTCTCCCTGAGGTCTTCAAAACTTTTCATTAGTTTTACCTGGGGGGTGGGGCCTGTTCCATCCTCCAGATTTCGGGGATATTTCGCTAAAAGCACGGTGCAACGCCCGGTGGAGGGATTGAAATATCTCACCATATTGGCGGGGCTTCGGACGGGGTGGTCGGTCACGGCCAATCGATCCACGGGATAACCCATGGAAGATAGGTCCGAGACCATCAAGTCGTATTCCCCTTGGAGGCTTCTCACGAAGGCGGGGTCCAGGGGCTGGCCGGTGACCCGGTCCACGGGATGGTCGACATAGGAAGGCACGAAGGCGCGAGGCCTGCCGCCCGAGGAAAGCACCGCCACCGACATATCCAGGTGGAAAAGCTCGTTGTTGCCGAGAGCCGGATTTTCTAAGACCTGGCTGGGAATGAAAACCGCCGGGACGCCGTCGAAAGCCCCCGAGAAAAGGTCCTGGGCTTGTAGAAGCTGGTCCTGGCTGAGGACCTGGCCGTTCAAGGACCGGCCTCCCGCCCATTCCAGGTAATGGCTCGCCCGGTGGCGCCCCAACAACAAGGTCAGGTCCCCATTGGGGGTGCGCACTAGGTCCTCATCCCCGCCCTCCCCGCTGACGCCTTCGGGCAAGTCGCGGTAGGTGAACTTATCCGGGAAGGCCTGGCAACGGGCGGCCACCGATTCGGCGTAACCCTTCTGGTCGTTGGATCCCCGGGAGATGACCCAGCGGCCTTGGGGATCGCGGCCGAGGATCTTCCCGATGTCCTGGGTCCAGACGATCGGCACCGGTGCCTTG
>Ga0335085_10001408_pt1 | contig 51667 bp, 48 predicted proteins | sample Lox_Sample_45_FD_206712 | JGI IMG/M metagenome (GOLD analysis project Ga0335085, IMG submission 206712) | Soil microbial communities from Loxahatchee National Wildlife Refuge, Florida, United States - Lox_Sample_4.5 | ecosystem: Environmental > Terrestrial > Soil > Wetlands | place: USA... | reverse complement strand
AGGCCCGCGCGGCATTGGCATAATCCTTCTGCACATACGCGATATCGCCGATCCAATATACCGCAACCGGCGTCAAGGGGTCGTCGGGGAACTTGTCGGCGAAGGCGCGGAAGGCGCCGCGCGCCTCGTCGTATTGTGTTCTCGTCATGAGAGTCATGGCGGCGTCGAACTTCGCCTTGTTGGGGCTGGCAGTAGCTGAAGGCGCGGCCGGTGCGCCGTTGGCCGGCAACGTGCCGAGAACCCCGGGCGGCGGCGCAAGGTGGATCGGCTCCTGGCCCGATGAATCCGCCGGCGGCGGAGAATAGGCGCTCGTGGCGCCGGTGATCATGCTTTGTGGTGCCGGCGCGGAGGCCTGCGCGTCCTGCCCACCGCAAGAAAGACCCCCGCTGCCGGACTGCTCGCCCAGTTGCTGCGCGGCGAGCGTGCACAGCTTGTAGTCGAAATCCTTCTGCATGCGATCGATGCGGGCGTTGAGCTCGGAAATCTTGTGATCCTGCTGCTCGATCTGGCCGGTGAGACGGCGCAATGAATTCTCGAGATCGTCGATCTTCTGCTGCGCGGCGGCGATCTGGCTGTCCTGCGATTGCTCCTTCTGCTCCCTCAGCAGCCGCGCCTGTTTCTCCTCGTCGCTCTCGCCGAAAAGGTCGGCGACGCGATAGGAACGCGCTTTCACTTCCGAAGCATCGAGCCTGCGCACGACGTTGTGGTCGCTGCCCTGTTCATCGCCGGCCGCGAACGGTGCGCCGGCAAGGACAACGGAAATCACAAGGCTGGAGCCGAGCAGGATGGTCTTGATGACTCTGCCGCGCGTCATGTCGCTCACCCGTCTGATGGAAGATTCGAGGATTCTCCAAGACTTAGCCGAAATTGCGGCCCTGTGGAATCCCGATCGGCGGAAAAGGAAAAGGGCGCCGAAGCGCCCCTTCCGATTCGCTGGCTGAACCGCTTACGAGCTGGCGGCGCCACCGGTGATGGTGGTCACGCCGCGACGGTTCTGGGCCCAGCAGCCTTCATTCGACTCCGTGCACACCGGACGCTCCTTGCCGTAGGAGATCGTGTCGACGCGCGCCGAGGACACGCCCTGGCTCACCAGAAACTCCTTCACCGCATTGGCGCGCCGCGCGCCCAGCGCGAGGTTGTATTCGCGCGTGCCGCGTTCGTCGCAATGACCTTCGATGGTCACGCGCACCTGCGGATATTTCTGCAGCCAGGACGCCTGGCGTTGCAGGACCGTCCGGTCCTCGTCCGTGATGGCATACTCGTTGTAGTCGAAGTGGACCGTGTCCCCGACATTGACGCGCAGATCTTCCGCGCTGCCGGGAATGATGTTGGATGTCACCGCGTTGTTGGACTCCGACGGCGCTGCCACTGGTGGCGCTTCCGTCTGGGCGGGAGGCTTCGTTTCGCAGCCCGCCAAGGCAATCACCGCAACGAGACCGGCAAATTTCAGAGCTTTCGAAAATTCGAGCATCTCAAGTTACTCCGCGATTGTTGCGCGAGCCCGCCGTGCGCCAAGCCTCGCGCGATAGACGCGCGCACCGCCACAATAACGCCGTTTTGGCCGAAAGGAGCCATAAGCAATCATTTGAAGTGTAAAAAGCTCCTTTCACTGGATCAAGGGAGACCAGGCCGGATCGGATGCGGCGCCTGGCGAAAGCACGCGCCGCTCGTTCCGCCCCGTGACATCCACCGACCAGACCGTCGAGCCGCGGCCGCCGCGTTCAGTGCGGCCGAACATCAGCACCCGGCCGTTGGGCGCCCATGTCGGGCCCTCGTCTTCCCAGCCGTCGGTAATGATGCGTTCGCCGGAGCCGTCTGTGCGCATCACACCGACATGGAATATACCCTTGTCCTGTTTGGTAAACGCGATGAGATCGCCGCGCGGACTCCACACCGGCGTGCCGTTGCGCCCGGATCCGAAGCTGATGCGATGCTGGTTCGAGCCGTCGGCATTCATCACATAAATCTGCTGGCTGCCACTGCGGTCTGACTCGAACGCGATCTGGGTTCCATCAGGCGAATAGGACGGTGCCGTGTCGATCGCAGGATCAGACGTCAGCCGCGTCGTGGCGCGGGTTCGCAAATCCATCACATAGATGTCGGAATTGCCGCCCTGCTCGAGGCTCATGGCGACCTTGTTGCCGTCGGGCGAGAAACGCGGGCTGAACGTCATATTGGGGAAGTTGCCCAGCATTTCCTGGCGGCCGCTTTCGAGATCGAACAGATACACCCGCGGCTTGCCGGAAATGTATGACATGTACGCAATCATCTGCGCCGTCGGATTGAAGCGCGGCGTCAGCACCAGATAGCTGCCGTTGGTAAGAAAAATGGGGTTGGCGCCATCCTCGTCCATCACGGCGAGCCGCTTCTTGCGGTTGGTCGCCGGCCCCGACTCCGAGATGAACACGATGCGCGTGTCGAAATAGCCCTTCTCGCCGGTGATGCGCTCATAGATCTTGTCGGAGATCATGTGGGCGATGCGGCGCCAGTTTTCCGGCGTGGTGGTGAACTGCAAGCCCAGCATCTGCTCGCCGCCGTAAACATCCCACAGGCGGAAATCGGCGCGAATGCGGCCATCCGGCTGCGCGGACGCCTGGCCGGTCACCAGGCCTTGCGCGTTGATCACGCGCCAGTTGGCGAAATTGGGCGGCGTGTTGATGTCCTTGATCTGGTCGATGAAGGATTTGGGATCGAGCGGCTTGAACAGGCCCGAACGCTCGAGATCGGCACGTACAACGCCGGCGATCTGCGCGCCCTGCGGTCCGCCCAGGAAGTCCGGGATGGCGATCGGCATCGGCTGGATGTTGCCTTGCGTGACATCGACATGCAGCGCCGCAAGAGCCGGCATAGCGAACAGCGAGGCGATGATCGCAAGCAGAGTCAGCCAAGCCTTCTTCATCGTCTTCTTCTCCTATTGCTGACCCATCATCTGGCGTGGATCGAAAGTAAGCATGATGTCGTGCCAATCCTTGAAACGATCGGCAGGCAATTTGTAGGGCGCGCATTCATAGATCGCGCGGCGCGCCGCGCTCGCGGCAGCTTTGGTATAGGAATTCGACGAAGTTAAGGCGTCGGACGCCACCTTCTGAATGCTGCCGTCCGGATTGAGCACCATCTCGAAATCGACGATGAGATCTTCAGCATGCGGCGCGCCGACCGGCGGGCTCCAGCATTCCTTGATCATGCTCAGCATCGCGTCCTGAAGATCGGCGGTCATCGCATCCTGCGCGCCGGCGCCCCTTATGTTGCGATCGGCGAGACGCGCATTCGGTGCCGACTTCTGTGTCGGCGAGACCTTGTTGAGCAATGCTGAAACGCTGTCGATATCGAACTTCTCCTTCTTCGGCTTGGCGTCCGGCTGCGGTTTCGGCTTCTCGACGGCAGGCGGCGGCGGTTTCAACAGGATCGGCGCCGTCTCCGCTTGCGGTGGCGGAGGCGGCGGCGTTTCGACGGCCTTTTCCTGCTGCGTGGGCTCTGCTTTTTCAGGCTGAGGGACTTCGACCGGCTTCTCTTCCACCGGCTTCGCCTTCGGCGGCTGCTTCACCGCGGCGCGGATGTTCGTCTTGTCCGCGATGGTGATGAGATCGACCGGCACGATCGGGGATTCCTGCGACGGCACGACATCGAGCTTGTGCGCGAACGTGAACAGCGCGGCGCCGACGATAAGAACATGCAGCAGGACCGAGCCGATCAGGCCCGTCGTTGTGCCTCTGCCGCCCGCGAACGTCGCGGCCGACAGCCTATTTCCGGTCTCGATCCGGTTTTGCGACATCGGTCACCAGTCCGATATGCGTGAAGCCTGCGGCGCTGATCATCGCCATCACTTCCATCACCCGCCCGTAATCCACCGACTTGTCGCCGCGCACGAAGATGCGCTGGTCGTAGCCGTTGGCGGAAATGGCGGTGAGTTTCGGCACGAGTTCGTCTTCCGCGACGAGCGTGTTCTGGAGATAGATGCGGCCGTTCCGGCGCACGGTGACGGACAGCGGTTCGCGATCCTGTCCCAGCGCCTGGGCTTTCGTTTTCGGCAGATCGACCGGCACGCCGACTGTCAGCAGCGGCGCGGTCACCATGAACACGATGAGCAGCACCAGCATGACATCCACGAACGGCGTGACGTTGATTTCCGACATCGGCCGGATGCGCTTGCGCCGCCCGCTGCCGTTGGCGATGCGCTGGACATGGGCAACCATCAGCGCAATGCCTTCTCGTCCAGCTGGCGCGACAGGATGGCGGAGAATTCATCCGCGAAGCCTTCGAGGCGGCCGGTGTAGCGGCCGATCTCGTTGACGAACTTGTTGTAGAAGATCACAGCCGGAATTGCGGCGAGCAATCCCATGGCAGTGGCAAACAATGCTTCCGCGATTCCCGGCGCCACGACGGCCAGCGTCGTGTCATGGCGGGCCGCGATCGATGAAAATGAGTTCATGATCCCCCACACCGTGCCGAACAGACCGACAAACGGCGCCGTGGCGCCAACGGTTGCCAGAAACCCGAGTTGGCGCTCGATGGAATCTGTTTCACGCTGAATGGTGACGTTCATCGCCTTGTCGATTCGGTCCTTGACGCCCGGCAGCAATGTCTCGCGCGGGGATCCGCCCTCGAAGGCACGGCGCCATTCGCGCAAGGCCGAGGTGAACACCGCAGCGAATGGATGATCCGGGCGTTGTGCGAACTGCTGGTACAATTCATCCAGCGACAAACCGGACCAGAAGACCTTCTCGAAACGATCCGCGCGGCGCTTAAGTGCGCCAATGGCGAACCATTTGCTGATGATGATCGCCCACGACCACAGCGATGCCAGCAGCAGCAACACAAACACGATCTTCACGATCCAGTCGGCGTGGAGGAACAAATTGACGATGGAGATGCCGCTGACTTCCGGCCCGCTGTTCGCTGCCGTCGGCTGCACATCGACGGTACCCGCCGGTGCAGCGGACGGCGGTGCAAGCTCCTGCGTCTGCGCATCCTGTGAAACGGGTGCGGCGCGCGGCGTGCGCTGGGCGTCCGCCGTGCCCGCAGTCAACAGAATCGCCAGAGCCGCGGCGATGACGGCGGCTGTCCGCTTCACATTCATCAAGAGCACGTCCTCGTGGTTGGCTGCGGGCAGGCCCAGCGCGTGGGTATCGTTCCCCGAACGAAAGCGCGAGATATTCTAGCCATTTCAACGTGGCCGAATTTGGGCATCAAGGATTAAGAGCTTGTTTCTGTTGAATAAGGTGCGAGCTTTGCATGCATGTCGCGCGGCAGGCGACGCGGCTTGCCGGAAAGCGTGATGAGGCAGGCCTCGACCTTGCCATGGGTGAGCTGAACGCCGCGGCAGTAGATGTTCTGCTCGGCCGACAGCCGCACGCCGGTCAGGCCATGCGCCTTGGTGCGCACCTCGATCACGTCGTCCAGCCGCGCCGGCCGCATGTATTCGATTTCGAGACGGCGCAGAGTCCATGCGGTCGGTTCCGGTTCTTCGAGCTGCGCGAGTTTCGTGATGCCGACGGCGCGGAAGAATTCCGAACGCCCGCGCTCCATGTAGCGCAGATAGTTCGCGTGATAGACGATGCCGGAAAGATCGGTGTCCTCGTAATAGATGCGGATGGGCAGGACATGCACCTTGCCCTCGAAACGGCCGGCGGCTTGCGTCTCACCCATGCGGCGTTGCCGGACAGGGATGGGCCTTGTCGCAAGGCTGTTGCGGCGCGGGCTTGTTGATGATCTTCACGGTCACTTCGTTGGGATTGACCTGTTCTTCCTGCTTCGGCTGATCCGGTTGCGACAGGTACACGCCGAGGACCCTGGCGAAGTAGGTCCAGAATCCGAGCGTCACCACGGTGATCACCACGGCCACCGTGAGCACGATGATGCGGCGTCCCCACATGGATCAGGTCTCCTCGCCTGCGAAGAGGCCGATCTGGGTGGGATCGCGCGGCGGCGCGGCAAGGCCAAGGTGCTCGAACGCGGCACTTGTCAGCATGCGGCCGCGCGGCGTGCGCTGCACGAACCCCTGCTGCAACAGATACGGCTCCACAATTTCCTCGATGGCGTCACGCGCTTCGCCCAGTGCTGCGGCGATCGTCTCGATGCCGACCGGACCGCCGCCGTAATTCTCGGCGATCAGTTTCAGATAGCGCTTGTCGAAGGCATCGAGGCCGCGCTTGTCGACTTCCAGCCGCGTCAGGGCCTGATCGGCGATCTTGGCATCGACTGTGGAATGACCGGCCACGGCCGCGAAATCCCGAACGCGTTTCAGCAGGCGCCCGGCGATGCGGGGCGTGCCGCGGGCGCGTGCCGCGATCTCGCGCGCGCCATCCTGTGTCAGGTCGAGCGACAGCACCCGCGCGCCGCGTTCGACGATCGAGACCAGCTCCTCCGGGGTGTAGAAATTGAGCCGCACGGGAATCCCGAAGCGGTCGCGCAACGGTGTGGTGATGAGTCCGGAACGGGTTGTGGCGCCGATCAGCGTGAATGGCGCCAGCGTGATCTTCACCGAGCGCGCTGACGGTCCTTCGCCGATGACGAGATCGAGTTCGTAATCCTCCATCGCCGGATAAAGGATCTCCTCGACCGCCGGATTGAGCCGGTGGATCTCGTCGATGAACAGCACATCGCGGGGTTCGAGATTGGTGAGGATGGCGGCCAGATCGCCGGCGCGCGCCAGCACCGGCCCCGACGTCGAACGGAAGTTCACGCCCAGCTCGCGCGCCACGATTTGGGCCAGGGTGGTTTTTCCCAATCCCGGCGGACCGGAGAACAGCACATGGTCGAGCGCTTCTTCGCGCGCCTTTGCCGCCTGGATGAAGATCGACAGATTCTCGCGCGCCTGCTGCTGGCCGACGAATTCCGACAGCCGCTTCGGCCGGAGCGAGGATTCCAGCGTGTCGTCTTCGCCGCGCTCGGGCGCGACGAGACGATCGGGTTGCTTCGGCAAAGCGCTGGCCATGGCCTAGCGTACCATGGCCCGCAAGGATTCGCGGATCAGAGAATCGAGTGCGGCGTGCTCGCCCAGTTCGCGCGCCGCCCGCGCCGTGGCTTCCGCAGCTTGAGTCTGCGAGTAGCCCAGCTTCACCAGAGTGGCGACGGCATCGGCTTCCGGCCCGCGCGGCGCGAGGATCGGAACTACACCCTCCTCCGCATGGCCGCGCAGCATCATGGCCGGCGCCTTGTCCTTGAGTTCGGTGACGATGCGCGTGGCGAGCTTCGGCCCCACGCCTTGCGCACGGCCGACGGCCGCCTTGTCGCCCAGTGCAATGGCCCGCTCCAGCTCGCGCGACGACAAGGCCGACAGCACATTCAACGCCACGCGGGCGCCGACATTCTGCACACCCTGCAGCAGGCGAAACCACTCGCGCTCCTCGGCGGTGGAGAAACCATAAAGCCGGATCGCCTCTTCGCTCACCTTGGTCTCGATCATCAAGGAGGCGGGCGCACCGGCGATGAGCTTGCTCAAGGTCGAACTCGGGCAATGCACGAGATAACCGACACCGTTCACATCGAGAATGGCATGATCCTCGAGAATGGAATCCACGATCCCGCTGAGCTTGCCGATCATGCCAGCGCCGCCAGAACTTTCGCGCGCGTGCCGGCGAAGTGGGCGTGCGCGATGGCGGCAGCCAGCGCATCGGCGGCATCCGGCGCTTCGACCTGCGCCGTCGGCAGAAGGCGGCGCACCATGGCGAGCACCTGAACCTTCTCGGCATGACCGACGCCGACCACGCACTTCTTGATGTGGTTCGGCGCATATTCCGCGATGGCGAGTCCTGCCTGAGCGGCGGCGAGCAACGCAACGGCGCGGGCATGACCCAGCTTCAGGGCAGCGCTTGGATCCTTCGCCACGAAAGCCTGCTCGACCGCGATCGCCATGGGCCGCATCTCGTCGATAACCGCCGACAGCCGCTCGTGCAGCACCAGCAGGCGCGCGCCGAGCTCGGCCTTGGGATCGCTCTTCAGCACGCCATGGCCGACATGGCCGAGCCGCGTTCCGGACAGCTCGATGACGCCCCAGCCCATGCGGGCGAGGCCGGGATCGAGACCCAGGATGCGCAAACCCATGCTTTGGCCGGACGGAATCGCCGGCTCATTGTCGGGTCATTGGCCGATCCGCGCAACGGCGCCGGCGGCGCGACAGACCCCAAGCCATAGAGGCTCTGAGCGAACGTCACCCCTTGGATTGATCGTTGTTTGACATTTGCGCCACGCAATTCGGAACGGGCTCCAGCCCCCAAGGACAGCCATCAGGTGGACGAAAAGTCGCCGAAACCTGGCAAATATACGCTGGACTCCGGATGAAATTTCGGCAATCTAGGCGAGCATGGCGCGAGAAAAGCCAGCGAGGGGGAAGCACATGCGAACAAGCCCAAAGCGGACCGATCTGCTCTCGGAGCTGGCGAAGGCTCTGGCCGAACTGGAAGCGCGCCCGGGTCTTTCAGCCGAAGAGCGCGGCCGCTGGCTGCGCTTGCGTCACCAGCTGGAGCAGATCGAAGAGGCGACACCGCTCGTTCCGGCCACCATCGATCCGACCGAGCTTTCCGATCTTCCGCCCGCACTGCTGAGCGAACTCAGCGTGGCGCACGCCGACCCGCTCGAAGCGCAGATCGTCTCCGTGCTGCAGAGCTGCGACGGCAGCGCCAGCCTCGACCAGATTCTGATCGGCCTCTATCGCAAGTTCGAGACCATCCAGAAGCGCCGCCCGTTGCAGAACAAGCTGTGGCGCATGGTGCGCAAGGGAACGCTGCGCAAGGCGAAGGCCGAGCGCGGCATTTTCAGCCTGGCGGCGCAGGATCAGCGCGTGCGCAAGGGCCGCCGCCGGTGATGACGGTCTCCTCGCGCTTCTCGCCCTATGACGACGCGGAACCGGAGGCGGAGATTCTGCCGTCCGACTCGCGCGCCAGGCGCCCGCGCGAGGACCGCAAGGTGACGCGCAGCAAACCCGAATCGCTGGAGCACGCCATCCAGATCGCGTGGTGCGACTGGGCTGCCGGAATGATCATCGGCCTGATGCCGCTGCTCTGTCACATGCTGCTGCATTTCGCGGCGCGCTCCGCACCAGACTGGGACGACAATTGGGCACCGGACCTCCTCTTCATCACCATCAGCAATTCCGGCCTGGTTGCGGTGACTGTCTTCACACGCATGCTGGGTGCCCATCTCTCGATCTCCAGCCTTACGCCTATGATGCGCGTGATCTGGGGCCTGACCATCGTCTGCTTTGCGCTTGCCTCGATGCTGTACGGCGCGGCCGTCACCGGCATGGGCAATCGCTGGACGGGCTGGACCGCGCTCATCTTCGTCGTCTTTGCGGCCTACTGCTCGCTGACCTTCGAACTCGCGGTGGCGCGCGAGCATTTCACGCCAAAGCGCGCGCGAAAAATCCTCGACGAAGGCGTGGTGTAATCGTGCACGCGGTCGGTGAATTCTTCTTCGAAATCCGCCAGGGCCTCATCGGCATGGTCTTGATCGCGGCCGTGCTTGTCGGCGCGGCCACGGCAGGGATGGCGGTCGCCATCTGGATTCGCGAGAGTGCTCTGTTCAGGGCCCTGCACCGATCCGGCGAAGCCGTTCGGCTGGACGCCGAATTCGCCGAAGATTTCGATTAGGTCCAGTCTATTCCCGCAGCATCCCAATCGTGTGCAGCCATGTCTCGACCAATCGCGGCCAGCCGGTGATCGGAAGCGCTGTTCGCCGCAACCCGAACGCGTGGCCACCGGTTGCGTACAGATGCATCTCGACCGGCACGCCCGCCTTCTTCAGGGCCATGTAGTAGGCGAGCGATTGATTCACCCCGTCCGTCGTGTCGTCTTCCGCCTGCACCAGAAATGCGGGCGGTGTTTCCGGCGTGACGGGAACATTGGGATTGAGCGTGGTGTTGTCCGTCCTGCCCCGCGCGAGATGGCCCGGATAGACGAGCACGGCGAAATCCGGGCGTGCGCTTTCCTTGTCGGCAGCGTCTACGGCCGCATACAGCCGCTGCCGGTATTTCGTGCTGATTTCCGCCGCGAGATATCCGCCGGCGGAAAACCCCAGCACGCCGACCTTGTGCGGATCGATGTGCCATTCCTTCGCGCGAAGGCGCACAAGACCCATGGTTCGCTGAACATCCTCCAGCGAGCGCGTCGATGTCACGAGACCACCGTCAGGGCGGCAATCGCATTTCGGATCATAAGGCTCGCTCGGCACGCGATACTTCAACAGAACGCAAGTGATGCCCTTCGCTGTCAGCCAGTCGCACACTTCGGTGCCTTCGAGGTCGATCGCCAGTGCCTCGAAGCCGCCGCCGGGAAGCACCACGACCGCAGCCCCCGTGTTCTTTCCCTTTGGCGCATAGATCGTCATCGTCGGCAGCGAGACATCCAGGATCGCTCTGTAGGGGCGCCCCGCGACAAGGCTGTGACCGGTCCACACGCTTTCCGGTCCCGGCATCGGCTTGTCATCGGGCGGCGTTCGCGGCCAGATCGGAATTTGCGCGTGACCCGGTGACGGCTGCCAAACATCTGCCGCCGCGTGTGTGCATCCGAACGCGATCACCGCACAAAGCGTAAAGACCAGGACTCTCATCGCCCCTCCGGATTTTCGCTGCCGCGTCCTCGGGCGTGCGCCAGCATCGCCTGGGCGATCTCGCGTTCGCCCATGATCACGACATTGGCGCCATGCTGCATGAGATGCCCGACCTCGTCGTCGAAATGCGCACGGGCGACAATGTCGAGACCGGGATTGGCGCGGCGCGCCTGTTCGACGATCTGCCCCGCTTCGAAGGCCTGCGGGATCGCAACGAACAGGCGCGATGCCGCCGACACATTCGCCGCCGCCAGCAGGCGCGCGTCGGCAGCGTTGCCCTGAAAGGCTTCCACGCCTTCCGCCTTCAGCCGCTCGATGGCGCCGGGGGCATCCTCGATGACGACGAAGGGAATTCCGAGCTGCCGCAATCCATCCGCGACCAGGCTGCCGACGCGGCCATAGCCGACGATCACGGCGTGGCCGGTCAGCGTGGTCGGGACGAGCTGCTCGATCGCATCCCGCGCGAGCTCCGCCGGCGGTTCGAGCTTGCGGCGCAAGGCGGTCGCCAACGCCAGCAGGGCCGGATTGATCAGGATGGAAAGAATGGATGTGCCCAGCACGAGATCGCGCGCGTCGGCCGGAACGAGTTTCAGGCCGATACCAAGGCCGATAAGGATGAAGGAGAACTCGCCGATCTGCGCAAGAGACGCGGCGACGAAGAAGGCGTTTCCCGTCGGGTACCCGAACAGGCGCATGAGGAGGAACGCGACCGCCGTGGTTCCAAGCACCACGGCTGCCAGCGCCATGGCAAGGTGTGCCGGCTCGCGCACCAGCACGACGGGATTGAACAGCATGCCGATGGAGAGAAAGAACAACACGGCGAAGGCATCGCGCAGCGGCAGCGATTCCTCGGCTGCGCGCTGGCTCAAGGTCGACTCGCTCAGGATCATTCCGGCGAAGAAGGCGCCGAGCGCGATCGATATGCCGAAGATCTCCGACGCGGCGAACGCAACGCACAAGGCGATCGCCAGCACGGCAAGCCGGAACAGTTCGCGCGAACCGGTGTGCGCCACGTAGTGCAGGACTTCCGGAATGACGCGGCGGCCGATGATCCACATCACGGCCGCGAAGGCCGCGAGCTTGGCGATGGTGATCTCGAACGACACGGCCAGTCCGCCATAGTCCGGCGCGATGCCGGCCTTGCGCAGCAGCGGCGCCAGCGGCGGCAGCAGCACCAGCACGATCACCGTCAGCACGTCCTGCACCACCAGCCAGCCCACTGCGAGGCGGCCGCGATTGCTTTCGAGCAGACGGCGATCCTGCAGCGCGCGAATGGTGACGATGGTGCTGGCAATGGCGAGCGAAAGGCCGAACACGATTCCGGACGACCAAGGCCAGCCGATGAGACGGGCGACGCAGGCGCCGATGGCGGCCGATGCGGTCACCTGCAGCACCGCTCCCGGCAGCACGGTCGCCCGCACCGACCACAGATCCTTGAGCGAGAAATGCAATCCCACGCCGAACATCAGGAGGATGACGCCGATCTCGGCCAGCTGAAGCGTGAGGTTGGAATCGGCGACGAAGCCCGGCGTGAAGGGACCGATGACAATGCCGGCGAGCAGATAGCCCGCAATCGGCGACAGCTTCAGCCGGTTCGCGGCCGTGCCGAAGACGAAGGCGAGCCCGAGCCCGAAGGCAAGGATGGCAACGAGCGGCGAGGTATGGCCCATGCGGCCGATGTTAGAGCATGATTTTCTCCGGTCGAAACGACTGGCGAGGTTCAAGCGGAATCAACTTCATACCCTCCCCTTGAGGGAGGGTCGAAAAATCTGAAGCGCAGCGAAAGATTTTTCGGGGAGGGGTATTCCATGGAACATCACCCCTCCCCGAAATTTGCTTCGCTACGCTCGCAAATTTCGACCCTCCCTCAAGGGGAGGGTCTATGCTCCACGAGACAATCTCGCTCTAGCGTGCCTGAACCAGGATGGCGCGGAAATCGGACACGTTGGTGCGCGTCGGTCCGGTGACCAGCGCGTCGCCCAGCGAAGCGAAGAAGCCACCGCTGTCGTGCGCTGCGAGTGCGGTGCCGCCGTCGAGACCTCGCGACGTTGCGCGCGCGAGCGTATCGCGGGTAACGATGGCGCCGGCGCCGTCATCGGTGCCGTCGAAGCCGTCGGTGTCGGCGGCAAGCGCCCAGATGCGCGGATGACCTTGCAGCGCAAGCGCGAGCGCCAGCGCATATTCGCGATTTGGACCGCCGGACCCGTTGCCGTTCAGAGTGACGGTCAGCTCGCCACCACCCAAAATGACGACGTTTTCGCCACGCCCGGCGCAATCGCGCGCGATCTTCGCTTCTTCGGCGGCGACAACACGCGCTTCGCCTTCGATCCGCGTCCCACGGTTGATGACCTTGAATCCGGCCGCGCGAGCATCTTCGGCGGCGGCATTCAGCGCGTCGGCCTGCGTGGCAACGAGATGAAATTCGCTGCGTGCGAGACGCGGATCGTCCGGCTTCGGTGTTTCGAATTCGAGATCGGTCAGTATCGCCGCAACATTCGTCGCAATATCGATGCCGTAATGGCGCAAAACGGTGATCGCGTCCGCGCCTGTCGTCGGATCGGCGACCGTCGGGCCGGAGGCGATGATGCTGGGATCGTCGCCGGGCACATCCGAGATCGCCAGGGTCACGACTCGCGCCGGCCACGCCGCGACGGCAAGCCGCCCGCCCTTGATGGCCGAGAGATGCTTCCGCACACAGTTGATCTCGCCGATGGCGGCGCCGCTCGCGAGCAATGCGCGGTTGACGGTCTGGATATCGGCGAATTGAATTCCCGGAAGCGGCACTTCCAGCAATGCCGATCCGCCGCCGGACAGCAGGCACAACACCAGATCGTTCTTCGTGAGGCCGTTCACCGCTTGCAGCACGGCGCGTCCAGCTTCCAGCGCGCCCTCATCTGGAATCGGGTGGCGCGCCTCGATGACGCGGATGGCGCCGCTCGTTTCGCCGTCGCGCAGACCATGGCCCTGCCGCGTAACGACGACTCCGCTGATGGATGGTCCATAGTGCCGCGCCACGGCGACCGCCATGGCAGCCGCCGCTTTTCCCGCGCCAACCACGACTAGCTTGCCGCGCGGACGTCGCGGCAGTCGGCGGACGAAGTTGTCGCCGACGCTCACCGCGGCGATTGCAGCGTTCCACAATTCGATCAGGAAAGCGCGCGGCTCCATCCCGAGCCTCATCGATGTCAGGCGGCGAGTCTCGCCATGAGGGCATCCGACAATTCGTAATTGCCGTAGACATTCTGCACGTCGTCGTGCTCGTCCAGCGTCTCGAGCAGCTTGACCAGCGTTTCGCCCGCGTCGTCGGCGACGGGATTTGTCGATTGCGGCCGCCATTCGATCTTGGCGGATTCCGGCGTACCGAGCTTGGCTTCCAGCGCGTCGCGCACTTCGCCGTAATTGTCGAGGCTAGAGATGAACTCGTGCGTCTCGTCGCCGGAGACGACTTCGTCGGCGCCTGCCTCGATCGCCGTTTCCAGCATCTGATCGTCGCTGCCCTTCGCCTTCGGATAGGCGATGACGCCAACGCGGTTGAACATGAAGGTGACGGAGTTCGGCTCGCCGAGCGCGCCGCCATATTTCGAGAACGCGGCGCGGATGTCGCTGCCGGTGCGGTTGCGGTTGTCGGTCTGCGCTTCCACGATCAGCGCCACGCCGCCGGGACCATAACCCTCGTAGCGCACTTCCTCGATGTTCTCGCCGCCACCACCGACCGCCTTGTCGATGGCGCGCTGGATATTGTCCTTCGGCATCGACTGCGCCTTGGCAGCGATGATGGCTGCGCGCAGGCGCGGATTGTGATCCGGATCCGGCATGCCGAGCTTGGCCGACACCGTGATTTCGCGGGCGAGCTTGGAAAACACCTTGGAACGCACGGCATCGACGCGCCCCTTGCGGTGCATGATGTTCTTGAACTGACTGTGGCCGGCCATTTCGCTGGGTCTTGGGGGTGCGGGCGCTGAGATAGCCGGGGAACGCCGCGGCTTCAAGCGCCTGCGGCACCCGGCGCGATGAAGTTGAGGCTGGACACGGCAAGCACATGCTCAAGCCGGTCCCCCGAGCCAAGCGGCAGCCAGAGTCCCTCGGTGCGCGCATCATGGAGCAGCGGGCCGGTAAAACGCCGCGCCAGACTGCGGGCCGGCTCGCCCGTCTTCACCACATGCGTGAGGATGAGGCCGAAGCGAAGGCGCACGCCCGGATCGGGATGTTCCGAAACGAGCTTGCCGGTTTGATCCTCGGCAAGGCCGGGGAACACACCGGTGCCGATCAGGCGGGCGCGGAAATCGGCACCGTCATTGACCAACTCGTAGATGTGAACCATGCGCAGGCAGCGCTTGATGGCGCGCGGCACGAAATCGGTGCGGCGCGGCCATCGTCTATCGCCGCGCAACGCGTGCCAATGTTCCAGCATGAAACGCAGGTCGGGATCTTCCACCGTATCGGCCGCGCGGATTTCCGGCCGCGTCGGCTCAGACCAGAAATCCGGATGGGCGCGGTGTTCCATCCCGCTCCACGGTCCCTCGCTCGTGCGCTCCCCCGAGGCACTTGTATGCGAATCATACCATTTCTTCGCGCGCCTCCGCAGCGGCCTCGCGGACCTTCTGCGATACATTAAGTTGGCGAGCCACTAGCGCTGAAGTTGTGTCCGCGATCTTCGCTTCGGACTGGCTGCCGTGGCGGAGCGAATAAACCTTGGTGAATTCCGCGCCGAGCAGAAACACCTGAATCGAATAGTAAATCCAGATGAGCAGGACGAAGAGGCCGCTCGCCGCACCGTAGCGCGAGCCGACGCTTGTCGTCGAAAGATAAAGCCCGATGAGATATTCGCCCGCGTCGAACAGCGCGGCCGTGGCGATCGCGCCGGCGACAACGTCGCCCCAGGCGAGATCGACATCCGGCAAGATCTTGTAGATCGCGGCGAACAATGCCGCGATCAGCACGAACGAGACGAGGAAGTTCGCCCCCCACACCATTCCCGGCGCGAGCGGCACGAAATCCTGGAGGCGCGCACCGAGTGCTGCGATCGCCGCGTTCATCACCAGAGAGATGGCCAGCAGGAATCCCAGTGCCAGCACGAGGCCCAGACTGAGTAGGCGCACGCGCACCAATCCCCAGATGGAAAATGCATGCGGCTGCGTTTTCCAGAAGGCGTTCAGCGTCGCCTGCATTTCGCCGAAGACGCCGGACGCGGTGACGATCACCAGCACGACGCCAACCACAGTCGGCCAGAGCCCGCCATGGCCAAGCGTGTTGGAAAGCGCCGCCCGCACGATCTGCGCACCGCCGGATCCGATCGCATGCTGGATTTCCGCACTGAGAGCGCCGGTGGCGGCAGCCTGGCCGAACGCCAGCCCGGCAACCGCAGCGGTGATGTAAAGGACTGGCGCAAAGGCCGTCGCGACATAGAACGCGATCGCCGCGCCGTGGCTCAGCGCATTGTCCGCGAAGAAGGCCTCGACGCTCTTCTTTGAGAGAATCCAGATTTCGCCAAGCATTCCGTCCCCCGCCGGAGGCGTTAGGCCTCCGGGATCGTCTGCTTCAAACATCCGCCGACGAGCACCGGTTCAAACCGCATCTCGGATCATACCCTTGTCGGAAATGGATTGCGCTCCTTGAATTGCTTCTGATGCCAATACGGATAGGCCATCGTCACTGCGCTGGCCTTGTCGAGTTTCTTCACCTGTTCCGGTGTCAGATTCCAGCCGTTGGCGCCGAGGTTGTCCTTCAACTGCTTTTCGTCGCGCGCACCGATGACCACGGTCGAAACGGTAGGACGTTGCAGCAGCCAGTTGAGCGCGATCTGCGGCACGGTCTTGCCGGTTTCCTTCGCGACCTCATCGAGAGCGTCGACGACCTTGTAGAGATGTTCGTCGTCGACCGGCGGGCCGAAATCGGCGGTCGTGTGCAGGCGGCTCACTTCGGGAAGAGGCTTGCCGCGCCGGATCTTGCCAGTGAGACGTCCCCAACCGAGCGGCGACCACACCACCGCGCCCACACCCTGGTCCAGCCCAAGCGGCATCAACTCCCACTCGTAGTCGCGGCCGATCAGCGAATAGTAGGTCTGATTGGCGACGAAGCGCGGCAGGCCGTAGCGATCTGCCGTGGCCAGTGCCTTCATCAGATGCCAGCCGGAGAAATTCGAGACGCCGATGTAGCCGATCTTGCCAGCGCGGATCAGCGTGTCGAGCGTGGAGAGAACCTCCTCCGGCGGCGTCTTCGCGTCGTAGCCGTGCAGCTGAAACAGATCGATGTGATCGGTGCCGAGACGCTTCAGCGCCGCTTCCACCGCGCGCGTCAGATGAAAGCGCGACGACCCAACATCGTTCGGATCGGCACTGGAGCGGAACGTTGCCTTGGTGGAGATCAGCACCTTGTTGCGGCGGCCCTTGATCGCAGCGCCGAGCACCTCCTCCGACGCACCGCCGGAATAGATGTCCGCGCTGTCGAACATGGTGAGGCCGTGTTCGAGACAGACATCGACGATCCGTGTCGCCTCTTCCGCCTGCGTGGAGCCCCAGCCCTGAAGCCCGCTCTTGCCGCCGAATGTGCCCGTGCCGAAGCTGAGCACGGGCACCGAAAAGCCGGATCGTCCCAGAAGCCGATATTCCATGTGCGAATTCCTCAATAGTGCGGTGACAGAAACATGGACCGCTCCGCACGCAATTCAACCGCGTTTGTCGCGCGGGTATTGGTCAGAGCGAAGGAATCGTCTGCTTCAAACGCCCGCCGACACGCACCGGCTCGATCCGGGAGGCGAGTCCCTTCGCTTTGGTTTCCACGAAGACGCCGCACAGTGTCGCCGGGCCGGTCGCCGGCGAATAGCGATTGGTCGCCAGCTTGCGCGTGAAGCGCTGCAGCGGCTCGAACTTGTCCATGCCGATGACGGAATCGTAATCGGCACACGCACCCGCATCGGTCTGATATGCGGTTCCGCCGGGGAGGATTTGTGCATCGGCCGTCGGCACATGGCTGTGCGTGCCGACGACAAGGCTGGCGCGGCCGTCGCAGAAATGCCCCATCGCCATTTTCTCCGACGTGGCTTCCGCATGCATATCGACGATGACGGCATCGGCCGCTTCGCCGAGCGGACAGGCCGACAGTTCGCGCTCGACGGCCGCAAACGGATCGTCCTGCGGGTCCATGAACACACGGCCGATGGGATTGATCACCAGCACGTGTTGTCCGCCGCGCGACTGGAACAATCCCGCGCCGCGGCCTGGCGTGCCCGCTGGAAGATTCACCGGGCGCAGGATGCGATCGTCATCGCCGATGAACGAGAGAATTTCCTTCTGGTCGGCCCAGTGGTTGCCCGTGGTGATGACATCGGCCCCCACCTCGAACAGGTCATTCGCAATCGGCCGGGTGAGTCCGAAACCGCCGGCCGCGTTTTCGGCATTGATGACGATGAAGTCGAGCCGCAACGAGTCCTTGAGGCCGGGCAGTTCGGTGAGAACCACCTCGCGCCCCGGGCGCCCGACAATGTCGCCAACAAACAGAATTCTCATATGACTGGAAAACGCCTGACGTTTCGTTCCGTTACCAGCATATCGAGTTTCTGGTCGCTTGCATCGTGGGGGACGGCTGGGACTTCCAATCCCGCGAAGGCGATCCCGATGGCGGTGATGGTGGCTTTCGCCCGCAAATGGGCCAGGGTGCGATCATAGAAACCGCCGCCATACCCCAGCCGGCAACCGTTCCTGTCGAACGCCAGCAGCGGGACCAGCAGGACCTGTGGCGTGGCCAGCGGCCAATCGGAGCGCGGCTCCAGCACGCCGAACGCGCTCTTCACGAAATGCTCGCCCGGCACCGCCGTGTGAAAATGCAGCGGCTGCGCTTTCTGATGCACCCGCGGGAAACAGATTTCATGGCCGCGTATCGCCAAGGCATCGGCCAGAAGTTTCGGATCGGCCTCGCCTTCCAGCGCCATATAGGAACTGACGATGCTGCCTGCCGGAATCTCGAACGCAAAAACCTGATCGGCAATGCGCGCCGCGAAGTCCGGACACGCAGCCGCCAGCGCCGCACGCCGCTCGCGCGCTTCGTTGCGCAGGATTTTCTTTTGCTGGGCGAGATCGGAGTGCATGGCGAGATCAAGGTGGACGGAAACCGCAACCGCCGTTGGAAGTGGATCCTCACGGGCCTGCAAGTGCAGGTGGGCGCCATATGACCGAAACCACGGCCCCGGTCAGGGACAGCTCCCGGTGAGTACCATTAAGGCCCCTGGGTATCACGATCCTGACGAGCGGAGCAGTAACCGTCCGCCACTAACCTAGGCGCGACCGAGGCTCGCTGCAATGTCCTCGACGCGCTTGGCGGCGGCTTCCAGGGCTTCCACCGCTATGGTTTCCGCATTCGCCGCATCGCTGAGCGATTGCGTCTGCGTCTTAAGCTTGTCCATGGCGTGCATATATTCGTCGGTGATGAGGATGGCGGCCATCAGCATGAGCCGCGTATCGCCGACCTGGCCCACGGAACCCAGCAGCTCGCGCACCTTGCCATCGACATAGGAGGCAAGCTCGCGCAGATGCTCTTCTTCGCCCTCGTCGCAGGCGATGGTGTACGCCCGTCCGTTCACCATGGCATTGACAAGGGGCATCAGCCGCCCCCTCGCGAATAGCGAATGGCGAATAGCGAATGCATACGCGGCTCGCAGCTCATTTCCCTATTCGCTACTCCCTATTCGCCATTCGCCTTATCGGGCCAGCGCGGCGCGGATTTCGCCGATCGCAGTGTCGAGCCGGCTACCGATCTCTTCGTTCATGGCCACGACCGACCGCGTGTCGTCCTCGAGCGACGCCATCCGCCCGATCAGGTTTTCGTTTTCGGTGGAGAGCTCTGCGATTCGCTCGGCCTGAACGCCGGCGCGGCCTGCACGTTCTGCGAGCGGTGCCGCCAAACCCTCGAGCCGGTCGAGCGCCGATTTTAACCGCTCCGCCGCCGCAACTAGCTTGGACATGCCCGCGTTTTTCCACTGATTCCCAAGGCGGTTCGACCATATGCCCCTCTGCCGCGCGGGGTCAATCTTCGTACCCTTGACGCACCGCGCAGCGGGTCGCTAAGGCCAAACGTTCCATTTCATAAGGTCATGCCGATGAATGATGCGCGCGTTCCTCACTCCGCTGCGGACATCCGGCGGCTTGCCAACGCCCTTCGCGCGCTTTCCATGGATGCGGTGCAGGCGGCCAATTCCGGCCATCCCGGGCTTCCGATGGGCATGGCCGACGCCGCAACCGTTTTGTTCTCCCGCTATCTGAAGTTCGATCCCGCCGATCCGCACTGGCCCGACCGCGACCGCTTCGTTCTGTCGGCCGGCCATGGCTCGATGCTGCTCTATTCACTGCTTTATTTGACAGGATATCCGGGGATAACGCTCGACGACATCAAGCGCTTCCGCCAGCTCGGTTCGCCTTGCGCCGGCCACCCCGAATACGGGCATCTGCCCGGAATCGAGACCACTACCGGCCCCTTGGGACAAGGCATTTCCAACGCGGTCGGCATGGCGATGGCCGAACGGATGATGAGCGCGCGGTTCGGCAAGGACCTCGTCGATCACAAGACCTACGTGATCGCGGGCGACGGCGACCTGATGGAAGGCGTCAGCCACGAGGCGATTTCGCTGGCCGGCCACCTGAAGCTCGCCAAGCTGATCGTGCTCTACGACAGCAACAACATTTCCATCGATGGATCGACATCGCTCGCCGACTCCACCAACGCGCGGCAGCGCTTCGAGGCCGCGCAATGGGCCGTACACGAATGCGATGGACTGAACGGCGATGACGTGGCGAACGCGCTGTTAGCGGCGGAGGCCAGCGATCGCCCGGTTCTCATCATCTGTCACACTGTGATCGGCTATGGCGCGCCGACGCGCGCCGGCACGGCGAAGGCGCATGGCGAAGCGCTTGGTGCCGACGAAGTCGCAGGCGCGCGCAAAAATCTCGGCTGGGAATGGCCGGCTTTCGTCGTGCCCGACGATATCCTGTCCGACTGGCGCAGGATCGGCGCGCGCGGCAAAGCGGCACGCGATGCCTGGATGGCGCGCAAGAACAAAGCGGAGTCCGAGAAGGTCCGCGCGTTCGAAGCGGCGCTGAAGGGGGACATGCCGTCGTCGCTCACCTCGGCGATGAACGCGCACAAGAAGAAGCTGTCCACCGACAAACCGAACGTGGCCACGCGCAAATCCTCCGAGATGGCGCTGGACGTGATCAACGAGATCGTTCCCGAAACCATCGGCGGCTCGGCCGATCTCACCGGCTCCAACAACACCAGGACGAAGGGCATGACCAACATCACGCCCGACGATTTCAGCGGCCGCTATATCCACTACGGAATCCGCGAGCACGGCATGGCGGCGGCGATGAACGGCATGGCACTGCATGGCGGTGTCATTCCCTATGGCGGCACGTTCCTGGTGTTTTCGGATTACTGCCGGCCGTCCATCCGCTTGGCCGCGCTGATGGGCATCCGCTCGATCTTCGTGATGACACACGATTCCATCGGGCTGGGCGAAGACGGCCCCACGCACCAGCCGGTCGAGCACCTGGCAGCCTTGCGAGCCATGCCAAATCTGCTGGTCTTCCGTCCGGCAGACGCAGTGGAGACGGCCGAATGCTGGCAGCTCGCGCTCGGCGACAAGAAACAGCCGAGCCTGCTCGCGCTCACCCGCCAGAACGTGCCGACGCTGCGCACCGCGCACACAGATGACAATTTGTGTGCTCGCGGCGCGTATGAAATTTCACCAGCGAGCGGTCCGGCGAAGGTGACGTTGCTGGCGACCGGTTCGGAAGTCTCCCTTGCCATCGAAGCGCAGAAGCTCCTGGCCGCGAAGAATTGCGCCGCCCGTGTCGTCAGCATGCCGTGCTGGAAATTGTTCGAGGAACAACCGGCAACATATCGTGACGCCACGCTTGGGCCCAGCACCGTAAGAGTCGCCATCGAAGCGGCCGCCCCCCTGGGGTGGGACCGTTATATCGGTCCCAATGGCCGCTTTATCGGCATGCACGGATTTGGCGCGTCGGCGCCGGCAAAGGATTTGTACAAGCACTTTGGAATCACCGCGGAGGCCGCCGCAGAGGCCGCGCTAGCCGCACTGAACTCGTAAGGAGAAGCAAATGGCAGTTCGCGTCGCGATCAATGGTTTCGGCCGCATTGGGCGGCTGGTGCTTCGGGCGATCGTGGAGTCCAAGCGCAACGACATCGTGGTTGTCGGCGTCAACGATCTGGGTCCCGTGGAGACCAACGCGCATCTGCTGCGCTACGACAGCGTGCACGGCCGCTTCCCGGGCGAAGTGAAGGTCGACGGCGAGCACATGATCGTGGACGGCCACAAGATCAAGGTGACGGCGATCAAGAATCCGGCGGAGCTGCCGCACAAGGAACTGCACGTCGACATCGCGCTGGAATGCACCGGCATCTTCACGTCCAAGGAAAAGGCGAGCGCGCATCTCCATGCCGGCGCCAAGCGGGTGATCATTTCCGCGCCCGGAGACGGCGTCGACCGCACCGTGGTGTACGGCGTGAACCATCACGCGCTGACCAAGGACGACATCGTCATCTCGAATGCGTCGTGCACGACGAACTGCCTCGTGCCGGTGGCAAAGGTGCTGCACGACACCGTCGGCATCGAGAAGGGGTTCATGACGACGATCCACTCCTACACCAACGATCAACCAGTGCTGGACCAGCTGCACAAGGATCTCTACCGCGCCCGCGCCGCGGCCATGTCGATGATCCCGACCTCGACCGGTGCGGCGAAGGCCGTCGGCCTGGTCATGCCGGAACTGAAAGGCAAACTCGATGGAATCTCCGTGCGCGTGCCGACGCCGAACGTGTCGGTGGTCGACCTCAAGGTGGTGACGAAACGCGCCACGACCGTGCAGGAAGTCAATGACGCGATGATCAAGGCGGCTGCCTCGGGTCCACTGCACAAGGTGCTGGCCGTGATACACGACAAGCTCGTCAGCCACGATTTCAACCACGACCCGCATTCCTCCAGCTTCGCGCTCGATCAGACCAAGGTGATGGACGGCAACCTGGTCTCCGTCATGAGCTGGTACGACAACGAGTGGGGCTTCTCGAACCGCATGGCGGACACCGCCGTTGCAATGGGCAAGCTCATCTGAGATGGCGAAATTCCGGACCCTCGACGATCTCGATGTGAAGGGAAAGCGCGTGCTGGTGCGCGCCGATCTCAACGTTCCGATGAAGGACGGCAGGATCACCGATACCTCGCGCATCGATCGCCAGGCACCGACCATCCGCGAACTCTCCGACAAAGGCGCGAAAGTCATCGTGCTGTCGCACTTCGAGCGGCCGAAGGGGAAAGTCGTGCCCTCAATGTCGCTGGCGCCCATCGCGCCGGCATTGGCCAAGGGCGTCGGCAAGCCGGTGGCATTCGCTGACGATTGCGTCGGCGATGTCGCCAAGGCTGCGGTCGCCAAAATGAAGAACGGCGACATCCTGCTGCTGGAGAACACGCGCTTCCACAAGGGCGAGGAAGAAAACGATCCTGCGTTCGCAAAAGAGATCGCCGCGCTCGGCGACCTCTATGTCAATGACGCGTTCTCCGCCGCGCACCGGGCGCATGCGACGACGGAAGGGCTCGCGCATCTGCTGCCTTCGGCGGCCGGCCGTTCCATGGAAGCCGAACTCAAGCACCTCAACATGGCGCTGGGCGATCCTGTTCGTCCGGTGATGGCCGTGGTCGGCGGCGCCAAGGTCTCGACCAAGATCGAGCTCCTGGAGAACCTCATCACCAAAGTGGATGTGCTGGTGATCGGCGGCGCCATGGCCAACACGTTCCTCGCCGCGGAAGGCCGCAATGTCGGCAAGTCGCTCTACGAAGCCGACCAGCTCGATTTGGCCCGTGACATCTTCTCGGCGGCGACAGACTCCAACTGCGTGATCCTGCTGCCGACCGACGTGGTGGTGGCGAAGGAATTCAAGGCGAACGCACCGCATCGCACCGTGGACGTGTTCGGCGTCGCCGACGACGAGATGATCCTAGACGTCGGGCCGGCGACCGTGAAGGAATTCGAGAACCGTCTCATCGCCACGACAACGCTCGTGTGGAACGGACCGCTCGGCGCCTTCGAGACGAAGCCGTTCGATCGCGGCACCATTGAGGCCGCGAAAGCGGTAGCCGCCCGCACCAGGGAAGGCCGCCTCACATCCGTGGCGGGCGGCGGCGATACCGTGGCGGCGCTGAACCAGGCCGGCGTCGCGGACGACTTTACCTATGTGTCGACGGCGGGCGGCGCGTTCCTCGAATGGCTTGAAGGAAAAGAACTGCCCGGCGTGGCCGCACTCGAGGCGCGCTAGGCCGTGAAAGCCAGCGTTTCGGCGGCAATTGTCCGATCGTTCGGCCCAATGTCGCTATTCCATCCAATATCGATTTTGGATAAACCCGCCACGTCAAAACGTTGACCCTCTGTCTCCTGGAGTGAGCAAAGATGAACATCGGCGAACTGAATCGCATCGCGAAAGCCATGGTGGCGAAGGGCCGCGGAATCCTCGCGGCAGACGAAAGCGGCGCAACGATCAAGAAGCGCTTCGATGTCATCGGCGTGACCTCGACGGAGGAGACACGCCGCGACTATCGCGAATTCATGTTCCGCTCGGCCGAAGGCATGAAGCACATCTCCGGTGTCATCCTCTACGACGAGACCATCCGCCAGAAGGCGAAGGACGGCACGCCGCTGGTGAAGCTCATCGAGCGGGCGGGCTCCATTCCCGGCATCAAGGTCGACAAGGGAACGAAGCCACTGCCGCTCTCCAAGGGCGACACGATTACAGAAGGCCTCGATGGGCTCGGCGACCGGCTCGTCGAGTACTATGAACTGGGTGCGCGTTTCGCCAAATGGCGGGCAGTGTACGATCCGACGGAAGGGCGTCCGTCTTACAACGCCATCAATGCCAACGCACAGGCGCTGGCGCGTTACGCGGCGTTGTGTCAGGTAAATCAGATTGTTCCCATCGTCGAGCCCGAAGTGCTCATGGACGGCAACAACGACATCGACGCCTGCGAAGCAGTCACCGAATGGGTGCTGAAGGACGTGTTCCAGCAGCTCTACTACGCCAATGTCGCGCTCGAAGGCATGGTGCTGAAGCCGAACATGGTGATCGCCGGCAAGAAGGCCGCGAAGCAGGCGAGCGTTGAAGAGGTTGCCGAGCGCACTGTGAAAATCCTCAAGCGCTGCGTGCCGCCGGCCGTTCCCGGAATCGCGTTCCTGTCCGGCGGACAATCGGACGAGGAAGCCACCGCGCATCTGAATGCGATGAACGCAGCGCATCCGCATCTGCCGTGGGGCCTCACCTTCTCCTATGGCCGCGCGCTGCAGGCCGCACCTCAGAAGGCGTGGAGCGGCAAGACGGAGAACGTGCCGGCCGGCCAGAAGGCCTTCGCGCATCGCGCGAAGATGAACGGCCTCGCCGCCACCGGGCAATGGAAGAAAGACCTGGAAAAGGCGGCTTAGTGCTTCGGGGTTCGCTTCGCTCACACCTCAGCATGACGAGGACCGTTACCGTCATCCTGAGGTGCGAACGTCCGTGAGCCGAAGGATGACACGCCTTTATCTCATCACACCATCGAAGATTGAGCCGCGCGCGTTCGCGGACAAGCTGAAACGCGCGCTCGATGCCGGCGACGTCGCGACCTTGCAGCTACGCCTCAAGGATGTCAGCGACGACGACGTGCTGCGTGCCGGAGAAGTCCTCATGCCAGTCGCGCAGGCGCGCGACGTTGCCTTCCTCGTCAACGACCGGCCCGATCTCGCCGCGCGCCTCGGTGCCGACGGTGTCCACATCGGCCAACAGGACGCGAGCTATGCCGAAACGCGCGCCGCGGTCGGGCGCGACCGCATTGTCGGCGTGACCTGCCACGGCTCGCGCGACCTCGCCTTCGACGCGGGCGAAGCGGGCGCGGACTACGTCGCCTTCGGCTCGTTCTTTCCAACGACAACGAAGGAAGTCCAATTCCATGCCGACATCGAATTACTCCGGTGGTGGGCCGAGAGCATGACCGTCCCCGTCGTCGCCATCGGCGGAATCACAGTCGACAACGCGAGGCCGTTGATCCAGGCCGGCGCCGATTTCCTCGCCGTGTCTTCCGGCGTCTGGGATCATCCTCAAGGAGCGGCGACAGCGGTGCGCGAATTCAATAGGCTGTTTGCCTGATCGCATTTCGAACGTTCAGCATAGCGGGGGACTGGGGCATGCGGCACAAGCCGAAGAGATTCGCGGAGACACACGAGGATCTGGAACGACGCATCCGCGATCAGTTCCCGACGCTTTACATCACACTGGTCAGCGTGCTCATCGGCCTGGCACTTGCCGATCTCGTTGCGGAGGCGCGCGCGCGGATGGAGTTGTGGCCGCTCAACCTCGACACTCTGCGCACCTGGGGCGAACTCACCGGAAACCTGTTCTCGGCGCTGGCGGCGTGGGTCGTCTACGCACATCTGGGGATTTCGCGGCGGCGCATCCCGAATTTGGCGGACTCCCTGATCGCCTTCACGCTGCCGCTCTTCCTCCTGCTGCTGAACTCCTATGTCGGAGTCACACCGATGTGGAAGTGGCTCTATTTCGCATCCGGATTTCTCGCGTTTTCGCTCGCCACGACCCTGTGGAATTTTCACATCCTGCGGCAGGAGACCGAGCTTGCCAGTTTCAAGCGCCTGGCCCGCATCACCGGGTATCCGATCATCTTCGTGACGGGCATTCCGTTCTATGCCGCCGCGGGCTGGGCCGATCAGCACGCATATCTCTCGCCGCTTCTGGAAACGCTGGCAGCCTGGATCCCGGCACCGTCCGCGTTGTTCCTGTGCCACATCTTCCTGCGCGAGTGGCGTACCGCCATCGACGTATCGCACGCAGCGGAGGCCGTTTAGGATAACGGTCGCAGTCAAGGCCGTTAGCGCACTTTCTTGACTTGGCAAATTTGGACTAACTTCATCATGGATAGTTGGCTGGACGTATTAGGTGGCCCTGAAATCGCAAGTGATCATCGCGGCGCTAGCGCTTTTGATCTCGTTTGGCGTGGTTGCGAAACCTGAGAGCACCTGGGGACCGCCCTACTGGACGCCATCAAAAAAATTGGTCGGCAAGCTGGAACACCAAATCAAGAGCCTGGAAAACCATCTCCAAATGCCGACCGCTCCGGGTGATCGTCCCGAAGCAGTTGCAAGATATGCGCGCTATTTTAGTGGCGCGACCTACGATGGTCGCAAAGTGATCGTCGGGGAAATGGTCTTACCCGGCATCTTCGCCGGTCCTGCAGGCACTTACATTGTATCGCGCGATGATCTTCCGGTCGTGGCCGACGGCGCGTGCGGCGTCATCTGGTTGCTCTACGAACCTAGGACGGGAAAGGTCGTTTCGATTCTGTGCAATCCGGTCCGCTGAACCCCGGCGTGCCAGCCCGTTGTCCGCAAATCATCCACAGCCCACGCCGAGTCTGGCCTGTCCCGAATCGGCAAGCGGGCGCACACTCCGCCCACATAAAACCCAAACGGGGGAAACCAATGGGACTTACGGCAAGAACCGCCGCGTTCGTTATCGGCGTCGTGTTCCTCATTGTCGGTGCGCTCGGCTATGTGGCGAACCCGATCGTGGGCCCGACCGGCCTCTTCCTGACCAACAATCTGCACAACATCGTTCACATCGCGAGTGGCATCGTGCTGCTGCTCGGCGTTTACACCGGCCTCGGCTCCAGCATGGCGCTGAAGATCGTGGGTGTGATCTACGGCCTTGTCGCGATCTGCGGCTTCTTCATGGTGATGGATGGCATGATGTTCGGCGTCGCAATCAACGAAGCCGACAAGTGGCTGCATGTCGTGCTTGCGGCGGTGATCCTTGCGGCCGGATTCCTGCTTCCGGCAGGCGATACGGCACCCGCAGCGGCGTAACTTCCGGCCGGGTGACAACCCGGAACCGGACTGATAGAACGCGCGCCTTCTCAAACAGAGGGCGCGCGTTCGCATGCCGAAGATTGCAGGAAACCAGATCAGTCCCGGCACGCTGATCCAGCACGATAGCGGCCTTTGGATCGCGGTGAAGACGCAGGCCGTGAAGCCCGGCAAGGGCGGCGCCTACAATCAGGTCGAGCTCAAGAACGTCATCACCGGCACCAAGCTGAACGAACGCTTCCGCGCCGACGAAGGCGTCGAGGAAGTCTACCTCGAGAAGAAGGACTTCCAGTTCCTCTTTGCCACCGGCGACACGCTCACCTTCATGGACACCGACACCTACGACCAGATCGAGCTGAACGCGGATTTCGTCGGCGATCAGGTGCAGTTCCTGCAGGACGGCATGAAGGTTCTGGTGCAGCTGTATGAGGGCAAGCCGATCGGCATCAAGCTGCCGCAGCACGTGACGCTGGAAGTGACGGAGGCCGATCCTGTGCTGCGCGGCGGAACGGCGGCGCCGTCCTACAAGGGCGCCGTGCTGGAGAACGGCATGAAGATCCAGGTGCCGCCGTTCATCAATGCCGGCACGAAGGTCATTGTCTCCACGGAAGATGGAAGCTACATCCGGCGCGCCGAGTAATGCCCTATTTGTCACCAGCGTTGAACGTCATTGTTTCCGCCGCGCGCAAGGCGGGACGCAAGCTCATCCGCGATTTCGGCGAGGTGGAGAATTTGCAGATTTCGCTGAAAGGTCCGGCGGATTTCGTGACCGTTGCCGACCAGCGCACCGAGCGAATCCTGGTCGAGGAATTGCAGAAGGCGCGGCAAGGCTATCCCATCCTGACGGAAGAATCGGGATTGATCGACGGGCCGGACAAATCCCACCGCTTCATCATCGATCCGCTCGACGGCACGACGAACTTCCTGCATGGCATTCCGCATTTCGCCATCTCGATCGCGCTGGAGCGCGAGGGGCAGCTCGTCTCCGGCGTCGTGTTCAATCCCGTGACTGACGATCTCTTCACCGCCGAGAAGGGCAGCGGCGCCTTCCTCAACGACAGGCGCCTGCGCGTCGCCGCGCGCAAGGATTTGAAAAACTGCCTCAGCGCCACGGGTATCCCCTTCATGGGCCGCGGCACGCCGGAAGATCACGACCTGTTCATGAAGGAACTGCGCGTGGTGATCGATTCAACGCCAGGCATCCGCCGCTTCGGCTCGGCGTCGCTCGATCTGTGCTGGGTGGCGGCCGGACGGTTCGATGCGTTCTGGGAACACAAGCTTTCGGCCTGGGATATTGCAGCCGGCATGCTGATGGTGCGCGAGGCGGGCGGTGTCGTCACCGATCTGGCCGGCGGCGAGCGCATGTTGCAGACCGGCGACATCCTCGTCGCCAATGAGCATCTTCATCCGCAGCTGCTGAAGCTGCTGAAATCCGCTGCCCGACAATAAAGACTCACACCCTCCCCTTGAGGGAGGGTCGAAGAATTCGAGCAGCGCGAGAATTCTTCGGGGAGGGGTGATCGCGTCGGGAATACCCCTCCCCGAAATTTGCATCACTGCGTTCGCAAATTTCGACCCTCCCTCAAGGGGAGGGTAATAGTGGCGTAATCATCGTCCGATGTTGTCGGTCCGGCGGATGAAATCCGCGGCCGCATCGTGGATCTGCTTCAGCGAATCCTCGTGCGCGTACACCATGTGGCCGGACTCGTAGTAGTGATACTCGATGTTCTTCTGCAGAGCCTGCGGGATCTGCAGATGACGCATCTCGTAAATGCCCTCGTAGTAGGGCGTCGCGATGTCGAAATAGCCGCCGTTCAGCATCACCTTCAGATTGGGGTTGTACTTCATCGCCGTCGACAAATCAGGGATGACGTTGGTCGTCTGCGGCAGCGGAATGGGATAGCCCGGCGGCTGATGCAGGAAATTCCAGTGCGGGAACACGTCCTCTTCGGGGCGATAGGATTTGCCCCAGCCGTAGTTCAGCTCTTTCCGCGCATAGTCGTTGAAAGCGGCCACATAGGCTGAGCTGATCGACGCGGACTGCGGATCGTAGCTCGCTTCCTTGCTGAGCGGGTCCATGGTCGGCCCGGAGAACCGCGTGTCGAGACGTCCGGTCGTCACCTGGTCGCCCTGGAGGTTCTTTTCGAACTCGCCGCCGTTGATGCGCAGATCCGCCTTCAGGATGTACCAGACGGGCAGTCCCAGATACTGGTGCAGCTTGTTGGCGATCATCAGCCGCTGCTTCGAATTGAGCGCGGCACCCGCCTGCAGCGCCTGCGAATAATCGCCCATCGCGAAGTGCTGCACTTCACCGAGGAACTTGTGCAGGTCGGCCGGTCGCTTGCCGGGAAGACGGTTGTGGTACCACGCCGACGCGGCGTAGGTCGGCAGCGCCGTCATGTAGGGCGTGTCGATGCCGGGATTGGTCTCAGGATTGTCGGCGCTGAGATCGAAGTTGAGGATCTGCGACAGCAGCATCACGCCGTTGAAATCGATGTCGCGGTTGGTCTCCAGCATGTTGACCAGCACGGCCGAGCGCGTCGTGCCATAGCTTTCGCCGAACAGATATTTCGGCGAATTCCAGCGGCCATATTTGGCGAGGAATTGCTGGATGAATTCGGCGAACGCATACGCGTCCGCATCCACGCCGTAAAATGCCTTCTCCTTGTCCTTGCCGGTGATGCGCGAGAATCCCGTGCCTGGCGCATCGACGAACACGAGGTCCGATGCATCGAGCAGGCTGTAGTCGTTGTTCACGAGCTTGTAGGGCGCGGCGAGCGTGTGCTCGTTGTCGGCAGTGATGACGCGCCGCGGGCCGAACGCGCCCATGTGCAGCCAGATGGTCGATGAGCCGGGACCGCCATTGTAGAGGAACGTGATGGGACGATCCTCGGAGCGCGCATCGCGCTTGGCGTAATAGACATAGAACATCGACGCTCGAGCACCCGTGTCTTTCTGTGCGGCGGGTCCTTTTTCGGCCGTGGCCGAATCCGGGTTCGCCGTGTTGGGGGTCTCGCCCTGGGAAGCATCGCCCACATCATCCCAGCCCTTGGGATGAACGATCAGAGTTCCGGCAACCGCGTTGTAGGAAACCGACGAGCCTTCGACCGTGACGCTGTTCTGCGTTGTCTGGTCGTCATTCTTGAAGTACGCCGCGGTCTGCTGATCCGGCTTCGAGTCGTTTTTTGGCTTGGTATTGTCGGCACAGGCAATGGTTGCAACGACTGACAGCGTGGCAATAATAACCAATACTCGTTGCATCATTTCCCCCATTGTCGGATCGGAATTCTCTGGCCGGACGGCCTGGGACGCGGTGTGTGTCAGAACGATAACGACACGAAAACATCCCGGCAACAGCCAAGTGTTACAAGTGCTTGCAGCATGGCGGCATTGCAGCTGACGCGCGCGTGCGAGAGAGCTCGCCCATCGCAAGATGTGACGGGTTCTTGCGGCCGTGCCGTCAACCAAGCTTCACGCGCCGGTGCAAAACTGGACGGGTTGTCGGGGTTTGCGCATGAGTGCCAACGAGAATTTTTCGCCTGGGCATCGCTGGCACGCCGGGCCACACGTGTTCCAATTCGCGGTCAGTGGCAATCTCGAAGTGCGCGACCGCCGCCACTTCCTTCTCTGGGAGAGCGGAACCGCCGGCAAACTCGCCGCGCGCCTGTCCATGCAGGTCGATGGCAATCTGGTGCTCTACGACCGAAACAGCCGGCCGCTCTGGGCCAGCAACACATCCGGCAATCCCGGAGCGTCCCTCGTTGCGTTGCTGGACGGAAATGTGGTGATTCGTTCGGCACGTGGCGATCTGCTGTGGCAGACCGGAACGACGAATCGCCTATAGCGGTGGAATCACGAGCGGGCGCGTGCCGGCGCCTCGTGCTCTTCGCGCCGGAGCACCGTGCTGAGCGCCGTCTGCAAGGCCCCGGCCTCGATCGGTTTCTGTAACGCCGGCGTGCCGGCAAACCGCTCGTCGAGCCCTTCGCCGGCATAGCCGGTCACGAATACGAACGGCACGCCGCGCGCATGAAGCTCCTCGGCCAGCGGATACGCGAAGGAGCCGTTGAGATTCACATCAAGCACGGCGGCTTCGAACGCTTCTTCCCGCGCAACCTGCACGGCCTGGCCCAGATCGGAAAGAGGGCCCACGACCGCCCACCCGGCCTCTTCCAGCATGTCCCGCACCATCATGCCGACAAGCGGTTCGTCTTCCGCCAGCAGCACGCGCGGGCCCGCGGCCGGCTTCATGGCGATAACCTTCAAATCCTGATGCATGGCTGGACGGCTCTCGCCGTGCGTTTCGGCGAAGGCGAATGCGAGCGTCACCTTCAGTCCTGTCGGCTGCCAGTCGAACTCCACTTCGCCCCGCGGCTGCTGGCGCAAACTGGTGGTGATGATCTTCATGCCGAAGCCGGTGCGTGCAGGAGGAAGAACCTCAGGCCCGTTCGATTCCGACCAGGTGAGGCACAACCGTCCGTCCTGAATGTCCCATCGCACCTTCACTTCGCCGGTCGCATTCGATAGCGCGCCGTACTTTGCCGCGTTGGTCGCAAGCTCGTGAAGCGCAAGCGCGACGAGCTGCGCCTTGTCGGGCGGCAGGATGACGGACGGCCCGTTGACGGAAACGCGTGCTGCGCCGCGCACGCGATAAGGCGAAATTTCGTCGTTGACGATCCGCAACATGTCTGCGCCCTGCCAGCGCGTTTGCGACAGCAGCTCGTGCGTCTGCGCCAGCGCCCGAATGCGGCCTTCGACCGCCTCGATATAGTCCTTCGTGGTTTCAGCCTTCGCGAGGCGTACGATCGCCTGAACGATGGCAAGTGCGTTGCGGGCACGATGGTCGACTTCCCGCGCCAGCAGCGCCTGGCGCTCCTCCGCTTCCTTCCGCTCGGTGATATCGAGCGTGACGCCATCGACACGAACGAGGCGGTCCTGAGCGTCGAAGGTGCCTGCCGCCGATACGATGCAGGTGCGCACGCAACCATCGGCCCGGATGACACGCAATTCCTGCCGCAGCGTACTCTGAGCACGGTTCAAGCCTTCGATCGCGTCGCGCATGCGGCTCCAGTCGGGCTCATGGAAGAATGACCGGATGAGTTCGCTGCTCGGCACGAAGACCTGTGAATTAAACGATTGCGGATCGAGCCCGAAGATCCGGCAATGACCTTCGTCCCATGACCAGCGTTGCTCGAAAACGTCGTATTCCCACGAGCCCATATGGGCTGCAGCAAGCGCAAGACTGCGGCCACGCTCGCTGCGCAGCAGACGCGCAGCTGCCGCTTCCAGCGCGGCCGTACGTTCGCTGATGCGCTTCTCGAGTTCCCGGTTGAGAGACTCGAGCTCGCGGGTCTTACGAAAGAGCTCGGCAAAGACACGCACTTTCGCGCGCAGCACCTCCGGCACGACCGGAACGGGCACATAGTCGACCGCGCCCGCGCTGTAGCCGCGCAGCGAATCCGCCTCCGAAATGTTGATCGCCGAGATGAAGATGATGGCCGTGCGCTGGAACCGCGGATGCTCGCGGATCATGGCGGCCAGCTCGAACCCGTCGAGCTCCGGCATGCAGACATCGACCAGGACCACGGCGATGTCCATCTTGAGCAGGTGCCCGAGTGCTTCCTTGGCCGATGACGCCTTGACGAGATTCTCGCCGAGCGGCTCGAGCATCACTTCGTAGGACAGCAGCTTCCCGGGCTGGTCATCGACCAGCAGTACATTGACCTTTTTGCCGTCCGCCGCCATCGATCAGCCTCTAGCGGTGCAGCCACATGCGCAGTGCGAAGAGGAGCTGCTCGGTATTGACCGGCTTGGCCAGATAATCGGAGGCGCCGGCCTCGAGGCACTTCTCGCGGTCGCCTTTCATGGCCTTTGCCGTCAGCGCGACAATCGGCAAGCGGCGGTGCTCGGGTTTCGCGCGGATGTAACCAATCGTCTGATAACCATCCATCTCGGGCATCATGATGTCCATCAACACAAGCGCGAGTTCCGGAGTGGACTCCACAAGCTTGATCGCCTCCTCGCCGGTCGTCGCGGTCAGCACCTTCATGCCGCGACGTTCCAGAACGCTCGACAGTGCAAAGATGTTGCGTGCGTCGTCGTCGACCAGCAGCACGGTGCGCCCGACAAGGTCCTCGTCCGAGCTGTTCAGCTTCTCCAACATGCGCTGCTTTTCGGCCGGAAGGTCCGAGACGATGCGATGCAGGAACAAGGCCGTCTCGTCGAGCAGCCGCTCCGGCGATTCCACCCCCTTGACCACGATAGAGCGCGCCATGGTGTGAAGTTGTGCGTCCTCCTCCGGCGATAGTTCCCGACCGGTGAACACGATAACCGGGATATCGGACAGGGCAGGATCGGCCTTGAGCTCCTCAAGCACTTCGAAGCCGGACATGTCGGGCAGGCGCAGGTCGAGCACCACACAGTCGGCGGCCGTTTCCCGCAGCGAGGCAAGCGCTTCGGCCCCCGTACCGGCAGTGACGATCTCGATGTCGTCGTGCCCAAGAAGTTCCTTGATGCTCATCTGCTCGGCCGGATTGTCCTCGATGACGAGCAGCCGCTTCTTGCGCGGCTCGGCATATTCGCGGATGCGCGACAGCGCGGCGCGGACACCCTCCGTGCTCGTCGGCTTCGTCACGAACGAGAAGGCGCCGCGGGCGAGCCCGTGCTGGCGGTCTTCGTCGAGCGTCACGATCTGCACCGGGATGTGGCGGGTGAGCGGGTTCTGCTTGAGTTGCGACAGGACTGTCCAGCCCAGCATGTCGGGCAGGAACACATCGAGCGACACCGCCGTCGGCCGATATTCATGCGCAAGATCGAGCGCATCCTCGCCCCGCATGGCGACGAGCACCTTGAATCCCTCGTCATGCGCCAGATCCATGAGGATGCGCGCATAATGCGGGTCATCCTCCACGATAAGAAGGACGCTGTCGCCCGGCTCGATGAGACTGCGATCGTCGGCGACCGTCTCGACCGGACGTTCCGGCAGCGCCGCGATGATGGCCGCACGCGACGGTGCGTTGAGCGGAGTCGAAGTCGAAGATTGCGTCGTGCGCGCCGCAACCGGACCGACATAACGGGTCGGCAGGTAGAGGGTGAAGGTCGAGCCTACGCCCGGCGTCGAACGCAGATGGATCTCGCCGCCGAGCAGGCTGGCAAGCTCGCGGCTGATCGCAAGCCCGAGACCGGTGCCGCCATATTTGCGGCTGGTCGACGCGTCGGCCTGCTGGAACGCCTCGAAGATGATCTTCTGCTTCTCGACCGGAATTCCGATACCGCTGTCGGAAACCTCGAACGAAACGACCGACGGCGCCTGGCTGAGGATCGGATGGTCGGGGCTCCAGCCGCCCAGGGCGTGCGAGACCGCGAGCCGGACTCCGCCTGCCTCGGTGAATTTGAAAGCGTTGGACAGCAGGTTCTTGAGCACCTGCTGGAGACGTTTGGAGTCGGTGACGATCGTGCGATCCAGATGCGAGTCGATGCTGATGTCGAAGGAAAGCTGACGCGTCTCTGCCTCGTGACGGAAAGGCCGCGCCGTCGCATCAACTACGCTGGAGAACGCGATTTCCTCCGCATCGACCGTGACGGTTCCCGACTCGATCTTGGAAAGGTCGAGAATGTCACTGATGAGGTTCAACAGGTCGGTGCCGGCGCCGTGGATGGTGCGCGCGAACTCGACCTGCTTGGCCGACAGGTTCGCATCCGGGTTGTCGGCCAGCTGCTGACCCAGGATCAGGATCGAGTTGAGCGGCGTGCGCAGCTCGTGGCTCATGTTCGCCAGGAACTCGGACTTGTACTTGGACGTCAGGGCCAGCTCTGTCGCCTTTTCTTCGAGAGCGCGGCGGGCCTGCTCGATTTCCTGGTTCTTGCGCTCGACTTCGACGTTCTGCTCGGCAAGCTGCTGTGCCTTCTGCTCGAGCTGGTCGTTGGTCTGCTGAAGCTCTCTCTGCTGCGTCTGCAGTTCGCCGGCGAGCTGCTGGGACTGCTTCAGCAGGCCCTCGGTCTGCATCGTCGCTTCGATCGAGTTCAGCACGATGCCGATGTTGGCCGTGAGCTGATCGAGGAACGCGATCTGAAGGTCCGTGAACATCGAAAGCGAGGACAGTTCGATCACGGCCTTCACCTGATTCTCGAACAGAACCGGCAGGACCATGATGCTCTTCGGCGCCATGCTGGTGAGCGCCGATGAGATCGGCACTGCGCCTTCGAGCACGTCGGTAATCAGCACGCTGCGCTTGTCGAGCGCGCACTGGCCGACAAGGCCCTCACCCACCTTGAACATCTTGGGATGTCCATCGACCGGATGGTCGGCGTAGGTGGCGACGAGATTGAGACTCGGCGAGTCTGCGTTGTCCATCTGGTAGATGACGCCAAGCTGTGCGTCGACCAGCGGCGTCAGCTCCGACAGCAGGATGCGGCCCACAGTCGTGAGATCGCGCTGGCCCTGCAGCATGTTGGTGAACTTGGCGAGGTTTGTCTTCAGCCAGTCCTGTTCGGTGTTGCGATCGGTGGTGAGGCGCAAATTGCCGATCATCGTGTTGATGTTGTCCTTCAGCTCGGCTACCTCGCCGCGCGCATCAACCTGAATGGAGCGCGTAAGGTCGCCCTTCGTCACCGCGGTCGCCACCTCGGCGATGGCGCGCACCTGCGTGGTCAGGTTTGCTGCCAGAAGGTTCACGTTGCCGGTGAGGTCCTTCCACGTACCGGCGGCGCCCGGCACATTGGCCTGGCCGCCGAGACGGCCCTCCACGCCCACTTCGCGTGCCACGCTTGTCACCTGATCGGCAAAGGTCGCCAGCGTGTCGGTCATGTTGTTGATGGTTTCAGCGAGTGCGGCCACTTCGCCCTTCGACTTCACGGTGAGGTTCTGCTTGAGATCGCCGTTGGCCACGGCCGTCACCACCTTCACGATGCCGCGCACCTGCTCGGTGAGGTTGGCGGCCATCACGTTCACCGTGTCGGTGAGGTCCTTCCACGTGCCGGCCACGCCGGGCACCTGCGCCTGACCGCCGAGACGGCCTTCAGTGCCCACTTCGCGCGCCACGCGCGTCACTTCGGACGCGAACGCGTTCAGCTGGTCCACCATCGTGTTGATGGTGTTCTTGAGCTCGAGGATTTCGCCTTTCACGTCGACGGTGATCTTGCGGGAAAGATCGCCGCGAGCCACCGCGGTGGTCACTTCGGCGATGTTGCGGACCTGGGACGTCAGGTTGCCGGCCATGAAGTTCACGGAGTCGGTCAGGTCCTTCCATGTGCCGCCCACACCGGGCACCACCGCCTGACCGCCGAGACGGCCTTCGGTGCCCACTTCACGCGCCACGCGGGTCACTTCGGCTGCGAAGGAGCGGAGCTGCTCCACCATGGTGTTCAGCGTTTCCTTGAGCAGCAGGATTTCGCCACGCACGTCCACGGTGATCTTCTTCGACAAGTCGCCATTGGCGATGGCCGTCGCCACTTCAGCAATGTTGCGCACCTGGGCCGTCAAATTGCCGGCCATGAAATTCACGTTGTCGGTCAGGTCCTTCCAGGTACCCGCAACGCCCGACACTTGTGCCTGGCCGCCGAGCTTGCCTTCGGTGCCCACTTCGCGGGCGACGCGCGTGACTTCGGCGGCAAACGCATTGAGCTGATCCACCATCGTGTTGATGGTGTTCTTGAGCTCGAGGATTTCGCCTTTCACGTCTGCGGTCACCTTGCGCGACAGGTCGCCGCGCGCCACGGCCGTCGTCACCTCGGCGATGTTGCGCACCTGGGTGGTGAGGTTCGCCGCCAGCAGGTTCACGTTGTCGGTGAGGTCTTTCCACGTACCGGCGACGCCCGGCACGTTCGCCTGGCCGCCGAGACGTCCCTCGGTGCCGACTTCGCGCGCCACACGAGTCACCTCGCCCGCGAAGCGGTTGAGCTGGTCCACCATGGTGTTGAGCGTTTCCTTCAACTGAAGGATTTCGCCGCGCACGTCCACGGTGATCTTCTTCGACAGGTCGCCGTCGGCGATCGCCGTCGCCACTTCGGCGATGTTGCGCACCTGAGCGGTCAGGTTGCCGGCCATCGAGTTCACGTTGTCGGTGAGGTCTTTCCACGTGCCCGCAACACCGGACACTTGCGCCTGACCGCCGAGCTTGCCTTCGGTGCCCACTTCGCGGGCCACGCGGGTCACTTCCGACGCGAAGGCGTTGAGCTGGTCCACCATAGTGTTGAGCGTGTTCTTGAGCTCGAGGATTTCGCCCTTCACGTCCACGGTGATTTTGCGCGAAAGGTCGCCGGTGGCGACCGCGGTCGCCACCTCGGCGATGTTGCGGACCTGTGCCGTCAGATTCGACGCCATGGAGTTCACGGAGTCGGTCAGATCCTTCCACGTGCCGGCGACGCCGCGCACGACAGCCTGACCGCCGAGCTTGCCGTCGGTGCCGACTTCGCGCGCCACGCGCGTCACTTCGCCGGCGAAGGCGTTGAGCTGGTCGACCATCGTGTTGATGGTTTCCTTGAGCTGAAGGATTTCGCCCTTCACGTCCACGGTGATCTTCTTCGACAGGTCGCCGTTGGCGATGGCGGTTGAAACCTCGGCGATGTTGCGGACCTGTGCGGTAAGGTTGCCGGCCATGAAGTTCACGGAGTCGGTCAAGTCCTTCCACGTGCCGGCCACGCCAGGAACCTGCGCCTGACCGCCGAGACGGCCTTCGGTGCCCACTTCGCGCGCCACGCGGGTCACTTCCGAAGCGAAACCGTTCAGCTGGTCCACCATGGTGTTGATGGTGTTCTTGAGTTCGAGGATTTCGCCCTTCACGTCCACCGTGATCTTGCGGCTCAAATCGCCGCGCGCCACGGCTGTCGTCACTTCGGCGATGTTGCGGACCTGGGACGTCAGGTTGCCGGCCATGAAGTTCACGTTGTCGGTGAGGTCTTTCCACGTACCGGCGACACCCGGCACAGCGGCCTGGCCACCGAGTTTGCCTTCGGTGCCCACTTCGCGCGCCACACGGGTCACTTCCGAGGCGAATGAATTCAGCTGGTCCACCATCGTGTTGATGGTGTTCTTGAGCTCGAGGATTTCTCCCTTCACGTCCACCGTGATCTTGCGCGAAAGGTCGCCGCGCGCCACGGCGGTGGTCACGTTGGCGATGTTGCGCACCTGGTCCGTCAGGTTGCCGCACATGGCATTCACCGAGTCGGTGAGGTCCTTCCACGTGCCGGCCACGCCCGGCACCAGTGCCTGGCCGCCCAGCTTCCCGTCCGTGCCCACTTCGCGCGCCACGCGCGTCACTTCCGAGGCGAACGAGCGCAGCTGGTCCACCATCGTGTTGATCGCTTCCTTCAGCTGAAGGATCTCGCCGCGCACGTCCACGGTAATCTTTTTCGACAAGTCGCCGTTCGCCACGGCGATCGTCACTTCCGCGATGTTGCGCACCTGGCCAGTGAGGTTGTTCGCCATCGAGTTCACCGACTCGGTGAGCTCCCTCCAGACGCCGGTCACCTCGCGCACCTGCGCCTGACCGCCGAGCTTGCCTTCGGTACCCACTTCGCGCGCCACGCGCGTCACTTCCGAGGTGAACACGGAGAGCTGCTTGATCATCGTGTTCACGATGTTGGCTGAGCGCAGGAATTCGCCCTTCAACGGACGGCCCTCGACGTCGAGACGCACTGTCTGCAACAGGTCGCCCTGTGCCACGGCCGCGATGGCGCGCGACACTTCGGTCGTCGGCCAGAGAAGATCGTCGATCAGTGTGTTGACCGAATTCTCCATCTCGCCCCACGCACCGGTGGAGGCGCCGAATTTCACGCGCTGCTTCGTCTTGCCCTGTTTGCCGACCACATCGCCGACACGTTCGAGCTGCTCGGCCATGCGCTGGTTGGTGGAGACGATGTCGTTGAAGGCGTCGGCGATCTTGCCGGCGATGCCGACCTGGTCGCCCGGAAGGCGAGCCGAGAAATCACCCGAACGCACGGCCTGAAGGGCGGCCAGCAATTCCTGCAAATTGACCGGGCCCAAATCGACTGGCGGAGCGACCGGCGTGGCGCCATTGACCTTCTTCTTTCGGGAGACCCGCGATCGCGCAGACGGCCGGTCAAGCGAATCGGAATGGGTGCTCATGTGCTGCTCCTACACGTTCCGGTTGCTGAACCGGAGACGCGAACTTCATGGCCTTCTGTGGCGCACGGGCAGGAGGGTTTGCCGGCCAAGCGCTGTCAACGTTTGTTTGTCGCCAGCACGGATTAGGCGCCCCATCCCCCCAAGAGACACACCGCCTCGAAGGGGCAAACGGAGACCACGCCAAAAAGTTCCCGATCTATCGGGTGGAGACCCTTATGGTTAACAGACAGCTAAAATCCCGAATAATGGAAGGCCGCGAGCCCTGCCAGAGGCCCGGCCACAGACATGACGGTCCAGAACGTACTCTGAGGGACACGGACGACGTCACCTGGAAGAATGTTCGTCATTTGATCGGCCGGCAGCTCCTCTTCCCTGGGGCTGCCGTTGCGCCGGACGTAGATGGTGCCTTCATTGGCTTGAGTGGTGTAGCCGCCAGCGAGCGCAACCGCGTTCAGCGCACTCATCCCGTTCACATAGGGAAACTGGCCGGGACGGTTGACTTGGCCGATGACATAGAACGGCCGGTAGGTGCTGATGGCGACACTGACGCGCGGGTTCTGGAGATAACCGTCCGCCAGCTTGGTGGCGATCTGCTGTTCGAGACTCGAGGCCGATTCTCCGGCGGCTGTGACCTCGCCGATCAGCGGCAGGCTGATGGCGCCGTTGCCGTCAATCTCGAATTCGCCGCCGAGGTCGTCCTCACCGTACACGGTGACCCGCACCTTGTCCCCTGTGCCAAGACGATACGATTGCTCGGCGCTGCCGCCCGATTGTGCCCCGTTGGCCCAGGCAGTTTCATCGGCAGCGGCAGGCATCGCCAGAAACAACGCGGCGCCAAACAGACCTGCCAGCGCAAGGCCGCGACGGAATGGGGACGAGAACATCTTTGCCATGGTAAGGACCAATGCGTTCAAAATCCCTGGATGGGACGGGGCAGGGGTCACACTGCAAAGGCGCGGCCAGATGCACGCGCCGGGGGGACGAGAATGAAGACCGGCATGGCGGCGGCTCTCCTGGCCGCAATTCTTTCCATCGGGTCTGCGCAAGGGCTTGAGACCAGGGAAGGCGACTTCACGGTCAAGAACTTCCAATTCACATCGGGCGAGAGGCTGCCCGAGCTGCGGCTGCACTACACCACGCTGGGCTCGCCGCATAAGGACTCGCACGGCCGGACCACGAATGCCGTGCTGATCCTGCATGGCACCGGCGGCGACGGGCATCAGTTCCTGCGCCCGCAATTCGCCGATGTGCTGTTCGCACCGGGCGGACTGCTCGATCCCGCCAAGTATTTCATCATTCTTCCCGACGGGATCGGTCACGGGAAATCGTCGAAGCCGAGCGACGGGCTGCACGCGAAGTTTCCGCAATACGGCTACGAGGACATGGTCGCGGCGCAATACGCGCTGGTGAAGGATGGATTGCACGCCAACCATCTTCGCCTAGTGATGGGCACGTCGATGGGCTGCATGCACTCCTTCATGTGGGGCGAGGAGCACGCCGGTTTCGTCGATGCGCTGATGCCGCTCGCCTGCATGCCGATGCAGATCGCCGGGCGCAACCGCATGTGGCGCAAGATGATCATCGATGCCATCCACGATGATCCGGCATGGATGGGAGGCGAATACAAGACCGAGCCCCAGATGGCCTTGCGGGTCGGCATCGATATGCTGGTGATCGCGGGAAGCGCGGCGCACCAGATGCAGAAGAGCTATCCGACGCGCGATGCCGCGGACAAATATCTGGAGGACTACACGGCGAAAGAGCTGGCAACGCTGGACGCCAATGACTTTCTCTATCAGGCGGCCGCCTCGCGCGATTACGACCCTAGCGGCGGGCTCGAGAAAATCACGGCGCCGCTCATGTGGGTGAACTCGGCGGACGATTTCATCAATCCGCCGGAACTCAATCTCGCACCGGAGATGGTGAAGCGGATCAAGCGTGGCAAATATGTGTTGATCCCGATCAGCGACCAGACACACGGCCACGGCACGCACACCTGGGCGGCGGTTTGGCAATCCTATATGGCGGAACTGCTCAAGGAATCCGAGCCGGCCAAGTAGCGCTGCGTCAGTTCTTCGCCCAGGTCCAGTCGGCCGCGGATTTGCGGCAGCCGCCGTCCGGCCAGCCCTTCCACGCGCGCCCGCGCACGACCCGGCCCGAATGGGCACCGGTGGCCTCGCCGTCCTTCAGCGCCTCGATACCGTTGACGAACACTTCGCTGACGCCCGTCGCGTACACCTGCGGGTGATCGTAGGTCGCGTGATCGGCAATCGTCTTGGGGTCGAACACCACGACGTCGGCGTAATCGCCGACCTTCAGAAGCCCGCGATCATGCAGCGACAGGTTCGACGCCGGCTGCCAGGTGAGCTTGCGGATCGCTTCCTGCAGCGGGATCACCTTCTCATCACGCACATAATGGCCGAGCAGGCGCGCGACATTGCCGTAGGCGCGCGGATGCGCGCTCGATTTCAGGAACACGCCTTCGGGCTCTTGCGCCGCTTCATCCGAGCCGAAGCTGACGTAAGGCAGCGCGATTTGTTTTTTTATGTTCTCGTCGGACATCAGGAAATAGGCGACGCCGACGCGGCTGCCATCCTCGATGACAAGATCGATGGCGGCATCCTCCGGGCTTTCGTGCCGCATGGCGGCGACCTCGTCGAGACGCTTGCCGGTGAGCGGCTTCAGTTTCGGATTCTTGAATTGCAGCAGCAGCGTGCCGTGCGCGCCGGCGAGCGCATAGAGATTGTCCCATTTCTGGTTGGGATTGCGCATCTCGGCGATGACGCGCTTGCGGATCGCGGGATTCTTCAGCCGCGCGATCCACGCCTCCAGTCCGCCATCCTGCACCCAGGGCGGCATGCCGGCATCCAGCCCGGTGGCGCCGGCTTCGTACATGTACATGTTGGCCGTGATGCGATGACCCGCAGCGCGCGCCGCATCGATCTTGGCGATCATCTTGGGCAGCTTGTCCCAGTTGGGCTTGCCCGCCGCCTTGAGGTGATAGATTTCCGCCGGCGCGCCGGACTGCTTGCTGATCTCGATCAGCTCATCGATGGCATCGAGCACATGATTGCCTTCGTTGCGCATGTGGGAGATGTACATGCCGCCGCACGCCGCGGCCTGCTTCATTAGCGCGACGAGCTCCGGTGTTTTCGCGTAGGTCGCCGGCGAATAGATCAGCGCCGAGCCGACACCAACCGCGCCGTCCTCCATCGCGTCCTTCACCAGCCCCTGCATGCGCGCAAGCTGTTCCGGCGTCGGCTGCACGTCCTTCTCACCGAGTTCATGGACGCGCACGGTGGTGGCGCCGACGAACGAGGTGACGTTCATCGAGACGCCCTGCTTCTCGAGCTTCTCGAGATATTGCGCGAGCGTGGTCCAGTCGATCTTGTACTTGATGTCGATCTGGCGCTGCTCGGCCTTCTTCTTCATCTCGTCCGTGAGCGGGCCCATGGAGTCGCCCTCACCGAACACTTCGAGCGTCACGCCCTGGCGCAGATCGCTCTGACCGCGCCCATCGACGATGAGGGACTCAACCGCCCACGAGAGCATATTGATGAAGCCGGGCGACACCGCCTTGCCCTTCGCGTCGATCGTCCGCTTGGCTTGGCCGTCGGCATGCGGGCCGACATAGACGATGCGATCGCCGCGGATTGCCACATCGCCGGTGAACGGCTTGCCGCCGGAGCCGTCGTAAATGGTGCCGTTGCGGATCAGGACATCGAATTGCGCTTGCGGCGCGGCGCTGACGTTCCCAAGCCCCGCCAACACCAACGCTGCGATTCCAACGATGCGGATTTTCATGCCTGCCCCCAATTGCCCTGCTCAGGATAGTCTAGTTCAACACAAAGTCCTTCGGATCGGGCGCGATTGTCGCATTCCAATAATCGACCAGACGGAACGGCCAGTTCTGGCTGACGCGGCCGAAGCGGTTCTTGTACCAGCTCTTCGCATCCGGCAGGCCCCACGCCATCTTGGCGTTCTCTTCGTCCACCTTCCGGTTGAAGGTGTCATGGATATCCTTGCGGACTTCCATGGTTTTCGATCCGGTCTCCGCCATCAACTTCAGCGCATTCACGATGTAGCGCACACTCGCTTCCGAGAAAAAGATGATCGAGCCGTTCACCACGATGTTCGTGTTCGGTCCGTAGATACAAAAGAAATTCGGGAAGCCCGGAATGGTCATGCCGAGATAGGCGCGTGCGTCGCCCTTCCAGCGCTCGTGCAGCTCCTCGCCCTTGCGGCCGACGATGCGATAGGTGCGCAGGAAGTCGCTCGCGTAGAATCCCGTGCCGTAGATGATGACGTCGACTTCGTGCTCGACGCCGTCCGTGACGATGCCGCGCGGCGTGATCTCGCGAATACCCGTGGTGATGAGCTCGACGTTCGGGCGGCGCAGCGCCGCGATATAGACGCCATTGTCGCGCACCGTTCGCTTGGTGCCGAACGGATAGTCGGGAATGACTTTCTCGATCAGGTCCGGCCGGTCCGGCGCCTGAATCTGCATCTGATGGATCATCATCTGGCGCAGCATCTCGTTCACGGCGCTGACGGAGTGCTTCTTGTCATTCCATGCCGGATCAACGGTGACGCCGTCGATGATTCCATCGGTCAGCGTCCAGAACAGCCAGAAGCGGTACCACTTGTCGTACATCGGGATGTGTTCGAGCAGCCATTTCTGACCCGGCGTGACGTCATCGTGATAATTGGGCGTCGGTCCGAGCCACGGCGCGGACCGCTGGAACACCAGCAATTGCTTCACATCCGGCGCGATCTCCGGAATGACCTGGAAGGCCGTGGCGCCCGTGCCGATCACGGCCACGCGCTTGCCTTTCAGATCGACATCGTGCCGCCAGCGCGCCGTGTGAAATGCCGGACCCTCGAATGTGTCGCGGCCTTTGAAGTCGGGGATCTTCGGCTGATTCAGCTGGCCCACCGCACTGATGACCGCCGTGGCCTCGAGCGTCTCCTCGCGGCCGCTCTTGTCGCGAACGCGCACCTTCCACTGCGATGACGCTTCATCGAACACCGCTTCGCTCACGGATGTCTCGAACCGGATTTGCCGGCGCAAACCGTATTTGTCGGCCATGCGGCGGAAGTAATCGAGAAGGACGGGCTGCTTCGAGAAGTGCTGCGGCCAGCCATGATTGGGCTCGAAGGAGAACGAGTACATGTGGTTCGGATTGTCGACGCGGCAGCCCGGATAGGAATTCTCCAGCCACGTGCCGCCGACATCGGCATTCTTCTCGATGATGACGAACGGAATGCCCGCTTGCTGCAGCCGGATGCCGGAGAGAATGCCCGACAGCCCGGCCCCGATGACCACGACCTTCATCTTCGCGGCAGCAGCCTTGAGCTTTGGGGTGTCGAAGCGCGGCACGCGCGTGTCTTCAACCGCGATGCCCAGCTCTTCCTTGAGGAACGGAACGTAACGTTCGGGAATTTCGGCGCCGGCGATGAAATCCATCATCTTGCGGATGGTTTCGTTCGACGGCGGCGGTGGCAACGGCTTGCCGTTCGTGTAGTCCAGATAGGCGCGCTTCAGCGCGGATCGGATCTCCTCCTGGACCTCCGGCTTGATGGCGCCCTGCCCGTCGCCGAAGAAATCGTAGGTCGGCTTGTCCCCGGGCGTCAGATGGCTCGCATCGCCTGTAAGGTGCACCAGCGACATCATCAGGCTCGGGATGTGCGCATCCTTGAGCGCCTGATCGATGCTGATATCGGATTCCAGAATGGGAGCAGCGGACATCGGTGTCACCCTCGTTTCGTTTTCTTGACTGGCGGTTTCTTCGCGGGCGCGCGCTTTGGCTTCTCACCTGCACTCTTGCGGGCAAGCGATTTCAGCAACGTCGCCTCGGCCTCTTTCTTTTCTTCGAATGGGCCGTTCGAGCCCAGCGGCCGGCGGACAACCATGCCCACTTTCCGCATCGCCGCTTCGATGGCTTTCGGGTCTTTCGTTTCGTGCGCTGCGCCTTCGCGAAACAGGTCGCGCGTCAGGCCCCAATGGGCGAGCGCCATTTTCCTTGAACGAGCCGCGACGGCCACTTCGTAGAATCCCAGATTGGCGGTGTAGACCTTGATCGCCGGCATCGATTCAACCGTGCGCCTTTTCGATGGCCTGAACGATATCCTCGATCAGATCGTCCACATCCTCGATGCCGACGGACAGGCGCAGCAAGTCCTTCGGGCAAGGCGTGTCCGGTCCTTCGATAGAGGCGCGATGTTCGATCAGGCTTTCAACGCCGCCGAGCGACGTGGCGCGCTTCCAGATGCGGATGTTGGCGGCGGTTGCGATCGCTGCCTGTTCGCCCCCGCGGATGCGGACGGACAGCATGCCGCTGAAGCCGCCATGCATCTGGCGCTTCGCGATCTCGTGGCCCGGAAACTTCGGCAAACCGGGATAGAGCACTTCGCGAACCTGCGGATGGCCGTTCAAGGCTTCGGCAATTCTCTGGGCGCTCGCGCAGGCAGTCTTCACGCGCGGAAACAGCGTGCGCATGCCGCGCAGCAGAAGCCACGACTCGAACGAGCCGAGAATGCCGCCGAGCTGCACGCGGTTCGCTTTGATGCGGCTCCAGAATTCGTCCTCGTTTCGCGCGATGAGTGCGCCGGCGATCACATCGGAATGTCCATTGAGGTATTTCGTCGCCGAATGCATGACCAGATCGGCGCCATGTTCGATGGGCCGGGTGAGCACCGGTGTCGCAACCGTGGAATCGACGGCCAGCCGCGCGCCGGCATCGTGCGTGATCCTGGCTGCTGCCGCGAGATCGGTGATCATCCAAAGCGGATTGGATGGTGTTTCGACCCAGACAAGCTTCGTGCGTCCGGGCCGCACGGCCGCCCGCAATTCCGAAAGATCGGATATCTCCGCGAAACCGACATCGAGGCCCCAGCCGCGGGCGTAGGTGTTGAGCCAGTTGCGCAGCGACCAGTACATCACCTTCGGCGCCACGATATGATCGCCCGGCGACAGAGCATGAAACACGGCCGTGGCCGCCGCCGAGCCCGACGCGAACAGCAGCGCCCCCGATCCGCCCTCGAGCGCAGCGAGAACGGCCTCGGGTTGATCGAATGCGGGATTGTCGGCGCGGGCGTAGTTTCGCCCCGATCGGAATTGATTGTCCGGATCACGCTCGAAAGTTGTGGAAACATGCACAGCGGGGGTGATCGCCTTCGTCTGCTCGTCAACCCAACCCAGGGCCTGCGCAGCCAATGTTGGCGCTCGCACTTTTCCCGTGCCAGTCACGCGATCTTTGGTGATTCCCATGCAATTTTCCCTATTCGTAGCGCCTTGGCCCTAGCGTCGATGTTCAGCCCATGTTCAGACTTGCACCGGCAAGATTCGCCATCGAACGGCTGCGCGCGGAGCGTATCATTAGTGGCGTGAAAGGACAGTAGAATGCCCGGCAGCCCGCGTCTCGTTTCCCTCAACACCGCCGTGCCGCCCTACCCGGTGGACCAGGCCGATGCTGGCCGCCGCGCGGCGCTGTTATTCGCCGGCCATCCGGAAGTCCTGCGCATGCTGTCGGTCTTCGGCAATACGGGCATCGAACGGCGATACTCCTGTGTGCCGATCGACTGGTACACCGAGCCGCATGGCTGGAAGGAACGCACCGATCTCTACCTGAAGAATTCGGTCGATCTTCTCGAGAAGGTTACGCTCGCGTGCCTGGATGAGAGCGGATTGAAACGCGAAGATATCGACGGGATCGTCGTCGTCTCCACCACGGGCATCGCAACCCCAAGTCTCGATGCGCTCGTGATCGAGCGGATGCGCCTTCGCCGCGATATCGCGCGCCTGCCGATCTTCGGTTTCGGCTGCGCCGGCGGCGTGTTCGGGATGGCACGTGCGGCGGATATGGCGCGTGCCATGCCGGGATCGCGGATCCTGTTTCTGGTGGTGGAGCTTTGCGCGCTCACCTTCCGCAAGGATGACATCACGAAAAGCAACATCGTCGCCGCGGCCTTGTTTGGCGATGGTGCGGCCGGCGCGATCATCACCAATCGCGGCGACGGCCCGGAAATCGGTGTGTGCGGCAGCTATACGTGGCCGAACTCCCTCGACATCATGGGCTGGGAGGTCGAGGAAGACGGACTGAAGGCCCGCTTCGCACAGAGCATCCCCACGCTCGTCGCCAACGATTTCCGCGACATCGCGACCAACTTTATGCGCCAGCATGATATCGCGCGCGACAGCATCGACGCGTTCGCCTGCCATCCCGGCGGCGCGAAAGTGCTCGACGCACTGGAAGATGCACTTGACCTCAGGCGCGGCGATCTCGTCGAAAGCCGCTCGATCCTGCGCGACTACGGCAACATGTCGGCGGTCACGGCGCTGTTCGTGCTCGACCGAATGAACGAACGCGGCTGGCGGGAACGCCGGATGATGAGCGCGCTCGGTCCCGGATTCTCGGCCGGCTTCCTCATGCTGGAAGGAAAATGACCGCCTACGTCATTCTCGCGCTGGTCGCCGCCCAGCGCCTGGGTGAGCTGATCCTCGCACAGCACAACACGCGCGCCTTGTTGTCGCGCGGCGGGCAGGAAATCGGCAGCGGTCACTATCCGTTGTTCGTCCTGCTGCATGCGTCGTGGCTCGTGGCGATCGCAGTGTTCCTGCCGAGGCTCACCGTGATTTCCTGGCCGCTGCTCGGCGTCTATGTGGTTCTGCAGATCCTCCGCATCTGGACGGTGTCGTCGCTGGGACCGTATTGGACGACGCGCATCATCACGATGCCGCAGGCTCCGCTGGTCCGTCGCGGACCCTACCGGTTCTTGCGCCATCCGAATTATCTCATCGTGATTGGCGAAATCGCGGTTCTTCCGCTGGTATTCGGCGAAGTTGCGGTCGCGATCGTGTTTTCGATCCTGAACGCCGCGCTTCTGACCTGGCGAATCCGCGCGGAAAACGCAGGTTTGGCGCCACGACGGGCGCTCTAGTTCAGGCGAGTGTCGAAGGGACGGGCCATGCGTGCGGCAAAGTATCTGGGGCCGTTTGTGTTTCTGCTGTCGATCCCGCTGCTGTACGCAACGGCGGTCGCGGCACCGTTTCTCGCGCCGATAGGCATCCTGGCGAGCCTCGTCGTTGCCACTCAAATGAAGCGTGACGTCGCTAACAACGCGTCTTCGGATGCGTTCCGCCTTCTGCCGATCGTCTACATCCCGCTTCAGCTCACAGTGACGCTGTGGGGGGCGCATGAGGCCTCGCGTGCCGATGCGCTCGGGTTTGCGAGTCTTGCGGTCAGCATCGGCGTGTGCACTGGCGTGTTCGGCGTGCTGGCGGCGCACGAGATGGTTCACAGCCGGGAGAGCTGGCACCGCCTGCTCGGCGCGCTCATGTTGACCGGGATGACCTACCGTCATTTCCGGATCGCCCACATCTATGGCCACCACCGGCACGCAGCGACGGAGCGCGATGCTTCCACCGCCCGATTGGGCGAGAGCTTCTACGCCTTTCTGCCGCGAACGCTCTGGCAGCAGTTGGCGGAGTCGTATGGGTTCGAACAGCATCGCTTGCGATGCGGCAAACGGTTCGATGTGCGCAACAGGGTTATTCAGGACGTCGCCCTGATGATCCTCGTGTATGGCGGGCTGACGCTCCTGTGGGGCTGGCGTTCAGCGCTGTTTCTCGCTGTGGAAAGCGTCGTCGGTATCGTCGTGCTGGAGCTGTTCAACTACGTCGCGCATTATGGATTGGTGCGCCGCGTCCATGACGGACAGCTGGAGCCGTTCAGGGACCATCACAGCTGGAACAGCTCCGGCCTCGGCAATTTCCTGATTTTCAATATGGGACGGCACAGTCACCATCATCGTGAGCCGGCCATTAGCTATGAGGACCTGCGGCGGGCTCCGGCGCCCGAGCTTCCTGCAGGTTACGCGGGCTCGATCGTTCTCGCGCTCATCCCGCCGCTATGGCATGCGCTGATGGACCAACGCGCACGCGCTTTCAATCTCGGTTTTGCGGGCGCACAATACGCGGATTCAGCCGAATCTGTTTCCACAGCTCCGTGACCGCAGCGACCGCCGACAGCGAAACTCCCGTCCGATTCTCCACATGGCTTGGCTTCATGGCCATGTGCATCGGCATGTTCATGGGGATTCTGGATATCCAGATCGTCGCGAGCTCGCTGCCCAACATCGGCACCGCCCTGAACATCCCGGAAAACCGGCTGAGCTGGATTCAGACCGCCTATCTCATCGCCGAAATCATCGCGATTCCGCTGACCGGCTTTCTTACCCGCGCCTTTTCCGTGCGCTGGCTGTTCGCCGGCGCGACGTTCGGTTTCACGCTCGCAAGCATCGGCTGCGCGGCGAGCCCCGATTTCGCGGTGCTCATCGTGTTTCGCACGATTCAGGGGTTCTTCGGCGGCGCGCTGATCCCGGCCGTGTTCACCACCGTGTTCGAAATTTTTCCCCGGCGTCAGCACCCCCTGGCCACCGTGATCGCCGGCACCTTCGCGATGATCGCGCCGACTGTCGGCCCGTGGGTGGGAGGCTATCTCACGGAAACCTTTTCCTGGCACGCCATCTTTCTGGCGAACGTGATTCCGGGAATCGTCGTGGGCACGATCGTGGCTCTGTGCATTCGCCACGACGAGCCGGATATCGAGGAGCTGCGCAGAATCGACTACATCACGGTTCTGCTCGCCGCCGTGTTTCTCGCAAGCCTGGAACTGGTGCTGAAGGAAGCGCCCAAGCGCCACTGGCAAGGCGTCTATGTGACGAGCCTCCTGATCGTTTGCGTGCTGTCGTTCGTCGTCGCCGTGCAGCAATGCCTGACGCGCCGGGCACCATTCATCCATTTGCGCCGCTTCAGCGACAAGAGCTTCTCGATTGCCTGTAGCCTCAGCTTTTTTCTCGGAATGGGACTCTACGGAGCCACTTATCTCCTGCCGCTGTTTCTCGGCTTTGTGCGCAAGCACACGGCACTCGAGATCGGCGAAATCATGATGGTCGCCGGCGTGGCGCAGCTTCTGTCGGCGCCTATCGCGGCCTTGCTTGAGGTTCGCATAAACGGCCGCTATCTGGTCGTTTTCGGCTACGTCCTGTTCGGAGCCGGGCTTCTTGCCAATGCGCAAACCACGATCAACACGGATTTTGCCGGTCTCCTCGTCCCCCAAATCCTGCGCGGCGTCGGGATCATGTTCTGCATTCTGCCCTCGACTCGACTGGCGCTCGAAGGCTGGCCGGAAATCCAGATTCCGGAATCAAGCGCCCTGTTCAATCTTATGCGCAATCTCGGTGGCGCAATCGGGATCGCGGTGGTCGACACGATCGTCCAGCAGCGCGTGCCGCATCATGTGAATTCGCTGATTTCGCGATTGCAGGCGGGCGATACGGACGCGGCACGCACCGTGGGACTGCCCACCGCGATGTTTCACGGCACCGCGATGGGGCCGGCGAGCGACACGGTCAAGCATATGATCGCGCCGATGGTGCAGCGGGCCGCGCTGACGCAATCATTCAACGAGGCCTGGTTTCTGCTCGGCGCGATCTTCCTGCTCAGCCTTCTGGCGCTTGCACTGGTCTCACGGCGCGACTTCAGGCAGGAAGCCTATTCAGCTCGCAACGGGTAGAAGCAAGAGGCATCGCCGCGCTCAACCCGCCAGTGGCGAGCCGTTCCCGCGTCGTTGCGCCGGTCTCTACACGGATAGATGGGCCTGCGGTCGCGCTTCTTCCGCCCGCCGCGCAGCCACCTTCGGATCGTGATAGTCGGCGATTGAGCGCAGTCGCGGAATGTCGATCAGGCGCGCAACCCCACCCTTCACTTCCAGTAATCCGTCGCGCCGCAGCTGCTGCAGTGTGCGGTTGAGATGCACGATGCTGAGGCCCAGGGCGTCGGCAATCATCTCCTGCGTCAAGGGCAGCGGGATCGAGCCGTTGTTGGTTAGCCCGACGATGCTGAGCCGGTAATTCAATTCGAGAATAAGATGCGCCACCCGCTCGTATGCGGTCTGGCGGCCGATACGGACCATTTGATTGAGCAGATAGGCCTCATCCATGCTGGCCGCCATGAGGCTGGCCGAGGCGATGCCGGAGTAGGCTTCGCCGTGATTCTGAACGGCATCCGCCAGGCCCGCCGCATTCGAGATCACCGCGCGCGTCAGCGTGACGGCGTTGCACAGGGCGACCGCCTCCG
>Ga0335085_10001407_pt1 | contig 51706 bp, 48 predicted proteins | sample Lox_Sample_45_FD_206712 | JGI IMG/M metagenome (GOLD analysis project Ga0335085, IMG submission 206712) | Soil microbial communities from Loxahatchee National Wildlife Refuge, Florida, United States - Lox_Sample_4.5 | ecosystem: Environmental > Terrestrial > Soil > Wetlands | place: USA... | reverse complement strand
CAAGCGATTGCGGCGCTGCCTATAGTTCGCTCCTCGATCCGGTAACGGGAAAAACCTACACATCGAATTTAACGGGCGCCACCACGCAACATCATGATCCCATTCCGTTGGGCTCTTATCCCGGCTTTGATCCGACGACAGCCCCAAACGGCGGCGCCGGGTTCGACAAGGATTTGAGCGGCAATCAGCTTCCCAATGCGCCCCATTTCACCACCTCGCTTTCGGCGGATTATACGCTGCCGGTTTCCGACAATTGGGCGGCCACATTGCATGGCGATTTCTACTGGCAATCGCAAAGCTGGTGGCGCGTTTTCAACGACATGCAATACGACAAGCTGCGCGGCTATTCCAATGTCAATCTGGCGTTGACGCTGACGAGCGCCAGCGGCCTTCAGGTCATGGCCTATGTCAAGAACATCTTCGACACCACGGCCATCACCGGCGCGTTCCTGAACAGCGATGACAGCGGTTTGACCACGAACGTGTTTCTCACCGATCCGCGCCTCTTCGGCGTGCGCGTCACGAAGAACTGGTGAGCGCTATGGGAAAGAACACCTTCACACAACCTCACCTGTCATCCCGGCCAAGCGGCGTGAGCCGCGCAGAGCCGGGACCCATCGTACCGCGTCTCGGTGGGTCCCGGATCGCGCCGCGCGCGTCCGGGATGACAATCTTGTTTACGGGGGGAATCATACAATGAGCGAACTCATCAACACACACGACAACCGCGCCACCATCCGCTGGAAGCTGCTCACGGGCGCATCCGCGCTGGTGCTGACGGCCTATGTTTCATCCATAGACGCCGTGCATGCCGCCGATCGCCCGCTGATATGGATCGAAGGCGGCTGGCAATTCGAAAGCATCACCGGCTCGAACGATATACTGGTGCCGCCGCTCGATGACCTGACAACGAACGGATTTTCATCCACGCCGACGGCAGCGAATTTTTTGGGGCAAAGCTCGGGAGGGTTCCCATCTTTCACCAGCATGGAAAATGTGCTCGGCCACAGCAGCGGCGCCGAAGGAAGCATCTCGTTCGAGCCCAAGGGATCAAATTGGATATTGAGTATTTCAGGCCGCTATGGGCGCACACATGGCCACAAACATATCGAACGGCGGCGCGATGCGTATTCCGAGCCTGCTAACGTCACGAACATCCTGGGGCATTACGTCAAGACTCAGCATTTCACGAATTACGTCAATCAATCGGCAAATAATTCCGAGTCACACGCGGTAGTCGATTTTCAGGTCGGGCGGGATGTCGGTTTGGGCCTGTTCGGGCAGAGAACCGACTCGATTGTCAGCTTCGGCGCGCGGTATATGCGGTTCGATCAATCCGGCAGCGGCCATGCATATGATAATCCCGCGGTGCGATTTTATCATCACAAAGGTGGCGCCCCGAAATACGATTACACTATCGCGTTCCGGTATCAAAAAACGGCAACCGTCCTTGAGAGGGAGGCCAGTTTCAGGGCGCTGGGGCCATCATTGTCCTGGACGAATGCCACCAGGCTGTGGGGCGATCTCGAAGGCGGTGAAGTTGCGCTGGATTGGGGAGCAAATGCGGCGGTGTTGTTTGGCCGGCAAAAAGCGAAGGTCAATTACAGCACCAAAACAACGAGTTTTTATTACAGCGCAGGCGTTGCCCCATCCAGCAAATTCAGACCCGTCCATCGCACCGATTCCCGCCGCGTCACCGTTCCCAATGCCGGTGGGTTTGCGGGCCTTTCCTATCGCTTCACCGATGCCAGGCTCAGCCTCGGCTATCGCGCCGATTTCTTCTTCCATGCGCTGGATCGCGGGCTCGACACGCGGCGTATCGCGACCATCGGTTTCAATGGCCCCTACGCCAGCATCTCCATCGGGCTCGGAGACTGAACACACCAATCGCGAGAATTGCCGCGCGCGCAATTCGCCAAAATAAATCCGCGCGCGCCTCTTGACGCCCCGGAATAAAATCCTATCTCTCCTTCGAACCGGAGGAGTGCGCAAATGGAGCCGTGAATTTTCGAATGTGAGTCCGCGACCGCGCTTCGATGGATCGGGCGTAGCCCAAATCGGCCAAGCTATTGCTCCCGCGCGCAGGCCATGACGGCGTCGCACAGTCCTTGCGTGCGCGGATCGCCGATGAGTTCGGGGCCCATCTGGTTGCAGACATAGCCGATGGAAATCTGCGCATCGGGATCGGCGCAGCCGAACGATCCGCCCCAGCCGGAATGTCCGAAGGCGCTGCGATTGGAGCCATAAACGCCGGGCGTGTTGAGGAGCACGCCCATCGCCCAACTGTCGGCGAGGCCCAGCATCATGTCGCGGTCGCCATCCGACGTCATGGGCCGCGTCATGCGCGCGAGCCCTTCGGGCGAGAGGATGCGACGGCCCTCGAATGCGCCGCCGCCTGCCAGCGCCGCATAGATGCGCGCAAGGCCCATCGCGCTTGTATGTCCGTTGGCGGCGGGAATTTCGGCGGCGCGCCATGCGCGCGCGTTCGGCGCTTCGGGATTCTGTTGCGGGTTGACGAGCGCGAGCATCGCGATGTCGGAAAGCGGCGGCATGATTGGCGCGCGCTTGGGCGCGATCATTTCGGCGAGGCGGCCCTCTTCGCGCTCGGGCAATCCGATGGCGAAATCGGCATCGAGCGGCCCCGCGATCCCGTCGCGCACGAAAGCGCCGAGCGTCTTGCCGCTCGCGCGGCGCACGATCTCGCCCGCGAGCCAGCCGAACGTCATGGCGTGGTAGGAGCTCGCCGTGCCGGGCGGCCATGCCGGTTTCTGGCGCGCGAGCTTTTGCGCGCAAGCGTCCCAATCGTACATGTCGGCGATCGTCGTCGGCTCGGCAAAACCGTTGAGGCCCGCGCGATGCGACATGATCTGCGCGATCGTGATCTCGTCTTTTCCGTTCGCCGCGAATTCCGGCCAGTATTTCGCGGCCGGTTCGCCGTAGTCGAGAAGCCCGCGATCGGCGAGCATGGCTACGGCCGTTGCGGCGATGCCCTTTGTCGTCGACCAGACATTGACGAGCGTGTCGCGCGTCCATGGCGTGGTGCGCGCGCGGTCGCGGTGGCCTGCCCAGAGATCGACGACGCAACGTCCCTGGTGAAACGCCGCGAAGGATGCGCCAACTTCCTGATAGTCTCCGGCGCGCTCGAAATTCGAAGCGAATGCCGCGCGCGCCGCTTCGAATCCGTTCGCCACGCGACCGTGGATTTCGGTTGTCATCGTTTCATCGTTCATGCGTTCCTCCCGTCTGCCAGCGCAGCCGGAAGCCGGAGGGATCCAGCGCCAGATAAAATAGCGCCGCCAGCGCCGAAAGGTCGAGCACGTAAAGGTAGCGGTAATCGCAGGCAATCGAAATCACGAAGAAGCTGGCCGTGCAGAGGAGCGCGCCGGCAAGCAGTCCGGCCATCGCGATATCGGCGGGGCGCCGGCGCCGCAGCAAGAGCACGAGCGCGATCGCCGCAGCCGCGCCCCACGCCGCATGCGAATAGACCGGCGAGCCCACGAAGAACGCCGCGTAGTTGTCGAGCGCCTCGTCGCGTGCATCGTATCGTTCCGTGAGGCCCAGATCCTTCATCACGTCGGGCGGCCCATCGACGCCCTCGTAATCGGGAACGCATCGGCTGATGTCGGGCGTGAGGAACACCCAGCGGAACACGTCGGCGCGCACGCGCAGGTACGTCCATGGATGCTGTAATATCAACGCGCGCCAGTCCTTCGCCAGCACGCCCGGCTTCGCATTGAGCAGCGCCGACTGGAGCGCCGGCGAAAGCAGCAGCGTGTCGCTGCGTTCCGGATTGTAGAAGCGCGCGCCAAGCTCGCGCATGCGCCGGTCGAGCAGCGGATCGCCGCGTTCGATCGCGGTGAAGTGCAGATGCGGATTCGATTTGAGCGCGCCGATGATGTCGTAGGCCTGAAGGCGCTCGATCTGCGTGGAAGGTCCGGTGTCGTCGTAGAGCCGCGTGTCGAGCGCGAGCGTCGCCGCGGCGGCGGCTCCGATCGTGCCTGCGAGGAATGCGCCCCCGTAAAGCGCCGCCGCGCGCAACCGCGATCCGCCCGCCTGCAGCGCCGCGATCCAGCCCAGCGCGCCCGCGCCGGCGGCGAGCAGGATTACCCCGTTCTGCCGCGCCAGCGCCGCCAGCATCAGAAAGCCAGCGCCGGCCCCGATCAGGCCATATCGCAGGCGCGGCGTTAACCAGACCTTTGTCGCCCAAGCAAGGCAAACGAACCCGCAAAGCCCGGCGTCGGCGAACAGCACGTCCTTCCAGACAATGCCTTGGTAAAGCAGCATTTGCGGCAGCAGGACGGCTGCGGCGGCCAGGCCTGCGGCCCACCACGCCATGCGCGGATAAAGCCATGCGAGCGCAAGGAAACTTCCGAACGCCAGCGCCGCATCGAAGGCGGCGAAAAGCGCTGCCCCGGGGCTCAGCCGGTCGAAAACACCCAGAAGCCAGGCCATGACCGGGGGATGCCAGTTGTTGTAGAGCCCGCTGCGGCCTTCCCAGAGCTGCATTACGGAATCGTAAGAGAGATGGCCCGGCCAGTTGACCGCCAAAGAAAAGCCAAAACCGGCTAGGATGATGCCGCTGGTGACGAGGGCCGGCAGGCCGCGACGTTGCATGGAATGGCGCGCCTTCGATCTCTAGTTCATATATAGACTTTCGGGGAATGGAGCATCCGGCCGGTCCGGGACAGCATGGCCAACAAGCCGGTTTTCTTCGACGCGACAGGCAAACGCGCGTGGCGCATCTCGCTGATCGGCTGGGCCGCGGCGATCGTGAGCACGCTTCTGGGTGCCGCCTTCCTCACGAGCCTTGCCGCGGTTCCCCATATTTCGAGCGTCAAGCTGCCGGGCCGGCTCACGCCCGTCAACGCGCAGAAGCTGGAACAGAAGGCGCAGGCGCCGGGTCTCCTGCATTCGGCGGCGCGTTTGGCCGAAGAGGCGCGCGCAAAGCGCATCGAGCTCCTCAAGGCCAAGCGCCTTCGCGGCATGCGCATCGCGCGCGCCCACAAGCTCGCGCTCCTGCATCCGAAGGGAAGGCCGCTTGCGATCGCCTTCTATCCCGATTGGGAAGGCACCGCCTATGACGAGTTGCAAAGCGCGCTGCCCCGGCTCGATTGGGTGATCCCGACCTGGCTCAGCCTGCAGGGCCCCGATCTTCATCTGAAGAACAGCTTCAATCCGCGCGTGCTCCGGTATATCCGCCGCACCAAGGCGGGCGTCGCGGTACTTCCGGTGATCCAGAATGCCACGCTCGGCAATTGGGACGGGCCGGGCCTTGCCAAGATGCTGACCGATCCCGCGCGCCGTGCAGCCCTCATCGCCTCGCTCGAGAGTTTCGTCGGCGATCAGAAGCTGCAGGGAATCGTGATCGACTTCGAAGAAGTTCCGCCGTCCGCGCAGAACGATCTCGATTCCTTCCTCAAGGAATTGCACGCCGCCTTCGTGCCGCACAACTGGCTCGTGGTCCAGGCCGCGCCCTTCGCGGACGACAACTGGCCCTTCGCCGAATATGCGCGCGACATCGATTACACGATGCTGATGGCCTATGACGAACATGGCCGCTCCATCGCGGGCGGCGTGGGCAGCATCGCGGGCGAACCGTGGTACGAAAACCTGCTCGACAAGCGCATGCGCGTGCTCAGGGCCCAGCACACGATCATCGCCATCGGCGGTTACGGCTACGATTACAATGGCGACGACGTCGACGGCATCTCTTATGAAGAGGCCGTGATCGCCGCCCACGATTCGGGCTCCCAGATCGTCTTCGACGACGCCACCAACAACCCGCATTTCTCCTACATGGAGGACGACGACACCCAGCATAATGTCTGGTTCCTCGACGGCGTGACCGCGTTCAACGAAATCCACGCCGCCGATCCTTATCAGCCGGCGGGCTATGCGCTGTGGCGCATGGGAAGCGAAGACCCGTCGGTCTTTTCGGTGCTCGGCCGGCCTTATGGCGCGCCGGCTCCGGACGCGCTGCATCACATCCCGATCATCGAGGACATCGACTACGAAGGCTCGGGCGAAATCCTGCGCGTCGCCGCCGATCCCACGCCGGGAAGCCGCACCTACGAGCTCGATCCGCAGACCGGCGACATCGACGATGAGACCTACACCCATCTTCCCACCGGCTATGTGATCCGCCAGTTCGGCGCGGCCGGCAAGGAGATCGCGCTCACCTTCGACGACGGCCCCGATCCCGAATGGACGCCGCAAATCCTCGACATATTGAAGCGCGAGCATGTGCACGCCACCTTCTTCATCATCGGCGGCAATGCGGAGGCCAATCCCGGCCTCGTGCAGCGCGAGCTGGCCGACGGCAACGAGGTCGGCAACCACACATTCACCCATCCCAATCTCGCCGACACGCCCGGCGAAGCGGTGACGCTGGAATTGAACGCGACGCAGCGCCTGTTCGAGGCGCTCACGGGCCGTTCGTTGCGCCTTTTCCGGCCGCCTTATCTGGGCGACGCCGAGCCCACCGACGGCGACGAGATCATTCCCGTCGAAGTGGCGCAGAATATGGGCTACATCACGGTCGGCGAGCATGTCGATCCCGTCGATTGGGCGCTGCCGGGCGCAAGGAAGATCGTCAAGGATTCGCTCGCGCAGATTCATGCGACCGGCCCCAACATGCCGCGCAACATCGTGCTGTTGCACGATGCGGGCGGCGACCGCTCCGAAACGGTCGCGGCGCTGCCGGTTCTGATCGAGAAGCTGAAGGCGCAGGGCTACAAATTCGTGCTCGTGTCGCATCTGGCGGGGCTGACGCCCGAGCAGGCCATGCCCGAGCTTCCGCCCACCATGGCGCTCCTCACCGACCGCGTGGTGTTCATGGCGATGAGCGTCACTGGCCATACGCTTTACCTGATGTTCCTTGCCGCGATCTGGCTCGGCGTCGGCCGGCTGATTTTCCTCGCGGGTCTGAGCCTGTGGAACCGGCGCCGCGAGCGCGAGGATCAGGCGCCGCCGCCCGCCGACGAGGCCTTCTCCGTATCGGTCATCATTCCGGCCTATAACGAGGAAAGCGTCATCGCCACGACCGTGCGCCAGATCCTGGCGAGCACCTACAAGAAGCTCGAAGTGATCGTGGTGGACGACGGCTCCAAGGATCGCACCTCGCAGGTGATGCACGAGAATTTCGCGGGCGACAGCCGCGTCACCACCATCCGCATCACCAATAGCGGCAAGGCGCGCGCGCTGAACACGGGGCTGGCGAATGCCAGAGGTGATGTGGTCGTGGCGCTCGATGCCGACACGCAATTCATGCGCGACACCATCGCGCGTCTGGTGCGCTGGTTCTGCGATCCCGAAATCGGCGCGGTCGCGGGCAATGCCAAGGTCGGCAACCGCATCAACATGATCACGCGCTGGCAGGCGCTGGAATATGTGGTGGCGCAGAATCTGGAGCGCCGCGCGCTGGCCGCGCTCGGCACGCTCACCGTCGTTCCGGGCGCCGTCGGCGCCTGGCGCACGAGCGCGCTCGTCGAGCTGGGTGGATTCATGTCCGACACGCTGGCCGAAGATCAGGATCTTACCATCGCCATCCAGAAGGCGGGCTATCGCGTCAAATTCGATTCGTCGGCCACGGCCTGGACCGAGGCCCCGCTCACCGTGCGCGCGCTTGCGAAGCAGCGCTTCCGCTGGGCCTATGGCACGCTGCAATGTCTCTGGAAATATCGCGATATCACCTTCAATCCGCGCTACGGCGCGCTGGGCGCCATCGCGCTGCCGCAGGTCTGGCTCTTCCAGATCGCGCTGACCGCGCTTGCGCCGCTCGCCGATCTTCTGCTGATCTGGCAGCTCGTGTGGCAGGGCGTGGCCTATCTCGAACACGGCGCCGAATTCACCGACAACGATCTCGTCCTTGTCGGCATCTATTATGTCGTCTTCGTCGTCGTCGATCTGATGGCGGCCGTGTTCGGCTTCCTGATGGAGCGGCGCGAAAGCTGGAGCCTGCTCTGGTGGCTGATGCTGCAACGCTTCGGTTACCGCCAGATCATGTATTACGTCGTGGTGCGCTCGATCCTCACCGCGCTGAAGGGGCCGTTCGTCGGCTGGGGCAAGCTCGAACGAACGGCTACCGTCAAGGTGCGCGAGGCGCCGGAGGCGTCATAGCGATTTCGAAATCCCGAAGAAGAATCCGCGTCGCGGGCCCCATTGGGGCGCGCCCACGCCGATGCCCGATCCGTCGCGGATTTCGTATTTCTCGTCGAACGCATTGATCACGTCGAAGCGCGCCGTGATGCCGTAATCGAAATCATGCGCCACGCCCAGATTGACCTGCGTATAGCCGGGCACATGATCGCCGTTCGGCACCGCGCCGTCTTTGCGCAGGCCCGAACCATACAGCACATCCACACTGAAGCGCGTGCCGTTCCAGGCATAGGATGCGCCCCCCGACATGCTCAGATATTGTTCGTGATCGAGGTGGATGTAGTTGTCCGCGATATAGGCAAGATCGCCGGGATCGAAGTCGAACTGGCTTGAGGTGATGTCCTTGCCTTCGGCATGTTCGAGGCCTGCGTTCCAGTATGCTGAGAAATTATCGATATTATAGTTCGCGGTAAACTCCACACCGTATTGCTTGCCGCGCTTATAATTGAACGGGGTCAGGATGATCGGCGCGCCGAACTGGCCTTCGTCGATCAGGTTTTTGGACAGTTTGTAATAGCTGTCCACGCCCAGCGTCAGATTTTCGAACTGCTGGTCGATTCCGGCATCGAAATAATTGGCACGCTCGGCCTTGGAAACATCGTCCAGAAGAAGCGGCGCGGACGCCGTTGTGTTCACGAACTTCGCCACGGATGTGTTCGCCACCAGCTCGAAGGGCGGCGGCGTAAAGTAGCGCGCATATCCGATATGCAGCGTCGTGCCGCCCGGAATCTGCCAGACCGCGTTGATGCGCGGGCTCAACTGATCCTCGCTGGCATAGGCCTCATAGCGGTCGTAGCGCACACCGTAATTTAGAGTCAGCTCCTGCGTTATCTTCCATTCGTCCTGCAAATAGGCGCTGTAGGTGTTTTGCGTCTTGCCGCCATTGTCGATGATGGCGAACGGCACGTCGTAGCCGGGCGTATACGACGATTCCTGTTCGCAATCATACGGATCGGCGAGCGTGCCCGAGCCGGTGCAGTCGGCGGGCAAGACCTCTGATGTCGTGTCGCTCGTGGCGCGTTCGGTCTGAACGATGATGCCGCCGCGCAGCGTATGATCGCCGAGATGATAGGCGCCCTCGGCTTGCAGACCGAAAGCGGTATCCTTCTTGAAGGCGGATTGCGCGATACCGTTGAACATCACTTCGCCCAGCACGTCGGGCGAATAATCTAGGCTCGAATAGCGCGCGAAACCCGAAATCTGGAAGTCGAGCTGCCCCTGACTGTGCAGATAGCTCAGGATTCCATAATGGGTGATCTCGCGCTGATTTTCGTCGAGCTTGGAGCTGTCGAAATTCGTCTGCCCATCGACGATGAAGGACGGCGTCTGTCCCGGATTGTCCGGAATCTGGAACTGGTCGTGCGACGTGCCGAGCACCAGCGTCAGGCTGGAATTGTCGTCGAGGATATCCTCGAAATAGCCGAAGCCGTGATATTGCGTGGTGCGGTCGTGGATCGGATCGCGGCTGCCGTCGGGCGATTCGATGCCCAGATCGTTGCGCAGGAAATCGCCCGAAACGAAGTAGTTCAGATTGCCGGAACTGCCGCCGTAATCGAAGCTGGGCTCGATGGTGGAATGGCTGCCGCCATAGATCGAGATTTCACCGCCCGGCTCGAACAGGCCCGTCTTGGTCTGCATGTCCACGATTGCGCCGGTTACGAGGCCGTATTCCGCGGGCAGCGCACCGGTAATCATCTTGACGGAGGACGCGAGTCTGGGATCCAGCGTTTGGCCGAACACGCTGATGCCTTCGGGCAGGATGATTCCGTTCAGCCGGTATTGCAGCGCGTTGTGTTCGCCGCGGACGTGAAGCTGGCCGTAGGAATCCTGCGCCACGCTCGGCGCTTGCAGAATCACCTGGTTGAGCAGGTTGTTCTCGCCCCCAGGCGCGTTTTCGATGTCCTGGGCGGTGATGGTGTAGGTCGAGGCGCCGGTTTGTGTCTGTATGCCGTTACGCGCGCTTTCGAGCTTCTGGGCCGTCACGGTGATGGTTTCAACCGTATTGGCTGAATCGTCGGCGGCAAAGGCAGGATATGCGGCAAGCAAGGCGAGCGCGGTGCTCGCCAATAAAGATGTTCTCATAACGCTAACTCCGAAAATTGTCCGCGCGGTTTCCCGCGGGCGGAATCGAATGGGTGCGAGCGGGCGTGCGGCATGCGCACGCCGTCACAATTCGGATTTTTCGGGAATCAGTGTTGGGGAGGCGCGCGGCCGTGCCAGTCATGTGAGACCGCTTCGACGATGAACCGCGATGCGATCTGGATGGGAACGATGGACACGTGCTGCGCCGGCAGCGCGAAGATCACCGCGGCCGGAGTGACGTAATGGCCCGCCATCGCGATCTCCTGGCAGATCGGGCAATTGGCGGGCGTATCCTTGAAGGGGTGCGTGCCTCGCGGCGAATCGGGCGCGGACGTGGTGATGCCGGCGGTCGAAGACGCGGTGTCCAGATGGATATGCGTCTGCGTCACATAACTTTGAACGAAGAAGGTCAGAAGCGCCAGCAACACGACCGCAAACCGCCAGCCCTTGGCGGGCGCGGAAGCGATTCGGATGCGGCGCGGTCTACGCATGGCCCCCTCGGCGGCGACGCGTACATTATAACAGTATAGCCCGTCCGCGCAATCGGGACAGATTGCCATGGGTGCGCTATCCTGATTCACCATGGCGGGGGGCTTGATGAAAATCCTGAAATGGGGCGCGCTGGCGATTCTCGCGCTGGCTGTACTCATTCCGGTTGCGGTCTATCTCGCCTCGGAAGCCGAAATCACGCGGCGCTATACGCTGCCGTCTTCCATCATGCATGCCGAGATAACGCCGCATGCGATCGCGCGGGGAAAGCATCTCGCCATCGTCTTCGGATGCGCCGCTTGCCACGGCATGGACATGAAAGGGCGCATGCTTCATGAGCATCACGGTCTCGATATCGAGGCGACCGATCTCACCGCGTTTGCGGGGAACGCGACCGACGAGGATTTCGACCGCGCGGTGCGTCACGGGCTCAGCCCGCGTGCGCGCGCGCTCTGGGTGATGCCGGCCGATTCCTACGTCTATATGAAGAATGTCGATCTCGCGAACATCATCGCCTATATCCGCTCGCTGCCGGCGGATTCCAATCCGGTCGAAGAGCCGGACTTCGGATTTGCCGCGCGCCTGGCGATGCTGCAATGCAAGCTCCAGCCCACGTCGCCTTACGCGCTCGGAATGAATACGCCGCTCGGTGTCGGCCCCCATTGGGATGGCGGGCGCTATCTGGCGGCCGTCGGCTGCTCCGAGTGCCATGGCAGCGATCTGACGGGCGAGGGAAAGGCGCCCGATCTGAAGAGCGCGGCGGATTATTCGCGCAGCGCCTTCATCAGGCTCCTGCATGGCGGGCCGGAGAAAAACGGCAAGCTCACGCAGATGTCGGCGATTGGCGGCGAGCGCTTTGCCGCGATGCACGATTACGAAGTGAACGCGCTCTACGATTATCTCGTGGTGCGCGCGCGCGCGATGAAAACGCTGCCGCCCGCGCCCAAGGTCAGGCAAACGGCCTGCCCGCCCGGGCGTAAGCTGCGGCCGAATTGAAGATGTTGATGGCCATCAGGCTTTGCTCGGCCTCGGCGCGTTTCTCATAGACCGCGGCGACTTTCGCCTGCACCTCGGCATCCTTCGGCGCCGCCTCCAGCGCGAAATCGGCGAGATGACAGGCGAGGCGGAAATCGCCTTCGCTTGCCCGTTTTTCCGCACGCGCGGCGAGGGCTTTCGCGCCGCCGGAAAGTTCGGCGATCTCGCTTGCGAGTGCGGCGCGGGCCGCGGGCTTCAATTCGGAAGGCCTGCCGCTCCACCACCCGCCATAATAGCGGATCACATTTCTCACGATGAATTCGGTGTCGTCGTAAACGGGCTGCAGCCAAGGCGAATCCGATTTCGGCAATTCGATGCCGGTGACAATATCGGTGTGCGGCGGCGAGCCGTTTTCCATCGCCTCCATCGTGCGCCTGACGACGGTTTGCAGGAACTCCGCCGTCTCGTTCAGCATGCGCACGATCTTGTCGTTCTCGCCGATCACCGGCCCGCCATGACCGGGGCAAAGCGCATAAGGTTTCTTCGCCGCCATTTCGCGCAAGCCTTTCGCGCGATCCCAGGGATAGCGTTGCACCTTCTGCGGATTGCCGTCATTGGGTACGGCCCAGATGAAAAGATCGCCGGGGCAGAGAACGCCGCGTTCCTCGCACCAAACCCAGGTGTGATCGTCGGTTTCGCCGCGGCAATGATTGAGTTCGAATTTGATGCCGCCGACCGTGATCGTCATGCGTTCGTCGTAGAGCGTGTCGGGCGGAATGGGCGGCTGGCCGAATGCTTGATAGGCGTCGTTCGATTGCGCCTCCACCGTACCGCCGAATTGGCGCGCATTCAGCGCTGCATTGTGTTTCGCGGTTGCCTGATAGCGCTCGAAGCGCGCGGGCATGGCGCGATGGCCGATGACGCGCGGTTTCTTCTGGCCGGACACAAGGAATGCTTCCAGCCCGTAAGCGTGATCGATATGGCCGTGGGTATAGATCGCGGTGTGCACCGGCGCGTTCGTTTTCTGCCGCAGCATCGCCGCAATCGCCGGCGCGAAATTCTTCGTGCCGGTATCGACCAGAACGAGCCCCTCATCGGTCTCGAAGGCGGTCACGCCCGAGAATTGCGACTGGAACCAGGTGCGCTCGGCCACCTGCACCGGCCCGCCGGTCCAGAAGAATTTGGCTTCCTCGGGCGTCTTGCCGCGCATCGACGCGAATTTCGCGGCCGGATTCTGGGCCATGGATTTTCCTTTCGGGATCGAAGCCGCCCATGCTAACGCTGGCCGCCCGCCAAGCGAAGCCCTCATGACCACCATCCGCCTCAAAGCCAGGGAAGGCCGCCGCTTGCGGGCGGGGGCGCCCTGGGTGTTCGCCAACGAGATCGTTCTGGATGCGGGCGCGAAGGCGCTTGCCGCCGGCGCGCTCGTCAATATCGAAGGCGACGACGGCAAGAAATTCGGCACCGGCTATTTCAATCTGAAAAGCCTGATCGCGTTGCGCCTGCTGGACCCGAGGCCCGACGCGATTATCGACAAGGCGTTTTTCGTTTCGCGACTGTCGCGCGCGCTTCGGCTGCGCGAGGCGATCACTGCGAAACCGTTTTACCGTCTCGTCCATGCCGAGGGCGATTTTCTTCCCGGCCTCACCATCGACCGTTTCGGCGATTGTCTCGTGCTGCAGATCACAACCGCGGGAATGGAAGCGCTGCTCGATCCGCTGCTCGCGGCACTCGATGAGGTCGTGGTGCCCGAAACCGTGATCCTGCGCAACGATGCGCCCGCGCGCGCATTGGAAGGGCTCGATACCTATGTGCGCGCCGCGAAAGGCGAGATGCCTTCGCGCGTCGCGGTCGAGGAAAATGGCATCCGCTATTTCGCCGATCCGAAAGCGGGCCAGAAGACGGGCTGGTATTACGATCAGCGCGACAATCGCGCCTTCGTGGCGGGACTCGCGAAAGGCAGAACCGTGCTCGATGCCTATTGCTACACCGGCGGGTTCGCGCTGGCCGCGGCGAAGGCGGGCGCAAAGGACGTCGCCGGTCTCGACAGTTCGGCGCCCGCATTGGCGCTGGCCGAAGATGCGACGCGCGCGAATGGCGTCGCTGCGAAATTCGTGAAATGCGAGGTGTTTGCGGAACTGGAGCGGCCGTCGGCAGAGCGCTTCGACATCGTCATCGCCGATCCGCCGCCTTTCGTGAAATCGAAGAAGGATCTCGAGCCCGGCGCCAAGGCCTATCGCAAACTGGCGCGGTTGGCGGCCGGCATCGCCGCGCCGAACGGTTTCCTGCTGCTCGCGTCCTGTTCGCACAACATGCCGGCCGAGCGCTTCGCGTCGGAATGCGCCATCGGCATTGCGCGTGCCGGGCGAATCGCCTCGCTCATCCGCCAATCGGGCGCCGGTCCCGATCATCCGATCCACCCGATGCTACCTGAAACGGCGTATCTGAAGGTGCTGGTTTACGCGCTGGATTAAATCGTCACCTGCGCGCCCAATTCCACCACGCGATTGGGCGGCAGATGATAGAAGCGCGCCGGCGACAGCGCCGAAGACGCAAGCCACATGTAAAGCCAGGTTCGCCAGCGCCCGAGCACGGGATTTTCCGCCGGCACCAGCGTTTCGCGTCCGATGAAGAAAGTCGAGGTTTCGGGATCGATGGCAAGCCCGAAGCGGCGCGCCTCCTCCAGCGCGCGCGGCACGTCGGGCGATTCGAAGAAGCCGTGATGCACGACGACGCTGTAGAAACCCTTGCCGAGCTTCTTCACCTCGATGCGCTTGTCGGGCGGAACGATGGGCGTGTCCTCCACCTCGACATGGGCGAGAACCACGCGCTCATGCAGCACCCGATTGTGCTTGAGATTGTGCAGCAGCGCGCCGGGCACCGCGTCGTTGCGCGCCGCCATGAACACCGCCGTTCCCGCGACCCTGACCGGTGTCTTGTCGGCGCGTTCGAGGAAGAGTTCAGTCGGCATGGATTCGTCGCGGATGCGCGCCTGATGTGCGCGCCGCCCTTCGCGCCAGGTCTCCATCACGATGTAGACCGAGGCCGCGATCAAGAGCGGCAGCCAGCCGCCCTGCACGATCTTGAGCGAATTCGACGCCAGGAACATCACGTCGATGAAGGCCAGGAAGCCGAACACCGGAACGACGTAGCGCAAGGGCCAATGCCATTGGCGCGCGGCCACGATGGCGACAAGGAACGTCGAGATCACCATCACGCCCGTCACCGCGATGCCATAGGCCGCGGCCAGCGCCGACGACGATTTGAAGATCAGCACGATGAGGACCACGCCCACGCAGAGATAGGTGTTCATGCGCGGCACATAGATCTGCCCCACATCGATGGCGCTCGTATGGCGGATTTCCATGCGCGGCAATTGCCCGAGCTGAACGGCCTGGCGCGTGATGGAATAGACGCCGGAGATCACAGCCTGCGAGGCGATCACCGTAGCGATGGTGGCGAGCAGCACCATCGGATAATGCGCCCAGTGCGGCACGACCGAATAAAACGCGATGCCGGCGAGGCGCGGATTGTGCAGGATCGCGGCGCCCTGTCCGAAGTAGTTCAGCAGAAGCGCCGGCAGCACGAGATAGAGCCAGGCATAACGGATCGGCTGTTTGCCGAAATGGCCCATATCGGCATAGAGCGCCTCGCAGCCCGTCACCGCCAGCACCACCGAACCCAGCGCCACGAACACGGTCCAGGGCGCGCGCGCGAACAGCGCGAAGGCATAATAGGGATTGATCGCCCACAGGATCGCCGGTGTGCGCACGATGCCGATGACGCCGAGCGCGGCGAGCGTCGTGAACCACACCAGCATCACGGGCCCGAACAGCCTGCCGATCCTCGCCGTGCCGCGGCTCTGGATCACGAAGAGCCCGATCAGGATGACGAGCGTCAGCGGCAGGACCAGCGGCTCGAAGGCGCGGCTTTCGACCGCGAGCCCTTCCACTGCCGACAGAACCGAAATCGCCGGCGTCAGCATGCCGTCGCCATAGAAAAGCGCGAGACCCAGGATCGCGCAGGCTCCAATGACGAGCTTGATGCGGCGGCTCAATCCGCGCGAACGCTGGGCAAGGGCTGCCAGCGCCAGCACGCCGCCTTCGCCGTCATTGTCGGCGCGCATGATGAGGCCGACATATTTCACCGTCACCACGATGATCAGCGACCAGAAGATGAGCGAAAGCCCACCCAGCACGGCGAGATGGCCGGGCGCCGCGCCGCCCGTCGCCAGCACGGTTTCGCGCACGGCATAGAGCGGGCTCGTGCCGATATCGCCATAGACGACGCCGAGCGCGCCCAGCGTCAGCATCATCAGCCGGCTCTGATGGGGTGACTGGCTTTCCGCCTCGTCCTGCGCGGGCGCCTGGGCGGCGTCGGATATGTCTGAGCTGGGCTGTGTCACGATGGAGTTCGCAGGGTGCGGAAAGCTCGAATCCCTTGGCTCTGGCGAAGCGAGGGCGCGGACGATAGGCCCCCGTCCCCGAAAGTCAAAAGGGGCGGGGCGCATGGCCGCAGACTACCGCTTAAGCTATTGAAAGAACAAGATTAATAATTCCCGGCCACGCGGTCCGATGCATCGTCGCGGTCCGGCCCGATGAAGCCTTGGACGAGATAGGTGCGCGCCCCCCAGGTCCCGGTTCGGGGGTTCCAGACGCGCACCGCGCTCCAATCATTGTCCGGGCTCACATCGGCGACCGGATCGTTCAGATAGATCGCCCCGTCGTTCAGCCAATTGGCGTGATCGACGCGGATGACGCGCGGCGAATCCTCGGCGCGCACGACGGCGAGATGACCATGTTTCGGCCCCGCGTAATCGGTCAGCACCATGATGGCGCCGAGGCTCGGCGCATGCGCGCGCGCGTAGCGGCCGGCCGCCTGATCCCACCAGGTCACGGCGTCGCCATGGATGTCGATGCCGGACTGTTCGCGCGCATAAGGAACGCAGGAGATGGGAACGGGCGGCGTGACGACATCCGCTTGCCGGGCTGGCGGTTCGCTTCCGCCGGGCATGACATTGTCCGTGCCGGCGCAGGCCGAAAGTCCGAGTGCGAGGGCTGCCGCCGCCGCGAGCCGTATCGGAGACCCCACCATCGAAAAGCCCCAGCATGAAGCCGCTCAAACGGCGGCGGCCACGAGAGCCTGACGCGAGGCTATCAAGGCCCGGTTAGCCGAACAGCATCGATTTGATGGATTAAGTGTTAAATAAAGTCTTACTCGCCGGGCGTGATATCGCGGGCAGGCGAGGGCGCGGCGCCTGTCCAGCCCATCGCCCCGATGGAAAGAAGACCCGCCGCGGCGAAGGCGAAGAACGGCGCGCTCCAGGCCTGTTCGGTCAGCGCGAAGACGGGCAACAGAACGCCCACGAAAAGCTCCGGCCTTCCGCGCCAGCTTCCGATATGGGCAGCACCTGCCTTGGGCGTGCGCTGGAAGACGCTCTTCACATTGGAGAAGGCCTCGAAGGTCGCGCGCGTATTGGCGAGGATGAGCCCGCTCGGAAACACGATTGCCAGAATCAGCGATCTGAGGAAGAAGGGCGCATATTCGCGGCCCAGCATGACCTGGCCCATATAGAGGTAGCTCACGCTCGCGAGCAATCCGATGGCCGTGACGATGAGGCCGAGCCCCGCCACCGTTTTCAGATAAACCACGCCCATGGCCATCAAGGTGAGGCTGATGACGGCGCTCGCAAAAGCCAGCGTATAAAAGCTGAACTGGCAGATCTGCAGTGTCACCGCCGCCTTCTTCCAGAGCGGGAAATTGCTTGTCCAGATTTCGGGAATGATTTTGCGCGCCACCTGCGCATGGCCCTTCGTCCAGCGCGCCTGTTGCGCGCGCCAGGCCGCCGCCGTCTCCGGCAATTCGCCGGGCACTTCGAGATCGGAGATCATCGCGCCGCGCCAGCCCCGAAGCGCGCAACGGATGGAAAGATCGAGGTCCTCGGTCAGCGTGTCGCCCGTCCAGCCGCCGCCGTGATCGATGGCCGCGCGCGACCACACGCCGGCCGTTCCGTTGAACGAGATCGGAAGGCCCGCGCGGAAGCGCGCTTCCTGTTCCACCGCGAAATGGGAATCGAGCAGGAAGCCTTGCGCGCGCGTCAGCCAGTTGCGGTAGCGGTTGGCATGTCCCCAGCGCGCCTGCACGAAAGCAAGGCCGCAATCCTCCATCAGCGCGGGCACCATGCGCTTGAGGAAATCCGACGGCGGCACGAAGTCGGCGTCGAACACGGCAACGAACGGCGCGTCGGAATGTTTGAGCCCGAAGGCGAGATTGCCGGCCTTGAAGCCGGCGCGTTCGCCGCGGTGGAGCACGGCGACGTTGACGCCATCGGGCGTCACGCGCGCGATCGATGCGGCGAGCGCTTCGTGTTTTTCGCGCGGCCCGTCATCCAGCACCTGGACTTCGAGCCGGTCACGCGGCCAGTCGAGCCGGGCCGCGGCCGCCGCCACGCGAACGGCAAGCGCGCCCTCGTCGCAAACGGGCAATTGCACCAGCACGCGCGGCAGCGCCTCTTCCGGCAGGCCGGGCGCGCGAGGCTGCCGCGACGGCAGCAGCCAGCGCAGGAATGCCAGTGTGCCCAGTTGCAGCGAGAACAACGCGAGCGAAACCAGCACGATAGCCAGCACGGACTGCAGAAGGATGGACAGGCCTGTCATGGTATGGCGTTCGGTCCCCGAGATTTCCGAAAACGGCCGGAAGGCCTGACGAAGATCGGGTGAATTTGCGGTGCGGCGGGCGGTTTCGCAAGTCCCGCCCAGCATTTCTAGTCCAGGGTGCGGCGGAAGCGTGCCAGCGCCACGGCAACGGTTGCGAACATAATGAGAATGAGCGGCCAAAGGCTGGGCCAGATTTCGGTAAACCCGTTATCCTTCAGCATGATCCCCCGGACGATCCGGAGGAAATGGGTCAGCGGCAGGACGCTGCCGATGACCTGCGCCCAGCCCGGCATGCCGTCGAAGGGGAACATGAAGCCCGAAAGCAGGATCGAGGGCAGGAAGAAGAAGAATGTCATTTGCATCGCCTGAAGCTGGGTCTCGGCGATGGTGGAGAAGGTATAGCCGATGGCGAGATTGACGATGATGAAGACGATCAGCGCCACCGACAGCAGCACCAGCGATCCCAGGAGCGGCACGCCGAACACAAATCGCGCCAGCACCAGGATCAGCGTCACCTGCAGATAGCCGACCGCGACATAAGGCAGGATCTTTCCCAGCATCACTTCGAGGGGCGTGGCGGGCATCGCCAGAAGGTTTTCGAACGTGCCGCGCTCGCGCTCGCGCGTCACGGCGAGCGAGGTGATGAGCACCATCGTCATGGTCAGGATCACGCCCACAAGGCCGGGCACCACGTTGTATTGCGTGATCGACTCCGGATTATAGAGCCGGTGCACGACCACATCGAACCCGGCCGGTTTTGCCGCGCGCGCGGCCAAGGGTCCGGTCAGATCGTCTTTCAGCGCGGAGGTCGCGAGCTGGTTGATGGCGGCGAGCGCATAGGAACTCGCGGAGGGATCGGTGGCGTCGGCTTCGACCAATATCTGCGGATCGCTGCCGCGCACCACATCGCGGGTGAAGTTGACCGGGATCTCGACGACGAACGCCACCTCGCCTTCGCTCAGAAGCCGGCGCGCTTTCGCGGGCGAGTCGGTGTCCTCGACGATGTCGAAATAATCGGAATTGTGCAGCGCCGCCACGATGGAACGCGCGAACACGCCGGGATCCTCGACCGAAATCGCGGTCGGCAGATTCTTCGGATTGAGGTTGATCGCATAACCGAACAGCAGAAGCTGTATCACCGGAATGCCGATCAGCATGGCGAGCGTCAGCCGGTCGCGGCGCATCTGGATGAATTCCTTGACCAGCATCGCGGCGAAGCGGCCGAGGGAAAATTGGCGCAACATCCGCATCAGCCGCATCATTGCGCCTTCTCCTGCAGATGGATGAAGACGTCTTCCAGCGTCGGCGGCTCTTCGCGGATGTCGAGCTGCGGATCGCGCCGGAAGGGCTCGAGCGCGCGTTCGAGTGCGGCACGCTCGCGGCCGCTCACATGCAGGGCCGCGCCGAAGAAGGCGGCATGTTCGACGCCGGGCACGCCGTCGAGCTTTTGCGCAAGCTTGCGCGCGCCTTCGCCCGTCACCACGAACGTCACGAGATCGGAGCCCGCGATCACTTCGGCGACCGTGCCGCGCGCGATCAATTTGCCGTTCAGGATATAGACGATGCGGTCGCAGCGCTCGGCCTCGTCCATGTAGTGGGTGGAGACGAGCACGGTGATGCCGCGCCCGCTCAAGGCGTGGATTTCGTCCCAGAAATCGCGCCGCGCCTTGGGATCGACACCGGCCGTCGGCTCGTCGAGCAACAACAATTTCGGATTGTGCAGCATGCAGGCGCCGAGTGCGAGCCGCTGTTTCCAGCCGCCGGAAAGCGCCGCCGCAAGCTGGTCCTGCCGGTGCGCGAGCCCGAGCTGCTCCAGCATCTCATCGACGCGCGCCTTGCGATCGTCGAGCTCATAGACATGCGCCACGAATTCCAGATTCTCGCGGATCGTCAGATCCTCCCAGAAACTGAATCGCTGGGTCATATAGCCGGTCTGGCGCTTGATCTCTTCGGCGCGGGTGCGGAAATCCATGCCGAGGCAGGTTCCTTCGCCCGCATCGGCGCGCAGGAGTCCGCACAACATGCGGATGGTCGTGGTCTTGCCCGAACCGTTGGGGCCCAGAAATCCCCACACCTCGCCCGCGGGCACGGCGATATCGACGCCGTCCACCGCCGTCTTCTTGCCGAAGCGCTTGACGAGCCCGCGCACATCGATCGCGTACTGGTTCACGTCGGCGAGCGAAGGTCCGCTCATGGCTCTATCGGCCGCACGTCCACCGGCTGGCCGGGATTGATCTTCAATCCGCCGGGGCTGCGCGCCTCCAGCTTGAAGACGAGCTTCTCGCGATTGCCGATGGAGAAGATGACGGGCGGGGTGAATTCCTCCTGGCTCGCGATGAAGGTGATCTTCGCGCTCAGGTTCTTCGCGCAGCCGTCGCAATCGATGGCGACTTTCTCGCCCAGATGGACCGTGCCGAGCTGGCTCTCCGGCACGAAGAAGCGCACATAGACGTTCTCCGGCGGCAGCACCGACACGACGGGCGTCGAGGGCGGCACATATTCGCCCTGGCGGAAATAGATGTCCTCCACGCGCCCGTTTACCAGCGACACGACGCGCCGTTGCGAAAGCTGATATTCGGCATCGGCAAGTGCCGCTTCGGCCTGTTTCAGTTGCGCCTCGATCTGGCTCGAGCGCGCCTCGTATTGATCGCGGTTGGAGCGCGCCAGATCGAGCGCGTCCTGCGTGCCCGCGCGGGCTTCGACCAGATTCGTCTGCCGCGTGAGGTCCTTTTGGGCATAGGCGAGCTGGGCTTCGTTCTGCGACCATTGCGCCCGGATGCCGTTGAGATTGGCCGCGGCCTGATCGCGCGCCGCGCGCTGCTGCGTATCGTCCAGCGCGAAAAGCAGATCGCCGCGTTTGACTTCCTCGCCGCGATGGACGGCGATCTTCTCCACCCATCCGGCCAGCGGCGCCGAAACGAAGGCGTCCTCGCCTTCGCCATAGCCGAGCCAGGGCTCCTTTTCGGCGCGCCCGCAGGACGCGAGAGCAAGGAGCAGAAGAAGCGCGAATTTTCTCATGACACACCTTCATCGGGCGCAAGCCCGCGCAAAAGCAGGTCGATATGCGTCTCGATCAGGCCCTGATAGTCGTATGGTTCGGCATCGAACTGGGCGAAGGTCGTGCGCCAGAATGCGGCGAGCAGAAGCGGCGCCATGCAGATGCGCGCCACATGCGCCGGCGTCACGGGGCGGAATTCGCCACGTGCAACCCCGCGCGCGATCACTGCGCTCATGAGGGCAAGTCCCTTGTCGATGATTTCCTTGCGATAGAAACGTACGAGTTCCGGAAAATTGCCCGCCTCGGCGATCAGGATCTTGGGCAGCACGACGCGGTCGCTGGTGCGGACAAATTCGCCGATCGCCGTCAGCACCATGCGCAGGAGATCGCGGGTGGAGCCCGCGAAACGCTCCACATTCTCCGTCACGCCCGAAATCGCCGTGCCGATGGATTCGCGCACCAGCGCGTTGAACACCGCCTCCTTGCTCTCGAAATAGAGATAGATCGTGCCTTTGGTCACGCCGGCGCGGGCCGCGATGTCGTCCATGCGGGTGGCCGCGAAGCCCTTCTCGGCGAAAATGGCCAGCGCCGCGTCCAGGATTTCCTGGGGCCTTGCCTCTTTGCGGCGTTTCCAGCGCTGGGCGGCGGTCATCAATGCCTCTATAAATAACTGACTAGTCAGTAATATAATAGGAGGTGGGCCGAATGCAACGGTAGGCGGATGAAATATCCCCGTCCTTGATCTGGGCCGGAACGCGGCCGCCCGGGATGTGATTATCTAAGTTTGGGAGCGCATTCGGAGGATCGGAAGATGTCGAAACTCTCGTTCACGGCTGCCTTGGCCCTACTGGGCCTGGCGGCCTGCGTATCCCAGCCCGTTTATGGGCCGAAGGGGCCCGGCCAGTCGGCCGGCTATACCGACGAACAACTGGGCGCCAACCGCTATCGCGTGACCTATACCGGAAACGCCGCCACCGATCGCGAAACGGTGGAGGATTTTCTTCTCTACCGCTCCGCCGAAGTGACCCTGAAATCGGGCTTCGGCCACTTCGAATTCGATACCCGCGATACGAAATCCCACACCACCTATTACTCGACCTTCACCGGCGGCTGGCCGGGCTGGCCCTACCATCACCGCTATTACGGCTGGTACTGGCATAGCTGGCCCTTCCCCGACGAAGAGATGATGGCGACGCCGATCACCCGCTACGAGGCCTATGCGGAGATCGTGATGCTCACCGATGCCGAGGCCAAGGACGACCCGCACGCCATCGACGCCAACGACATCATCACGCGTCTGGGCCCGAAGGTGCATCCGCCGGAGCAGAAGCCGGCTTCCTGAGGATCATCCGCGCGAACGCGCCGTCGCGCTCATTGGCGATCACCTCATAGCCCTCCTCGCGGCACATATGCGGCACGTCGATGGGGGCCATGGGATCGTCCGTGAGGACGGCGAGCGTTGCGCCGGGCGCGGCCTTTTCCAGCGCGCGCCGCGCGAAAAGCGCGGGCAGCGGGCATTTCAGGCCCCTCAAATCCAGTTCATCGTCTTGCGCCATTTCGCCCGATATGACATGCCCGCCGCTCAACCTAAAGTCATGAAAGCCCGGGGGGATTCGCCGCGATGGGATTATTGGACGGATTGGAGCGCGAGGCCACTTGGCTGGGCGGGATCGGCCGCACGCTCATCCGCATGCGGCATGTGAAGCCCGACAAGAACATCACCATCGTCGATATCGTCGAACCTATCGCGCGCGCCAAGCCCGACAATATCGCGATGCTCTATCTCGATGAGACCGTCACCTATCGCCAGATGGACGAGGCGGCCAACCGCTACGCCCATTGGGCGCTGTCGCTGCAGATCAAGCGCGGCGACGTGGTGGCGCTCTTCATGGAGAACCGGCCCGAATACATCATCGCCTGGTACGGCCTCATCAAGGTCGGCGCCGTCGTCGCCTGGATCAACACGAATTTGCGGGGGGCTGCGCTCGCCCATTCGATCACGATCGCGAAAGCGCGCCATGTCGTGCTGGGAAGCGAACTCGCCGACGCCTATGCCGAAGCGCGGCCATTGATGGAATCGCCGCCCGTCGCATGGTCCACCGGCGGCAAGGTGGCCGGCACCGAAGACCTCGATGCCGCGCTCGCCGAAGCCTCCATCGCAGGGATCGACAAAGCCGCGCGCGACGGCCTCGTCTGCCGCGACACCGCGCTTTACATCTACACATCGGGCACCACCGGCCTGCCGAAAGCCGCCAATTTCAGCCATATGCGCATGCTCTACATGATGTATGGCTTCGCGGGCGGGCTCGACGGGCAGGAAAGCGACCGCATGTACGATGCGCTGCCGCTTTATCACTCGACGGGCGGCATCTGCGCGCTGGGGCCTGTGTTCACCACCGGCGGCTCGCTGGTGATCAGGCGCAAATTCTCGGTCACCGAATTCTGGAACGACATCTACCGCTACAAGCCCACCGCGTTCCAATATATCGGCGAATTGTGCCGCTATCTCCTGAACGCGCCGGTGGCCCTTCACGAAACCGATCACAATATCCGCGTCATCACGGGCAATGGATTGCGCCCGGAAATCTGGCCGGCCTTCCAGAAGCGTTTCGCGATCCCGAAGATCATCGAGTTCTACGGCGCCACCGAAGGCAATGTCTCGATGCTGAATTACGACGGCAAGGTCGGCGCGGTGGGGCGCCTGCCATGGTATTTCCGGAACATCATCAAGACGCGCATCGTGCGCTTCGATGTCGAAAACGAAGTGCCCGTGCGCGGGCCGGACGGTTGCTGCTACGAATGCGGACACAACGAGGTGGGCGAGGCCATCGGCGAGATCAACGACGAACCGGGCCGCAATTTCGAGGGCTATACCAAGGCCAGCGAAACCGAAAAGAAGATCCTGCGCAACGTATTCAAGAAGGGCGACGCGTGGTTCCGCACCGGCGACCTGATGAAGCGCGACGCGCAAGGCTATTTCTATTTCGTGGACCGCATCGGCGATACCTTCCGCTGGAAGGGTGAAAACGTTTCGACCAATGAGGTGTCGGAAGCCTTGTCGGTATTGCCAGGCATCAAGGAAGCCAACGTCTATGGCGTGAGCGTGCCCGGCATGGACGGCCGCGCGGGCATGGCGGCGCTCGTCGTCTCGTCCGAATTCGATATTTCGAAGCTCGCGGCCCAGCTCGCGCCGAACTTGCCGGCTTACGCGCGGCCGATCTTCGTGCGCATCCGCCCGGAAATGGAAATCACCGGCACGTTCAAGCTGCGCAAGGTCGAGCTGGTGAAAGACGGCTTCGATCCCGACACGATTTCCGATCCGCTCTACGTTTTGCACAACAGCAATCCGGAATATGCGCCGCTGACGGCGCAGGTGTATGCGGATATCGTGGCGGGGAAGATAAAGCTGTAATTTGCCCTCCACTTGAGGGAGGGCCGAAAAATTCGCAGAATTTTTCGGGGAGGGGTCATTCTCCCGTGCTTGCGGCTTAAACCCCTCCCCGAAATTTGTTCCGCTTCGCTCCACAAATTTGCGACCCTCCCTCAAGGGGAGGGTAAAGACTACTCCGCTGCCTTGGTTCCGCCGGCCTTTTTGGCCTCGTCCTCATAATGCTTCTGGATCGTGGACATCGCAGCACCTATCGCAGCGCTCATAAAGCGTTCCTTGTTGTCGCGCGCCCAATCATAGGCTTCGGCGCGCGCCGTATTCGCCTTGTTGATCACCGGCGTCACATAGCGCTGCCAGAGTTCGTAGGATTTCTTCGTCGGCTCGAAATCCGCCCAATTGTGCGCGAGTTGCAGGAAGCAGCCGAATTCGCCCTGCTTGGCCTGCAACCGCTGCACCTGCGCGATGGCATCGCCGGGCGTTCCCACCACGATCGTGTGGCTCTTGATGAGGTCGTCGATGCTCTGCGCTTCCATCGCCTCGCGGCCCGCGACGGCCGAGATGCCGGAGAAATAATCCTGCCAATTCTTGAAGCCGAATTCGATGTTCTTGAACGCCTGTTCGCGCGTTTCTGCGATGTGCACCGGGCCGACAAGGCGCAAACGATCCGGATTCATCTTGCGGCCGTTTTCGGCGGCGACGTCGTTCGCCACTTTCCAGTTCACGGCGAGCGCGTCATAGCCGTTGGCCTGCGTCGCCGCCACGCACAACATGCCGAAGCCGTGCCTGCCCGCAAGCTTGCCGCCCGATGGCGTCACGCTCGACGCCACGCAAATCTCCGGATGCGGCCAGGTATAGGGGCGCAACTGGCACGTCGCGTCGACGAGATTGAACCAGTCGCTCTTCTGCGTCACGCGCTCGCCCGCGAACAGTTTCAGGATCACTTCGATCCCTTCCACCATGCGGTCGCGCTGCGTCGCGGGCGCGATGCCCAATTGAAATGCGTCGGACGGCAGCAACCCAGGGCCGACGCCGAACATTACGCGGCCTTTCGTCTGATGATCGAGCTGCAGGATTCGGTTCGCGGACATCAGCGGGTTGTGATAGGGCAGCGAAACGACGCCCGTGCCGAGCATGATGCGCTTGGTGCGTTCCGCCGCCGCCGCGATGAAGAGCTCCGGACTCGCGATGATCTCGTAACCGGCGGAATGATGCTCGCCCACCCACGCCTCTTCATAGCCGAGCCGGTCCAGATGCTCGATCAGTTCCAGATCGCGCTGGATGCAGAGCGTCGGGTCTTCATCGACGGGATGAAACGGCGCGAGGAATATGCCGTTGCGCATTTTGAGGGTCATGGGTCGTTCCTTGAATGGCGTCGCGCCATCTTTGCATTAAAGCGGTGGCCGCGCAAAGCCGCCCAACCTTTCCTCGATTGCCGCAGCGTAATCGAAGAGCCGGTCCTCGCCGTTCCACGGCCCGATGATCTGCGCGCCCACGGGCAATCCCGCTTCGGTGCGCCCGGCCTGCACGGAAATGGCCGGCGCGTGCAGCGCGGTCGCGACCGTGATCCAGTCGAGCAGATGCAGATAGCGCCAGTCTTCATTGTCCACGCGGATGATGCGCTCCGTCATCACCGCTTCCTGCTGATGCGGGAAGGCAGGCACCGGCCCGAGCGGAGAAATGATCGCGTCCCATTCTCCGAAAAATTCCGCGAGGCGATCCTTGAAATGCTGGCGGTAAGCGCGCGCCGCCACCACTTCCTTGAAGCTCGCGGCCGAACGCGCGCGATAGGATTCGATGCCGAACACGTCCGCGCCGTCCGCAATCGCCTTCGTGTCGGCCTGTTTCATCGCGGCGAACATGTCATACACATGTTCGGGAAATCCGCAGGCGATGATCGCCGCCAGCATCGTGATGTAATGCGGCATCAATTGCATGATCTCGAATTTCGGCTTGGCGCGTTCCACGATGGCGCCCGCATCGGAGAGCGCCTTCGCCGCCGCCGCGATGCGCGCTTTCACTTCGCGCGAAATGGGAACGCCGGGTTCCTCGTCCCATAATGCTACGCGCGCGCCTTTGATGTCCTTGCGCGGCTGCGCCTTGCTTTTGTGCACCACATTCCACAAAAGCTTGAGGTCTTCGGTGTTGCGCGCCATCGGCCCTACGACGCCCAGATCTTCCTCCGAAAAATATTCCGGCGGCGGCGGAACATGGCCGCGCAGAGGCAGAACGCCCCAAGTCGGTTTCAGCGAACACACGCCGCAGAAATTTGCAGGGTGCCGCAGCGATCCGCCGATATCCGAACCGATTTCCAATGGCGTGATGCCTGCCGCCAATGCCACGGCTGCGCCGCCCGACGATCCGCCCGGCGTGCGCGTCACATCATAGGGATTGTTCGTCGTGCCGTAGACGGAGTTGTAGGTCTGCATGTCGCCCGCCATCAGCGGGGTGTTGGTCTTGCCCCAGATCACCGCACCGGCAGCGCGCGCGGGCGAAACCACTTCGGCGTCGGGCACATTTTTCGGGCGGCCTTCGAACGCAGGATTGCCGACCACCGCGGGCAGCCCTTCCACGTCGAACACATCCTTGATCGTCATCGGCAGCCCTGCGAGCGCGCCGACCGCGGCACCTTTGGCGCGCGCATCGTCGATCTTCGCGGCATCCCTGCTCGCGCGTTCCAGATCCATCGCGATCACGGCGTTCAGCGGCCCGCCGACCTTCTCGTTGCGCGTCACATGCGCATCCAGCAATTCGCGCGCGGAAACCCGCTTGGCGGCAAGATCGGCCAGCATTTCGCGTGCCGTAGCGTAAGGGTTCATGAGCGTCTCCCGAAATTCTCCTTGCGCCGATTGCATTACCTCTCTTTGATCCTGTCCAGCGAAATTTCGAGGCTCCCATGCGCGCTGCCGTTTTCAAGGAAATGTCGAAGCCTTTGCTGGTGGAGACCGTGACCGATCCCAGGCCCGGCCCCAACGACCTGATCTTGCGGGTGAAGAATTGCGGCATCTGCGGCTCGGACCTGCACATGACCGAAGCCACGAGCATGATGCCGCTCGCGCTCGGTTCGATCATGGGCCACGAATTCGCGGGCGAAGTTGTGGAGGTGGGAAAGAACATCACCCATCTCTGGAAAGCGGGCGACCGCGCGGCGGGCTTTCCCTATATCTGCTGCGGCGAGCATTCGCCGTGCCTGAATTTCGCCGGCGGCGCTGCGGTGTGTGGCAAGGGCATTTCCATCGGCCTCGGCCAAAGCCCCGGCGCCTATGCCGAATATGTGAAGATCGGCGCAAGCGGCGGATTCCGTTTGCCGGAATCTGTGTCCTTCCGCGAAGGCGCAATGGTGGAACCGCTGGCGGTTGGATTGCACGCCGTCGACAAAGCGCGCATGCCGCGAGGGAGCACGGTGCTCGTGATCGGTGCGGGGCCGGTGGGATTGGCCGTGATGCTGTGGGCGAAATTCCTCGGCGCGCGGCATGTGATCGTGAGCGAGCGGGCCGAAGCGCGCGTCAAGATGGCCGCGAAATTCGGCGCGACCGATTCGATCGACCCCAACCAGCCGCTCACGCCGCAGGTGGAGAAGATCGCCGGCGCCGGGCAGGACATCATCTTCGAATGCGTCGGCGCGCCGGGCCTCATCAATTCGGCGATGATGGATGCGCCGCGCCATGCGCGCGTCGTCATCGCGGGCGTGTGCCAGCAGCCGGACACGATCATGCCGCTGATGGGCGTGATGAAGGAACTGGAGCTGCAATTCGTGCTCGGCTACCGCCCGGCCGATTTCGACTACGTGATCTCGATGATCGCGAGCGACCGCATCGAAGCCATGCCGATGATCACCGATGTGGTGACGCTGGATGAATTGCCGTCCGCCTTCGAGGCGTTGCGCCATCCCACGCATCAATGCAAGGTGATGTTGGAGAATTAAATCTCACGGTCATGGCCCGCGAACGCGGACCACCCAGTTCTCGCTTCTAAAATGGTGCAGAACCCAACTGGGCGGCCCGCACTAGGCGGGCCGTGACAAAAGTGTTCAACGAAACACCACCGTCTTCCCATTGTTCATCAACACCCGCCGCTCGAGATAAAACCGCACCGCGCGCGCCAGCACCAGCCGCTCCACATCGCGGCCCGCCGCCACCATCTCTTCCGCCGTGAATTTGTGGTCCACGCGTTCGGTGTCCTGCTCGATGATCGGGCCTTCGTCGAGATCGTCGGTCACGAAATGTGCCGTCGCGCCGATCAGCTTCACGCCGCGCGCATGCGCCTGATGATAGGGCCTGGCGCCCTTGAAGCTCGGCAGGAAGGAATGATGGATATTGACGATGCGCCCGGAAAGCGCCTTGCACGCCTTGCGGCTCAATATCTGCATGTAGCGCGCGAGCACGACAAGCTCGGCGCCTTCCTCGCGGATGATTTCGAGAAGTTTTTTCTCCTGTTTCGCTTTCTCCTTCGTCACCGGCAGGTAATGGAACGCGATCCCGTAAGACGCCGCCAATTGATACGCATCCATGTGGTTGGAAACCACCGATGTGATGCGGCATTTCAATTCGCCGTTGCGATGGCGGTAGAGCAGATCGTGCAGGCAATGATCGAATTTCGACACCAGGATGATGACGCCGGGCCGCTCTTCCATATCGTGCATCTGCCAGACCATCGTGAATTTCGCGGCGACAGAGCCGAAACGCGCGCGAAGCTGCTCCAGCGTCATGCGCGGACGCATACTCTCGAAATGCACGCGCATGAAGAAGCGCTTCGTATCGGGATCGCCATATTGCGCGCTGTCGAGGATGTTGCAGCCCTGCGCGTGCAGGAAAGCCGCCACCGCATGCACGATGCCCGTCTTGTCCGGGCACGACAGCGTGAGCACGGCATCGCGCGAAGGCTTCGGCTTGGGCGCCATATCTAGGGACCGAGCCTCCGCTCCGGGAGCTTGTCCCATGCCGCGCGGCGCGCGTCGTTGGGCGCATCGGTGATATGCGGCGCGCCGTCGCCGAAAATCATCGTCGCGCGCGAAGGCGCTTCGTAAACCGGCCAGCCATTGCCGGGATTGCCGTGCTTGGCGAAATTCACCCACGCATCGATCATCGCGTTCGACAGCGCATCGGCCGCGGGGCCCGTTCCGAAGAACGCGCCGGCAAGCCTTTCGCGATAGGTGCCGAACACGAAGCCCAGTTCGAGCGCATGGCACGAGCCCATCAGCCCGCCCAGGATCGGCGAACGCCAGTCGAAGCGATAGCCGAACACGGGCGCATGCTTGCCCTGCGCCTCGAGCAATTTGATCGCGGGCATGGTGAAGACCTTGTCGGTCATCACCGCGTTGAAGCGTTCGAAGGGCGAGCCTTCCGCATAGGCCGCGATCATTTCGGGCGCCGTCTCGCCCGCCATATGCTGGATGCGCTCGTTGAAATTCTTCACCGTCATCAGGCGCAGGCGTGGATTGGCGGCGGTGAAGAGTTTCCATTCCTCCAGCGTCGTTCCCGCCATGACGGGAATGCCGCGCGCCGATCCTTCGCGGATCGCATCGATCGGCTTTTGCGCGAGCATGCCGCCGTCGATCGCGGGCTGGAAGGGCAGGCGCCCGAGCTTGCGTTCGTCATGACCGTCGCGCGAATCGGCGAGCACCGCGATCTGCGCGCGGATAATGGCGCCATAAGGCACTTCCACTGCGCGTTCGGCATGCTCGGGCGGGATATCGAGCAGATCGAGCATGGCGCGGCCCACGCGCGCCGAACGTTCGCGATCATAACCGATATGCGCCGCGCCCGATTGCGGAATGGCCTTGTGATAAAGCCCCCGCGCAGCCGGGCTGGCCAGCAGCGCGCCCACACTCATGCCGCCCGCGGATTCGCCGAAGATGGTCACGTTCTCGGGATCGCCGCCGAATTGGGAGATGTTTTCCTTCACCCAGTGCAGCGCCAGAATCTGATCGGCCAATCCTTCCGCGCCGGTGCCGGGCGCGTGTCCGCCGCTCGCGCCGGAAAGGTCGAGAAAGCCGAATGCGCCGAGCCGGTAATTGACGGTGACGATCACGATATCGCGCGCGGCAATCGTCTTGCCGTTATAGACGCCCTGGCTGCCCGCGCCGATCACGAAGGCGCCGCCGTGGATCCACACCATCACGGGGCGTTTGGCATTGTCGCATCCGGGCGTCCAGATGTTCAGGTACAGGCAATCTTCCGATTGCTCGCCCATCGTCTGGCCCATCAGCATTTCGAGCTGGGTGGGCGCCTGCGGGCAGACATGGCCGAATTTGGTGGCGTCGCGCACGCCGGCCCAGGGTTCGGCAGGTTCGGGCATGCGCCAGCGCAGGCGGCCCACCGGCGGCCTGGCGAACGGCACGCCCTTGAAGCGCGTGATGCCGTCCTTGCGCAGGCCGGCGAGCTTGCCGCTGGCCGTCTCGACGGTTTCGACGATTGCCGAGTTCATGCCCTCTCAGTCCTACAATTTCCGCGCCGGCGCAAGCTTGCCGCCTCTGTCTTTCCAGAGCTGCGCCATCCAGCCGAAAAGCGTCGGCGCATCGGAAGGCGCGTCCTTGGCGCCGAATTCGCGATAGAGGGCGGCCGTGTTAACTGCGATGCGCTCGGCATCGCCCCAGCTTGCGTAATCGTCGAGCGCAATCGAGCGCGCGGCTTCCAGCGCATTCATGCCGGATTCATAACGAGCGAAGGCTTCGTCGCGGATGTAATTGAGGTATTGAGCGAGCTTGGAGACGCCGTTCTTGTCCGTCACCGGCCCATGGCCGGGCACGATGGTCTCGACATCGAGGCCGAGGATCGTTTCGCACGCCGCGATCCAGTTGCCGACCGGCCCCGCCCAGATGACCGGATGGCCCTCGATGAAAAGAATATCGCCGGTGAAGATGGTTTTGTCGGAAGGCACAAAGGCCAGCGCATCGCCGCCGGTGTGCGCCGGGCCCACCTCGATCAGGTCGATGCGCTTTCCGCCTACATATTTCGTGCAATGGCCGGAGAACACCGTGTCCGGCAATTTCTGCGTCACGCCGTCGAAATGGAATCGCGAAAAGCAATGCTGGAAATATTCGCCGGTCAGTCCCATGCCGGGCGCCGCTTTCATCAATCCTGCCAGCAACGCCGGGCTCTCATGCGTCATGGATTCAGCGGCGCGCTCGGTGGCGATGATCTCGGCACCTTCCACCAGCGCATTGCCATAGCAATGATCGCCATTGTGATGCGTGTTCACGACCGTGCGGATTTTCGCGGGCGTTGCGCGCGCAAAGCCGTCGAGCATCGCGCGCGTTTCGGGATAATCGAACAGCGTGTCGATCAGAAGCGCTTCGCCGCCATCGGTCACGAGGCCCGTATTGGCGAGCCCCCAGCCGCCGCCCGGTTGCAGCCAGGCAAAACAGCCATTGCCGAAATCGCGGGCTCTTGCGCCGTCCGCCATCCCTAAAACTCCCTTTCGTCCGCCATTTGCGCTGAGTTTTGCGTGGCTGGCAATTGGGGATTAGGCTTTTGCCCAAAGATAACGGGAGAGCCGGATGACGGAACAGGTGTTGAAGGCGGAGGCGCTGCCCTTCCGCATGATGCCGCTGACGCCCACGATCGGCGCGGAGATCGGCGGCATCGATTTGCGCGAAACCCTTTCGGACGAAACGCTGGCGGGATTGCGTGCAGCCCTGCTCGACCGCAAGGTGATCTTTTTCCGCGATCAGGACATCACGACGGAGCAGCATCTGGCGTTCGCGCGGGCGTTCGGCGAACTCGAGGTGCATCCTTTCGCCCCGCACAAGCCGGGCTATCGCGAAGTGCTCGCGATCACGCATGACGAGAAAAATCCCGGCCGCGAGAACACCTGGCACAGCGATGTGACATGGCGGCTCGAACCTTCCCTCGGCTCGATCCTGCATGCGCTGGAAGTTCCGCCCGTCGGCGGCGATACGCTGTTCTCGGATATGTATGCCGCTTATGAAGGTCTCGACGACGAGACGAAAAAGAAAATCGACGGCCGCACCGCGATCCACGATTTCGCGCATTTCCGCCTGCAACTGCGCAAGAAGGGCAAAAGCGAGGCGGAGATCGAGGAATATAACCGCGCCTATCCGCCGGCCGAGCACCCCATCGTGCGCACCCATCCCGAAACGGGCCGCAAAGGGCTTTATGTCAATCGCGCGTTTACGCAATACATCGTGGGAAAGGAGCGCGAGGAATCCGATGCGCTGCTGAAGCATCTTTATGCGCAGGCCGCGATTCCCGAATATCAATGCCGCTTCCGCTGGCGCGACCATTCGATTGCCTTCTGGGACAATCGCGCCTCGCAGCATTATGCGGTGTCGGATTATTGGCCGGCGCTGCGCCGCATGGAGCGCGTGACGATTGTGGGTGACCGGCCGTATTAGGCCGGTTGGTATTAAACAATAACCAACACCGTCATCACCCGGCCGCTCGCTTTTCTTGCGAGCGGTCCGGGTGATCCATTTTCCGCAAAAGAAATTGGATCGCCCGGACCCTCCGCGAAAATGCTCCGGGCCGGGCGATGACGGTGTTGATGTGATTGAGTGCAGACACGCCCTACCGCCCCACCAACCCACCATCCACCGCAATCGTTTGGCCCGTGATGTACGCACTCTCTTCCGACATCAGGAACAGCGCTGCATAAGCCGCTTCCCATCCCGTGCCTTGCCGGTTGAGCGGGACATTCGTTGTCGCGCGGTTGGGCCGCCCGCGCGTCGCCAATCTTCCGATGGATGTATCCATCAATCCCGGCGCCACGATATTGGCGCGGATGGCGCGGCGCGCGCCTTCGAACGCGACGTGGCGGCAAAGCCCCGCCAATCCTGCTTTCGATGCATCGTAAGCCGGCAAGCGGCTTCCCGCCGTCATGCCCGCAATCGAAGAAATGAAGACGATGGACGATCCTTCCGCCATGCGCGGCAGCGCGTGCTTCACCGTAAGCATGTGGCTTCGGATGTTCACCGCGAACACGCGATCCCAGCTTTCGGCGGTCGTGCCTTCGAGCCAGGCACCGCCCGCGCCGATGCCGACATTCAGTACAAGCCCGTCGAGATCGCCCAATCCCTGCACCGCGTCGTCCACCATGCGGATGATCTCGTCTTCTTTCGTCACGTCGGCGCGGATCGCGAATGCGTTGCCGTTTTCCCTGCTGATCAGCGAAACCGTCGCGGCGGCACTTTCCTCGTCGCGATCCGCCACCGCCACGCCCGCGCCTTCGCGCGCGAAGAGCACGCTGATCGCGCGGCCATTGCCGATGGGTGTGTCGGTTTCGCCGATATCCATCTGGCCGCCGCCCACGACCAGTACACGGCGGCCGTTCAGCCGTCCGCGCGGCGGCGCGCCTCCTTGCGATTCCGGCGGCAGATGGATGCTGCGTTCGCTCATGGCGATCTCCTCTTGACCAATTAGGACGTGCCTGCTTGATCTGTGCAAGAGAGCAATCGGAGTTTCCATGTACCAGGCAGTGATTTTCGATTTCGGCGGGGTGTTCACGACCTCGCCCTTCGAGGCTTTTGCACGCTACGAGCGCGAGCGGGGGCTTCCGGCGGATCTCATCAAGCGCATCAACGGCGCCAATTATCTGGAGAACGCCTGGGCGAAATTCGAGCGTGCGGAGATCGATCTCGACACCTTCGACAGATTGTTCGCCGAGGAAGCCCGCGCGCATGGTCATCATGTTCCGGGCAAGGATATCATCGCGCTGCTGGCGGGCGATTTCCGGCCCGAGATGCTCACGGCGTTGAAGCGCATCAAGACGAAATACAAAACCGGCTGCATCACCAACAATGTGCCGTCCAACCAAACGGGTTCCGCCGACGGGCGCGCATTATATGCGCGCGAGATCATGGCGCTGTTCGATCATCTGATCGAATCCTCCAAAGTGAGTTTGCGCAAGCCCGATCCGCGCATCTATACGATGATGTGCGAGGCATTGGGCGTTCAGCCGGAAGCCTGCATCTATCTCGACGATCTCGGCGTGAACCTGAAGCCTGCGCGCGCGCTCGGCATGCACACGATCAAGGTCGAAAGCGGACATCAGGCGATTGCGGCGCTGGAAAAAGCGACGGGGATGAATCTCTCAAAATAAATTGTCACGGCCCGCAAAAGCGGGCCATGACAGTGAGTTTCAAATCGGCTCGTCCATCATCTTCACGATGTCCTTCGCCAAATTCTCCAGGCTCATATAACTGACCGCCTGATTGCGCGCCCACACCGCGAAGGGATTGCGCATGAACATCAGCTTCGAAAGCTTGCGGCTGTCGGTTTGGGCCGCCTCGACGCGCGCGCGCCTGCGCTTTTCGTAGCGCGCAAGTGCGGTGGGGATGTCGCGGGCGCCCGCGCGCGAAAGCTCGTCGGCCAAGACGCTCGCCGATTCCATCGCCATGGATGCGCCGATGCCCGCGGTCGGCAGGAACGCGCAGGCCGCATCACCGAGCAGCACGCTGCGGCCCCTGATCCAGTCTTTCGCGCGTTTGTCTTCGAGCTTCCAGTAGAACATCTCTTCGGAATCTTCCGGAAATGCCGCGATCGCCTCGCGCGCGCGTCCTTTGAGCCGCGCGAATGCGCGCATCGCGCGTTTTTTTCGTCCCTCCGCCTTGCCCCCGCCGAGCAGCCGCGCCGGCGCCCCCGCGATCATGCCGATGCGCGAAGGTGTCGGGTAATAACCGATGAAGCGGCCCGCGCCCCATTGCTCGAACACGGTGTCGCCGGGAAAATCGCGCGTTTCGCCCCACCATGCCCAGCAGGCCCATTTGGTGTCGAATGTTTCGGTCTTCGGCGAAACATGGTCGCGCACGCGCGAATGGATTCCGTCCGCGCCCACGACGAGATCGTATTCGCCTTCGCTGCCGTCGCTTAGGCGCACGTTCACGCGCTCGCCCCTGTCTTCTATGGCATCGACGCTCGTGCCCATGCGGATTTCCGGGTTGCCGGCCGCGCGATGCAGGATGCGCAAGAGATCGCCGCGCGCGAGAATCCGGAACTGCCCGTATTTCTCGATCATGGGGCGGAAATCGAAGCGCTTGATCTCGCGGCCCGAGCCTGCGCCCACCACATAATTGTCCATGGATTCGCTTGCGGTCGCGAAGGCGCGGAACGCGCTCAATCCGTAGAGCACGCGGTTTCCCAGCGGATAAAGACCCAGCACATAACCCGCATGATCGAAATTGGGCGCCTTGTCGATGATCTCCGGCACGATCCCGCGCTGGCGCAACAGCGCCGCCAGCGTCAATCCGCCAATTCCGGCTCCGGCGATAAGAACGCGCATTGCTTGCCCCTCTCAGGAGAGGATAGCGCGTAGAACGGCGCGAGGCTCAAGCAAAATCTTTCGACAATTCGGCGCGCACATCGCCGCTTATGACAGCCATGTGACCGTAAGCCGGATGGGCGACGCCCAACACCGCCGGAATCGCGGGATTCCTGAATTTCGCGATCTGGCCGGGCGTAAAGGTAAAGCGCACCCAATGCACCGACGATGTCTTGCCTTCGGGTGTCGTACGTTCGTCATATTCGGTAGGCGTGCCCGCGACGCGCTCGCCCGCGAGCTCGATATAAGTCGACTCCTCGATGCCCGCGAGCCGCATCAGCTCGCGCATGCGGCGGTTCGGATCCTCGATCTCGAGCATCAGCGTCGCGATCAATTCGCTGCCCTGCGGGATCAGCGGATTATAGGCTTCGAGTTCGCCCGCGATCTGCTCCTCGCCGCCTTTTTCGATGTGCAGCATCTCCTGAACCTGAAGCCACATCGTGTCGTAATTCTCGAAATAGAAAGTGGCGAAGGGGCCGATTTCCACACGCCGGTTCTTTTTGATGGGGATGAGGTTCTTGCGGAAGGCCGCGCGCTCGGCCGCGTATTTTTCGTAAGCGATGAGATCGGCGGGCGTGATCTTGCGTTGCGCTTGGGCCATGTTCAGCTCTCCAGTCCATAGGCGCGCGCGAAAATCTCGATCGGGTGTTCGGGCGCGCGCGCTTTCAATCCGATTCCGTCCTGCTTCGCCATCTCATCCACATTGGCGAAGATGTGCTGGGCGGCGAGCGGGCAATCCGACGCGATATGTCCGCGCGCCTGGCCAGCCACCGCGCGGAACACCGGCCGCCCCACTTTTTCGGCGAGCGCATGCGTCTTCTTCATCACGCCGAAGGTGCCGCCATGACCGGAGCAGCGTTCGATCACGTCGATTTGCGTATCGGGAATGAGACGCAACATCTCCGCCGCTTTCGGCCCCATGTTCTGCGCGCGCGCATGGCAGGGCAGGTGAACGCTCACGCCTTCGGGCAGCGCTTTCATGCCGGGAGGAAGTCCTTCTTTCTTCGCGATGTCCACGACATATTCGTCGATATCGAACACGGATTTTGCCAGCCGCTTCACGTCTTCATTGTCCGGCGCGATCAGCGCCCATTCGAATTTCAGCATCAGCCCGCAGGAGGCCGTCAGCGTCACGATGTCGTAGCCTTCATCGATCAGCGCCACGAGTTCCTTCGAAACCTTCGCCGCCTGTTCGGCAACGCGCTCAAGCTCGGCCTGTTCCAGAAACGGCATGCCGCAGCAGCCGGGATAGGCGGGTTTCGTCTCCACGCCCAGATGATTGAGCACGGCGCGCGCGGCCATGCCGGTGTCCGGCTTGTTGTAATTGACGAAACAGGTGGCGAAGAGCGCGGCTTTGCGCTTGCCGAAAGCGGGTGCGGCATTGTTCGGAGAAACCGGCGCGTTCTTGTCCGCGCGCAGAAACGTTTGCGATGCGAATTTGGGAAGCGTCGCGTCCGCATCGATGCCGGCAACCTTCTCCATCAACGGGCGCGTGAGCTTGTTGCCGCGACCGGCGCCCCAATTCACCAGCCCGCTCAGCGGCACGGCCATGCGCCCGTTGCGATCCATCTCGGCCAATTGCCGCGCGGTGAAATCGCGCTTGCCGGCGCGGGCTTCCGCTGCGCGATGGCGCAGCATCAGATGGGGAAAATCGAGATCGAATTCATGCGGCGGCACGTAAGGACATTTGGTCATGAAGCACATGTCGCAGAGCGTGCAGGCCTCCACGACGCTCGAAAAATCCTCAGACTTCACGCTTTCCACATCTTCGTTCTTGCTGGAATCGACGAGATCGAACAGCCGCGGAAAGGAATCGCACAGATTGAAACAGCGCCGGCAGCCATGGCAGATGTCGAAGACGCGGCGCATCTCGGCGTCGAGTTTTTCCGCGTCGTAGAAATCCGCGTCCTGCCAGGCGACCGGATGGCGTGTCGGTGCTTCGAGACTGCCTTCTCTGGACATGGCGAACAGCGAATGGCGAATGGCGAATGGCGAATCCCTGTTCGCCACTCGCGACTTCGCTATTCGCCCTTTTCCTTATTGCCCCAGCGTATTCAGCGCCTTCTGGAAGCGCCCGGCATGGCTTTTCTCGGCCTTGGCGAGCGTCTCGAACCAGTCGGCGATTTCGTCGAAGCCTTCGCCGCGCGCGGTCTTTGCCATTCCCGGATACATGTCGGTGTATTCGTGGGTCTCGCCCGCGATGGCCGATTTCAGGTTGAGCGCGGTGCCGCCGATGGGCTCGCCGGTCGCCGGATCGCCGACCGCCTCGAGGAATTCGAGATGGCCATGGGCATGGCCCGTCTCGCCCTCAGCGGTGGAGCGGAACACGGTGGAGACGTCGTTATAACCTTCGACGTCGGCTTTCTGCGCGAAATAGAGGTAGCGGCGGTTGGCCTGGCTTTCGCCGGCGAACGCGTCCTTGAGGTTCTGCGCGGTCTTCGATCCTTTGAGTGTGGGCATGGTGTGATCCTCGAAAGCGGAAGTGTCGGGCGCGAATGTGCACCCGCGAAAGTGCCCTGTCAACAGTTTAGAATTGTTCTAAATCAGACGGAGGATGGTTCAGGCGCGCCGGATGCGCACGACCACATCCACCCGCTCCACTTCCATGCCGTCGGGCGGGTTGGGAACGCCGGCAACCGCGATGGAATCGCCGGGAATGTCGATCAGCGTGGCGCCTTCCTCGTCGTAGAAATGCTGATGCGCGCCGGTATTGGTGTCGAAATAGAAGCGGCTGGCATCCACCGCCACCTGGCGCAGAAGCCCCGCCCCGGTGAACTGGTGCAGCGTGTTGTAGACGGTGGCCAGCGACACCTCGATTCCCGCCTCCGCAGCCTCGGCGCGAAGCGATTCGGCCGTCAGGTGACGGTTGCCCCGGGCGAAGAGCAAATTCGCCAGCGCCACGCGCTGACGCGTGGGCCTGAGGCCCGCCGCGCGCAGCTTTTCGCCGGATTTTTCGCTGTTGTTACGCACTGATTTACGCATCGTGACCTTTTGAACGCGGCGAGACCACCCAAGCCCTTGCGTGGCCGCCCCCTCGGGCTCCATAACCGTTGCCGAGGCGGGCCTGCGCTGGTTAGAATACTTCTAAACGGAAGCAGATTGGCCTCTTGCCCGTTAATGTCAAGACCTTCGGGAAGCTGTCTATGCTGGGACGCAAATCGAGTTTCGATCTTCAGGGCCTTCTGGCATGCGCCCGGGGCGAGCTGTTCGGCGAGGGCAATGCCAAGCTGCCCCTGCCGCCGATGCTGATGTTCGACCGTATCACGCGCATCCTCGAGGCGGGCGGCGTCCATGGCAAAGGCTCGGTCGAGGCCGAGCTCGACGTCGATCCGGACCTCTGGTTCTTCAAGTGCCATTTCCAGAACGATCCGGTGATGCCCGGCTGCCTCGGCCTCGACGCCATGTGGCAGATGGTCGGCTTCTTCCTCGGCTGGATGGGCGGGCTCGGCAAGGGCCGCGCGCTCGGCGTGGGCGAAGTGAAATTCACCGGCATGGTTCTGCCCAGCGCCAAGCTCGTCAGCTATTACGTCGAATTCAAGCGCGTGATCACGCGCAGGCTCGTGCTCGGCATCGCGGACGGCATCATGAAGGTGGACGGCAAGACGATCTACGAGGCGAAGGATCTCAAGGTCGGGCTCTTCACCGATGCGGCCGCGGCCCTTGCGGGCGCCGGCGCCGCACCCGTTCCGGCCTGACCGCATTCGCTTGATTTAAGGAGCGCCCATGAGACGCGTCGTCGTCACCGGGATGGGCATCGTCTCTTCCATCGGCAACAACGCGCAGGAAGTCGTCGCGTCTTTGCGCGAGGCGCGCTCGGGCATTGTCAAGGCCGAGGATTATGCGCTGCTCGGATTCCGTTCGCAGGTTCATGGAAGTCTCAAGATCGACCTCGATGCGATCGTGGATCGCAGAGCACGCCGCTTTCAGGGCGACGGCGCGGGCTATGCCTGGGTCGCGATGGAGCAGGCGATCCGCGATTCCGGCCTCGAGGCGAAAGACGTGAGCAATCCGCGCACCGGATTGATTGTCGGTTCCGGCGGTCCTTCGACCAAAGCCATCGTCGCCGCGGCCGATATCACACGCGAACCGGGCAAGGGCCCCAAGCGGGTCGGACCTTTCGCGGTTCCCAAGGCGATGTCGTCCACCTGCTCGGCGAACTTGTCGACCTGGTACAAGACCAAGGGCGTCAATTATTCGATCAGCTCGGCCTGCTCGACGTCCGCCAATTGCATCGGCAATGCCGCGGAGATGATCCAGTGGGGCAAGCAGGATGTGATGTTCGCGGGCGGCGCGGAAGAGCTCGACTGGACATTGTCCGTGCTCTTCGACGCGATGGGCGCGATGTCGTCCAAATATAACGACACGCCGGAAAAAGCCTCGCGCGCTTACGACAAGAACCGCGACGGCTTCGTCATCTCCGGCGGCGGCGGCATTCTGGTGCTGGAAGAATTCGGCCATGCGCGCGCGCGCGGCGCGAAGATCTACGCCGAACTCGTGGGCTATGGCGCGACCGCCGACGGCGCCGATATGGTCGCGCCGTCCGGCGAAGGCGCGGTGCGCTGCATGCAGATGGCGCTGCACCGCGTGGAAGACAAGATCGACTACATCAACCCGCACGCCACTTCGACGCCCGTGGGCGATATTCCCGAGATCAATGCGATCCGCGAGGTCTTCGGTGAGAATATGCCGCCGGTCAGCGCGACCAAATCGCTGACGGGCCATTCGCAGGGTGCTGCCGGCGTGCACGAAGCGATCTACACCATCCTCATGATGCAGAACGGATTCATCTGCGAGAGCGCGAATATCGAGGAGATCGATCCGGCGGTGGCGGATGCCAATATCGTGCGCGCGCGCATCGATAATGCACGGATCGACACCGCGCTCTCCAACAGTTTCGGTTTCGGCGGCACCAACGCGACTCTGGTGTTCCGCCGCGTTTGAATGCGGGTGCAATTCGTTTGGGATGGCAGAGATGTCTGATGCCGGATTGATGCAAGGCCGACGCGGGCTGGTGATGGGCGTGGCGAACGACCATTCCATCGCCTGGGGGATCGCGCGCATGCTCGCCGCCCATGGCGCGGAAGTCGCCTTCACCTATCAGGGCGAGGCGCAGGCCAAGCGCCTGAAGCCGCTCGCGGCCAGCATCGGCTCGACGATTTTGCTGCCCGGCGACGTGGAGAAGGACGACGAACTCGATGCCGCTTTCTCCGCGCTGAAGAAGAAATGGGGCGGCATGGATTTTCTGGTTCACGCCATCGCCCATTCCGACAAGAACGAACTCAAGGGCCGCTATGTCGATACCACGCGCGCCAATTTCAGCCGCACGATGGAGATCTCCTGTTATTCCTTCACGGCGGTGGCGCAGCGCGCGGCGCAGATGATGACGCCGCCTTCGCTGGGCGGACGCGGCGGCGCGATGATCACGCTCACCTATCTCGGTGCCAGCCGCGTCATGCCGAATTACAATGTGATGGGCGTCGCCAAAGCCGCGCTCGAATCGAGCGTGCGCTATCTCGCCGCCGATCTCGGCCATGACAGCATCCGCGTGAACGCGATTTCGGCGGGGCCGATGCGCACGCTCGCGGGCTCCGCCGTCGGCGATGCGCGCATGGTGTTCAAATGGAACAGGGCGCACAATCCGCTCAAGAAAACGCTTGCGCTCGATCACATCGGCAATGCCGCGCTTTACCTGCTCAGCGACATGTCGGCGGGCGTCACCGGCGAGATCCATTTCGTCGATGCGGGATTCAATGTGGTGGGCATGCCGCCGACCGCCGATCTCAAGGGCTGGATCGCGCCGGAAAACGGCGAGGCCGAGGAAAAACTCCATGCGCAAGCCGATCAATAAATTCGCGATCGCGATCGCGGCTTGCGCGTTCGCAACCGCGGCCGAGGCCAGCTGGCAGGATCACGCCACGCCTTTCGATCAAGAGCGGCTCATGCAGCTCGACGAATCGCGCGTCAAGGGATTGTCGGAAGCGGCGAGCGGCTCCGATATGGCCGCGATCCACGAAGCGCTGGACCCAGCGCCTGCCGCCATGTCCGGCGATGCGCTCGTGGGCGACTGGCGCTGCCGCACGATGAAGCTCGGCGGCATGGCGCCGTCGGTGATTTACGCCTGGTTCAAATGCCGCATTTCCAATCGCGGCGGCGGATTGTTTCTGGAAAAGCTCACCGGCACCCAGCGCATGGGCGGCTATCTCTATCCCGATGCGAAAGGGTTCGTGTATCTCGGCGCCACCAGCGCCATGAACGAGCCGCCGCACGCCTATCCCGGCAATGGCGCAAGCGCGGGCGCGAAAGCCACGCCCGACGATCAGATCGGATTGCTGACCGCCTCCGGTGCGAATGAAGCGCGCGTCGAATTTCCCTACCCGGTCCAGGAATCGACCTTCGATATTCTGGAATTGCGGCGCTGAGATGCGCCTCAATCAGGTCACGGTCCCCGCGCTCGATCTCGACCGTTCGGTTGCGTTCTACAAGAGGCTGGGATTGCGCCTGATCGTGCTGAACGATCACTATGCGCGCTTCGAATTTCCCGACGGCGATTCGACTCTCTCTCTGCATCTGACGAAGGACGCAAGCGGCGCGGGCAATGGCGCGATGGTCTGTTTCGAATGCGACGATGTCGACGCGCGCGTGGCTTCGCTCAAAAAAGCGGGTATCGGTTTCGACACCGAAATCATCGATCAGCCCTGGCTATGGCGCGAGGCCTGGCTCACCGATCCGGCAGGTGTGAAGCTGTGTCTGTATTACGCGGGCGACATCCGCCACAACCCGCCCTGGCGGATCAAGGATTAGGCGACTTCGCGCGCAAATTCCTTCATATCTCTGACCGCAAGATTGCGGGAGGCATCGAGAATTTCCAAAGCCACGATGCGGCCCTGCGCGTCGTAATCAAACATAATGCCCGGGCGTACTTCCGCGGTGTCCGCAACCGCTTCATCGGAAAAGCGGACATAAAGCGCGTCACTCTCGCGATCGAAGCTCACTTTCATGGCCTTGCTCCGGGCTTCTTTGCACGCCGGTCAAAGAACAGCGTTATCACCCGCTTCTCGCCAGCCTCTACATTATACACGACCCTGAGAATTTTTCCGCCTGCTTCGGGAATGGACCCAAAGGCCCTTTTCTTGTCCGGTCCCGTGGGGTCGGGTTCTTCCCATTCGGGATTCGCCAATGCTCTTTCAGCCCATTCGCGGTCTATTCCGCGTTCTGCAAGCATCGTCTCGGCATGGATGGTAAACCGCGTCATCCCGCCAATTTCTTCGCGGCTTCCGCAAACCTGCCGAACAGATAATGCGAATCCATCGGGCCGGGCGAGGCTTCGGGGTGGTATTGCACGCTGAACACGGGCCGCCCCTCGGCGCGCACGCCGCAATTGGTGCCGTCGAAGAGCGAGACATGGGTTTCCTTCACGCCCTTGGGCAGCGTGTCGCGGTCCACCGTGAAGCCGTGATTCATGGAAACGATTTCGACCTTGCCCGTTTCGAGGTCCTTCACGGGATGGTTCGCGCCGTGATGGCCTTGCGCCATCTTGCGCGTCTCGCCGCCGAGCGCCAGCGCCAGGATCTGATGGCCGAGGCAGATGCCGAAGATGGGCAGATTGGTTCCCAGCAGCCGCTTGATCGTGGGAATGGCATATTGGCCCGTCGCCGCCGGATCGCCCGGACCGTTCGACAAAAGCACGCCATGCGGCCGCAAACGCACCACATCGTCGTAATGCGCATTCGCCGGCAAGACGGTGATCTCGGCGCCGTGCCCGGCGAGCTGGCGCAGGATATTGCGCTTGACGCCGTAATCGATCACGGCGCAGCGCCATGTCGCCTCGCGCTCCTCGCCATAGCCGCGATCCCATTCCCACGGCGTTTCGCGCCAGGTGTAGCTTTGGCGGCAGCTCACGTCCTTCGCCAGATCGAGGCCGACGAGCCCCGGAAATGCGCGCGCCTGTCTGACCAGCGCATCGATGTCGAAGGCGCCGTTCGCCGAATGCGCCACCACGCCATGCGGCATGCCTTGCGCGCGGATGCGGCTCGTCAGCGCGCGCGTATCGAGGCCGGCGATGGCCGGAATGTTGTGCGATTTCAGCCAGCGGTCGAGGGCCGCCAGATTGCGGTAATTGGAGGGATGCTCCGCGTCGGCGCGCACGACCATCGCGCGCACGACCGGCGTGGTCGATTCCACGTCCTCCGAATTGGTGCCCACGATGCCGATATGGGGAAAGGTGAAGGCGACGATCTGGCCGGCATAGGAGGGATCGGTCAGGATCTCCTGATAGCCCGTCATCGCGGTGTTGAAGCAGACCTCGCCGACGGCGGCACCTTCCGCGCCGAAGCCGCGCCCCTCGAACACGGTTCCGTCCGCCAAGACCAGAACGGCCGTGCCGCGCGACAGGACCGCCGCGGCGGCGTTGGCGTGGCTTGCGTCGGACATGGGACGACCGTTTCTGGAATCGCGCGAAAATAGGAATGCGAGGCGTCCGGGTCAAGTTGCGGCGTAGACGCCGCATGGCCTAGATTGGGCTTTTCCCCAAGGGAGCATGCCCATGGCTCTGCGCGAGCAAATCAACACCGCGCTCAAGGACGCGATGAAGGCCAAGGACCAGCGCCGCGTCTCGACGCTGCGCATGGTGCTCGCCGCCATCAAGGACAAGGACATCGCCGCGCGCACCGAAACCAGCCGCGAAGGCATTTCCGACGATGACGTGCTCTCGCTCCTCGCCAAATTGGTCAAGCAACGCGACGATTCGATCACCGCCTTCGTGCTGGGCAACCGCACCGACCTCGCCGATGCCGAGCGCGAGGAGATCGCCATCATCCGCGAATTCATGCCCAAGCAGATGAGCGACGACGACGTGAAAGAGGCGGCGCAGGCCGTGATCGACGATGTCGGCGCGGCCTCCATGAAGGACATGGGCAAGGTGATGGCGGCACTGAAGGAAAGCTATGCCGGCCAGATGGATTTCGCCAAAGCGAGTGCGCTGGTGAAGGAGCTGTTGAGCGGGAAATAGAACGACTGTCGTCCCGGCCATTTGTCCGCCATAGCCTTGGCGAAGGCGGAAGCGATGCGGCAGCATCGCGCGAGCCGGGACCCACGGAGAAAGTGTCAGTGTGGGTCCCGGGTCTCGCGGCTGGCGCCGCGTCGCCCGGGATGACAATGGGGTCCGATCGAATGTCTTCATTCACCGTCAAGGAAGCCACCACCGACTCCGACATCGCCCGCATCCATCCGGTGATGAAGGAACTGCGCCCGCACATCGCGACGGCCGAGGAATTCCTCGCCCGTGTCCGCCGCCAGCGGGATGAACACGGCTACCGCCTGATCTATGTCGAAGATGCGGGCGAACCGGTTGCTGCGTCGGGTTTCCGGTTCACCGAGTATCTGTTCTCGGGCAAGATTCTCTATGTCGACGATCTCATCTGCCTCGAAAGCCATCGCGGGCTTGGTTTTGCCGAAGCCTTGATGCGCTGGATGGAAGAACTCGCGATCGGGGAGGGCTGCGAGCAATTCCATCTCGATTCCGGCACGCACAGATTGCGTGCGCACCGCTTCTATCACCGGCTGGGGCTTTCGATCACCAGCTTCCACTTCGCCAAGACGCTGAAGAACAAGTGATCGCGCGCGGAGTCGCGGAGAAGGAGAAACGACGAACAGACTCAAACCCAAATTCGTCATGGCCGGACTTGCTTGCCCGCCGAAGCTGAAAGCATAGGCGGGTCCCGGCCATCCATAACCTCCGTCTAGAAGGGTGTTCATGGATGGCCGGCACGTTGGCCGGCCATGACGATGTCGGGTGTTTGCGTGAGCCGTTTCAATAAACGCGAAAACGAACTCCGCTTCTCCGCGTGAATCCTCTTACTTCGTCACCGCGCTCAACATGTCGCGCGCGTCCTGGGCATGCGGGCCGGTCGGCGCCAGATCGAGATATTTCTGCAGCGCTTCGCCGGTTCCGGGCGGAAAGCTCTGCTTCCCCTTGTCGTCGATCTTGGCCTGGGACACCAGGATCGAGCCCTTGATGAAATAGGCGTCCGCCAGCGTCGGATCGGCGGCGATCGCCTTGTCGCAGGCCTTGACCGGATCGAGCGTGGTGAGCGAGTCGTTATATTCCAGCGCGCAGATGTTGAAATAGGCTTGGCCTGCGTTGTCCATTTCCTCCGCCGCCTCGGTGAAGGCGGTGATGGCGTCGTTGTCCTGGCCGAGCTGGGCGAGCGCATGGCCCTTGGCCATGAACATCTGGCCGAGCGCGGTCTTGAGGGTGTCGTGGCCGGTCTGCTTGTCGGCGAGCGCGCCCGAGATGGCGCTGTCGAAAGCGGTCACCGCGTCCTGATATTGGCCGAGATTGTAGTCCACATCGCCCAGCGCCTGATAATTCGACCAGCGCCCGTCCTTCGGGATCAGCTCCTTGAGCGCGGTCGCCGCCCCCTGCCAGTCGCCCGCCGCGATTGACTTCTGGACCTGGTCGTTCAGGGCCTTGGTATCGGTATCGCTGGCCGCCGCCATGACCGGCCAGAGCGCCGCCAGCGCCGCGGCAAGGATGAACTCTTTGGCTCGCATGATGCTTCCTCCATCCGGGGCCATATCCCGCAACCGTATTGTAGGATTTGTATCCCGCGCAATCTTTTTGCGCCGCCCCCGTATGCACAAGATTCCTCAAATATGGCGCGCAAATGGCGGAGCAAACCTTCTAGACTGTCACTCATGCGTTACAGCCCCAATCTCCTCGACGAAATCCTGAGGCGGACAGACCTCGTCCAGCTCGTGGGCCGGCGGGTCAAGCTGGTGCGCAAGGGGCGGGTGATGTGGGGCTGCTGCCCCTTCCACAAGGAGAAGACGCCGAGCTTCAAGGTCGAAAACGAGCGCCGCGCCTATAAATGCTTCGGCTGCGGGGCGGGCGGCGATGCCTTCCGCTGGGTCATGGAGACCGAAGGCCTCTCATTTCCCGAGGCCGTCGAGAAGCTTGCAGGCGAGGCGGGCGTCGAGCTGCCCAAATGGACGGCCGAAGACGAAGCCCGCGAAGAGCGGAAGAAGTCGCTCTACGAGATCGTGGAGCTGGCGGCGCAATTCTATGAGGCGCAACTGCGTGCGCCTCCGGGCCGCGAAGCGCGCGATTATCTGAAGTCGCGCGGGCTGGACGATGCGGGGGCAAAGCAATTTCGTCTGGGTTATGCGCCGCGCGACAACCGGCTGATCGAATTCCTGAAGTCGAAGAATATCGAACTCGACGACATGGTCGCGGCGGGGCTTGCGCGTCCGGGCGATGAAAGCCGCAACGCCCGCGATTTCTTCTTCGACCGTCTGATGTTTCCGATCGGCGACGGGCGCGGGCGCCTCGTCGCGTTCGGCGCGCGCGCTTTGCAGGCGGACGTGCAGCCCAAATACATCAACACGGGCGAGACGACGCTCTTTTCCAAAGGCCATCTGCTCTACAATTTCGCGACCGCCCGCCCTGCCGCACTCAAGAACGGCACGATCATCCTGGCCGAAGGCTATATGGATGTGATCGCGCTGGTGCGCGCCGGATTCGAGGCCGCCGTTGCGCCGCTCGGCACTGCGCTCACCGAAGACCAATTGCATTTGTTGTGGCGCGTCGCGCCCGAGCCGATTCTCGCCTTCGACGGCGACGAAGCGGGCTTGCGCGCCGGCAATCGCGCCGCGCGTTTGGCGCTGCCGCATCTGAAGCCAGGCCATTCGCTGCGCTTTGCGTTCCTGCCGCCGGGCGAGGATCCGGATTCCTTCGTCAAGGCCCATGGCGCGGGCGCGATGCAAAAGCTGCTCGACGATGCGCGAGCCCTCTCCGATGTGCTCTGGCAGAGCGAAACCGAAGGCAAGGATTTCTCCACGCCCGAACGCCGCGCCGGGCTCGAGCGCGCGCTCGGCGAAATCGTCTCGGCCATTTCGGATTCGAAGATCGCCGATTACTACCGCCGCGATTTCGAGCAACGCGTGTTCGAGAATTTCAAACGTCGCCAGCGCGGGCCCGCCCCGTCGCCGCGGCGGCCGCTGGAAGGCTCAAGGCCCGGCCAGAAATTGCCCGTGCTCGCACCCGTCTCCGCCGAGGTGAAGAACAGTCTCCTTGCCCGGGCGGGGAGAGGCGGGGCGCTGCGGCTGAAGGAGCTGGAAGTGGCAAAGCTCCTCCTCGAACACCCCGAGCTTGCGGGCGCCCATGCCGAGGCGCTGGCCGCCCTTTCTTTCACAGATCGTTCGCTTGACAGGCTCCGCCGCGAGGTCCTAGACCTCGCCGCCTCCGGCTCCGGGCTTGAAAAAAGGGCGCTGGAGAACCATCTCGTTCGCGTGGGGTTGGGCGACCTCGCCAGCCGGCTGGCGGCGAGAAGCGCCGCTTCAGCGGGCGCGCAAGGGGAAGCGAACCTTGGCGACGATATCGAGACCCGCTGGCTCCATGCGATTGCCCAATTGCGCGAACTGGCGGAACTGGAGCCCGAACGGCACCGCGCCATGGAGCGTTTCAAGCATGAGGGCACCGAAGAAAGCTGGCTCGACGCCCACCGCCTCCTTTCGGGGACGCGCGATTGAGGCGCATTGGCCCCAGCTTTAGCAGGGTTTAGAAAACCGCTCTCTCCTCCCTATAGGTAGAGGCACTACGGACGACGGATCACTCGTGGCAACCAGGACGGCACAACAGAAAAAGCCCGCGAAAGCAGCGCACAAACCGGCCAAACCCGCCAAACCGGCGGCGAAATCGGCGCAAGCAAAGCCTGCGCCCGCCAAAAAGGCGGCCAAGCCCGCGCCCAAGCCCAAGGCCAAGCCGGTGCTGAAGGTCGCGCCCAAGAAGCCCGAGCCCAAAAAGCCGGCATCCAAGCCCGAGCCGAAAGCCAAGGCCGCGGCAGCCGCGCCTGCCCTCAAGAAGGGCGCAGCGCCCCAGCCCGAACCCACCAAGAAGCCGGACCTCAAGATCGCCGCCAAGCCCGTAAAGCCGGGCGAAGAGCCGCAGACCGCCCGCGAGGATGCCGACTCGCCCCTGCTCGATATGTCCGATGTGGGCGTGCGCAAGATGATTGCGCGGGCCAAGACGCGCGGCTACGTCACCTATGACGAGCTCAATAAGGTGCTGCCGTCCGACAAGGTTTCCTCCGAGCAGATCGAGGACACGATGTCGATGCTCAACGAGATGGGCATCAACGTCATCGAGAGCGAAGAACAGGAAGAAGGCGCCGAAGGTGTGCCTGCGCTCGCCGAAGGCAAGGCCGTCGCCACCAAGGAAGCCGGCGAAACCGAACAATATGACCGCACCGACGATCCCGTTCGCATGTATCTGCGCGAGATGGGTTCGGTGGAATTGCTCAGCCGCGAAGGCGAAATCGCCATCGCCAAGCGCATCGAGGCCGGCCGCGAGCTGATGATCGGCGCGCTCTGCGAAAGCCCGCTCACCTTCGAAGCCATCACGGTTTGGCGCGACGAGCTCAACGAAGCCAAGGTCCTTCTGCGCGACATCATCGATCTGGAAGCGATGTATGGCGCAGGCCCCGACGGCCAGCCGCAACCGCCCCAGGCCAATGGCAGCGCACTGCCGCCCGTCCCGAACGGCAATGGCGCGGCCATGCCGCCGGTCGCCGCTCCGCCGCGCCCCGAGATCCGCAAGCCCGAACCCGTGCGCGCCGAAGGCGAGGAAGAACTCGATCCCGCCGAAGCGGCCGCCGCCGCCGATGCCGCCGCCGACGAGGAAGACGACGAAGGCAATCTGCCGCTCTCGGCGATGGAAGCCGCACTGAAGCCGCAGGTGCTGGCGACGCTCGACCAGATCGCCTCGCTCTACAAGAAACTCGGCAAGCTGCAGGACGCGAGCGTCGAAGCCGCGCTGGGCGGCACCGACGAGCTTTCCAACAGCCAGGAACGCCGCTTCAAGAAGCTGCGCAGCGAAACCGTCGATCTGGTGAAGGGCCTCAAGCTCAACAACAACCGCATCGAGGCGCTCGTCGATCAGATGTACGGCATCAATCGCCGCCTCGTGTCGCTCGAAGGGCGCTGTTTGCGCCTTGCCGAAGCGCATGGCGTCGACCGTCTCGATTTCCTGAAAGAGCATTTCGGCAACGAGCTCGATCCCAATTGGGCGCGCCGCGTGGGGCGCCTGAGCCGTCCCGGCTGGAAGGATTTCATCCAGGAAGAGCGCGACAAGGTCAACGCCATCCGCGACGAGATCCAGAGCCTCGCGCAGGAGATGCGCCAGTCGATCAGCGATTTCCGCCGCATCGTGCAGACGGTGCAAAAGGGCGAACGCGAATCGAGCCAGGCGAAGAAGGAAATGATCGAGGCCAATTTGCGCCTCGTGATCTCGATCGCGAAGAAATACACCAATCGCGGCCTGCAATTCCTCGATCTCATTCAGGAAGGCAATATCGGGTTGATGAAGGCGGTCGATAAATTCGAATATCGCCGCGGCTATAAATTCAGCACCTATGCAACGTGGTGGATCAGGCAGGCGATCACGCGCTCCATTGCCGATCAGGCGCGCACCATCCGCATTCCCGTCCACATGATCGAGACGATCAACAAGCTGGTGCGCACCAGCCGCCAGATGCTGCACGAAATCGGCCGCGAGCCGACGCCGGAAGAACTGGCCGAGCGGCTCGCCATGCCGCTCGAAAAAGTGCGCAAGGTTCTGAAGATCGCGAAAGAACCGATCAGCCTCGAAACGCCCATCGGCGACGAGGAAGATTCGCATCTGGGCGATTTCATCGAGGACAAGAACGCGGTGCTGCCCATCGATGCCGCCATTCAGGCGAATCTGCGCGAAACGACCACACGCGTACTCGCCACGCTCACGCCGCGCGAAGAACGCGTGTTGCGCATGCGTTTCGGCATCGGCATGAACACCGATCACACGCTGGAAGAAGTGGGCCAGCAATTCTCGGTGACGCGCGAACGCATCCGCCAGATCGAGGCGAAGGCGCTGCGCAAGCTGAAGCATCCGTCGCGGTCGCGCAAATTGCGCTCGTTCCTGGATAACTAAACCCCTCTCCCCTTGCGGGAGAGGGCGGCTCGCGAAGCGAGCCGGGTGAGGGGTTGAATCAAATGCTTCTCACCATGCTGAAAGCGAAAATCCACCGCGCGACCGTCACGCAATGCGACCTGCATTACGAGGGCTCGATCTCGATCGACGCGGCGCTGCTCGAAGCCTCCGGCATCCTGCCGAACGAGCAGGTGGACGTGCTCAACATCAATACCGGCGCGCGCTTTACCACCTATGCCATCGAGGCGCCCGCGGGCTCCGGCACCATCGGCATCAACGGCGCGGCGGCCCGCCTCGCGCAAATCGGCGATCTCGTGATCGTCATCGCCTATGCGCAGATGGACGAGGCCGAGGCCAGGCGGCACAAGCCGGTCGTCCTTTCGATGGACGCGAAGAATCGGATTGCCTAAATTCCCTCGCTGTCTGGAGGGGGAATAATGCCGACAATCGCCTATTTCTACGGCATAGCAATTCGTATGTTCTTGAACGATCACAATCCGCCGCATTTCCATGCGATTTATGGCGAATGCGAAGGGCGTGTCGTCATTTCAACCGGCGAGGTCGTAGATGGTTACTTGCCGAAGCATGCAGCCCGCCTCGTCAAGGAATGGACACTGGCGCACAAGGCCGAGTTGATGGATAATTGGGCTCGTGCGCGTTCGGCTGCGCCGTTGAAGAAGGTACAAGGTCTTGATGCTGAATAAGGTCGTCAAAGTCGAATCGCT
>Ga0335085_10001406_pt1 | contig 51789 bp, 55 predicted proteins | sample Lox_Sample_45_FD_206712 | JGI IMG/M metagenome (GOLD analysis project Ga0335085, IMG submission 206712) | Soil microbial communities from Loxahatchee National Wildlife Refuge, Florida, United States - Lox_Sample_4.5 | ecosystem: Environmental > Terrestrial > Soil > Wetlands | place: USA... | reverse complement strand
TCGCTGGACGTCCTGCTCGCGGGGGCGCCCGCCGGGGAGCTCGCGGCCCGCCTGGGCCGGGTCCAGACCGATCACACGATCGAGCAGCTCGAGATCGAGCACGTCGCCCGCGACGGGCGGAGATTGCACGTCCTGCTCACGGTCTCGCCGATCCGTGACGCCCCGGACGGCCTGGTGGGCATCTCGGTGGTCGGCCGCGACTTCACCGCGCAGGCGCTCGCCGAGGAAGCCCTGCGGCGCAGCGAGGCCACCTCCCGCGCGTTCCTCGAGTCCGCGTCCGAGAGCATCGTCGTCGCGGACGCAGCCGGCCGCATCCTGTTCGTGAACGCGCAGACCGAGGTGATGTTCGGCTATCCGAGAGCCGAGCTGATCGGGCAGCCGGTGGAGCTGCTGATCCCGACCCGGCTGCGGGAGACGCACGTCGGCCACCGGGCCGACTACATGGCGGCGCCCCGGGTGCGCTCGATGGGTCGCGGTCTCGATCTGGCCGGGCTCAAGAAAAGCGGCGTCGAGTTCCCGGTGGAGGTGAGCCTGAGCTACGTGCAGACCGACGAGGGCACCCGCGCCATCGCCTTCATCACCGACATCAGCGAGCGTCTGGCCTTCCAGCGGGCGGCGCGCCAGTCGGACAAGCTCGCCGCGCTCGGCACCCTCTCCGCGGGCATCGCCCACGAGATCAACAACCCGATCGGCATCATCACCTCGCGCGTGGAAGTCATGATGCTCGAGGCCGAGGAGGAGGCCCTCTCCGCGGAGATGCGGAAAGATCTCGAGGTCATCCTCCGCCACGCCCGTCGGGTCGCCGCCATCACCCAGGGGCTGCTCTCCTTCGCGCGCCGGTCCTCGGGAGTCCGGAGCCCGGTCAGCCTGAACCGGATCGTGGAGGAGATCGTGCAGCTGGCCCACAAGGACATGAGCCGCGCGAACATCGCGGTCGCGATGAAGCTCGACGACACGCTGCCGATCATCGTGGCCGACGCCAACGCCATCGGGCAGGTGCTCCTCAACCTGCTCACCAACGCGCGCCGCGCGATGCCCCGGGGCGGCGAGATCACGATCGAGACCGGCCACCTCACCGACAAGGGGGTCGCCCGCCTCGTGGTCCGTGACACCGGCACCGGCATTCCGCTCGAGATCCTGCCGAAGATCTTCGACCCGTTCTTCACCACCAAGTCGGACGGCACCGGGCTGGGCCTGGCGATCAGCCACGGCATCGTCCAGGAGCATCACGGGACGATCGACGTCCGCACCGAGCCGGGCAAGGGCGCGACGTTCATCCTGACCCTCCCGCTCGACGCCCCCGCCGGCCCCTGACCGCCGGGCTCGGCCGCGGCCGGGCCCCCGCCACGCGCGCTCGATGGAGCCGCAACGCTCTGATGAGCAGGTTGGCGGCCAGCAGGAGCGCCAGCACACCCAGCGGGACCGCGAGGACGCGCGGCCAGAACAGGGCGAGCAGGCCCAGCACGAGCAGCGCCACCCCTGCCGCGCCCATGATGCGGGCCTCGGCCGGGCCCAGCACACGCCGCCCGGTCATGGCGGCGCCGACCGCGCTGCCGAGGCTCACCGCGCCGGCGGCCGCGCGCCCCGCGCTCCCGGGCCGGCGGCCGCGGCGTGGCGGGTGCGCGGGCGTGGTGCGCTCCACGCGCGCGCGCGCGGTCAGGACGATCTCGGTGGCGTGACCGAGGTCGTCGAGGTACATCCGCTCCATCTGGCCCGCGAAGCCGGGGTGCTCCACCGCCACGTCGAGCTCCCAGTTGCCGATCCACGACTGGAGATTGAGGTTCGTGGAGCCCACGCGCGCCCATCGCCCGTCCGCCACCGCGGTCTTGGCGTGGAGCATGGACCCGTTCCACTCGTACACGCGCACACCGGCCTCGAGCAGGGGCCGGTAGCCGGCCCGCGAGAGGCCGCGCAGGATCCAGATGTCGCTCGCGCCCGGGACGAGCAGCCGCACGTCCACCCCGTCGCGCGCCGCCGCCCGGAGCGACTGGACGTAGGCGGTGGTGCCGACGAAGTACGCGTCGGTGAGCCACAGGGTCCGGCGCGCGGCCGCCGCGATGAGCTGGTCGAGGCGATAGAGCTCGGCGGTGCCCGGCAGGCTGGCGATGACGCGCACCGCGACGTCGCCCGCGGGCGGGGTCGCCTCCCGCGCGGGCGCCTCCCCCACCGGCAGCGGCGCGCCGGCCAGCGCCCACATCCAGGCGAACGCCCGCTCGAGGTCGGCGACCGCCGGGCCACGGAGCGCGATCCCGGTGTCGCGCCAGGGGTCTAGCCCGCGCGCGGGGTCGCCGACCCAGTACCGGCCCACGCAGAGGCCGGTGACGAAGCCGATCTCGCCGTCGACGGCCAGCATCTTGCGATGGTCGCGCGACAGCAGGCCGACCGCGCTGGTCAGGCTGGGCGGATTGAAGCAGCGGACCTCCACCCCGCTCTCCCGCAGGTCGCGCCAGAAGCCTCTCGACGTCTTGCCCACGGCGCCGAGCCAGTCGTAGATCACCCGCACGCGCACGCCGGCCCGGGCGCGAGCGGAGAGCGCCTCCGCGAATTGCCGTCCGACCTCATCGTCGTGAATGATGTAGCTCTCGAAGTGGATCGTCCGGCGGGCCGCCGCGATCGCCTCGAGCCAGGCCGGATAGTTCTCGCCCGCGTCCCGGAGCAGGCGAACCTCGTTGCCGGCCACGAGGGGCGCTCCCGACGCTCGGTCGAAGCCTTGCTCGATCAGGTCGATCGCGGCGCGCGAATCGTCGACGGACATGCGCCGATTATGCTACACACGCCGGTGCGCTCACCGCGATACTCGACGCGGAGGGGATCCGAGTGACCACGACCGATGCGCCGGCGCCGAGCCTGGACGCACTGCTGCCGCCCGAGATGGCGGCGCGGGCGGAGGAGATCGGCGTCGCCTAGGCGAGCCTCGATGCGCCCCGCCTGTTCACGCTCGCCGTCCTGGCCGGCGCGTTCATCGAACATGTACTTCGTTCCGTTCGCGATCCTCGTCGCGGCCCTGGACCCCGACTTCGTCACCGCGCACGGGCTCGGCCCGCGCACGGTCGCCCTGACGTGGAGCGCCTTCCTGGGCCGGAACCTGCTGCCGGTGACGATCGGCAACATCGTCGGCGGGTCCGTCCTCGTCGGGGCCGTCTACTGGTTCGTGGCGCCCTCGCCGGATCTTTCCGCATCCGGCTAGGCGACGGCGCCCGGAGGCTCGTCTCCGAAGACGGTGCCGATGTCGCGTGCGGCGGCCACGCGCTCGCCGAGAGGGTCGACGCATCTCGGCTCCGACGGGAGATCGGCGAGCCGGGCCCGCTCGATGCGACTGCCCCGCAGCGCGACCATGACCCCGGAGCCACCCTCCGCGAGCGCCGATACCGCGGCCGCGCCGAAGCGCGCGGCAAGGATCCGGTCGAAGGGCGTGGGCGAGCCTCCGCGCTGGACATGGCCCAGGACCACGTAGCGCACCTCGAACGGCACCAGAGCTTCGAGCGCGTGCGAGACCACGGCACCGACACCACCCAGGCGAACCGGCTCAGGGCTACCCGCGACGATCTGGCGGACCACGGTGCCGCCGCCCGGACAGGGGGCGCCCTCCGCGATGACCACGATGGAGAATCGCCGGCCCCGGCGGGCTCGCGCGAGGATGCCCGCGGCCACCGCGTCGTAGCGGAACGGGATCTCCGGGATCAGCACCACGTCCCCGCCGGCGGCCAGGCCGGCCTCCAGCGCGATCCAGCCCGCTTGCCGTCCCATGACCTCGACGACCATGACGCGGTGGTGCGAGGCGGCGGTGGTATGCAGCCGGTCGATCGCCTCGGTCGCGATGGTCAGCGCCGAGTCGAAGCCGAGCGTGATGTCCGTGCCTGGCACGTCGTTGTCGATGGTCTTCGGAATCCCGACGACGGCCAGTCCCTTGGCCTCGAGGCGCCGCGCGATCGTGAGGCTTCCGTCCCCGCCGACCACCACGAGGGCCTCGATGCCGTGCCGCGCCGCGGTGGCCAGCACCGCGTCGGACCGGTCCACATAGGCGGGCCCCCCCGGCTGCTCGGTCGGCACTCGAAAGGGATCGTCGCGATTGGAGGCCCCCAGCAGCGTGCCCCCCAGCGCCACGATGCCGGAGACGTCGTCGAATCCGAGCGGGCGCGCGCGATCCCCCATGAGCCCCGCGAAGCCGTCGAGAAAGCCGGTCACCCGGATGTCGTGCCGGGCGACCGCCGCCTTGACGACGGCCCGCAGCGCGGCGTTCATTCCCGGGCAGTCCCCGCCCGCGGTCACCACGCCGATGTGCCGCGGGCGGGCCACGGACCGGTCAGCGCCCGCGCACGGTGAGGACCGGCCGGCTGGCGCGACGCACCACGTCCTCCGCCACGCTGCCCATGAAGAACCGGGACACGCCGCCGCGCCCGTGGGTGCCGATGACGATGAGATCGGGGCGCCAGCGCCGGCCGAGCTTCAGGATCTCGTCGGCGGGGTCGCCCTCCACGAGCCGCTCCCGGGCAAGAGCGCCGGCGGTCCGGGCCCGCCTCAGGACCTCGGCGAGCCGCCGCTGCGCGTCGCCCCGCGCCGCCTGCAGGAGGGCGAGATAGCTCGACGGCACCGTTCCGCCGGGAGCGGCGAACGGCGAAGGCGGCGTGAGCACGTGCAGCAGCAGCAGGGCGGCGCGCTCGCGGCGGGCCAGGCTCACCGCCATACGGAACGCGGCGCGGGAGGCGGCCGAGAAGTCGGTGGCGTGGAGGATGCGCCGCATCGGTCGCGGGACCGGAGCGCGTCGCCGCCTCACCGCAGCGATCCGAGATACGCCGCGAGGGCCTTCACCTCGGACTCGGAGAGGTCGATCTTCGGCATGTGCGCGGTCGGACGCTGGAGGGATGGATCGCGCAACCAGCGTCCGAGGTACACCTCGTCGTGCTTGGCGCCGATCCGGGAGAGGTCGGTGGCGATCGGCGTGCCGGTCTTGCCGACGGTGTGGCATCCATAGCAGCCCTGCGCCCGGAAGACGGTCTCGCCCTGCGTGACCAGCTCGCCCCGATCCTGCGCCTGCACGCACGACGCCATCAACAGCGCGGCGACGAGCACGACGAGCCGAGCGGTCATGGCGTCACCTCCTCGGCCGTCTGGCAGGACAGGCAGAGACGCGTCGCGGGCACGGCTCGCAGCCGCGCCAGCGCGATCGGCTCCCGACAGGACACGCACTTGCCGTAGGCTCCGGACCCGAGGCGGCGCAGCGCGGCCGCGATCTCGTCGAGCTGCTCCTTGTCCTGGCCGGCCAGACGCGAGACCAGCGCCGCGACGGACGAGCCGGCGGCGCGGTCGACCGAGTCACCGGGGCCGGGCGTCTCGAGCTCCGCGATCTCCTCGTCGGTGGCCTTGACCGCCCTCAGGAGCGTCTCGCGGCTCTCGAGGAGCCGGCGCCGGAACTCGTCCCGCAGGCGGATGTCGAACGCGCGACGCGGGCGGCTCATGTCGCCTCCGGCGCGATCGCGACCATGAGATCGTTGCGCGACACCATGCCCACGACCCGGCACGCCGAGTCGATGACGGGCAGGCTGCGGAGCTTCGACTCGGTCATGTTCTGGATCGCGGAGACCAGCGAATCGGTTGGCCGAAGGGCCAGGATGCCGTGGGCCATGAAGCGCGACACCGGCTCCTGCCAGACCTCCGGATCCTCGAGCGCGGCGCACGCGACGCGCAGGAGGTCACCCTTCGTGACCATGCCGACTAACCGGCCCTCCGTCGTGACGACCGGGTAGCCGTTGTAGTCGTACTTCGCCGCGATGTTCCGGACCTCGGACATCGGAATCTGCTCGACGATCTGCACGATCCGGCGGGTCATCACGGTCTCCACCGGCATCGTCAGCGCCGCGGGTGCGCGAGTCATGTCAGGCATCCTCCCAGATCTCCTTGAGGTCACGGGGCAGCTGAGCGAGGATGTCGTCGGCCTCGCCGCTCGAGAGCTGCTCCTTGAGCGCGGTGAACACCCCGATGGTGAGGAACCGCGCCTCGCGAGTGCTCCGGAGCCCGCCTTCCCGTCGCACCCGCTCGTAGAACTCTCTCCGGTGCAACTTGATCGGCCGGCGCCCGGCCATCTCCCCCGCGCTCCATACCTCCTTGAGTCCCCGGGGCAGCTGGGCGGCGGCCTGGCGCGCCTCGGTCGGCATGAGCCGGTCTCGCAGCGCGTGCAGGACGGCGGCCGTCCCACGCTTCACGGCCTCCCGGTCGTCGTACCCGGTCTCGTCCCGCACGCGCCGGTAGAAGGTTAGTGTGCTCATCGGAGCCTTACTTCTTCAGGAGCTCCAGGGCCTGACGGGACTTGTTCGCGGACAGCTCCATGTCGCCCTTCTTGCACGCGGCGTCGGCCTCCTTGACCAGCGCGGCGGCCTGCTTCACGCGCGGCGCCTGGACATCCTGACCGCGCGGCACCGGCGGTTCCTGCTGGGTGCGAGGCGCCTGCACATTCTGACCGCGCGGGGCCTGCACGTCCTGAGCCCGCGGCGCCTGCACGTCCTGAGCCCGTGGCGCCTGCACGTCCTGAGCTCGTGGCGCCTGCACATTCTGACCGCGCGGGGCCTGCACGTCCTGGGCCCGCGGGGCCTGCACGTCCTGAGCCCGCGGCGCCTGCACGTCCTGGGCCCGCGGCGCCTGCACGTCCTGGGCCCGCGGCGCCTGCACGTCCTGGGCCCGCGGCGCCTGCACGTCCTGGGCCCGCGGCGCCTGCACGTCCTGAGCCCGCGGCGCCTGCACGTCCTGGGCCCGCGGCGCCTGCACGTCCTGAGCCCGCGGCGCCTGCACATCCTGGGCGCGTGGGGCCTGGACATTCTGAGCCCGTGGCGCCTGCACGTCCTGGGTCCTGGCTCCCGCCTGGGAACGTGGCGGCTCCTTCGCTGATGCCTGCGCGCTCTTGAGGGCGGCCTTCGCCTGCGCCAGCTCGGGCGGGCACTTGTCGGCGGCCAGGGCGCCGGCGCCGGTTGTGAGAAAGACCATTCCAAGACTGACCGCTGCCGCGACTAGTCGCTTCATCGTGTCCTCCTGTCGGTTTGCTCTGGCGACGTGATGACTGCAAGGCAAGTGCCACCAAACCGGCCAGAGAAAACAGGATGTTGCAGTGGTGCGGGGCGGGCAGGCTGGGGCGCCGCGCTCCCGGGTGGGGCGCGACCGCCCCGTCGGGATCTCAGCCCTTGATGTTGCCGATGGGCGTGAGCGAGACGACGGGGCGAGAGAGATCGAGGCGATGAAGCGTGTCAACGACCGCGCCGAGGTCCTTGTAGGCGAATCCGGCTTCCTCCGCGACGCCGGACTTGGAGGCCGCGCGCACGATGATGCCCCGCTGCTCCATCTCCTTGATCAATGTCTCGCCCCAGACCAGCCGCTTGGCCTGCGCGCGCGACATGGTGCGACCGGCGCCGTGAGCCGTCGAGCCCCAGGTCTCCGTCATGGCGTGCGTCGTGCCGACCAGGAGCGCCGATCCCGTCTCCATCGAGCCGCCGATGATGACCGGCTGACCGATCTCCCGATAGTCCGCGGGCACGTCGGGGCCCCCGGGTCCGAACGCGCGCGTGGCTCCCTTGCGGTGCACGACCAGCTCCATCTCGCGGCCATTCACGAGGTGGCGCTCCAGCTTGGCCGTGTTGTGGCACACGTCGTAGACCACCGTGAGCCCTAGGGCCCGCGCGTCGCGGGCGAACACCTTGGAGAACACCTCCCGGATCCGGTGCGTGATCACCTGCCGGTTGGCGAACGCGGTGTTGGCCGCCGCGGTCATTGCGCCGAAATACGCCTGGCCTTCCCTGGACCGAAAGGGTGCGCAGGCGAGCTCCCGATCCCTCACGCTGATGCCGTACTGCTTCATGGCCCCGTCGAACACCTTCAGGTAGTCGGTGCCGACCTGGTGGCCGAATCCGCGCGACCCGCAGTGCAGCATCACGAAGACCTGACCCGGCCCGGTCACCCCGAGGACGCGCGCGACGCCCGGGTCGTGCACGGCGTCCGGCCGCACCACCTGGATCTCGAGGTAGTGATTTCCCGAGCCCAGCGTGCCCAGCTGCTCCACGCCCCGCGCCATCGCCCGCGCGCTGACGTGGGCGGGATCCGCTCCCGGCAGGCACCCCCGGCCCTCGATGTGCTCCAGGTCCTCCGCCCAGCCGTACCCACGGGTCACGCACCAGCCGGCGCCCTCGACCATCACCCGCTTGAACTCGGACTCCGAGAGGCGCACGAAGCCCCTGGCTCCGACGCCGGACGGCACCGCTCCGAACAGCGCCGCGATGAGCTCCCGCAAGCGCGGCCGCACCTCGTCCTCGGTGAGGTCCGTGCGCATCACCCGCATGCCGCAGTTGATGTCGAACCCGATGCCCCCCGGCGAGATGACGCCGGAGTCGGCGCGGAACGCGGCCACTCCGCCGATCGGAAAGCCGTAGCCCCAGTGCCCGTCCGGCATGCACAACGCGGCGCGGACGATGCCGGGCAGGCACGCCACGTTGGTCACCTGCTCGAAGACGCCGTCGTCCATCTGCTCGAGCAGCGGCCCCGAGGCATACAGGCGCGCCGGCACCAGCATGCCGGGCTTCGCGTCCGGCGGGATCTCCCAGATGCAGTCGTCGACCCGGCGGGCCGCTGCGCGCAGTGACTCGTCGATCCTCATGCTCCCCCTAGATATCGATGACGACCCGGGCCCGCCATCCGCCGTCGATCGGCTGGAGCGCGAACTGGTGAAACGTGACCGCCTTGGGATCGGCACCCAGCGCGGTTTGGCCGGGATCGATGGTACCGCCTTGGACGTCCGCCTCCAGCCGGTACGGACCGCTCCCGGTCACCCGCACGCGAGAGCTCGGGAACACCTGGCTGTCCCGATCCTTGAGAAAGATCATCTCGGACAGCCAGTCGTAGAGCAGCATGTCGAGCTCGGGGGCTTCCAGGGTGATCGTGCGCTCCACCGTGAGCGTCAGCGTGGCCGGATCCACCATGAGGCGCGCGATCGCCACCGCGGCCGTCTCGAAGAGATCGTCCAGGCTCCGCCCTTCGATCTCGACGGCGCAGTCCGCGAGTGCCACGTCTTCCAGGAACGTGTAGCTCCCCATCCACACAGGAAGAGGTGCAACGGAAGTGCCAGTCGAGGCGCACGAGAATCAACTACTTGTGGAGACCGGGTGGGCCAGTTGGGGCCCGGGCGCCCCAGTCGGCGGGGCGAGGAGGACTACCCCACGCCTCTCGGGGTGGGCTTCGCGCTATTCCCTCACCTGACGCCGGTTGACCCAGAAGTGGTCGGGACGCCGGTGGAGGCGCTCGGCGAGCAGCCGCTCGGCGCGATCCATGTCGCTGGCGCGGAAGCACGCCTCGATGAGGGTGTCGTGGAAGACGTCACGCTGGGCGCGGCTGCCGCCGAGCTCGATGATCCGTGGCCGCAGCGGCTCGATCTTCGCGATCACGCGGGGCCAGTCCCGCGCGGCGAACGCGTGAAGCCCTTCCACCAGCGGCAGCGTCACCTCGCCCATCAGCCCCGTCGGATCCTTCGGCGCCCGCTCGCGCAGCAGGGCGAGCTGCTTGTCGACACTCGCCCAGTCGCCGCCGCCCGCCAGCGCCATCGCCACATGCGCGACATGGAACAGGAGGCCCGTTCGCCCGATGCGGTCGCGCGCGATGGCCGTGAAGGGCTGCCAGCGGTCACCCGGCGGATGGCCCGTCAGCTCGAGCCGCCACAGGAGCGAGATCGAGTCGTGCAGGTCGCCGGCAATCGAGGACGGCGCGCGCTCGAACAGCCGCTGCGACAGCTCGGACACGTGCGCGTACTCGCCGCGCGAGAGGTGCATGAGCACCAGGTGCCACCAGAGGTGGTTCTGGAACCAGTTGAGCCCACGGCACAGCTCGATCGCCGCCGGCAGCCGGCTCACTCCCGCGTCGAACGCGGCCGACTCGTACAGCGCGTGGGCGAGAGCGTGGATCGACCACGCGTCCTCGGGCTCGTTCGCGATGGCCTGCTCCGCGAGCCGGACGGCGTCCGAGCACCGCCCCGCCTCCTCCAGCGCGAAGGCGTGCATGCCCAGCATGTACGAGCTCTCGGGGTGGTGACGGACGAGCTCGCCGGTCGCCTCCAGCATGGCGGGAAACTTCCCCTGCCAGAAGAAGACGAAGTAGAGCCGCTGGATGATCGCGAGGTCGCGCGGATACTGCGCGAGGTGCTTGCGCATCGCCGCTTCCGCCTCCGGCACCTTGCCGGCCGTCCAGAGGGTCACCGCGTTGACGTAGCTGCGCTCGCGTGCGCTCACGCCCGGCGTCGCGGCGGCCTGGGCCGCCTCGCTGGCCGCGCGGGCCTCGCCGAACCGCTCTTCCAGGAAGAGGCACGCTGCCGCGCCCGCGTGAGCCACCGCCAGCGCCGGGTCGAGCCGTGTCGCCTCCCGGAACAGGTCGAGGGCGTTCGCCTTCCATCCGAGCGCAGCCTCGACGCCGGCGTCGTACGCCCCGAGCGCCGGTGGAGACGTCGTCGTCACCGAGAGACCGTATCGGTCGCTTGGCATGCCGGCATTCTACCGCAACCGCTCCGAGGGCGGCCAGGCGGCGCCCGGCCCGCGCGGCGAGGCCTCAGGACCCCGGGGTCGACCCGAGACGGGTCAGTATCGCGTCGTGCAGCAGGCCGTTCGTGACGAGCAACCCGCGCAGATTCGCGAGGCCGGGCCCGCGATAGTCGATCGGCGTCCCGCGCGCATCGGTCACGCGCCCGCCCGCCGCGGTCACGAGCGCGTCGATGGCGCACGCATCCCATCGCTTCGTCCCCGCGCCGGTATCCACGTAAGCGTCGGCCGTGCCCTGGGCGACCTCGGCGCCCTTGAGACCGGCGCTGCCGAGCGTCCGTACGCTCGCGCCCCCGAGTGCGACGAGGGCGCGCTGGAGGGAGGCGCTTCGATGAGAGCGCGAGGCGACCAGCCGCGCCTGGCCCGGATCGCTCACCGGGCTGGCGCGGATCGGCACCCACTGACCGTCGGGCTCGACGCGCCATGCCCCCACGCCGAGAGCGCCGACCCAGCCCCGCCGGGCCTCCGGAGCAAGCACGGCGCCGGCCACCGCGCGCGCTCCTTCCAGGAGCCCGATCATGACCGCGAACTCTCCGTTGCGCGCGATGAACTCACGCGTCCCGTCGAGCGGGTCGACGAAGAGCACGCGCGGGGCCGAGCGGAAGTCACGGAACGTGTCCGGATCGCTCTCCTCCGCGACGATGGGCACGCCCGGGAATCGCTCCGCCAGAGCCTCGCAGATGAGAGCATTCGCGCGGCGGTCCGCAGCCGTGACCGGCTCCCGGCGCCCCTTGAGCTGGACGTCGAAGGGACGCTCATACACCTCGAGGATCGCGTTGGCCGCCGACCGAGCGACCGCGAGCAGCGTCTCGATGAGTGCCCGCATGCCGGCCGAGCTAGATCATGACCTCCGTGATCCCGCGTCGCGCTCGACCAGCCCCCCGCGCACGAAGATCACGAGCATAGTGACCAGATACCACATCTGCTGGCGCAGGCGGACCGATAGCGTGAGGCATCGGCGCCTCGACTCCTCCGACGGCACCCACCTCAGCGGATGAGCGCGCGGAGCAGAGACCGCGCTCCCACTCCGGCCGAGGCGGAGCCCGACCGCCACCCCGACCAGCGTCGTCAGGCCCGAGATGAACGCGAGCAGGAGAACCACACCCCAGGTGGCGGCGGTCGTTGTCACGGCTGGCCCCGGCGACCGATCGGCGACAGGGCGACCGCCATGCCGATGACGTCGCCGAGGGGTGCGGCGTACCTGGCGGCCCAGAGACCGTCGGGGAACAGCGAGCTCGCCCAGCGCAGCGACCGGAGCCGCTCGCCGGCCGCCGCGCGAACGGCGCGACGGAGCGCGACCAGGCTCATGTCCCTCGCCGAGCCCAGAATCGGCCGCCGGGCCCGCGGCCCGATGCGCCGGGATAGCCCGCCGAGACTCCAGCGGTTCAGGGCCACCAGCACGAGGCCCTGCCGTGCGACGCGGACCGCCTCGCTCAGCACCGCATCGGGCTGCTCCACGAACTCGAGCGCGGTCACAAGCATCACGACGTCCACCGCGCCGGATCGCACGGGCAGGCTGCTGGCGTCACCCACGACCACCGGGATCGCGGCATGGCCGCGCCGAAGCTCGGCCAGCATGGCCGGCGATCGGTCGAGGCCGATCACGGCGATCGAGCCCTGCTGCAGCCACGCGGCGAAGTGCCCCGTGCCACAGCCCACGTCGAGCGCACTCCGAACGCCCGCGAAGGAGGCGAGCAGCCAGGCGAGCAGAGCACGTTCGGCCAGGTCGACACGCCGGCCGCGGGCCGTCGTGTACCACGCCTCATAGCCCTCGGCCGCGCGCTCGAAGATCTGCCAGCTCACCGGGATCAGGAGCCAGCCGGACAGGCGTTGGACAGGGTCACGGTCATGACGACGCGGCCCGCCGCCGCCGCGGCCCGGAACGCTTCGCGGAGCCCGTCGACGACGGCATCGAGCTCACCTGTGACCAGCGTGCTCATCGGTCCGACGGACGGCGCGAGGCCTCGAGCGATGAGGGCGCCGGACACCGCGTGGACGGCGGGCGCGAGCCGCTCCTGCCGCAGCGGGTAGATCGCGATCTGGGCGCTGACCGTCATGGCGGATACCTCCCGGTAACGCGTCCGAGTGCAAGCCAGGCGCCACGCCAGGATCGCAGCTCTCTCGCTCCCTTGGGGGCTGGCCACGGCCAGCGTTGTGGTCTGCAGGCCTCATCGGCCGGGGCGTGATCGCCCCATCTGGTCGCGGCAGGCTGACAAGCCCGCGAGATCGTGAGGGCCGCGCCTGGCCCCCGTCTTGCTATCCCACACGTGGCGCACGGAACATGAACCGACCGACCCTGAGACTGGCCGCCCTGGTGGCATTCAGCGGCCTCACCGCCGGACTGGCCCTCGGCCCGATTCCGGTCTTCGCCGAGGTCCCGGGATCGAAGCCGAAGGTCGGCGCGACGATCTTCCCGCTCTACGACATCGCGCGACAGGTGGCCGGCCCGGTGGCCGACGTCGTCCTGATCTTGCCGCCGGGGGCAAGCCCCCACACCTTCGAGCCGACGCCGGCGGCAGTCCGCAGCCTCAGCGGCGCACGTACGCTATTCGCCATCGGCCACGGGCTGGACGACTGGGCGGCGCGGCTGGCACGCGGCGCCGGGGTTCCCCGACTGGTCCGGGTCGACGCCGACATCGCCTTGCGGCATGAGACCGAGGGCCAACGGGACTCGGTGGATCCCCACTACTGGCTCTCCATTCGCAACGGTGAGGCGATCGCGCGAACGGTCGCGGCCGAGCTGGAGCGCCTGGTTCCCGACCGCGCCGTGGACATCCGCGGCGCGCTGGCCGCCTACCTCGCCCGTCTCGACGCCACGGACCGGGAGATCCGGCGCCGCCTCGACGGCCTCCCCACCCGGCGCATCGCCACGTTCCACGATGCCTTCGGCTATTTCGCGGATGTTTATGGTCTGGAGATCGCCGCCGTCTTCGAGCCCTATCCGGGCCGCGAGCCGGGCCCCAAGTTCGTCGTCGCGTTCCAGCAGAAGGTCCGCGCGACCGGCGTCCGGGTGGTGTTCTCGGAGCCCCAGCTTTCCGTCGACGCGATCCGTCCGATCGCGCGCGATCTCGGCGTCGCGATCTCCACGCTCGACCCGCTCGGCGGGACGCCGGGACGCGAGGGATACATCGAGACGATGCTGTTCAACGCCGGGCAGGTAGCGGCCGCGCTGGGCGGTCGGGCACCGTAGAATGGCGGACGTGCCGGCCCTCACCGTCAGCCACCTCACCGTCCAGTTCGAGCGGCAGGATAGCCCCGCGGTCGAAGATGTCTCCTTCTCCCTCGACGAAGGCCAGATCGCGATCCTCATCGGCCCCAACGGCTCGGGGAAGAGCACGGTCCTCAAGGCGATCCTCGGCCTCGTCCCCTTCACCGGCCAGGTCTCCATCTTCGGAGCCCCGGCGGTCGAGGCCCGACGGCAGATCGGCTACGTCCCCCAGCGGCTGGGATTCGACGTGACGCTCCCGCTGACCGTACGCGAGACGGTCCGCATGCCGCTGCTCGGCAGACGAGGGCGGGAGGTGGAGACCGCCTTCGACCACTTCACGGAGGCGCTGGGAATCTCCCAGCTGCTCGACCGGCCTCTGGGCACGCTCTCGGGCGGCCAGCTCAAACGCGCCCTGATCGCGCGCGCCATGGTCACCACGCCCCGCCTGCTGCTGCTGGACGAGCCGGAGGCGGGTGTCGACATCGGCGGCGAGCAGACCCTGTACGACCTGCTGAACAGCTTGGTGTCGCACCACCGGCTGACAGCTTTGGTTTGCTCGCATGAGCTCGACATCGTGTCCCGGTACGCCGACCTCGTACTGTGCCTGAACCGTCGCCTGCAGTGCACCGGCCCGCCCGGCGACGTCCTCACGCCCGATGCGCTCCGCCGCCTGTACGGCGCGGCCGCCGCGCTCTACCGCCATCGGGCGGGCGGGTCGCCGCCGTGATCGAGGCGCTCGGTTATCCCTTTGTCCAGCGGGCGATCGTGGCCGGGCTTCTGGTGGGGCTCGTCACGAGCCTGCTCGGAGTATTAGTGGTGCTCCGGCGCTCCGCGTTCTTCGGGGACGCGGTCGCCCACGCGTCGCTGGCCGGTGTAGCGGCGGGCGTCGTCACGGGAACCTCCCCGCTGGCGCTGGCCGCCGTCGTGGCGGTGAGCATCGGGCTGTCATTGCATCGCTTCGAGCGATCCGCTCGCCTGTCACTCGACACGATCCTGGGCTTCGTCCTGCCCTTCTTCATGGCGATCGGGGTGCTCCTGCTCAGCCTCTCGCCGGGCTTCCAGCCCGAGCTGCTTTCGTACCTCTTCGGCAGCATCTTGACGGTGAGCTGGGAGGGACTGCTGGCCATCGCCGCGGTGGGCACGGTGGTGGTGGTGACCATGGCCCGACACGGGCGCGCCATGGTGTTCGCGGCCTTCGATCCCGACGGCGCGCACGCGGCCGGTGTCAACGTCTCCCGAGTCCTGACCACGTTCCACGTCCTGCTCGCGCTGGCCGTCATCGCGAGCATCAGCGTGGTCGGCATCGTCCTGGTGAACGCGCTCCTCGTGATTCCGGCCGCGAGCGCCAAGCTGCTGGCACCCTCCCTCCGGCGGATGTTCGTGCTGGCCCCGCTCATCGGGCTGTCGAGCGTCCTCGCCGGGCTCGTCGTGTCGTATCGGCTCGATCTGCCGTCCGGGCCAGCCATCGTGGTAGTGGCCGGCCTCGTGCTTCTGATCGCGTGGGCGAGCGTCGCCGGGCGCCGGGCGGGAACGCGATGAGCCCTCCGGGTCGGTGGACTACGGATCACATCGGGTAGCGCCGGTAGAACCAGCGCTTCGTGACCTCCACCAGCCCAAGGTAGCCCGCGACCATGACCACCAGGAAGCCGAAGAAGAGCGGGGGCAGCGGGGCGAAGCCGAGCCAGGGCGCCAGCGGAGTGAACGGCAGCAGGGCGCCGGCCACCGCGGAGGCGCCCACCCCCCACGCCAGGCCGCGGCTGGGTCGGCTGCGCCACGGCCAGTCCGCGGTGCGGATGACGAAGATCACGAGCGTCTGCGTGGCCAGCGACTCGACGAACCAGCCCGTCCGGAAGAGGGCGGGGCCGGCGTCGAAGACCCAGAGCATGATCGCGAAGGTGGCGAAATCGAACACCGAGGACAGGGGGCCGATCAGCAGCATGTAGCGCCGGATGAAGGCGATGTTCCAGCGCTTGGGCTTCAGCATGTACGTCGCGTCCACCCGGTCGGAGGGGATCGGCACCTGGGCGAGATCGTACAGGAAGTTGTTGAGCAGGATCTGCAGCGGCAGCATGGGCAGGAACGGCAGGAAGGCGGAGGCGACCGCCATGCTCAGCATGTTGCCGAAGTTGGAGCTCGTGCCCATCAGCACGTACTTCATGATGTTGCCGAAGCTGCGCCGCCCCTCGACCACCCCGTCGTGCAGCACCGAGAGCCGCTTCTCGAGCAGGATGATGTCGGCCGCGTCCCGGGCCACGTCCACCGCGTTCTGCACCGAGATCCCGACGTCCGCCGAGCGCAGCGCGGGCGCGTCGTTGATGCCGTCGCCGACGCAGCCCACCACGTGGCCGCGCGCGTGGAGGGCCCGCACGATCCGATTCTTCTGGATCGGAGAGACCCGCGCGAACACGGTGGTCCGCTCGGCCACCGCGCCCAGGGCGGGATCGGACATGCGCTCGACCTCCTCGCCGAGCACGATCACGCCGGGATCCAGCCCGACCGCACCGCAGATCTTCCGGGTGACCAGCTCGTTGTCCCCGGTGATGATCTTCACCTCGATGCCGTCCTGCCGCAGGATGCGCAGGGTCTCGGCCACGCCCTCCAGCGGCGGATCCAGGAAGGCGGCGAACCCGACGAAGATGAGAGCGTGCTCGTCGGCCACCGAGTACGCCGCTTGTACCTCGACCTCACGGTACGCCACCGCCAGCACCCGGTAGCCCTCGGTGCTGAGGCGCTGGAAGAGGGCCTCGGCCGAGGCGAGCGTCTCGGGATCGAGCGGAACCGCCCGCTCGGCCACCTCCGCTGCCGTGCAGAACGGCAGCACGCTCTCGGGGGCCCCCTTTGTGATCAGCAGGCGCCTTCCGCCGTCCTGGACGACCACCGACAGGCGGCGTCGCTGGAAGTCGAACGGGATCTCGTCGATGCGAACGTACTCCGCGATCGCCGGATGCTCGTGCTTGAGGATCGCGTCGTCCATCGGGCTGCGCAGCCCGGTCTGGTAGACGCTGTTCAGCGCGGCCATGCGGATCACGGTCTCGTCGTTCTCTCCCCGGAGATTCAGATGCCGGTCCACCGTGATCTCGCCCTGAGTCAGGGTGCCCGTCTTGTCGCTGCACAGGATGTCCATGCTCCCGAAGTTCTCGATGGCGACGAGCTGCTTGACGATGACCTTCTTGCGCGCCATGCGGACGGCGCCGCTGGACAGCGTCACCGACACGATCATGGGCAGCAGCTCCGGGGTCAGCCCCACCGCCAGCGCCACCGAGAACAGGAACGATTCGAGCAGATCGCGGCGCAACAGCGCGTTCACCAGGAACACGAACAGCACGAGGAAGACCACGATCTGCAGGATGAGGAGGCCGAACCGCCGCGTGCCCCGCTCGAACTCGGTCTCCGGCGGCCGCCCGACCAGGCTCGCGGCCACCCGGCCGAACTCGGTGGCGGGCCCGGTGGTCACCACCAGGGCGGTGCCCAGGCCGCTGATCACCGAGGTCCCCCGGAACACCGCGGTCACCGCGGCGGTGAGCCCGCGCGGAGCCGGCGCCGCCGTCTCGGCGTGCTTCTCGCGAGGCAGTGATTCGCCGGTGAGCGCCGCCTCGTTGACGAAGAGGTCCCGAGTGGACAGGAGCCGGCAATCCGCCGGGACCAGATCGCCGGCCTTGAGATGGATCAGGTCGCCGACCACGACCTCGCGCACCGGCAGCTCCCGCTCGTTCCCGTCGCGCACCACCGTGGCCGTCTGTCCGACCTGGCTGCGGAGCCGCGCGGCCGCCTGCTGCGAGCGATAGGCCTGCGTGAAGTTCAGGGCCACGCTCAGGACCAGCATGACCGCGACGATCACCGCGCTGGCCACCTGTCCGAGCGCGGCCGACACCGAGCTGGCGACCAGGAGGATCAGGACGAGCGGGTTCAGCAGGTAGCGGAGCAGCTCGCGAACGGCCTCGAACCGCCGCGGCGGTGCGAGCTCGTTGGGTCCCCAGGTCGCGAGCCGCTCCGCCGCCTCGCGCGACGACAGGCCGCGGTCGGTCGCGGCGGCCGCCGCGAGCGCCTGCTCGATGCTGGAAGCCCAGACCGGCGGCGGGACCACTTACACGCCACCACCGTAGCGGGCGGTGATCAGCGCGTCGATGGCCCTGCGCAGATCCGCCAGCTCGCCGCGGCGCGAGCGCGCCTCCACCTTCCGGAGCTGGCGGGCCAGCTCGGGGTCGGCGAACACCTCGTCGACCCAGCGCGAGAAATCGCCGATCTCCGCGTGACGGGTCAGCACGTCGTCCGGCACGACCGCCGCCAGCCGGCGAAACGACTGCAGGCTGTTCGCCGTCCCGTGCGCCTCGCCGTGGGCGCGGCGAAACAGGAACTCGCGGCCGGGTGGCACCTCGGAGTCGACGTACTTCGCGAGATGGCGCACGTGAACGGTCTGCCGGGGCGCCGCCACGAACGTGAGCACGCCGGCGCGGCCCTCGGCGCCCCGTCTGACCATCAGGAACTCCCCGCGGGGCAGCCGCGCCAGCACATCGGCCACCGCCTCGACTCCGTCGTCGTTCGGCGGCAGGGCAGCGCTCAGGAACGCGAGCTCGGAGGCGTCCGTGGTGCGGGCGAGCAGGAAGATGTCCACGGCCCGGACGAGGCCGTCCTGCAGCCAGCTCGGCCGGTAGGTGACGAGACAGAAACCCCGATCCTCGAAGCCCAGGGCGTCGGGCTCGACGCCGTCGGGGTGGAGCGAGTAGTGGGCCTCGTCGACCAGGACCCAGTGCGGGCGCCCCCAGAGCCGCCGGATGTCGCGGATGCTTTGGAGGGCCTGCCCGATGACCGACACCTTGGCCGCGTGAGGCAAGCTGGAGAGATCCAGCACCACCGACTCGGTGGGCTCCTGCCGGAGCCGCTCGAGGGCCCGGTCCACGGCGGCCGGCTCCCCGATCTCGGCCCAGGCCATCCCGGGCATCCGCGACAGCACGCGATAGTCGCCCTCCGGATCGATCACGCACACCGCGTACCGGGCGGCGACCAGGCGCTCCACGAGCGCGCCGGCGAGCCACGACTTGCCCGAGTGCGGATCGCCGTGAATCAGCACGTTGACGCCGCGAGCCGGGATCGTGACCGGCCCGGAGGTGGCCGCGACCCATCCCACCGCGATGCGGTGCCGTGGAGACCGCTGGACGGGCAGACGGTCGCCGAGCACCAGGGTGGTGATCGCGGTCGCGACGCCGTCGCCGTGCGCTCCCGGGAAGACCCAGTCCACCCGGTCCCGGATCGCGCCGAGGCTGTCGCCCGGGCAAGCGCTGAAGCCGCACGCGTCGAAGAGCGGCAGATCGTTCTCGGCGTCGCCGATGGCGAGGACGTCGTGCGGGGACAGTCCGAGGACGCGGAGGACGTGCTGAACACCCGAGCCCTTCGAGACGCCCGCCGGCAGCAGCATCAGGGCCGCGCGGTTGTAGATGAGGTCGCGCGAGACACCCGCGACGAGCAGGGCCTCCTTGACCGCGGCCTCGTCGGCTCGGGCGACGCCCACGATGACCCGACCGACCTGATAGTAGATCCCGCGCCGGTCGAGCTCGGCGAGGAGCCGGGCCGGCACCGGTGGCCCCTGGTCCCGGATCATGGCCGAGCCCGGATGGTAGACGACGGCGCCGTTCTCGGCCACCACGGCATCGAACAGCTCCAGGCAGTCGCACACTCGCGTCAGCTCGAAGAACGTGCGTCCGGTCACGAGGATGAGGCGCAAGCTCGCCTTGCGGGCTCGGTCCAGCGTGTCGCGCACGTACGGACCGATGCGGTCCTCGAACGCGAGGGTGCCGTCGAAGTCACACGCGAGCGCCTTGATCAGCACGACGATGCATTGAGCAATCCCGGTGCCACGCCAGAACGGCGAAGGAAGGCGGCAATCGTGGCCCGCGCCGAGCGGGGCGGGACAGCGCCGCCTCACTGTCGCGGGAATTCCAGGCACCGAACCGCCGCAGCCGAGCTCAAGGTACCGAAGTCACACACGATTCGGCCACGGCACCGCGCTTGCACCCGCACACACGGCATGAGCTGGACGAGAGGGCGCGCGCTGCTGATCGCCCTGACCCTGAGTACGGTCGCCTGTCAGTCGGCGCCCTCTCGGGTCGACACGGCGGCCCCGATGGAGGGCACGAGCGCGGTGGACGCTTCGACGGCGAAGTCCACGCTGGATCGACCGGACGACGAGACGCTGTCGGCGATGCCCATGCCGCCGCCGCCGCAAGAGTTCGTCCCCGCTCCCCGGCTGGCCGATATCTACTTCGACTTCGACGACCACGACATCCGTGCCGAGGACGCGCGGATCCTCGACGAGAACGCCGCGTGGCTGCTGGCCAACCCGACGACGCTCGTGCTCATCGAGGGGCACACCGACGAGCGGGGTACCACCGAGTACAACGTGACCCTCGGGGATCTTCGCGCCGCCGCCGCGATGGGCTATCTTGCATCCCACGGGGTGCCGGCCGCCCGCATGGTCGCGATCTCCTACGGCAAGGAGCGTCCGGTCTGCACCGAGCACAACGAGGCGTGCTGGTCCAGGAACCGACGCGCCCACTTCCTGATGAAGCCGCGATGAGCCTCGAGGGCTCGCAGCACTCCCCGGCGTGAGCGCCCGCGACCCTCGACTCGTTCCACCGCCCATCCCCGTGACCGGCGACGAGCTCGGACCGGACAAGGTCGTGCTGATCCGCGACGCCCGCGCCGGCCTGGACGCGGTGGTCGTCGTCGACAACGTGGCCTGCGGCCCGGCCATCGGCGGGGTGCGGATGGCCCCGGACGTCACGGTGTCCGAGGTCGCTCGCCTGGCCCGCGCCATGACCCTCAAGAATGCGGCCGCCGGCCTGGCACACGGCGGGGGCAAAGCGGGCATCGTCGCCGATCCCGTGCGGGCACCCGCGGACAAGGAGCGCTTGATCCGCTCCCTCGCGCGGGCGATCCGCTCGCTCACCGAGTACATCCCGGGTCCCGACATGGGCACGGACGAGCGCTGCATGGCCTGGATCACGGACGAGATCGGTCGAGCCGTCGGACTGCCGCGCGTGCTCGGCGGGATCCCGCTCGACGAGATCGGCGCCACCGGCTGGGGCGTCGCCGTCGCCGCCGAGGTCGCCGCGCCCGAGGCGGGGCTCTCGCTCGAGGGCGCGCGGGTGGCGATCGAGGGCTTCGGCGCGGTGGGGCAGCACGCGGCGCGATTCCTGGCCGCGCGCGGCTGCCGCCTGGTCGCGGCCTCGGACACTCGCGGCGCGATCCACGACGCCTCGGGCCTCCCGATCGACGCGTTGATCGCCCACAAGCGGGCGGGCCGGCCGCTCGGCGAGTTCGCGGGCGCCCGGGTGATCGGTCGCGAGACCCTGATCGGCGTCCCGTGCGACATCTGGATTCCGGCCGCGCGGCCGGATACACTCACCGGCGACAACGTCGGCGCGCTGCAGGCCAAGCTCGTCGTGCAGGGCGCCAATATCCCGGCCACCGAAGAGGCGGAGCGCTGGATGCACACCCACCGGATCCTGAGCCTTCCCGACTTCATCGCCAACGCGGGCGGTGTCATCTGCGCGGCGGTCGAGTATCACGGCGGCACGCAGTCGCAGGCCTTCGCCGCCATCGAGGAGCGCATCCGCGCCAACACTCGCGAGACCCTCGATCGCGCACGCGCGGGGGGACTGCTCCCGCGGGAGGCCGCCACCCGGCTGGCCCGCGCGCGCGTCGAGGAAGCGATGCGCTACCGTCAGGCATGACACACCCGGCCAGGCGATCCTGAGCCACCCGTCCCCCGCTCCCGAGCTGGACGCGCTCCCCATCCGCGGCTTCCGCGGCAGCCCCGAGGAGATCGAGCGTCAGTGGTACGAACAGATCTACCGGGGACGGGGTGACCGCCTGCCACAGCTGACCTGGCGTGCGGTGCTGATGGGCTCGGCCCTAGGCGGGATGCTCTCGCTCACCAATCTCTACATCGGGCTGAAGGCGGGCTGGGGCTTCGGGGTCGCGATCACCGCGTGCATCCTCTCGTACGTGATCTGGAGCGCGCTGCATCGCGCCCGCCTCGTACGCGAACCGATGAGCATTCTCGAGAACAACTGCATGCAGTCGACCGCGAGCGCGGCGGGCTACTCGACCGGCGGCACCCTCATCTCCGCCTTCGCCGCCTACATGCTCCTCAACGATCGCGCGCTGTCCCTGCCCGTCATGCTCGCGTGGATCTTTTTCCTTTCGGTGCTCGGGGTGACGATGGCGATCCCCATGAAGCGCCAGATGATCAACGTCGAGCAGCTGCGCTTCCCGAGCGGCATCGCGGCCGCCGAGACCCTGCGGGCGCTCCACGCGGTCGGAGACCGGGGCCGGCGCTCGGCCCGCGCCCTCGGATGGGCCGGGCTGATCGCGCTGGCCGCGAAGTTCTGGGCCGAGGGGCTCGGCCTGGTGAGCGCCTGGCTCGATCCACTCATGATCGGCACCTGGATCGCCGCTGCCAACCAGCGCCTGTTCGGCCCGGCGTGGATCGGACGGACCGTGATGCTCTCCTGGGAGCCGATGTTCATCGCCGCGGGCGCCATCACCGGCTGGCACGTGTGCTGGAGCATCCTGCTCGGCAGCGTCAGCGCCTGGATGATCTTCGTCCCCATCCTCCAGCACCGCGGGGTTTTCGAGGGCTCCGGCTACGGCGTCGTCGTGCAGTGGACGCTCTGGGGCGGCGTGGCATGCATGGTCACCTCGAGCCTGATCTCGTTCGCCATGCAGTGGCGGACCGCGCGGCGGGCCTTCGTCGATCTCGCGGCCATGTTCACCGGCGGCCGGCGGCCCGCCGACGACCCGATCGCCGCGATCGAGACGCCGGCGTCCTGGTTCCTGGGGGGCCAGATCGTGGGCTTCGCGGGGCTGGCCTGGCTCGGCCACGTCACCTTCGGGATGCCGTACTGGCAGACGGCGGCCGCGGTGCTCCTCTCGTTCGTGCTGGCCCTCGTCGCCTGCCGCGTCACCGGCGAGACCGACACCACCCCGGTGGGCGCGATGGGGAAGATCACGCAGCTCGTCTTCGGAGCGATGAGCCCGGGTAACGTGAACGTCAATCTGATGAGCGCCGCTGTCACCGCGGCGGCGGCCAGCAGCAGCGCCGATCTGCTCACCGATCTCAAGAGCGGCTATCTCCTCGGGGCGCATCCGCGCCGGCAGTTCATCGCGCAGTTCGCCGGCATCTTCGTCGGGACGCTGGTCAGCGTGCTGGCCTTCCGCCTGCTCGTGCCCGACGCAGGCGCGCTCGGCTCGGATCAGTTCCCCGCCCCCGCGGCCCAGACCTGGCGCGCGGTGGCCCTCGCGCTCTCCCACGGGATCTTCGCGCTCGGGCCCGTCAAGATGTGGTCGCTCGTCGCAGGCGCCCTCGTCGGCGTGGTCCTGTCGGTGCTTCCCCTGATCTTCCCGGCGCACCGCCACCTGATCCCGTCGCCGGCCGGCTTCGGGCTGGCCTGGACCTTCCACTGGTACTACGGGCTGCTCTTCTTCCTCGGCGGGGCGCTCGGCTGGTGGGTCGAGCGACGATACCCACGATGGTCCGAGGAGTTCACCTTCCCGGTGGCCTCGGGCTGGATCGCGGGGGAGAGCCTCATGGGCGTGGCGCTCGTGATGTGGCAGAACGGGCCCGGGCTGCTGCGACGGCTGCTCGGCGCCTGACCGCCCGGCCCTAGAATTCGCGGAGCGAGCTCAGGTAGGCGGCCAGCGCCTGGATCTCGGGCTCGGTGGCCTGGATCTTCGGCATGTGCTCCTTCCAGGCCCGCGGCGGCGTGTCCCGGAGCCACGAGGTCAGATACGCCCGCGAGTACTTGGCACCCACTCGCGTGAGGCTCGGAGCGCTCTTCGCGCCGACGTCGCCGATGGTGTGGCAGCCGTAGCAGCCCCGGGCCTCGAAGATGCGCCGGCCCTGCTCCACCAGCGCGGGATCGTCCTGCGCGGAGGCCGTCGAGGTGACGAGGACCAGCGCGCCCATGGTCACGGCCCACAACACGATGCCGAATGATCTCACGAGAAATCCTCCCCTCGCACGCCGCATCAGGTCGCGATGCGAGGATACACGCGCGCTCCGATCAACACGAGGGCTGAGAGAGTCAGGATCAAGACCCCCAGGTCCAGGCCGACTCCATGCACGTTCGACGCGCCCGGTAGCATCAGCGCCCGCAGGGCATCGACCTCGTAGGTCAGTGGATTGCACTGGGCGAAGACGCGCAGCCACGGCGGCATGATCGCCACCGGGTAGATCGCGTTGCTCGCGAAGAAGAGCGGCATGGTGAGGATCTGGCCGATCCCCATGAACCGCTCGCGCGTCTTCACGAGGGCCGCGATGATCAGGGAAAGCGTGGAAAAGCAAGCCGCTCCCAGGAGCAGCACCACCACCACACCGGCCAGCGCGACCGGATGCCAGTTGATCCGAACGCCCACCAGCCACGCGAGGAGATAGATGATGACGGCCTGGGACAGCCCGCGGATACCCGCCGACACCGCCTTGCCCAGAACCAGCGCGGCCCGTGGGGTCGGGCTCACGAGCAGCTTGTGCACCACGCCCAGGTCCCGTTCCCAGATGACCGCGATGCCGTAGAAGATCGCGATGAACAGGACGCTCTGGGCGAGGATCCCGGGAGCCATGAAATCCATGTAGGGCAGCCCTCCGGTTGGAATCGCGTGAGTCCGGGTGAAGACCCCTCCGAGCACCACGAACCACAGCGCGGGCTGGATCGCGCGGGTCAGCAACTCGGTCGGATCGTGGCGGAGCTTCCGCGCCTCGAGCTCGGCCACGACCAGCGTCTTCTCCACGAATCCCGCGCATGTCGTGATCGGCGCCATCGGCCGCATGTTCGCCGGCTCACTCGAGCCGCTGGGCGGTCCGGCGGACTTGGGAAGTCTCGAGGTACGTTCCCGCGGCCTCGGCGCCCGCGTAGCGGATGAAGACGTCGTCCATGGTCGTCCCGGGCCCGCCGACCGAGGCCTTGAGATCCCGCGGCGTGCCGACGGCGATCATGCGCCCGCGACGCATGATCGCCACCCGGCTGCACAGGTGATCGGCCTCGTCCATCAGGTGAGTCGTGAACACGATCGTCGTCCCGTATCGGCTCCGAAGGTCTGCGATCCGCTCCCACACCGCTTCCCGGGCGCCCGGGTCGAGACCCACGGTCGGCTCGTCCAGGAAGAGAACCGGGGGGCGGTGCAGCATGGACTCCGCGATCTCCAGGCGCCGGATCATGCCTCCGGAGTACTCGCGCACGAGCTTATCCCTCACCTCGGCCAGCCCCATGAAGGTCAGCGCCTCCTGGATGCGGTCTCCGCGCTCGACCCGAGGGATGTCGTAGAGCTTGGCGAAGATGAGCAGGTTCTCGTACCCGGTGAGCGCGCCGTCCGCCGAGACCAGCTGCGGCACGTAGCCGATGACCCGGCGCACCTCGCCCGCGTGGTGGACGATGTCGAAGCCCGCCACCCGCGCGTTGCCCGCGCTCGGCCGGAGGAGAGTCGTGAGCATCTTCATCGTCACGGTCTTGCCGGCGCCGTTGGCCCCGAGCAGCGCGAACACCTCTCCCGCCTCCACCGAGATGGTGAGCGCGTCGACCGCGGTCAGTGCCCCGAACCGCCGCGTGAGCCCCTCGGTCTCGAGGACACTCACGACCGCTCGGCCTCGGCCGCCGCGACGGCCTCGAGTCCGCGCACGATCGCGTCCGGGTTCAGCGAGATGCTGGTGATCCCCTTGCCCACGAGGAAGCGGACCATCTCGGGATAGTCGCTCGGCGCCTGGCCGCAGATCCCGACCTTCCGCCCCGCCCGGCGCGCCGCGTCGATCACCATGCCGATCATGGCGAGGACCGCCGGATTGCGCTCGTCGAACTCGGGCGCGACCAGCTCCGAGTCCCGGTCCACGCCCAGCACGAGCTGGGTGAGATCATTGGACCCGATCGAGAAGCCGTCGAAGAGCGTCGCGAACTCGTCGGCCAGGATCGCGTTGGAGGGAATCTCCGCCATCACGTAGACCTCGAGACCGTTGCCGCCACGCGCGAGCCCGTTGGCCGCGAGCAGGTCGAGGACCCGCCGCCCCTCGACGGGAGTCCGGCAGAACGGGACCATCAGCTTCACATTGGTGAGGCCCATCTCCTCCCGGACCCGGCGCAGGGCGCGGCACTCGAGCGCGAAGGCCTCACGGTACCGCGGGTGCGCGTACCGGAACGCGCCCCGGAACCCGAGCATGGGGTTGCCCTCCTCCGGCTCGAAGCCCCGCCCCCCCACGAGCCCCGCGTACTCGTTGGACTTGAAGTCCGAGAGCCGCACGATCACGTCCTTGGGATGGAAGGCGGCCGCGATCATGGCGACGCCCTCGGCCAGTCGGTCCACGAAGTACTCCCCGCGGTCGGCATACCCGTCGGTCAGCGCGCCGATCTCGGCCCTCGCCGCGGGATCGGCGACCCGGTCCGGGTGGAGCAGCGCGAGCGGATGCACGCGCACGAAGCTCGCGATGATGAACTCGATGCGCGCCAGGCCCACGCCGTCGTTGGGCAGCGCGGCGAGCCGGAACGCCTCGCCCGGGTTGCCGACGTTCAGCATCACCCGGGTCGCCGTCCTCGGCATCGCGGCCAGGTCCACCTGCCGGCGCTCGACGGGCAACGCCCCGCGGTACACCGCGCCGGTCTCCCCTTCGGCGCAGGACACGGTCACCACCTGGCGATCGGCGAGTACCTCGGTGCCGTTGCCGGTGCCGACCACGCACGGCACCCCGAGCTCGCGGCTCACGATGGCGGCGTGGCAGGTCCGGCCCCCGCGGTCGGTCACGATCGCCGCCGCGCGCTTCATGATGGGCTCCCAGTCGGGATCGGTCATCGACGCCACCAGCACGTCGCCGGCCCGGAAGGCCTCCAGGTCGCGCGGGTCGCGGAGCCGCCGGGTCGGCCCGACGCCGATCCGCTGGCCGATGGCCGCGCCGCTGAGCAGTCGCTCCCGTGGGCTGCCCGACGGCAGCGAGAAGATCTCCAGACGGGCCTGGTGGGCCGCGCGGTAGACGGTCTCGGGCCGCGCCTGCAGGATGTAGAGGCGGCCGTCGTCGGCATCCTTCGCCCACTCGATGTCCATGGGCGTCAGGTGTCCGGCCTTGCGCGAGTAGTGCTCCTCGATCGCCACCGCGAACCGGGCGAGCTCGAGGGCCTCCCGGTCACTGACGCTGGCCGAGCGCTGGGTCCCATCGGGTACCGCGACGCGCTCGGCCTGACCATCCGGCGTCATCGCGAGCTTCCAGATCTTGCGGGCGATCTTCCGCTTGAGCAGGGCGTGGTGGCCCGTGCGCAGGGTCGGTTTGAAGATCCAGAACTCGTCCGGATCGAGCTGGCCCTGAACGACCGCCTCCCCCAGCCCGAAGGCCGCGTTGACGAGGACCACGTCCGCGAACCCGCTGTCGGGGTCCAGGGTGAACATGACGCCGGAGCTACCCCGGTCCGCCGCGACCATCTTCTGGACCGCGATCGACAGGAACACGCTCAGGTGGTCGAAGCCGTTCTGGATGCGATAGACGATGGCGCGATCGGTGAAGATGGAGGCGAAGCAGCGCCGGCAGGCGGTCAGCAGCGCCGCCTCGCCCCGCACGCCCAGAAAGCTCTCGTGCTGACCGGCGAAGCTCGCCTGCGGAAGGTCCTCCGCGGTGGCGCTCGAGCGGACCGCGACCGCGGGCCGATCGGACCCGGACTCACGCGCGAGACTCCGGTAGGCGACGAAGATCTCGTCCTCGAGGCCGGGTGGGAACTTCGCCGATTCGACGAGCGCGCGAAGCTGCGCGCCGACGGCGGCCAGGGCCGTGACGTCCTCGCCCGTCACGCCCTTCAAGATGGCGGCGAGCCGATCGTGGAGCCCATCCTGCGCGAGGAGCGCCCGATAGGCGTCGGCGGTGATGGCGAAGCCGTTGGGAACGCGAACCCCGGCGGCGCTCAGCTCGCCGTACAGCTCTCCGAGCGAGGCGGTCTTGCCACCGACCCGCGGGACATCGGCGAGCCGGATCTCCCGGAGCCACGCGATGAAGCGCTCACTCATACCGCAGCGCCTCGATCGGCTTGAGGCGGGACGCCTTCCGCGCCGGGTAGTAGCCGAAGAAGATCCCCACGGCGCCCGCGAACAGGAAGGCGGGAACGACGGCGGACCACGAGACCAGCACGCTCCACTGGAAGACGTACCCGATCGCGTAGGATCCGATGATCCCGACCCCGATGCCGATGATGCCGCCGGCCAGCGAGACGAACACCGCCTCGATCAGGAACTGGCTCAGGATGTCCCGGCGCCGCGCGCCCACCGCCCGTCGCAGACCGATCTCCCGGGTCCGCTCCGTCACCGAGACCAGCATGATGTTCATGATGCCGATGCCCCCGACCACCAGGGACACCGCGGCCACCGCGGCCAGCAGCAGGCTCAGCACCCGCGAGGCCGCCTCCTGGCTCGCCAGGAGCTCGGAGAGGTTCCGCGTGGCGAAGTCGTCGTCCTGGCCCGGCTGCAGATGATGGCGCTCCCGCAGCAGCCGACGGATCTCCGCTTCCGCCTCGCTCATGCGGGCCGGGTCGGTGACCTTGACGAGGATCGACCCCACCGAGCGGGCGTTGGCCTGGCTCACCCCGAGGACCTTCTTCTTCGCGGTGGAGAGCGGGATCATCAGCGTGTCGTCCTGGTCCTCGCCCCGGGTGCTCTGCCCCTTGCGGGTCAGGACCCCGACGACCGTGAACGGCGCCGCCTTGATGCGCACGGTCTGGCCGACCGGGTCGGTGGCCCCGAAGAGATTGTCGGCGACGGTCTGCCCGAGCACGACCACCTTGCCCGCCCCGTCGACGTCGTCCTGGGTCAGGGAGCGACCCGAGGCCACCTCCCAGTCGCGGGCCTGAAAGTACTCGGGGGTCACGCCCTGCAGCGCGGTCGACCAGTTGCTGTTCCCGAAAACGACCTGCACGGCGCCGCGCATCGTGGGCGCCGCGACGTCGATGCCGGGAACGTCGCGCTGGATGGCCCGGGCGTCGTCCTCGGTGATGGTGAGCTGGCTGCCCGAGCCGAGCCGGACGCCGCCGGAGGTGATCGAGCCCGACAGCACGATGATCAGGTTCGACCCGAGGCTCCGGATCTGCTCGGCCACGCGGGCCTGCGCTCCGGCGCCGATGGCCATCATGGTCACCACCGCGCCTACCCCGATGATCACCCCGAGGGCGGTCAGCGCCGTCCGGACCCGGTTGGTCTGGAGCGCGGCCGCCGCCATCTGCACCGTGGCTCCGACCTTCACGCCGCTCGAGCCTCCCGGCGGTCCCGGACGGGCTCGTCACCGACCAGCTCTCCGTCACGGAAGCTGAGGATGCGCTCCGCGTACTGCGCGATGTCGGGCTCGTGCGTCACGAGCACGGTGGTCAGCCCGGTCCGGTGAAGCGCCTGGACGACCGCCATGATCTCGGCGCTCGTGCGCGTGTCGAGGTTGCCGGTCGGCTCGTCGGCCAGCAGGAGGATCGGATCGTTGACGAGCGCACGCGCGATCGCGACGCGCTGTTGCTGGCCTCCGGAAAGCTGGGCCGGCCGGTGCTGGGCTCGTTCCGCGAGCCCCACCACGTCGAGCTTGCGCTGCGCCCGCTCCCGGCGCTCGCGGGCGGACATGTCTCGGTAGAGCAGCGGCATCTCGACGTTGCCCAGGGCGGTGATCCGCGGGAGCAGGTTGAACTGCTGGAACACGAATCCGATGCGCTGGCTGCGAATCGTCGACAGCTCGTCGTCGTCGAGGCTCGACACGTCACGGCCCTCCAGCAGGTAGCGACCCGCCGTCGGCGTGTCGAGGCAACCGAGGATCGTCATGAAGGTCGACTTGCCCGAGCCCGACGGCCCCATGACCGCGACCATCTCGCCGGCACGGATCACCACCGAGACCCCTCGGAGCGCGTGAACGACGTGGTCTCCGAGCGAGTACTCCTTGTCGAGCTCCCGGGTCTCGATCAGCGGGGATTCCAGTCGAGCTCCTCCTCGGATCGGCCACATTGATCGCACCGCGTCGCGGGCCACTCCGTGTCGCCCGCGTCCGCCTCGCCGGAGGCCGCGTGGATCAGCCCTCCGCACGGGCACTGCTCGGGGTATTCCTCCAGGCACTCGGGGCACTCCGCATCCCCGACGACGTGCGTCAGCTCGTCACCGATCGCGAACATCCTGGGCATGACTCCTCCTGGGGTCACCGGCAGACCAGCACCGGAATCTTGCTGTGGGTGAGGACCTTGTTGGTCTCGCTGCCCAGCACGAGGGCGCCCATGCCCTTGCGCCCGTGCGAGGCCATGAAGATCAGATCGCAGCCCTTGGTCCGCGCGGTGTCGACGATCACCTGATACGGGTGGTCATGGATCTGGTAGAGCGTCTCGCAGGCGACTCCGGCCACCGCGGCCTCGGCCTTCGCCACGCCGAGGGCCTTCTCGGCCAGCGCCTGGCTGTCCTTCTCGTACTGCGCGGGCGTGTCGGCCATCATCACGGGATCGAGCGCAAAAGTATGGAACGGCAGCCCCACCGTGAGGACCGTCACCTTCGCCCGCACGGCCTTGGCGAGCGCAACGCCCTGCCGGATCGCGGCCTCCGACAAGGGCGAGCCGTCGGTCGGGATCAAGATGTGCTTATACATGGCGATCTCCTTCCGGCCAGCCCTCGGCCCCGATGAGGGGGACGAACGCCACCGGCTCCAGGTCCTGGTACTCGTACTCGTGCGCCTCGGTGCGTACGACGCGCACGAGACGCTGGTCGCCGATCGGACCGACCGGCATGACCAGGCGGCCTCCCACCGCCATCTGGTGCAGGAGTGCCTTGGGCACCTGCGGGCCTCCCGCCGTCACCACGATCGCGTCGTAGGGCGCGTGCTCGGGCCAGCCGAGGGTGCCGTCGCCCTCGAGCACGTGGACGTTGGCGTAGCCGAGGGCGGCGAGACGGGCCCGGGCCTCCTCGGCGAGGGCCCCGACCCGCTCGATGGTGTAGACCTCGGCCGCGATGCGGGAGAGGACCGCGGCGCCGTAGCCCGAGCCGGTTCCGATCTCGAGAGCCCGGGCGCCCGGCTTCAGCTCGGCGGCCGCGGTCATGACGGCCACGACGTAGGGTTGCGAGATGGTTTGGCCGTGGCCGATCGCCAGCGGCCCATCGTTGTAGGCGAGGCGCGCGAGCGAGCGCGGCACGAAAGCCTCCCGCGGCACCGCGCGCATCGCGTCAAGCACCTGCGGATCGGTGATGCCCCGCGCCTCGATCTGCGTGGCGACCATGCGCTCCCGCTCGGCCTGGGTCAGCATCGCGGTCTGCATCGGGACATCACCTCCTCGCCGGTCCAGCCGCGTGGCTACTCGGCCTTGATCGGGATCGTGGTGCCCTTCGACGCCGGGGTCTTGGGCAGGGTCACGGTCAGCAGGCCATTCTTGAAGTTCGCGGTCACCTTGCTCGCGTCCACCGCCACCGGGAGCCGGATGGTCCGGATGAACGCGCCGTAGGACCGCTCCACCCGATGAAAGCGCTCGTCCTTCTCTTCCTTCTCCTGCTTCTTCTCTCCCTTGATCGTCAGCAGGTTCTCCTGGAGCGAGATCTGGATATCTTTCTGCTCCATCCCCGGCACCTCGACCTTGGCGACCAGGCTGTCCTTGGTCTCCGAGATGTCCATGCTCGGCGTCCAGTCCCCGAGGGCCGGCAGGTCGTCCCACTTCATCTCGCCGAGGCGGTCGAACAGCTGATCCATCTCGCGCCTCAGGCTTCCCATTCCCGTCCACGGCATCAGGCCTCGCATCATGGCGGCTCCTCCTGTTGGTGAGATGTGACGGTCGGCAACTTCAGCAAGGAAGGGCTGCATCGGAGGTGCCAAGCAAACACCTCAGTGATTCAGCTGGTTGCCTCCCGGTGCAAGCCGGCCGCCCGAGGCGTTTGCGCCCCGGTGTGGCCCCGGCGCCCCAGCGGCGGACAGAGCCCGGGCCGATGTGGCGTGGCTTTACCTCGCGGCACCTGCCTTGCACTTGCATCGCTCGTTCGAACGTCTCTCCAGAGGAGGCCACCATGCTCGGGAAGATCTGCACCAAGCCGGTCGTCACCGCCTCGACCCAGATGACGGTCGACGAGGCGGCACGCGCGATGCGATCCAGGAACGTGGGCGCGCTCGTCGTGGTCAATGCCGGACGGCCCGTCGGCATGCTGACCGACCGCGACATCGCCGTCGAGGTCGTGGCCCGGGGAATGGACCCGGACTCGACCCGCGTCGGTGACGTGATGCGCAAGAAGCCCATGACCATCCGGGAGGACCTGGGCATCTTCGATGCCGCCAAGGCCTTCGCCAGGACCGGCGTCCGCCGGCTTCCCGTCGTCAGCAAGAGCGGGGTGCTGGTGGGCGTCATCGCGGTGGACGATCTGATCGTGCTGCTGGGCAACGAGCTCGGCCATCTAGCCGGCGCCCTGTCGGCCGGGCTGAGGCGGGCTTCGTAGCGCTCGGGCCACAGCGGCGTGGCGACGTCGGAAACGGCCCAGCATGACTCGCGGACGGTTCGCCGCGATGTGCTGGGTATAGTCTCGGGGCTCGTCGACGAGCTCGGCGGCCGGCCCGGCAACCGGCCCGTCGGGCTCGACGACGCGCTCGACCGCGACCTGGGCATCGGCAGCCTCGAGCGCGTCGAGCTGCTGCTCCGCCTCGAGCAGCGCTTCGGGGTGCGCATCGCCGACGCGGTGATGGCCGAGGCGATCAGCCCGCGCGATCTGATCACCGCCATCCAGGCCGGGGAGGACCTGGCCCCTCTCTCCGCACCCTCGGCGGTCGCCCCGCTCGTCGAGGGCGTCCCGGCGCCCGCCGGGGCCCGGTCGCTGGCCGACGTGCTCGCGTGGCACGCCGAGACCTCGCCGGAGCGCGTCCACGTCTTCCTCCGCGACGAGGACGGCGGTGAGCGGCCGATCACCTACGGCGCGCTGTGGCACGAGGCCGGGGCGGTCGCCGCCGGCCTGAGGGATCGCAAGGTCGGCCACGGTGATACGGTGGCGATCATGCTGAGGACCGAAGCGGCCTTCTTTCATACCTTCTTCGGGGTTCTGCTCGCGGGCGCGATCCCGGTGCCGATCTATCCCCCGTTCAGGCGTGACCTGATCGAGGACTACGCTCGGCGTCAGATCGGCATCCTCCAGAACGCCGCCGTCCGGGCCATCATCACCTTCCCGGAAGCCCTCCGCATGGCCGCGCTGCTCCGCTCCCGGGTTCCCTCCATTCGGGCCAGCGTGACTACGGCTGATCTCAAGGGGGGCGATCTCACGGGGGACGATCTCACGGGGAAAGGCGGATTCGAGATGAACGCGGCCGGGGATCCGGCCGCCCCGGCCCTGATCCAGTACACCTCCGGCAGTACCGGGGAGCCCAAGGGCGTCCTGCTCTCCAACGGCAACCTGCTCGCGAACATCCGCGCCATCGGTCAGGCGATCCGGATCCGGCCGGATGACGTCGCGGTGAGCTGGCTGCCGCTCTATCACGACATGGGGCTCATCGGGTCCTGGCTCGGCGCGCTCTACTTCGGCATCCCGATCACCATTCTCTCTCCCCTGACGTTCCTGGCCCGGCCGGCGCGCTGGCTGCACGCCATCCACGCCCACCGGGCCACCATCTCCGCCGCGCCCAACTTCGCCTTCGACCTCTGTGCGCGGCGGATCACCGACGAGGAGATCGGCGGACTGGATCTGTCGTCCTGGCGACTCGCGCTCAACGGCTCGGAGTCCGTGAGCCCGGCCACCATCGAGCGGTTCACCCAACGGTTCGCGTCGTCGGGATTCCGGGCCCGCGCGATGTGTCCGGTCTACGGGCTTGCCGAGGCCTCGGTGGCCTTGACGATTCCCTCCCCCGGGGCCGGACCGCGTATCGACACGATCCGCCGCGCCGCATTGCAGGAAGCCGGTCGAGCGGTGCCCTCCGGGCCGGAGGATCCGACCCCGCTGTCCTTCGTCTCCTGCGGACCGCCGCTGGGCGGCCACCTGGTGCGCGTGGTCGACGAGACGGGCCGGGCACTCGGCGAGCGTACGCAGGGACGGATCGAGTTCCGCGGACCGTCGGTGACGACCGGTTACTGGAGGAACGCGGACGCCACCCAGGCGGCGTTACACGACGGCTGGATGGACTCGGGAGACCTGGGCTACCGGGCCGACGGCGAGTTGTTCATCACCGGCCGGCGGAAGGACCTCATCAAGAAGGCGGGCCGCAACCTGTATCCGCAGGAGGTCGAGGACGTCGTGGGCGCCATTCCGGGCATCCGGAAGGGTTGCGTGGCCGCCTTCGGCGTCCAGGACCCGAGCGTCGGGACCGAGCGGCTGGTGGTCGTCGCCGAGACGCGAACGCGTGGCTCGGCGGAGCGCGATCGGTTGCGGGCGGCCGTGATGGACCGGGTGGTGGCGGCCCTCGGCGTTCCGGCGGACGTCGTGGTCATCGCCGACCCGCACGCCGTGCTCAAGACGTCCAGCGGCAAGGTTCGACGCGGCGCCACACGGGCGGCTTATCTGCAGGGCGTCATGGGCCGGCCCGGGCGCTCGATCGCGGCCCAATGGATGCGCCTCGGCCTGGCCACGCTCGGAGCTCGGCTGGCGCAGGCCGCCGACCTGATTCCCGCTCTCGCCCGCGCCGTGTACCTGGGCTCGCTGGCGCTGCTGACCGTGCCCCCGCTCTGGCTGGCCGTGCTCCTGGCCCCGACGGGCGGGGCCGCCGATCGGGCGACGCGGCGCTGGTCTCGCGCGATCCTCACGATGTCGGGCTGCGCTCTCCGGCTCGAAGGGGCAGATCATCTCGGCGCCGACGGAGGCCCGATCATCCTGGCCGCGAATCACGCCAGCTATCTGGACGTCGTCATCCTGCTCGCTACCCTGCCAGGCCGATTCCGGTTCGTCGCCAAGCGTGAGCTCACGAGATGGCCTATCGTAGGAAGCGTGATTCGCAAGGTGGGTCACCTCACGGTGCAGCGGGGACAGACCTCGCAGAGCGTGGCCGACGCCGAGCGCATCACGCGCGCGCTGCGGGGCGGCATCTCGGTGCTGGTCTTCCCCGAGGGGACCTTCCGGCGAGCGCCCGGCATCCTGCCGTTTCGGCTGGGCGCGTTCAAGGCGGCGGTGGACAGCACGTGTCCGGTCGTCCCGGTCACGATTCTGGGGGCGCGCGACATCCTGCCCGCAGATGCCTGGCTGCCCAGGCCCGGGTCCGTCACCGTCGCGGTGGGCGATCGTATCGCGCCCGACGGCGACACCTGGATCGCGATGACGCGCCTGCGAGACCGGACCCGGGCCGAGATCGTCCGTCGTTCGGGCGAGCCGTCGGCCGAGCGACCGTCCACAACCTGACGCCATCGGAGACCGAGACCATGAGTCAAGCACTCGACAACCAGCATCTCCTCGTCACGCTCGCAAGGAACTGGTGGATGGTCGGCGTCCGGGGGGCGCTGGCCATCCTGTTCGGCGCGGTGCTGCTGCTCAGCCCATCCGTCGCGTTCAACATCCTGGTGGCGCTCTTCGGCGGGTACGCCGCGCTGGATGGCGCCTGGGCGATCGGATCCGCGCTGTGGGCGTCCCGGAGAACGACCGCCGGCTGGCCCATCCTCTTCGAAGGAGCGGCAAGTCTCGGGGTGGCGGCGCTGATCTTCACATGGCCGCTCCTACCCCGCGAGCTGATCACCGCCATCGTGGTGTGGGGCCTGCTCACCGGTGTGCTCGAGATCATCGCGGCCGTGCGCCTCTCCCGCGTCGGGGCCGCCTACTGGCTCCTGGGAACGGGCGGCGTCTCCTCCCTGTTCCTGGCCCTGATCATTCTCGTGATCCCTCACGCCACCCATCCCTATGTCGTGAGGGCGCTGGGCGTCTACAGCCTCGTCTTCGGTGGTCTGGTCCTCGCGACGGCTCTCTTCCTCCGGAATGCGCTGCTGTCGAGGGACCATGCCTGAGCCGGCCGCCACGATCGAGATCAGGCTCAGCTCGCTCCAGCAGCTGTTCAACTCGCTCGATCCGTCGCCATTCCACGAGCGAGATCTCGACCAGGATGCCGAAGAGTACATCGTGGACTCCACCGACGAGATCCCCCTGCAGAAGCCCTTGACCCTGATCATCCATCTGCCTCCGGACCAGATTCCCGGGGACTCGTTCGATCTGGCTCGCGCTATTCACAACTACTTCGCCTACCGGCTCACCGAGAGCCGCCGCCGCCTCCGGTTCTTCTTCCGCGACGGCCGCATCTCCCTGCTCGTCGGAGTGGCGTTCCTGTTCGCGTGCATCGCTCTACGTCAGATCGCCTTCGCCCTCGGGCCGGGAACGGGGTCGGAGATCCTCGCCGAGGGCCTGCTCATCACCGGCTGGGTGGCCATGTGGCGGCCGCTGGAGATCTTCCTCTACGATTGGCGCCCGCTTCGCCGCCGTTGCCGGCTGCTCGCCAAGCTCTGCGAGATTCCGGTGGTCGTGTCTCCGACTGTGTGACCTTCGAGATCGCGCTTCGCAAGGCCGGCCTCAGCTCCTCCCAGGCATTGGTGGTGCCCATCCTCATGACTCCTCCCGTGGCGTATTCGTCCTTTGCCGTTCGGCTTCTCCCACGACTGCCCGGATGACATCGGTGGCGGTGAGTATTCCCACGACCCGGCCGTCATCGACCACGGGCAAGGCGCCGAGCTTCCGGTCGTGCATGACGCGGGCGGCGTCACGGATCTCGGCGTCCGCGCCCACGGTGATAACGGCCCACGTCATGATCTCGTTGACCCTCAAGCGCCCGAGGGCGCGGGCCACCCGCCCGGCCCCTTCATCGAGGCATCGCTCGAGGATCACCAGCCGGAGATCGTGATCGGTGACTATCCCGATCAGGCGGCGGTCGGCGTCGAGCACCGGGAGATGGCGCACCTGCCGCGCCAGCATGATGCGCCAGGCCTCCGCCACGGTGGCGTCGTGTCCGACCGTGACCAGGGTGCCGGTCATCAGGTCGGCGACCCGCATCGCCCCCTCCGGATATTCGTCACGCGGCCCGGCCCCTCACCAGCGCGAGAAATTCGCGCTCGCTCAGCGTCGAGATGCCGAGGCGTCGGGCCGCGTCCAGTTTCTCGCCGGGCCGCTCGCCGACCACCACATAGTCCGTCTTCCGTGACACGGACCCGGTCACGCGCGCCCCGAGGCGCTCGAGGAGAGCGACGGCCTCCTCGCGCGTGACCCCGGTCAGGGTGCCCGTCAGCACGAATGTCTTGCCCGCAAGGCGGCGACCCGCCGCCGGCGTCCTCGGCTCGGACATGCTGACGCCCGCCGCCGCCAGTCGCCGGAGCATCCCGCGGTTGCCGCCATCGGCGAAGAACTTCGCGACGGACTCGGCGACCACCGGCCCCACGCCCCGGATCGTGCTGAGCTCCTCGACGGACGCCCCGGCGAGCCGCGCCAGACCGCCGTAGTGCGTGGCGAGCAGGCGCGCGACGTGATCGCCGACGAGCCGGATGCCGAGCCCGTTCAGCACGCGCGACAGCCCGCGCGCGCGAGAAGCGGCGATGGCGCGGACCAGATTGTGCGCCGACTTCGGTCCGAGTCCTTCGAGGCGCCTGAGCTGCCCACGCGTCAGGCGGTAGAGATCGGCGAAATCCCGAACGAGCCCGCGGTCGACGAGCTCGGCGATCGTCGCCGGCCCGAGATGCTCGATGTTCATGGCCCGCCGTGAGGCGAAGTGCCGGAGCCGCTCCTTGAGCTGAGCCGGGCACGCGCTGCCGATGCACCGCCAGTATGCCTCGTCCGGGGGGCGGACGGTCAGCCCACCGCACGCCGGACATCGCCGCGGGAACTGAAAGCGGCGGCTGGTCGGCGGCCGCCGGGCCTTCACGACCTGCACGACGTAGGGGATCACGTCGCCCGCCCGCTCGATCAGCACGGTGTCCCCGATCCGGATGTCTTTCCTCCGAATCTCGTCCTCGTTGTGGAGGCTCACGTTGCGGATGACCACACCCCCCACCTCGACGGGACTCAATCGGGCCACTGGCGTCAGGACCCCCGACTTGCCGACCTGGACCTCGACTCCACGGATCACGGTGGTCGCCTGGCGGGCCTGGAACTTGAGGGCCACCGCCCAACGAGGGTGGTGCCCGGTGGCTCCGAGGCGATCCTGATACTCGAAGCGATCGAGCTTGATCACGACGCCGTCGGCTTCGTAATCGAGGCGATCGCGCGCGGCGCGGAGCTCGTCGCCGTAGGCGATCGCGCCCTGGATGCTGCGAAACCGGCGATTCCGAGGGTTGACGCGGAAGCCGGCTACCCTCAGCGCCGCCAGGGCGTCCCACTGACTCTTCGCACCCAATCCGGGCGCGAAGCTCAGCTGGTAGGCGAACATGTCGAGTGGGCGCCGAGCGGTGACCGACGCGTCCTTCTGTCGAACCGAGCCGGCGGCCGCATTTCTCGGGTTGGCGAACGTCGGCTCCCCCCGCCCGGCCAGCTCGCGATTGAGCGTCGCGAATGCCGCGCGTGGCATGAAGACCTCGCCGCGCACCTCGAGCTCGTCGAGCTGACCGAGTCGGCCGCGAAGCGTCGCCGGGATGCTGCTGATCGTCCGCAGGTTCCGGGTCACGTCCTCGCCGACGCGGCCGTCTCCTCGGGTCGCGCCCCGCACCAGCCGGCCGCGACGATAGAGCAGCGCGATGCCGAGGCCGTCGACCTTCGGCTCAGCCACCCAGGCCAGAGCGAGCCCGGCAAGCACGCGCCGCACCTGCGCCTCGAAGGCCCGCACCTCGTCCTCGCCCCTGACACTGTCGAGAGAGAGCATCGCGACGCGATGCTCGACGCGCGCGAATGGCCCCGCGGGCGCCCCCGCGACCCGCTGGGTGGGACTGCCGGGCCGGACGAGGTCGGGAAACCTCCCTTCCAGCCGGCGAAGCTCGCGCACCAGCGCGTCGTACTCCGCGTCCGAGATCTCCGGCCGGGCCCGCTGGTAGTAGAGCCGGTCGTGCCGCTCGATCTCCCCGCGCAGCCGGGTGACCCGCCGCACGGCCGCCGCATGATCGAACCCGCGAACCGATGGGGTCATCGTGCATGGGCTCGGCGCGCCGGGGTCTGTCGCCCGGCACCCATCCACGCCAGGAGCTTCGGGGCCGGCCACGTGTTCACGACCTGACGCGTCTCGGTCCAGCCCCGTCGCGCGGTGGCCACGCCGAGCTCCATCCAGCCCAGGTGGTCCAGCATGTGCGTGTCGGTGGAGACCGCCACCAGGACGTCGAGCTCGTGGGCGCGTCGAGCGTGGACATCGTTGAGGTCCAGGCGATCCGGATAGGCGTTGATCTCGACCGCCTTGTCGTGGCGTCGGGCGGTCCGGAGCACCTCGTCCATGTCCACCGCGTAGGGATCGCGCTCGCCGATCAGGCGGCCGGTCGGATGAGCGAGCACGTGCACGCGCGGGTGGGCCAGCGCGCGGCATATCCGGCGCGTCATCTCCGACCTCGACTGCTTGAAGCCAGCGTGGACGGCCGCGATCACGAGATCGAGCTCGGCCAGCACGCGGTCGGGATAGTCCAGAGAGCCGTCGGGGAGCACGTCGCACTCGCTGCCGGCGAGCACGGTGATCCGCGGGTGCTTGGCCTGGACCATCCGGACCTTCTTCACGTGCGCGATGAGCTCGTCGGCGCTGAGCCCGCCGGCCACCCGCGTGGACGGGCTGTGATCGGTGACCGCCACGTACTCATAACCTCGGCGTTCGGCCGCCGTCACCAGCGCCTCGATGGTGTGGTGGCCGTCCGTCGCGTTGGTATGGCAGTGGAGGTCACCGCGGATCTGATCGAGGACCACCAGATGGGGGAGCTTCTTCCGCATGGCCGCCTCGATCTCCCCCGTGTCCTCTCTGAGCTCGGGCGGGATCCACGGCAGCCCGACCGCCGCGTAGACCTCCGCCTCGGTCGCGCCGGCCAGCCGCCGTCCGGTCGACGCTCTGAACACGCCGTACTCGGAGATCTTCAGACCTTTCTTCACGGCGATGTCGCGGATGTGGATGTTGTGCTGCTTGGATCCGGTGAAGTACACGAGCGCCGCCCCGAAGCACGCGGGATCGACGATCCTGAGATCGACCTGTATCCCTTCCCGATGCCGGATCGAACCTTTGGTAGCTCCGCGCTCGAGCACTTCCGCTACCTGGGGCAACGCCACGAAGGCTCGCATGACGGCATCGGGCTTCACGGACGTCACGAGGACGTCGATGTCCCCCACCGTTTCCTTCATTCGACGGATCGAGCCGGCGAGACCGATCTGCTTCACGGCCGGGATCTCTTTGACCGACTGCACGAGCTCACGCCCAAGAGGCAGAGCGTGACCGAGGGGCATGCGCTCCCGGCCGCCGCGAACAAGGCGGATACCCTTGAGGATGTTCTGCTCGGTCTTGGCCTGGATGCCCGGCAGGCCGCGAAGGCCACCCTTGCCGGCCAGCTTCTCCAGCTGGTCGACCCCCGTGACGTGCTGCCGCTCGTACAGCATCCGCGCGGTCCGGGGACCGACGCCGGGGATGTTCATTAGCTCGACGACGCCCCGCGGGATGTCCTTGCTCGCGTCGGCGATCTCCTTGATCTTTCCGGTCCGGAGGTACTCCTGGATCTTCCCCGCGAGGTCGGCTCCGATGCCCGGGATGTCCTCCAGGCGGTCCTCTCGTGCGACCGCTTCGATGTCCTCGCTCAGCGACTCGAGGTTCTGTGCGGCGCGCCGGTACGCCCGGACCCGAAAGGGGTTGTCACCCTTGAGCTCCAGGACATCGGCCATGAGCTCGAACTTCCGGGCCACCTCGAAGTTCTTCATGTCGCGAGCCCCCGCCGACCCGCTCGGGGTCGGGCGCGCGCGTCGGGTGTTCTAGGTCGCGCCGTCCGCGGTGGGCCGCAGCAGCATCACGGGAACGGTCGCCTTCGCAAAGACCCGCTCGGCCACGCTGCCGAGCAGCACCCGGCCGATGGCGCTCCGTCCCGCGGTACCCACCACGATCAGGTCGGCCGCGAAGGCGTCGGCCTCGGCGAGGATCTCCGTGACCGGGTCGCCGAACCGCACGACGCTCTCGACAGGCACGTCGAAGTAGAGCTCCAGCGTGTGCAGATAGTCGAGACCCTGGCTCCGGAGGCTCTCCGTCTCCTGGTCCGCGTACACCACGACCCGGCCCTCGGCGTCGTAGACGGCCGAAGGCGGGGGCGACACGTGCAGCAACCGGACCGTCGCGTGAGCGCCGCGAGCGGTGTCGGCCACGACGGCCGCGACGGCATCCGCGCGCGGCGAGCGGTCGGTCGCCAGCAAGATCCTCTTCGTGGTCATGATCGCCTCCCGGGCGCCCTCGACGCGCGCCCAGTCACCCTCGTCATCTCGCCGCCGCGTGGGCCGCCCGCTTGGCCACCTGGGCCTCGGTGGTCCGCATCAGGAACACGGGGATGTCGACCTGGCGGAGCACGGCCTGGGCGACCGACCCGAAGACGAGGCGGCCCAGCCCGCCGCGGCCGTGGGTGGACATCGCGATCAGGTCGGCGCCCGTCTCGCGGGCCGCCGCCACGATCTGTTCTTCCGGAGTGCCCCGCCGGACCCGGCTCTCCACCTTCACGCCCTTGTTGCGCAGCTCCACCGCGATCGGCGCCAGATACTCCCTGGCATCGGTCTGTCGCGCCTCGACGTCCTCCAGCTCGACGTACTGCGATCCCTCGATCATCATCGGCCGGATCGGCTCGAGCACCCGCAGGAGGACGATCTCCATGTCGAGCGGACCCGCGATGTCGAGGATGAAGGGAATGATGGCTTCGGCCACCGGCGAGCCGTCGAGCGGTACGAGCGCACGCTTATACATTGGACGTCTCCTTGGCGGGGCGGGCCTGACCCGTCCCCACGGGGGCCTTGGTGGGTGCCTCGGGGGCCCGCACCAGCAGGATCGGTGTCGTGGTTCCGCGCAGCACCGACTCGGCCACACTGCCCATGATCAGCCGGCCCAGCCCCCCGCGCCCGTGGGTGGTCATCACGATCAGGTCGGCCTTGCGCGCACGGGCCGCGTCCACGATGACGGCGGCGGCGGACCCGTACCAGACGCTGGTCTCGACCTTGGTGACGCCCTGCTGGCCAAGCCGCCGGGCCACGCTCGCCAGATACTGTTCGGCCTCCTGAACCACATCCACCTGCGCGAGGGTGGGATCGACACCGGGGAACGTCTGGGCCTCGGCAGCGCGCACCAGCACGAGGGTGGCAAGGCCAGGACGACCCATCTCCACGGCCGTCTCGATGGCGGATTCCGCGAGAGCCGAGCCGTCGAGTGGAACCAGAACTCTCTCGATTTTCATGGATGCCTGACCTCCCTCTCTGCAGGAGAGTCCCGTTGCAACGGAAGTGCCATCGGCGGCGCGGCGAAAAACGCATGGTTACATCGCCGCACCGCGACCCGGGTGGGACGAGGCCTCCCCGGTGGGGCATCGGCGCCCCGCGAGAGCCGCTCCCGGGCGTGCGCCCAACGGTTACTCGGCCGACCCACGGTACGCCGCTTGCACTCGGTATCGACCATGGATCGTGTCAGGTCCGCTGACCCGGAAGGCCGGCTGGTGACCGTCTTCCTGTGCGGGGACGTCATGACCGGACGAGGGGTCGACCAGATCCTCCCGCATCCGAGCGACCCTCGGATCCACGAGTCGTTCGTCAACGACGCTCGCGAGTATGTGCGCCTGGCCGAGGCGGCGAACGGCCCGGTCGCGCGTCCGGTGGCATTGCCGTACATCTGGGGCGCGGCGCTCGACGAGCTCGCCCGCGTCGCCCCGGATGCGCGCATCGTCAACCTGGAGACCAGCATCACCCGAAGTGCCGATCACTGGCCGAGCAAGGAGATCCACTACCGGATGCACCCGGACAACGTCCAGTGCCTCACGGCGGCGGGGATCGACGTGTGCACCCTCGCGAATAACCACGTGCTGGACTTCGGCCCGGCCGGGCTCCAGGAGACGCTGGACACGCTCGCACGGGCCGGCCTGCGAACCGCGGGAGCCGGGCGCGCCCTGCCCGAGGCCCGCGAGCCCGCCGTCGTGGAGATCGCCGGGAAGGGCCGGCTGGTCGTCCTCGCATTCGGAGACGAGACGAGTGGCATTCCCTCGAGCTGGGCCGCGACGAGCGATCGACCCGGGATCGACTTCTTGCCCGATCTCTCGGATGCGACCGCGAGGAGCGTGCTGGACAGGGTCCGAGGGGTGAAGCAAGCGCGCGACCTCGTCGTCGCGTCCATCCACTGGGGAAGCAACTGGGGCTATGAGGTTCGTCCCGCGCAGCAGCGCTTCGCGCGGTGGCTGGTCGATGGCGGCGTCGACGTGGTCCACGGTCATTCTTCCCATCACGTCCGCCCGATCGAGATCTACCGGGGAAAGCTCATCCTCTACGGCTGCGGCGATTTCCTCGACGACTACGAGGGCATCGCGGGCTACGAGGAGTACCGAGACGATCTGACGCTGATGTACTTCCCGACGCTGCAGCCGGAGACCGGGCACCTCGCGAGCCTTCGCATGACCCCGATGCAGATCCGAAATCTCAGAGCGAACCGCACCAGCCCGGCCGACGCCGAGTGGCTCGCCGGCACTCTCGGCCGGATAAGCCGGCCCTTCGGGACGCACCTGCAGCTCGCCACCGACGGCACCCTCGCGCTCCGTCCCGAGTGACCGGCGGCCGCTCGAGGGCCGCTCAGGGCTCGCTCGGCTTCCAGACGACGATCTTGGCCGCGGTGGGTCGCTTACCATCGGGCGCGAGGGTCACGATCACCCACTCTCCCGGCTTCACCTGCCACCGGGGGAGGGCGCTTTCGACGAAATCCCTCGTCCAGCCGCTCGGAGCGACCTCGCTGGCACGCTGGAGCCTCACGAACTCGGTCGAGGAGGTGACCGCGAAGGTGCGGCGCTCGACCTGGGTCACGTCATCCTTGACCCGCCAGGGCCCCATGCCCTCGACGACGATCGTCCCCGCGGTCTGATCCACCCCCGCCACTGTGCCCGGGTACTTGCGCTCCGCGGCGTCACACGGGCCGGACGCCGTCGATGCGAGAACCACGACGACACCCAGGGTCACGATGCTCCTCGCGATGCCGGCCATGCCGCCTCGTCTAGCCCTTCTTGATCTTGGGCTTGGTGGCCGCCCAGATTGCACGTGGCCCCTGAGCCGCCTGGTGAATCGTGGTGTCCTTGCGAAATGCCGCCCGAGCGCTCCTTTGCCGACGGCGCACCCGCGTCGCCAACACGCGCAACTCCGGAGGGCGGCCCGCCTTCGCGGAGCGGGCCCGAATCGCTTTCGCCTTTGCCATCATGTTCTCCCTTCACGTCCTTCTCGGTGAGCAGCCCGACCGAGGTCAGGCCTCGGCCCCCCAGCGCCCTGGCCGGGAGATCACGCCCTCGTCCAGCATCTGGATCACCGCCTTCAGCACGTCACCGACCGCGAGCATGCCGACCACCCGGTCGTGCTCCACCACCGGCACGGCCCCGATCTTGTTGGTATGGATCAGGTCGGCCGCCTCACGGAGCAAGGTATCTGGCTTCACGCTGATGGCGCCCCACGTCATCACCTCCTTGACGGTCCGGGTCCTGAGCACCCGGTCGAGGTCCTCGAACGCATCGCGGAGGGCGGGCTCGAGAACGGCCGATCGGAGGTCGCGGTCGCTCACCATGCCGGCAAGATGCCCCTTGTCGTCCACCACGGGAGCGTGGTGGATGCTCCGGGCCCGCATGGCGGTCATGACGGCGCCCACGGTCATCGCCTGGCGGAACGTCACCACCGGGCGCGTCATGACGTCACGGACCCGCACCACGCCCTCCGGCCAGGCAGACTCCTCGATCTCGGCGCGCGCCCGGGCCGGGCGCTTCGGATTCCGGGTTCTGATGTCGCGGGTGATGGCTCGCTTCGGGTGTCTCATGGAGTCCCCTCCTGCTGGTTCTAGACAAACACTCAGTCCTGCAACCCGACTCCTGCAACCCGCCTGCCAGGCGGCCGATGACGGCGTTCGCTTCGGAAACACGACCTTGCTCGCCGACGGCTGGACTCCACCGAGGCATCTCCTCCTCGATCGAGGCGAGCAATCCCCACGCGGCCAGCGGCATGACCGAGCAGATCGTCGGTCACTTCACCAGCAGGATCGGGCACTGGCAGAAAATGCCGACCTTGTAGCTGGTCGTCCCCCAGCCCCGCTGCCGACTCCCCGGCTTGACCCGGTGCGAGCCCATGACCACCAGGTCGGCCGCCCCACGCAGGGTCGCGCGGACGATCTCGGTCGCGGGCTCCCCGACCCGCACCTCGGTGCGCGCGTCGATGGCCCGCTCGGTGAACGATCGGGCCGCCCGTCGCAGCTCGCGCTCCGAGCGCTCGACGAGCTTGCGGTAGAACGCCGCGAGCTCATCCGGCGCGAGCGCATTGACGCGCTGGACCACGTGGAACAACGTCACGCGGCTCCGCCATTGCAGGGCCAGCGCCAGCACCATCCGGAGCGCCCGCTCGTTGCGCTGGCTCAGATCCAGCGGCACCAGGACGTGTCGAAACAGGCGCCGCGGTGGGGCAGCGACCGCGCGGCCGATGGTCCCCCCGGGGCGACGCGAAGCTCGTGCACCCGCCTTCCGTCCCACTCCTCTCAACGTGCCCTCTCCGTAGACCTGGATCTCCATTCACGACGTGCAACTCGGTGGCCAACCGATTGCGCCCGAAGTACCGGCCACTTGCCGCATGACCGCCGAGGCACTCACGCCCCATCTGGGGCGGACTCTCCCCGACGATGAGGACGCCGCGCCCGGATGTGACCGGCTTGCCTTCCCTTGCGGGCCCGAGTGCGAGGCACGGAGCTTGCTCATACATGGTGCGGCTGGCACAGAGAGCTGGAGGCGCACGGGAGGCAAATCGATGGGCGATCTGAAGCGGACGGCAACGGGTCTCACGATCGGGCTGCTTGGAGCGGCGACCCTGCTGGCGGGCTGCGCAACCGGGCACATCGCCTGGGACAAGCCCGGCGTCACCCAGGCCGAGAAAGAGCGGGACGAGAACACGTGTCTCCGCGCGGCGATCGGCGCCGACGGTGGCGGCACGCTGCTGGCTCCATTCTGCATCGACCGCGAGATCTACACCCGATGCATGGAGACCCGCGGTTACGCCGTCAGATCCCAGTGAGCCGGCCGCCGACTAACCGGCTCGCGCGGCTCGCCCACCTAGTGCTCTGCCTGCTCTGCATTCTGGCCTGGGCGCCCGCGGCCGGGGCCGCCGGCTCGGGCCCCACCGAGCAGCTCAGGGGGGCGATCGATCGGGTGCTCCATGTCCTCCAGGATCCCGCCCTCAAGGTCGAGGCGCGGCTCCCGGACCGGCGCCGGGCGGTCAGACAGATCGCCGACGAGATCTTCGACTTCGACGAGACCGCCCGCCGGGCCATGGCGCAGCACTGGCGCTCGCTCACCGCCGCGCAGCAAAAGGAGTTCGTCGCCCTCTTCAGCGACCTGCTCGAGCGGGCCTACATGTCGAAGATCGAGCTCTACGGCGGCGAGAAGATCCAGTACGCCGGCGAGCGGGTGGAGGGTGACTTCGCCACGGTGTCCACCCGGATCATCACCAAGAACGGCACCGAGGTTCCGACCGACTATCGCATGCTGAAGCGCGGCGATCGGTGGTGGATCTATGACGTCAGCATCGAGGGCGTGAGCCTCGTCGCCAACTACCGGACCCAGTTCAACAGCATCATCCGCACGTCGTCGTATGACGAGCTGCTCCGGAAGATGCGGAGCCGGGCCGAGGAGATACCGCATTGAGCCTTTCCGCTCAGCCGGCCGACGGGAGCGGGAAGGTCAGCACCGCCGATGGCTCACCAGTAGCGGACCCGGCCGACGTCCACGTGGACGAAGTCCGAGTCGGGGTAGTAGCCGACACCACCGGCCCGGAGCGCCTTGGCCGCGTCCCGGACGGTCGGGAGCGGCCGGTCCGGCACCCGGATATCGATCGCCATCCCGACGACGTGGAGGCTGCTGGCGGCGACGCCGGTCGAGGTCGCGACCAGCCGGGCATTCGTGGCGGGCGAGCGATAGCCGGAGATGACCTCGAAGGGCTCGGTGGTGTCGAGGCTATCGCTCAGCGCATCCAGCACGCCGAGGAGCCGCCGATCGATCGGGTGAACCTGGTTGGTTCGATGGTCCCGCAGAACCCGGTCGATCTGGCTCAGCGCCTCCCGGAGGTACTGCCCGGCGGCCCAGTACGTGGCTCGCACAAGCTCACCGGTGTGCACGCTACGGAGCGCGAGCGCGCGCGTGGCAGGAGGCGCGGCCCATCCCCGGGCGGGCAGGAGCAGACCGGCCGCCGCGGCGGCGCCGAGCGAAAGAAACCGGCGCCGCGATGTATCTCGCTGACTCATGCGCGTGCTCAGCCCGAGGCTTCCTTTCCCGGCGGCTGACAACCCCCAACGTCGCCGAACGCAACCGACCGAGGCGCGACCCCCGCGGGGGCCAGCATGGCGGCGAGGCGGCGGTCGCGCCCGTAGACGTCGTCCCGGAAGTGCACCAGGCCGTCCTGGCCGACGAACGCCGTCCAGTACAGTATGTACACGGGCAACGGGCGCGCAAGGGTGATCCTCGGCGAATCCCCCGCGGCGATGGCCTCATCGAGCGTCTGCCTCGTCCATCCGCCGGGACTCTCCGCCAGCACGTGCACCGCGAGATCGTCGGCCCGCTCGACCCGGATGCAGCCATGGCTGGCCGTCCGCACCGGACGCGCGAAGAGCGAGCGTACGGGCGTGTCGTGCAGGTAGACGTCGAACCGGTTCGGGATGTCGAACTTGATCCGACCCAGCGGGTTGTCCGGCCCGGGCTGCTGCTGCAGTCGGAACGGGAACGGGTCCGTGGGAACGGCCGACCAGTCGACGGCGAAGCCGAACGGATCGCTGCCACGCCGCTCCAGGATCACGATGTGATTGTCGGCCAGATACCGCGGGTTCTCGCGCAGGCGGGGCAGGATCTCCTCGACCGCGATCGAGAGCGGCACGTTCCACGTCGGATTGAGGATGACCGCCTCGAGCCGGGCCTGCACCACCGGGGTCGGGTGCCGGAGGTCGCCGACCACGACCCGCGACCTGAGCACCGTCCGACCCTCGGCGATGATCCGGAGCGTCGCGTCGGCGGCGTTGACGGTGACGTAGTGCGGTCCGAGATCCCGCGGGACCCAGCGCCAGCGCTCGAGGTTCCAGACGATCTGCTGGATGCGGTCGGCCGCCGGCACATTCAGGGCGCGGAGCGTCGCCGCGCCCACCGTCCCGTCCTCGGCGAGGCCATGGCGGGCCTGAAAGCGCCGCACCGCCTCCTCGAGCCGGTCATCGAAGCGCGTGTCGCCGGTCCGGGCCACGCTCTCGTCCTCCCCGGCGAGACGAGCCCGGAGCGCGGCCACCCGATCGTCGTCGTCTCCCGGCTTCAACGCCGCGCCCGGAGGCACCGGCGACCAATCGCCGCGCGCCGCGATCGCGCGGTAACGCTGGAGGGCCTCGACGAGCCGGCCGTACTCCTGGGCCGGCGGCGGCAGCGACGTCAGCAGCGCGCGAAAGCCGGCCGGCGAGCGGACGCCCGCCAGCGCCGAGACCGCGTCGAACGGCGCCGCGGGAATCCCCCAGTCCGCCTGCACGAAGCCGGCCGGCCGGCGGCCCACGCGAACGTCGCTCGCGTAGCGAAGGAACGCGTCGGTCAGCAGCAGCTCGATCTCGGGCGTATCGACACCGGGGGCGCTTCGCTGCCGGGCGCGAATCGGCTCGAGATGGTAGCGCGCGGGCACGAGCCCGTGCGCGTCGGCGGTCACCAGGGCCTGGAGCAGCCGCGATGCGCGGTCGAGCCCATCGCGCCCGTCCCACGCGGGGGCAAAGTCTCGTGGCCGGTAGAACCGGCCGAGCGCCCGCGCGTCCAGCGGCCGGCCGTCGATGCGGACCTCGCCGCGCTGCTCCAGGAGCTCCCGCAGGCGGCGCGGGCTCACCGGGTCACCGCTCGCCTCCGCGGGCGCCGTCGCGATCGAGGCGGCGACGAGAATCACGCCCGCCGTCGTGATCAGGCGGCGGAGGCGCTCCCGCGCCAAGCGGCTCCCCGCGGCGCTCCTCATCCCGCGGCGGGGCGAACCGCGACGGCGGTGTCGGTGAGCGCGTGTCGCAGGACCTCTTCGGCGTCCTCGGCGAACACGAAAGCGAGCTGCCGGCGCAGCTCTTCCGGCACGTCGTCGAGGTCCCGCTCGTTCCGGGCGGGCAGGATCACGGTACGGATCCCCGCCCGGTGCGCAGCCAGGACCTTCTCCTTGATGCCGCCGACCGGGAGCACCTTGCCGCGCAGGGTGATCTCGCCTGTCATGGCCAGGTCGTGGCGCACGGGGCGTCGCGTGGCGAGCGACGCCAGCGCGGTCACGATGGTCACGCCCGCCGACGGCCCGTCCTTCGGGATGGCTCCCGCGGGAACGTGCACGTGGATGGTCTGGCCCTCGAACAGCTTGGGATCGATGTCGAGCGTCTCGGCGTTGGATCTGACGTAGGAGACAGCCGCCTGCGCGCTCTCGCGCATCACGTCGCCGAGCATCCCGGTGAGGATCAGGCGCTCGTCACGGCTCGGCATCATGGTGACCTCGACGAACAGGACGTCTCCGCCGCTCGGCGTCCACGCCAGGCCGGTGGCGACCCCGGGCCGCGCGGTCCGCTCGGCGACCTCGTCGAAGAAGCGCGGGCGGCCGAGATAGTCGGCGACCTGGTCGGCGGTGACCCGGACGCCCTGCCTCTGGCCTTCGGCCAGCCGGCGGGCGATCTTGCGGGTGATGCCGGCGATCTCCCGCTCGAGGCTGCGCACGCCCGCCTCGCGGGTGTATCCCCTCACGATCTGACGGATGGCCTCGGGCTCGAGGGTCAGCTCGTCCGCGGTGAGCCCGTGCGCGGCGACCTGCTTCGGGATCAGGTACTGGCGCGCGATGCCGATCTTCTCCTGGTCCGTGTAGCCGGACAGGGTCAGGATCTCCATGCGATCCCGCAGCGGCCCCGGAATGGTGTCGAGCGCGTTGGCGGTGGCGATGAAGAGGACCTGCGAGAGGTCGAACGGCACACCGAGGTAGTTGTCGACGAAGGTGTCGTTCTGGGCCGGATCGAGCACCTCGAGCAGCGCGGACGACGGATCGCCCCGCCAGTCGGCTCCGATCTTGTCGATCTCGTCGAGCATGAAGACCGGATCCCGGGCCTCGGCGCGGCGAAGTCCCTGGATGATCCGTCCGGGGAGCGCGCCGATGTAGGTCCGGCGGTGGCCGCGAATCTCCGCCTCGTCGCGTACCCCGCCCAGTGACATGCGCGCGAACCGCCGGCCCAGCGCCCGCGCGATGCTCTGGCCGAGGCTGGTCTTGCCGACACCGGGCGGGCCCACGAAGCAGAGGATGGGCTCGCGCGAGTCGCCCGACACGCGATCCGGGCCTCCCCCGCGCTCGTGCCGGAGCTTCTTGACGGCCAGATACTCGATGAGGCGATCCTTGATCTTCTCGAGATCGAAGTGGTCCTCGTCCAGGACCGCCCGGGCCCGGCCGATGTCGATGACACCCCCGTCGAGCTTGCGCCACGGCAGGCTGGCCATCCACTCGAGGTAGGTGGCGATCATGCCGTGCTCGGGCGAGGATGGCGAGAGATCGGCCAGCCGGGTGAGCTCCCGCTCCGCCTCGCGCCGCGCCTCGTCCGGCAGGCCGGCCTCCTCGATCCGTCGGCGCAGCTCGGCGACCTGCCCGTCGCCTTCTCGCTCCTCTCCGAGCTCCCGCTGGATCGAGTGCAGCTGCTCGCGCAGGTAATACTCTCGCTGCTTCTTCGAGAGTCGCTCCTCGGTCTCGGTGGTGATCTTCCGCCCCAGCTCCCGCACCGCCACCTCGCGCTGCAGCACGTCCACCAGCCGGCGGAGCTTGGCGCCGACCGGATCCATCTCGAGCAGCTCCTGTCGCACCGGCACCTCGAGCGGGACGATCGACGCCACGAAGTAGACGAGGTGGCGGGGCTCGGTGATGGCGTCCGCGGCCCCGCCCAGCTCGTCGGGCAGCTCCGGCGACGCCTCCACGAGCCGCCGGAAGATGTCGGACACCGCGCGCCGGAGCCCGTCCACCTCGGTCCCCGGCTCTCCCTGATCCGGGTCCGCCTCGACCCGCGCGACCAGATATGGCTCGGTGCTCACCCAGTCGAGGATCCGGATCCGCTCGATCCCCTGCACGATCAGGCGCACGCCGCCGTCCGGGGACCGGGCGAGCTGGTGAATCATGCCGATGGTGCCGACGCGGTGGAGCGCCTCCGGCGCCGGCGACTCCGCAGTGGCCTCGCGCTGGGCGACCAGCGCCAGTAGCCGGTTGCCCCGCATGACCTCGTCCACGAGCCGTACCGACCGCGGCTGGCCCACCACGAGGGGTGCCGCGGTGAATGGGAACACGACCGCGTCCCGTAGGGGCAAGACCGGGAGCGCGTCCGGGACCACGACGCCGGCGGGGCCGGCCGGATCCGCCATCACCCGGCCCCCGCGCGCTTCGGCAGCGTGATGTGGAGCAGGCCGCGATCGTAGCGGGCCGCGACCCGCTCGGGGTCGACGGTGGCCGGAAGCGAAACCTCGACCTGGAACGGGCCCTGGCGGATGCCGGCCTCGTGGTAGACGGCCCCCGCCGCGCACGACGGCAGGCGTCGGTGCCCCTCGACGACCAGCGCGTCGTCGAAGAGCTGGACCTCGAAGTCGTCCTCCTCGAGGCCGGCCAGGTCGACCGTCACCTCGATCGCGGTCGCGGTCTCGTAGGTATCCGCATCGGGCCGCCATCCGACCCGCGCGAGCGGGCGGAGGCGGTCGGCCGGCCAGGCGTCTCCCGGCGGCCACGCCGCGGAGCGCACCACCATCGTGTAGCGGTAGCTCAAGCGCCGGTATCGCATCCTGATCGTCGGACTCCCAGCTCATTCTGCCCGCGCGCGGGCTCCCGCGCCAGGAATGCATCGACGAGCGACCCGAGCGTGGGCTCCCCGGCGTCGGCGAACTCGTAGCGGGCGCGCACGACCGGCTTCTCGAGCGCGATCAGGGCAGCCAGATCGAGCGGGGTGGCCGCCACCACGACGTCCGCGGCGGC